>SMUY01148946.1_pt1 | contig 15455 bp, 7 predicted proteins | sample 2456441 | NCBI WGS metagenome assembly SMUY01 (sample SAMN11095931, study PRJNA526329) | marine sediment metagenome | biome: Marine sediment; feature: Surficial sediment; material: Deep marine sediment; isolation source: Hadal surficial sediment | place: Pacific Ocean | collected 2014-11 | depth 0-1...
GAAGTCGAACCACCAACGCGGGTAGCGTTGCCTGAAGACGATCATCAACGCCGTCGCGCCCGCGAGACCGGCCGCGATCCCGCCTGCGTCGGCGCTTACCCTTTCCCCAGTCGCCGTCAGGGTTTCTATGTCGCCAGTGGCCGCGAGCAGCGCGAAAATGATCCCGATTGGGATGGTCCAGATCAACCGGAAGAACGTGGTTACGCGGTCCAGCTGTTCCGGGTAGTCGATCTGTAGGCGTGCTGCGTATGTCGCAGGCTCTGTTGCCATGGATTCCTCCAACTTGCTCGGTGGACGCCTACAATCCTAGCGCACGCGGGCGACAGCCTCCGGGCTCGTGAGGCTCACATGCGACATCCTCGTCGCAGTCGGGCACGGCGAGATGAGGTGGGTCTACCGCGCCACCGCTACTGGCGAGGCGCTCGCTTGATCTCGATCGAGGCGGTGAGCCACTGATCGCCTCCGGCGAGCTCCCAGGACACCGGACCAGAGGCTGTGGCCGAAGCGTGCCGTGTATCTGACACCGCCAGCCCGACCGCACGCACGGTCGCGTCGCACGCTGACAACGGCGGGCCGCAGCCATTCGTAGGATCTGTGACAGCATCGGGGAACGACAGCACGCTGAGCCGTGCTGAGGGAGGTTCATCAGTCAACGCCACCGACCCAGTGAGAAAGGTCCCGGCTTCGTCCAGTTCACAGACGACGATCCGTAGCACACGGGAACCGTCCTGTGTGGTCGTGACCGTGGGCGCCGTGGGTGTGACCGATGACCCGCGGTCCGGACGCGCGACGCCAATAGGGGCGTTCGTGTCCACGTTCGAGAACCGCAGCACTGCGCCTGCCGCCCGTCGCGTGGCCCCCCACCTGAAGGAGGCGGTGGTCTCCGAGCCATCGGCGATCCTATAGTAGACCGCCAATTGACACGCGGTTCCCTCCCCATCCGCCTGACACGTCGCGTCGTTGAAGCCAGTGAAGCCACGCACTCCCGTCCATCCATCGGGCCCAGATGTATTCGGATTCGCCTGGATGCCGAGGATGGCAATGAGGAGATCTGCACGTCCACTCACGCCCGGCGGCACAGGAATAGACAGCGAACTGGCCCCAGCGGGTCCCGTGTGGCTGGTCATGGCGCTCTCGAAGCGCGGACTCGAGCCGCAACCGACGAAGACGAGGCTGGTCGCGACGGTGGCGCACCATGCCAGTCGGCGTGACGATGTGAGAGGATCGTGGGCTAGCCAGCCTCGAATCGAGCACATAGGAATTCTCCTTTTGCCCCACCCTGCCGCCGCACGACGAGGGGTAAGTATACCGCTGATGCCCGCATGTGGCCTCGAGAAACCGATCCCGACCGGCGCACCCGGTGCCAGCGGGAGGCCCAGATCCTCGCCAGCCTCGACCACCCCCACATCTCGCAGATCCACGGCATCGAGGCAGCGGGGGGCACGCGAGCAGGGACTCGCCGGGTGCAGGCGGCATCCCCCGCGACGGCGTCAGAGGCGGATCGACCCCGCGCGTGTTGCGTCGTGTTCCGACGGGCTGGACGTCTTCTGTTTCCGCTCCGATCTCCCACCCGGAATGGCTCTGATAGCCGAAATAGCGGCTCTTGTCCGGCCGCTTCGAGTGGCCGGCGCCGTAACGGCAATATGCGCGCGCCACGCCGTAGACACCTCGCTCAGGGCAAGCAGGAGACCCGGCCGACGACGTTCCCACGCTATCGGTAGGCGGCGTCCAGACGGTACACCTCGGACACCGGTCCGATGCTGCTGATATAGATCAGGCGCATCGGCAGGCTCCGGTCGATCTCGTCGTTGTAAAAGACGATATACTCGGCGGCGAACTCGATCATCCTGCCGAGCCTGGTCTCGGTGTCGAACTCCGCCTTGAGCGACAGCCCGAGCTCCTTCTCTCCTTGCACGACCCAGAGCTGCTCGGGTGAGAACTGGTCCGCTGACCGGCCGGAGACGCCGACCCAGAACGCCTGCACCGGCGGCCCGGCGCTCAGCAGATTCGAGTCGAGCCCCTCGAAGAGCGCCTCGCCGAGCGCGCACGACCCGAGCCTCGGCGGGTTCAGGTAGACGAGCGAGAGAGTCAGGTCGATCTCGTCCCGCAGAATCGCCTCGATTTGCACGAGGCTCCCCTCGGCGAGCATGTCCTCCCAACTCGGGCACTGGGCCACAGCGCGCCCGGGTACGACAGTCAGGGTCACCACCAGGGCGATCGCGGCTGACACCGCCTTAGTGGCCCCGGTCACCGGGCAGCCCCTGGCGGGAGTACGCAGATGTGCGGGTTCGCCGACGGCCCGAGGTCGTAGATGTTGGCCTCGTGGACGTCGTGGCCCTGGAGAGAGATGCAACGTCGCTCGTCGTGGTAGAGCGGTTCGTCCTCGACGACGAAGACGGTGTCGACTGGCGGATCGCTCAGCCGGGGCTCGAGCGGGGCGAGATAGTCATCGGCCTGCACCTCGCGTCCGGTCGTGCGGTTGTACGCCTCGACCACCAGCTGGAACGTCACCGCCAGCTCGGCCCTCGACTGCGGCGTGAAGAGCATCACGTAGTTCTCGAGCGAGGGATGCCGCGCGCCCCATCTGGCGTTCACGATGTCCCGGATGCGCGCTTCGGGCAGGGTGACGTGCAGACTGCCGTCGGCGTGGATATGCCCGACCCCTCCGAAGCCTCCGCCCGGACGGCCCGGACCGTCCCTGCCTGCTCGCCCACGTCGCTGTGGTCGGCGTACCAGCGTGTCGGGCAACCAGATCGTGCGGGCACCGACGACGTTGGCCGGGTAGTTCTCGACGTCAGGCAGCGCGAACACCGACCGGAACAGCAGATCGTGCACGCTGGGCCTCGGCGTTACGCCGACCTGCATGTGCGGCACGGACGTGGTCATGAGTGGGCGCTGCGTCGGACGCCGCGGCAACTCGACACCGCCAGACTGGGCTCCCGCCTGACCGGCGGCCACGCCGATCAGCGTCACCAGTGCGATGCGAGTGCTGACGGACAGCAAGCGCGGACTCATCATCCTACGGTCTGGGATATCCGTTCTGGGCGTTCGAGTCAGCACCCTGGCACACCGAATGCTCTCCGCACGGCCAGATGTCTTCGTCGGGCGGCTAGGGCAGAGCCAGGGCGATGAGCTCTGCGGGACTGTCCAGTGTCGCCGCGGCGACACAAATGTATTGCTTCCCGTTCAGCATGTAGGACATCGGGCTGCCAGTCGGGTTCGCCGGGAGGATGATCTCGGCGACTACCTCGCCGGTACGCTTGTCGTAGGCGCGGAATGTCGGTCCTCCGGCGCCATGGCGCGACGCCACGCCGCCGCGCACCCCGCCGCCCTCACCCATGAACAACAAGGTCCTGGTCACCAGCGCTCCAGGCCGGCCATTCTGCCCCATGCTCGAGAAGTCCAGACCCAGACCCTGCAGGTCGGGGTGTTCGCGCACCTCACGCGGCGCGCCGCCCAGAGGCCGCATCCACAGGTGATCGCCGGTGTTGAGGTCGATCGCGGTGATGCGTCCCCAGGGTGGCTTGACCAGCGGCAACCCGCGCGGACCGGGCGGATAGATGGGACCCACCCGTATGTAGTCGGGATTGGAGCCGCCGGGCTCACCCGGCGCCAGGGAGACGACGATCGGCACCGTCAGCGATGGCACAAACAGAACCCCCGACTCGACATCGACACCGGCCCCGGGCCAGCTGGCGCCGCCGCCCCAGCCGGGGAGGACCAACGTACCCTTTGTCCCGTCCGGATCATCGATCAGCGACGGGGGCGTATACAGCGGTCCCATCCGGTAGTTGGCCGCGATCTCCATCGCCTCGGCACGAAGCTCGGGGGTGAAGTCGATCAGGTTGTCGACGCTGAAGCCCTGTGGCTCGAAGGGGGCCGGTCTCGACGGAATAGGCTGGGTCGCCGATGTCTGTTCCCCCGGGATGTCCGATTGCGGCACCGGCATCTCGATGATGGGCCACAGGGGCGTGCCATCCTCACGGTCGAACACATAGGTGTGGCCCTGCTTGGTCACCATCGCCACCGCCTTGACACGACGTCCCTCGTGGGTCACGTCGACCAGGGTGGGCGGCGCGGGATTGTCGTAGTCCCACATGCCGTGGTGGATCAGCTGGTAGTGCCACACGCGTTCGCCGGTCCTGATGTCGAGGCACACGATGCTTTCCGCGAAGAGGTTGTCGCCCGGTCGATGACCGCCGTACCAGTCGTTGGTGGCGATCTCGGTGGGCAGGTAGAGATAGCCCAGCGCTTCATCGACGGTCAGCTGCGTCCACACGCCGGTGTGCCCGGTGTATCGCCACGACTCCTCTTGCCACGAGTCCACACCGAAGTCATCCCCCTGGGGCACGACGTGAAAGATCCACAGCCGCTCGCCGGTCCGCACGTCGTAGCCACGAATGTGACCGGGGGTGGCTTCGTAGCCGCTGTCGCCCACCGGGACGACCTGGGCGACCACGACGTCGTTGGACACGATCGGGGTGGAAATGCACCGCACCTGGGCACCCGGCTTGTCGATGTCCAGGGAGAGGTCGATATAGCCGCCGTCGCCGAATCCGGCCACTGGCCGGCCGGTCTTCGCGTCGAGTGCCAGGAGACGCCCGTCGCTCACGCTGTGAAAGATCGTCTCGTGCTCGCCATCGGTCCAATAGGCCACGCCGCGACCTGACCCCTGGGGCTGCCGGCCGGGCTCCCCTGCCGCGTCGATCTTGGGAGGGGGCGTAAAGAGCCAGATCGTCTCGCCCGTGGCGGCATCGATGGCGGCCACCTCGCTGGCACCGGTCGTGGTATAGAGCGTGCCGCCGATCATGATCGGCGTCGACTCGAAGTTATAGAACGGACCTGGAGCAGAGTTCTCGGCCTGCCAACGCCAAGCCACCTGAAGCTCCTGCACGTTCTCTCTATCAATCTGATCCAAGCCTGTGTACTGTGTGTGACCGCCATCGCCGCCATAGAACTTCCACTCCCCGTCGGGAGCCCCATACTGCGCCAGAGCAGGGCTTGCCCAGGCCAGGGCCGCGCCACTCAGCGCAAGGATCATGGCGTGCCGCACGTTCATCACAGTCATCGGATTGTCTCGACCTTGCTTGTCGTATCCTACCCCATGTTCCGGGGCTCCACTGTCGGGCGTCAGGCGTTCTCAGGCCGAGGAGCTCCCGATCCTCTGGGCGCTGGTTGTCGCACTGCCGTCCCCGTTGTACCCACGGGTGCCTGCGCCAACCACCGTCGTGACGATGCCGGTTGCGGCGTCCACGCGCCGGGGGCGATAGTTGTGAATGTCCGCAATGGGAGGTTGCCGGCCGTATCGACCGTCCTTCCGAATGGGACGATCAGCGGGGCGCGACACGTGCATACGTGTTGCTGTCTCGAGGACCTCTCTCTCGCCTGGACATAGTTTCGCGAACTACTGTTATTCCAGCATTCGCTCCCTGCGATTGGCCCGCATGAACGCGAGCGCGACGATCGCCACCATCGCCAGGACGACACCGATGCGGTTCTGCAGGGTCCACGCGAAGAGCTCGGTGGGGTCGGCGTTCTCGAGAGCATAGGGGTTCCAGAACGGCGAGATGCGCACCTGGTTCTCGCCGAAGCCGGAGATGAGCCCGTTCAGCCCCAGGATCGCGGCGGTTCCCATGGCGCCGGCCGCCTCGCTGCGAAACAGCGTGGCCATCGCCATCGAGAGCACCAGGTAGAAGAGCGCCGCCTGCATCGCGCCGTAGAGAGCGCTCCACGGGAACGGCGTGAAGAAGATGAAGGTGGCCACCGCGAGAAGGGCCTCGCTCATCAGCAACGCCAAAGCCGAGGCGAATAGCTTCGCCCACCAGACGCGCTCGCAGCCGCCCGGCACCGTGTAGGCGATCTCGAGACTGCGGCCGTCGATCTCACCGGCGATGATCCGGATCCCGAAGAAGACAGCCAGCAGCGTCAGCGGCAGACCGATCAGGGTCCCCTGGGCCGAGCTCGGCGTGAAGCCCTCGCCCGCGCCGATGAGGATCACGCCGGCCTGGAAGAGTAACCACAACAGCGGCAGCAGCGGCAGCAGCCAGAAGCGCCGACCGGCGACCACCAGGAGGGCGAGGCGCAACAAGCCGACGTCGGGGCGCCAGCTCATGCCTGCACTCCCTCCGCCGCACTCGACCCCTTGAACAGCGCTGATCGTGCCAATCGCGTCAGGTCTCGACCGTGTGTCGCTCTCACCGCGATGACCTCCCCGTTCAACGGGTCTAGCCCCCGCGTAGCGGGGCTGTAAGCAAAGCCTGGCTAGCGAGCCTCGCTAGCCAGCAGCCAGAGGTAGCCGTCTTCGAGCGCCGCGTCGAGCGGCCGGGCCGCGTCGCCCGGCTGGTCGGCGGCCAGGACGCGATGCATGACCGAACCGTCTATCGTCGACGTTGCTTCGGCGCGGATCGCCCCCGGGGGTAGGTCGAGCTCGGTATCGGGAGCGGTGCGCAGCTCCCAGACCCGGCCATTGGCGGTGGCGGCAAGCTCACCTGGTTCGCCGTCGAAGAGCAGCCGGCCGCGGGCCAGCACCAACACCCTCTCGCAGGCCACCGCGACGTCTTCGACCACGTGGGTCGAGAACAGCACGATGCGGTCTCGAGCCAGACGACTCAACAGGTTGCGAAAACGGATGCGCTCCCGCGGGTCGAGGCCAACGGTGGGCTCGTCGACGATGATGACCGGCGGCAGGCGGAGCAGCGTTCGCGCCACCGCGACCCGCTGGCGCATGCCGCCCGACAGCGCCTTGATCGGCTCGTCGGTCTTCTCAGCAAGACCGACTTCCTCGAGCAGGCTCTCGACCCGCTGCCGACGAACCTCGCGTGGCAGGTCGTAGAGCGCAGCGAAATAGGACAGATACTCGCGTGGCGTCATTCCACCAGGCAAGCCGGCATCCTGTGGCAAGTATCCTACCCAGCGCGCCAGGTAGCGCTGGATGGCGCGTAACGGCACCCCGCCGAGACGGATGGTTCCACGGGTGGGGTCGAGGACCCCCGCCAGTTGTCGCAGCAGCGTGGTCTTGCCGGCGCCGTTGGGCCCCAGGACGCCCACCATGCCGCGCTCGATCGAGAAGTTGACGCCGGCAAGGGCGAGCACGGGGCTCGAGGGCAAGTCGAAGCCGCCTATGCGCGCCGCCGACCGCCGCCACAGACTGCGTGGATACCGCAGCCACCCGTGGGAGACCCGTGAGGCGAGCTCGCCGCTGGCTTGCCTCCGGGCGCTCCGCCGGGCCGCCTGGCCTGCGGCCAGGAAGAGAGAGACGATGATCGGAAAGGTGTAGTCCGCCTCGGGCACCTCATTCGCCAGCCGAGGTCCAAGGGCGGTCACCCAAGTAAACACGCCGACGGTGACCCACGGAGTGAGCCCTGCGATCCAGCCCTCGACGCCGCCCGGCTGCACGGCTCCGGTCGCGTCAGCTTTGCCACGCGCCCGACGGACTTCCAGCACCAGACGCGAGAACACGGCCGCTGCCACCATCCAGAGCACTAACCGCCAGAAGGTCGACTGCAGCTGCAGCGCCACATAGCCCACACCGGCCGTGCCAAGCGCCAGCGGCATCAGCCACTCACGCGCATCGGCCGGGTCGAAGGCCCGTCCGCCGCGGTCGAGCACCCGCTGCGCGAAGTCCTTCGAGGCACGCAGGGTGGCGCGCAGCGGCCCGGGCAGCCCGTAGACCTTGCGTAAGCAACGCACGTCGAGCCGCGGCGGCCCCTGACTGCACTCGGGCTCGGGCAGGTCTCGGGGACGGAAGATCAGCACCACGACCGCCAGCAAGCCTCCGCCGATCAGCAGGCTGAGCACCACCTGCCAGAACAGCGAGGTCACGGTGCCGGTGGTGATGAGCACAACGATGGCGGCGACCGTGGTACCCAGCCAGGCCAGCACCAGCCACGGGCCGACGCGACCGAAGAGCGTGTCGAGATGGCGCAGCAGGACGAACCCCACCGGAATGATCAGTAAGGTGAGCAGAGCGGAGGTCACCAACCCGCCGATCACGATGGTCGCGAAGCCCGGCCAGATCTCGTTCTCGCGACCCGTCGCGAGCGCCAGCGGCCACAAGGCCGCCACCGTGGTGGCCGTCGTCATCAACACCGGCCGCGTCCGTTCACGCACCGACGCGAGCGCCGCGGCACCCGAGCTCCACCCGCCCCCGAGCACCAGCTGTTGCATGCGATCAACGAGCAGAATCGCCGGATTCACGGTCAAGCCGAAGAGCACCAACCCCCCGAGCATGGCCATCAGGTCGAGCGGCATACCGGCGAACACCAGCGCCCAGGTCGCCCCGAGCAACGTCAGGGGCAAGGCGAGCAGCACCAGCACCGGTAGGGTGAGCGACTCGAACGTCATGGCGAGCACCAGAAATTCCAGCGCCACGACCGGCACGAGGATCTTACGGAACCAGCTGGTGGCGTCGTCCTGCCCGGGGGTCTCGACGGTGAAGCCGCTCGGGCGCGGCACCGACCGCACGGCGGCGGCAATCTGATCTTCGATCGCCACCCGGTTGGGACCGGTGCTGGGTACGTCACGCGACAGCCGGTAGAGTACCGTGATCTCCCGTCGCCCGTTGTGGTGCACGATCATCGGCGGCGCCGGCATGCGTCGCATCGTGGCCAGCGCCATGATCGGCACCACGCCGGCCTCGGTCTGGACGCGCAGTTGCGCGAGGTCACTGCTGGCGCCCCGTCGGCGCCGGGCGTCCCTGCGTTCTACCACGAGGGGCAGCTCGCGGCCGTTCGGCAGCACGAAGCCGGTTTGCATCCGCTGTCCCTCGCGGCCCGCCAATTGCAGCACCGGCAGCACCTGGTCGAGCGTCAGTCCGAACGCCTCGAAGGCCCGATGGATCGGCTCGACCCAGATCTCCGCCATGCCGGGCCGCGCCGACATGAAGGCAAATTGCACCTGATCCATCGATTGCAACCGAGCCCTGATGTTCTCGGCCAGCGTCTCGAGCTGTGCACTATCGGGCCCCGAGAGAACGACCTCGGCCGGCGATCCGCCGAGTAGTCCGCCCAGACCTCCTTGTGCCCCCGCCCCGCCGCCGCCACCCTCGCCCATCTGGTCTTCGCCCGGGCGCAGGACCTCGAGCCCCTCGACCTCGTCCGCGGCTCGGCGGACCACGTTGCGCACCCGCTCGGCGTTGAAACCGGTGGGCCGGTCGGCCAGATCCACGAGGTGCACGGTGAGCGACCCACCGTCCTCCTGGATGGTCGCTTCCACCAAGTCGATGCCCTCGAGCTCCAGCACCGCGCGTTCCAGGCGGGCCATCGCATCGCTGGCCGCCTGGATCGAGCCCCGGCCGGCTGAAAAACGGGTGGCGAATTGCACCGAGTCGGCTTCGGGCGGCTCCTGGGTGGCCGACTGCACGGTCACCCAGGGCAGAGCGATAATCACCGTCACGAGCACCGCCGCGGCGGTGCCGGCAATCCAGGCCGGTGGATGGCGCAAGGCCCCGGCGACGACGCCGCCAAAGAGCAGCCGCGCCCGGTCCGGGGCGACCAGGTCGCCGCGCTCGGCCCGGCGTTGGCGGGCTTCGGCGAGCGCTCGGAGTGCGGCCGGTGCCGCCAGGCGGTGCGCCAGAAGCGGTACCAGCCCCACCGCGACCACCAGCGACGCGGCGAGCGGCAGCAGAATGGAGAGTGCTACCACCTCGATCAGTTCACGCACGAGTACGTCGTCGAACTCGATGAGACTCAGGGGCAGGAACACCACGGCGGTGGTTGCGCTGGCGGCAACGATGGCTCGCACTGTGCGCCGGAGGCCGTCCCGCACCGCGGTCGCGGCGTCGGCGCCGCGCTCGAGGCAGCGCTGCACCGCCTCGTACACGACCACGCTGTTGTCGACCAGCAACCCGACGGCGAGCGCCAGACCGAACAGCGTGATCAGGTTCAGCGACTGGCCGATCAGATACAGCCCCGACAACGCCGCCAGCAGGCTCACCGGCACCGCCACCGCGACGACGGCCACCGCGCGCCATTGGCGCAGGAACAGAAAGAGCACCACTAGCGCAATGGCGAAACCGGAAGCTCCCAGTCGCGCCAGACGAGCAATCTGGTCTTCCACCAAGGCCGCGGCATCGAAGCCGATCACCAGATCCAGCCCGAGCGGCCGCAGCTCCTCCTGCAGTTGGGCCACTCGCTGTCGGAGCTGTCGTCCGAGTCGGACCAGATTGGCGCCTTCCTCCTGAAAGAGAATCAAGCCGACCGCCGGCTGTCCGTTGACCCGGAAGAGTCTTTCCTCGCGCCCGGAGCCGTAGCTCAGGTCGCTGACATGTCGCAGCAGGACGGGGCGGTCGGGCTGGACGCGGGCCTCGCCGAGCGCGTGCAGTCCCGCGGGCCGTCCGTCGAGCATGACCGGCATCCGCCCGGCCTCGCTCTCCAGATTGCCGAGAAACTCCAGATGGCCGACGTTGCTCCCGACAGATCGGGTGATGGCATCGGTGGTCACACCGAGCGCCGCGGCGCGATCGGCGTCGACGGTGACCGTGACCTGGCGCCCGGCACCACCACTCGTCAAGGCCTGACTGACGCCGGAGACCGACGCGAAACGCGGCGCCACCAACTGGTCCACCAGGTCGAACAGCGCGTTGCGGTCCTCGCCCTCGCCGCCGAGGACGTTGATCATCATCACGAAGCTCGACAGCACCGAGAGGTCGAAGGACGTTACGTTGACAAGGGTTCCCCGCGGCTGCGAGCGTTGCAGCGCGGCCGCGATACGCTGCAGCTCGAGCTCACGCACCTTGAGGTCGGTGCCTGGCTCGAAACGCACTTGAAAGCGTCCCGAGGATCCCCGAATCTCGCCCCAGCTCTCCGCCACCCGAGGCAGGGCGGAGACCCGAGCCTGCAAGGGCAACAGGATCTCGCGCTCGAGGACCTGCGATTCGCTCCCGGGCCGGGCGAAGTTGACGAACAGGCGGTCGCCTGCCAGCGCGGGGAGGAGCTCGACCGGCATGCGCCGCCAGGCCACCGCCCCCACCAGCACGATGCTCAGAAAGAACATCGCCACCGCGACCGGCCGTCGGATGGGCAGGGTCAGGAGGCTCATGCGGTCGCCTCTTTTCGCCTGCCTGGCCGCAGCCGATCCAGCACGAGATACAGACACGGCAGCACGAGCAGCGAGCCCACGGTGGAGGCCAGGATGCCACCGATGATGGTGACGGCCATAGGGCCGCGAATCTCAGAGCCCTCACCGGTCCCGAAGGCTAACGGCAGGAGCGCCAGCACGGTTGTCAGCGTGGTCATGACGATCGGGCGCAGGCGGGTGCCCACCGCCTGTACCAGCGCGTCGACGCGCTCGACGCCGGTCGCCATGAGCTGGCGGGCCGTGGACAGCAGCAGCACGGCGTCGTTGACCGCGACGCCGGCCAGCACGATGAGCCCCATCATCGCCATCATGCCGATCGGCCGGCCTGTCGGCACCAAGGCGAGCGCGACGCCGATGAGCGCGAGCGGCACGGCCGCTAACACCGTTACAGGATGCAGCAACGATTCGAAGGTGCCGGCGAGCACCATGAGCACGAGCACCAGGGCCAGGACGCCCGCCAGCCGCAGCTCACCGAAGGTGCGGGCCCGCTCTTCCTCTTCGCCCCGGAGCTCGGCTCGCAGACCGGGCGGCAGCGGCACATCAGCCAGGACGTCGACCACGGCAGCGATGGCGCTCGGGGTGTCGGCGCCCTCGGCGATCTGGGCGGTCACCTGCGCGGTGCGCCGCTGGTCCCGGCGGAAGATCTCGCGGGCCCCTTCCACTTCGGTGAAATGGGCCACTTCGCCGATCGCAATCTTGCGCCCCTGCTGATTGCGGAAGACTATATTCTCGAGCTCTTCGCGCCTCGGGGTCGGCAGGCGAAGGGTGACCGGGCGCTCTTCGTCGCCAAGCGACAGCATCGTCACGTCGCGTCCGTCGAGGCTCGTTTCCAGCACTCGCGAGAGGGTGTCGAGATCGACGCCCAGGCCGTCGGCCAGGGCACGATCGAGCTCGACACGCAGCTCGGGCGGACCGCCCTCGAAGGAGGAGCGGACGTTCCACAACTCGTCGAGCTGGGACAGGCTCTGCCTGACGACCTCTGCGCCGCGCCGCAGGTCGGGCAGCGACTGCCCGGAGATCTCCACCACCACCGGCGGGCCGCTGGTGCCCAGGGCGCTGGCCAGCGCCGACGACCCCACCTCCCAGCTGACCTCGGTCGATTCCAGCGTCGCGAGCTCTGGCGTCAGCAGAGTGGCGAGCTGCCGGCCGGTCGGGCCCTCGTGCGACATGCGGATGGTGAGCCGCGCCGTGTTTTCCTCGGCGAGCTCGGTGCGCACCGTGCGGTCGTCCTCGGGCAAGCGGCCAACCTCCGACAGCACGGCGAGCAGGTCATCTCCGCTGGCCTGCTCGAGCAGCGATTCGATCCCTTCCACGACCCGTGCCGTCGACTCCACACGCTGTCCCGGCGGTCCGACGATCCGCAGCGAGAATTGTCGTGGGTCGGAGGGCGGCAGCAGTTCGGTGCCCAGGCCGAGCAACATCCACCCGCTCAGTCCGGCGATGACGGTCGCCAGCACCACGGTGACGAGGGGGTAGCACAGCAGGCCGCGTACCAGATTCTCGAGGCGGCGACGGTGGGCGGGTATGGTCGCGGCTTCGGTGCGTGCCTTCTTCGGCAGAAACCATCTCGCCAGCGCCGGGATGAGCAGCATCGCGACCGCCAGCGAGGCCAGCAGGGACGCCACCACGGCGAAGGCAATGCCCTCGATGAGACGCGCGGCCAGGCCCTCGACGAACAACACCGGGACGAAGACGACGCACGTGGTCAGGGTGGACGCCGTGATCGCGCCGGCCACCTGGCTGGTGCCGGTCGCGGCGGCCGCCAGGGCGGAGTCGCCCTCACCCAACCGTCGGTAGATGCTCTCGACCACTACGATGGCGTTGTCGACAAGCATGCCCGCCCCCAGCGCCAGGCCACCCAGGGTGACGATGTTCAGACTCTGATCGGCGAAGCGCATCAGAAAGAGCGCCGCGAAGATCGACACCGGGACGGCGGCCGTGACGATGAGCGTGGCGCCCGCCGAGCGCAGGAAGAGGGCGAGCACAATGACCGCGAGCAGCACTCCCAAACCGGCAGCGCTCCGCAGGTCAGCCAGCGCCTCGACGACCAGCGACGCGTCGTCGGTCACCTCGGTGAGCTCGACATTGGGCAGATCCTGCGCCAACCCGACCAGCGCCTCACGAACGATGGTCGACACCTGCACCGTGTTCGACCCCGCTTCCTTGAAGATCGCGAGACCCACGCCCTCGACGCCGTTCACCCGGACGAGATGATCGATCTCGCGATCGACCATGCTCACGGTCCCGAGGTCAGACACTCGAATCGCCTGGCGTCCGCTCTCGCCCGTGGTGACGTATCGCACCACGACCCGCTCGACATCTTCGAGTCGGCGGAATCGGGACATACCGCGCACCAGGTAGACCTGTGAGCCTTCCTCGAGCGTGCCCGCGGAGATGTCGACATTCTCGGCGACGAGCCGGCTCTCCACCTCCGCCAGCGTGATGCCGAACGCGTCGAGCCGGTAGCGGTTCAGCAACACCCGGACCTCCTGCTCTCGGCCTCCCGTGACCCGCACTTCCGCCACACCGCGCAGCTGCTCCAGGCCGGGTGCTACCTGCCGGCGTGCCAGCCGGCGCAACTCTGCCAGGTCGGGCCGCCCATCTGGGGCCACCAGCCCAAGGGTGAGGATCGGCGCCTGACGGGGGTCGAAGCGGCGCACCAATACCTCGTCGACATCCGGGTCGGCGCTCACCGGCCCGACCGCCTTCTGGACATCGATCAGAGCCAGGTCCAGATCGGCGTCCCAGTCGAACACCACCGTCGCGACGATTCGGCCGGTGCGCGCGACCTGCGACACTTCTCGAATGCCACGGACAGTGAAGAGGCGCTGTTCGACCTGCTCGCCGTAGAGACGCTCCATCTCGGTCGGCGGGCGGTTGCCGGAGCGCACCGAGACCACGATGGTCGGGCTGTGCAGGTCTGGGAGGAGGTCGACCGGCAGCTGCTGCAACGCGAGCCAGCCGACGAGGGCGACCGCCGTGGCCGACACGCAGACGGCGACGGGACGACGAGTGGCGAAGGCCGCGACCGACGCGGGCGGGCTCACGGGGCGCCTACCACCCGCACACGGGTGCCGTCGGTCAGCGTCTCGAGGCCACGCACGACGATGCGCTCTCCGGGCGTGACGCCCTCTCGCACCTCGACCTGGTCGTCGTCACCCAGGCCCAGGGAGACGATTCGCCGCACCGCCCGCTGGCCATCGATCACGAAGACGACACTGCGCCCTGCTCGCTCGGTGACGGCGTCACGCGGCACCACCGCCACGTCGGCTCGACGCTCGACGATGATCGCGGCTTCCACGAACATGCCTGGCCGCAGGAACCCGCGCGAATTGTCGACATCGACCTCGGCACGGAAGGTGTGGGTCTCGGGATCCATCGACGGCGACAGCCGCAGGATCGTGCCGGCGATCGTCATGTTTTCGAAGGCGTAGTGGCGAATCTGTACCGCCTGTCCGGGCCGTACGCGGGCAAGCTCGGGGCCCACCAGATCGATGTCGGCGATCAGACGGTCGGTCGGGGCAATCCGAGCAACCGTGAAGCCGGGTTGAACCATCTGACCGTCGGCGACCGGAAACCCGTCCTCGTCACGCGCCAACTCGAGCAGGACACCGGCAATGGGCGTCGTCATGTGCGTCTTCTCGGCGGTCCGCTGGCTGAGCTCGAAGTTGTGCAGCGCGTCTGCATACGTGGCCTCGGCGCGCCGGACATCTTCCTCGGGAATGAGCCCCTTTGCGAACAGACCCTGGCGGCGTGTCATCTCCTGCTCGGCAGTGTCCGCATGCCGGCGCGTCGCGTCGAGGCCGGCGGCGAGGCGGGCGTCTTCGCCGGTGATGTCGGCGATCACCTGTCCCTGGCTGACGAACGAACCCTCGGCCAGACGGACGCCCGCGGCATCACGCGCCAGGATCAGGAAACCCGGGGTCTCGACATTCAGGATGACGCTCTCCCGGGTTCGGAGCGTGCCGGTCGTGATGATGCGATCCTCGACAACGTCGATTCCCACCTCGTCGACTTCCACCGGGATGCGAAACTCGACAGGTGTGGTACTCGTGGCGCCGCCGCAGCCCGCCGCCGCAAGCACCACCAAATACAGGACAGGGGGCAACAGGCGCATGCTCGGCATCTTTTCTAGTCGGGGCTGCGCCCCGAACCCCACGCCGGCGCTACGCGGGGACCCCACAGGCCCCACGCCGCGCCCGCGCGGCGCGCACGTGCGCGCCGGGGCCGTCGTCCTCAGTCGGGGCTGCGCCCCGAACCCCACCCGGGCGCTCCGCGGGGACCCCACAGGCCCCACGCCGCGCCCGCGCGGCGCGCACGTGCGCGCCGGGGCCGTCGTCCTCAGTCGGGGCTGCGCCCCGAACCCCACCCGGGCGCTC
>SMUY01161933.1_pt1 | contig 15453 bp, 13 predicted proteins | sample 2456441 | NCBI WGS metagenome assembly SMUY01 (sample SAMN11095931, study PRJNA526329) | marine sediment metagenome | biome: Marine sediment; feature: Surficial sediment; material: Deep marine sediment; isolation source: Hadal surficial sediment | place: Pacific Ocean | collected 2014-11 | depth...
CGAAAACATCTCTCCTAGATACTCGGCATGATCGGTAACTGCTGCGAAGTCGAGCGGCGCGCTGATGCGATGCATCTTGCCGTTGACAATCATCTCTTCGCCTTTTGCGAATCGAAAAGCATCATCCGGCGTTAGCCGCGTTCCACCGATATACGCATCAAGCGAATAGGCAGTATGCATGTGCGTCTCACCGAAATACGCTTCTTTCATCGGGTTGGAAGAAACGTCTGCAACAGCGTCGGCTGTCGCGGGTGGCGCTTCCATGTCGCCGTCCGGCTCATCACTAACAGATGTTTTCGACTCACACGCCCCGAGTGCTAAGGACAACACTAAAATTGTCGCAGGCAAGAGCGTTTGCTCATTCAAGATTGTCATGAAATGGCTCCATTTGATTTGCTGTGGGCAAGAGTTTGCGCCGCGCTCGGCCCAGTTTTTTCTTCTATTTACTGCCCGGCACAGGCAAGGCGAAAACTAATATCATAAACCATCCTTCCGCGCCGTCGCCTTGTGCGAGAACCTGAGCAGACATTGCTAATGTAAGGATCAATATGATTCGACGAGCCAATGTCATGAATAATTCCGTAATTGAGTCAGTTAATGAATAAGGTAGGCGTCCAATCGGCAATGTCTGCTTTGGGTCAAAAGCAGCCTCTCATTTCAATCCAGATACTAGCATCTGAGTGGCTGCTTTCGGGGTATACCGGACACTCGCCACTTCGACTATCGGGGGGATGCGACCGGTTGCTTTCGGCCAAGAGCAGCCGCTCCACATGCTCGATTTATTGTGATTGTTTGAAATCAGTTGCTCATGTATTGAACGAAATCCGACGTTAGAACGTTTTTGGCAGCCCACTCCCACTCGGCGACTGCGTATCGATTTTCCTTGATAATTTCGCGCCACCTATCATTATGACTCAGCTCCAAACGTCCAGCCTCTGCTTGACTGTATTCCCAATTAAGTCCTAAAAAGACGCGCCGATAAAATTGTCGAACTTGATATGTCTCAAAGTCGTCAAGCTCTTCACCGTTACGTGCCCTAAAGATCATGCGAGCAAATTCTGGGTTCTCAAGAGATTTATTGACACCCCAAACCCTGTTTTGGAAATACACGGAACCTGCTTCGAATTGCAGTATTTCGTTATTTTGACGTAATTCCAATCCGAGAAATATGATTCCAGCGACGACTGCGATGTTCGCAATTAGCGTTAGCCATCGATTGAGACGATCAGCGTCCAAATGTGTCTCCAATGAGAAGAATCCTGAAAGTCCGCTTTGGGTCAAAAGCAGCCTCTCATAACAGATCAAATATTAGCATCTGAGTGGCTGGTATTGGGGTATACCGGACAGTCGCCACTCAACACCACTGGCTGCTTTCGGGAGTAAAGCGGACATGCAACGGCTCATTTGGGTCGAACTTAGTTCACCATATAAACGGTATCGTGTTCCCTCGCGTGCTCGATCACCATAAGCCCGATTTGATCGCCCGCCTTAGCGACTTCCACTGCCTCATTGTCGATCTCCATCGATTCGACTTTTTGCTCGAAGTCTGAGGTGTGGCCCTTGACGTGAATGGTATCGCCTTTATGTAGCTCACCATCGGTAATCGCCACACCTGCCACATGTAGGTGATTGAAGTAGTGAGTCACCGTGCCGATTTTTGCTTCGTCCATATCACTCTCCCAACGCGTGCCGTAAGGTTTGCTGTATTTACAGTATAGACCTTGGCTCAAAAACAGATGTCTCGCCTTTGTTTTTGTTCGACCGCGACAAGCTAGGTTATTGTTTCCAGGCTCCCACAATGGGGAAAAATCGGAGAGGGGGGTATGCCAATTCCAATAAGCGATTTTCTGTTTGCCGATTTATCGAATCTGAATGAATTGCCGAATTATGGATTGTGTAATGAGCCTGGTGTCACGCATAGTTACTGCATGACCTGCCTTCAATGTGAACTGCCGAACTTGCTTCTGGAATCAATGCCACCCGATCTTGAGTTAGTGGACCTTATCGAGCGGGCTTTTCTTAAAGGGCAGATTGATAGCCAGAAGGCTGATTTGGCTTACCTGTGGACACAGGCGAGAAGCCAGATTTAGGCGGGCAACGTGAAAGTTATATGGTACATTTTGTGGTACCTGACAGCCATTTTTATCATATTTACCTTTATTAACAAATAGTTATATTACGTAAATGGCGGAGAGGGTGGGATTCGAACCCACGGTACGGGAGAACCGTACACTTGATTTCGAATCAAGCTCTTTCGACCACTCAGACACCTCTCCACATTTTCTTATAGCAAAGTTCGCACACTGTCACTTCAAAAAGCGCGGTTGCGAGTCGATCTGCCACCCTATTCATTAATTTGCCGTTCGAACTATATAAGCTTAGTCACTGTTCTCGAAGAAGTAACTCTGATCAGCATTCTTTTCGTAACACTTTGTCACTGAAATCGGTGCAAAACTGATGTAGCCTTGCTCTACCACGGGTCGCGATTCTGGTATCACTTCAGGATATTGTCAAGTGTACATCCCGTGCTGTGTAAGCGATTGAACTGCTGCCAATATGCCGAATTAATAAGGCGGTTCAAGGTCAAAACGAATTAAGAGCTGCTTCATTGCAGGAAGCACTGTTGCTGTTAACGGAGACTTGATTTGCGCTTGTTGTTTATCACAGTTCTTGCCGCACTAATCGGGACATGCTCGACGCCACCGTCGATGCTGGATCAGGTCCTGGAGATCGGCGAATTGCATGTCGTCACGCGCAATACTCCGACCTCTTATTTTATTGGTCCTGATGGTCCGGCCGGCCCGGAGTTCGACCTGGTGCGTGGCTTCGCTGAAGACCTCGGCGTTACTTTGGTGATCACAACCGTAGACAGCGTCTCGGAAATTCTGCCGCAGGTATCGCAAAACAATGTTCACATGGCGGCAGCAGGATTGTCCGGCACAGAGTCGCGTCGCGAGTACCTTAGTTTTGGTCACCCGTATAACTCGGTGGACATGCACCTGATATACAGACTGGGCACTGGCAAGCCAAACTCCGTTGGAGAAATAATTGGCCGACCGATCGAAGTCGTTGCAGGCAGCAGCCACTCCGACATGATGGCTTCACTTGGTGCGCTCTATCCGCGACTTGAATGGTCGGAGAACGCGGATGTAGAGGTGCTCGAATTGTTGGCAAAAGTTGCGGCCGGTGAACTCGATTTTACAATTGCGGACAGTACTGAATTCAACATCCAGCGACACTTCTATCCCGACCTGCGCGTAGCGCTCGATCTGCAGATTGACGATCCGATCGCCTGGGCCTTCAAAAAAGACGCGGGCGAGAGCCTGCTAGCCCGGGCCGACGAGTACATCATCAAGTCTCGTCGCAGCGGTTTTCTTGCGCAGGTGAACGATCGCTATTTTGGTCACACAGAAAAGTTTGACTACGTCGGCACTCGCGCATTTATTCGTCATTTCGAAAGCCGCCTGCCCCGTTATCGGCAGATGTTCGAGGACGCCGGCAGAGCATACGGCGTGGATTGGCGCCTGCTCGCTGCAATCGGCTATCAGGAATCGCACTGGCGATCACATGCCGTGTCACCCACCGGCGTACGCGGCATCATGATGCTCACCAAGGCGACCGCCGAATATCTGGATATTGATGACCGCATGGACCCCAAGACCAGCATCCTCGGCGGCGCCCGTTTTTTTGCGCGACAATTGGAGCGCCTCCCGGACAGTGTTGATTACCCGGACCGAACCTGGATGGCGATCGCTGCCTACAACGTCGGTTTTTATCACATCAAGGATTCGCGACAGCTCGTCGCCTGGCAGGGAGGCGACCCGGATACCTGGGTGGACATCCGCAAGGTGCTACCGTTGCTAGCAAAACAAAAGTGGTACTCGCGAGTCCAGTATGGCTATGCGCGTGGCTGGGAACCTGTCCTGTACGTCAATAATATTCGCAGCTACTACAACATCATCAAGTGGCTGACTGAAAATGAAGTGCTTCCGGAAGAAGAGTCGCCAGCAGACGATACTGAAACGCAGGACCTGATCGCATCGCTGGCGCTGGGGACGGATGAAAGGCGCTGTTTTCCATGCTCCGTCCCCAGCGCTAGCGGCGCGCTGCGAAAAACTTTTTCAGGAGTCCGGCGCATTTTTCTGCGAACAGGCCGCCATTCACTTCGATTTGATGGTTGAGTTGCCGGTTATCGCACAGGTCGATAACGCTGCCAGCTGCCCCTGCTTTCGCGTCATAGGCCCCGAAGACAACGCGTGAAATCCGTGCCTGCAGCATCGCACCGACACACATCGCACACGGCTCCAGGGTGACGTAGAGCGTGCTGTTATTCAGGCGGTAGTTATTTTCGCTCAACGCGGCGGCGCGAATGGCGACGATCTCAGCATGGGCTGTCGGGTCCGCATCCTGAATGGAGCGATTCAGCCCTGCACCAATAATCTCGCCGTTCTTGACGACCACCGCGCCGACGGGAACTTCATCGACTGCAGCAGCAACCTTCGCCTCACGGATGGCTGCGCGCATGAACTGTTCGTCTGTTGCGCTCCAGCTCATTCCCACTCGATCGTGGCGGGAGGCTTTCCGGAAATGTCGTAGGTAACTCGGGAGATACCGTCGATTTCGTTGATGATGCGCAACGAGACGTGCTCGAGAAACTCGTAGGGCAATCTTGCCCAGCGGGCAGTCATAAAGTCGATGGTTTCAACGGCGCGCAGCGCGATGACATAGTCATACTTGCGACCATCGCCCATCACGCCAACGGAGCGAACGGGGAGGAAAACGGCAAACGCCTGACTGGTCTTGTCGTACAAATCATTTTTGCGCAGTTCTTCTATGAAGATATCGTCTGCCAGTTGCAGCAATGCCACGAACTTCGGCTTCACTTCGCCAAGAACACGTACGCCGAGTCCGGGTCCCGGGAACGGGTGCCGATAGACCATTTCTTTTGGCAAACCGAGCTCCATGCCGATGACTCGCACCTCATCTTTGAAAAGCTCGCGCAACGGCTCGACCAGTTTCATGCGCATTTTCTCAGGCAGGCCACCCACATTGTGATGCGATTTTATGACCTGCGCTTTGCCGGACCTGGCCCCTGCTGATTCGATAACGTCAGGATAAATCGTACCCTGTGCCAGCCATTCAATGCCCTCGAGCTTGTGCGCCTCTTCATCGAATACATCAATGAACAAACCGCCGATTACTTTGCGCTTTTCTTCCGGATCGCTGACGCCTTTGAGTGCTGCAAAAAATCTTTCGGCGGCATCGACGCGGATTACCTTGACTCCAAGGTGCTCTGCGAACGTCGCCATGACCTGGTCGCCTTCGTGATAACGAAGCAGGCCGTGATCGACAAACACACACGTCAGCTGATCGCCAATGGCTTCGTGCAACAACGCGGCAACAACCGATGAATCAACACCACCAGACAAGCCGAGCAATACTTTGCCCTCGCCAACATTTTCACGCACCGTCCGGATCGCATCCGCAACAATGTTTGCCGCTGTCCAATTATTGGGACAACCACAAATATCGTGTACGAAGCGTTCGAGGATCGCCTGCCCCTGTGGTGTATGCGTCACCTCGGGATGAAACTGCACGCCGTAGTACTTGCGCACTTTGTCTTCCATTGCGGCAAGCGGCGAGTTCGGACTTTTGGCAGAAATCACAAAACCGTCGGGAATCACCGCGACCCGGTCACCATGACTCATCCAGACTTTGAGCATGGGCTCACCCGATTCGGCATCATTCAATCCGGCCAGTAACTCCGAATCCAGTGGCGTGATCTCCGCATAGCCGAACTCCCGATGACTCGCCTGTTCGACCTTGCCGCCGAGCTGCTCAGCCATCGCCTGCATGCCATAGCAGATGCCCAATACCGGCACGCCAAGCTCGAATACTGCTTGTGCCACATGCGGCGGATCGTCCTGGTTCACAGACTCCGGGCCACCGGAAAGAATCACACCTGCCGGCGCGAACTGCCGAATGGCATCTTCCTCGACATCCCACGGATGGATTTCCGAGTAAACGCCGCACTCACGCACGCGGCGCGCAATGAGCTGTGTGTACTGGCCACCGAAGTCAAGAATCATCACCCGATGGGCATGAATATCTGCTTGCTCAGTGGTCGGTATATTGAGTGCCTGGGACATGCTTAACGTTCCATCAATTGTTGCTGCGGTAGTTGGGTGCTTCCTTGGTAATGGTCACGTCGTGTACGTGACTCTCGCGCATGCCGGCGCCGGTAATTCTGACGAATTTCGGTCGCGTGCGCATCTCATCAATGTCGTGGCTGCCCGTGTAACCCATTGCAGCGCGCACGCCCCCCATCAACTGGTGCACGATTGCGACCATGCTGCCTTTATACGCGACCCGACCCTCGATGCCTTCCGGCACCAGTTTTTCCAGTTCTTCGGTCGTGTCCTGGAAATACCGATCTGACGAACCGTGCGCCTGCCCCATCGCACCAATCGAACCCATGCCACGATAGGATTTATAGGAACGCCCCTGGTACAGCTCGACTTCACCGGGTGATTCTTCGGTGCCGGCAAACAAGCCACCGATCATGACCGAATACGCGCCGGCAACCAGTGCTTTGGCTATGTCACCCGAATAACGAATACCGCCATCTGCGATGAACGGCACGCCTTTCTTTGCCAGCACTGCGGCAACCTCGGCGACCGCCGAAATTTGTGGTAAACCGACGCCGGCGACGACGCGTGTGGTGCAAATCGAGCCGGGGCCGATACCAACTTTAACTGCATCGGCGCCGGCCGCAACGAGCGCCAACGCTGCATCACCCGTGACGATATTTCCGGCAACGATCTGCAGATCTGAATACTCCCCGCGAATTTGCCGAACTCGATCAATTACGCCTTTTGAAAAACCGTGCGATGTATCGACAACGACGAAGTCGACCCCAGCCTGCACCAGCGCCGCAACGCGTTCTTCAGTGCCATAACCCGTACCAACCGCCGCACCAACCCGCAATGCTCCGCGAGCATCCTTGCAGGAATGCGGAAAGTCTTTCGCTTTCTGGAAGTCCTTTGCAGTGATCATGCCGCGCAATTCAAAATCTTCGCCGACCACGAGAACTTTTTCGATGCGATACTTGTGCAGCAATGACAACACCTCCTCATCATCGGCACCCTCACGAATGGTCACGAGCTTGTCCTGTGGTGTCATGACGGTTGACACCGGCGCATCGAGCTTGGTTTCGAAGCGCAGGTCGCGGTGGGTAACGATGCCGATTGTCTGTTTTCCATCCACCACTGGCACACCGGAAATGTTCATCGATTTCGTCAGGTCCATGACCTCGCGAATGGTCATATCCGGGCTAACGGTAATAGGGTTGCGCACGATGCCACTTTCGAATTTCTTAACCTTGCGAACCTGGCGGGCCTGAGCGTCCGGCGGCATGTTTTTGTGGATGACGCCTACCCCACCTTCCTGGGCGAGCGCGATGGCGAGCTTGCTTTCAGTGACCGTGTCCATAGCGGCAGACAGCAACGGAATATTGAGAGTGATTTCTGCAGTGAGTTTGGTCGACAGGCTTACTTCGCGTGGCAGCACGTCGGAATAATCCGGCTGCAGGAGTACATCGTCAAACGTCAGGGCTTCCAGGGCAATCCGCATAAGTTACAACCTGTCCGATAAGGGTAAACGGTCAATTGTACGCATTGCTGATTTGCCGGTAAACGGCGATACAACAAATAACCAGGTACGTATACTGTGAAAGTGACCGATCTCCTCGCCACCAGCCCTGCCACAAACGCTATAAGCGTCTCTCAGCTGAACAGACAGGCGAAAATGCTGCTCGAGCAGGGCATGGCGAAGCTCTGGGTGGAAGGCGAAATCTCAAATCTTGCCCGACCGGCGTCCGGACACCTGTATTTCAGTCTTAAGGACGAATCGGCACAGATTCGCTGCGCCTGGTTCCGTCAGCGGCAACGCGGCCCATCGCACAAGCTGACAAACGGTGACCAGATGCTGGCGCTGGGCCGGGTCAGCCTGTATGAGGCCCGCGGCGATTACCAGCTTATCGTTGAGCAGCTCGAAGAGGCCGGCGAAGGCGAACTCCGGCGACGGTTTGAGGAGCTGAAGAAGAAACTCGCGGCAGAGGGCCTGTTTGACGAGAGCCAGAAGCAGGCGATTCCGCGACTGCCGCAAAGAATTGGTGTCGTAACCTCACCCAGCGGCGCGGCAGTCCGGGACATCATTTCGGTTCTGCAGCGTCGTTTTCCGGCAATCCCCGTAATCATTTACCCGACCGCTGTACAGGGTGAATGGGCCCCGAAACAAATAACAGAGGCGCTGGACACGGCGGTCCGTCGGGACGAATGTGATGTCCTGATCATTGCCCGTGGTGGCGGATCACTGGAAGATTTGTGGTCATTTAATGAGGAAATCGTTGCACGGGCGATAGCCGCATGCCCTGTTCCGACCATCAGCGCGATTGGCCACGAAGTGGATTTCACGATTGCAGACCTGGTCGCAGACGTACGCGCCCCGACACCAACGGCTGCCGCCGAACTGGTCGTACCCGACCAGGCGGAATGGCAGCGTCTGCTTGCAGCAAAAGCAACCCGCATTGCCAGTCTTGGCCGACGTTACCTGGAAGATCGCTTCCAGAATCTCGACTACCTCAGCCGACGGCTGACCCAAAGCAGCCCGGCAACGACAGTTGCCCGGCAAAGCGACTGGCTCAGAAATTTACAGATGATTTTGGCGGGTGTGGTACGACATGACCTGTCCAGCCGCGCCCGTAATCTCGAGGCAGTAAGATCGCGGCTGCTGCAACACTCGCCGGCAATCAAAGTCCAGCAGGCCATCGGCAAAGTTGCGCAATTGCAGCAGCGCCTGCGCGTAGCCGGTTCTGGTGCCCTCGCCAATCGTCGCTCGCAGCTACTGCTCGCCACGCGAGCACTGGACTCTGTCAGCCCGTTGGCGACGCTCGGTCGCGGCTACTCGATCGTCAGTGATGTCTTGAGCGGCAAGATTCTCACCGACGTGAGTGCTGTCAAAGCCGGAATGGAGATTCGCGCACAACTTGCCGTGGGAACGTTTCAGGCAACTGTCCGCAAAACAGAATCCGCTAACCCCGATGCATAAAATAGTCATTTCGATAATGATCGTTCTGCTCGCGTCGCCGACGCACGCGCTGCCGGAACACTCGCCGTGGCCGGGTGGTATCGGTGTATTGCGAATTCCGGGCAACGTTCGACCGGAGGTCATCGTCAACCAGCAAGCCGCCCTGCTGGTGCGCGGCGATAACGAATGGATCGCGGTGTTCGGCATACCACTTGATCATGATATTGAAAGTCCGCTCGCAGCGCTGGTGACATTGCCCGGTCACGATGCAGAAGAAACACTGATCGACATTCGGGCAAACAATTACCGCGAACAGCGACTGAATGTCGATCGCAAATATGTCGAACCCGATCCGCAGCAACTTGAGAGAATATTTGCCGAGCGAAAAATAATTGATACGGCACTGACCAATGTGGATCAAATCGAGCTGACGGATGTCAGCCTGCAAGCTCCTGTTACGGGGAAGCGAAGTTCCAGCTTCGGCACGCGACGGTTTTTCAACGACCAGCCCCGATCACCACACAAAGGAATGGACATTGCCGCCAGCTCCGGGACGCCGATAGTTGCGCCCTTGGCAGGCACGGTCACAGCGACCGGCGACTATTTTTTCAACGGCAATACCGTAATCATCGATCATGGTCAGGGCTTCGTCAGCCTCTATTGTCATTTGAGTGAGATCGATAGTGAAGCAGGTCAACTGGTTGCCGCAGGCGCACCAATCGGCAAAGTTGGCGCGACCGGCAGGGTCACCGGCGCCCATTTGCATTTCGCGACCTACCTGAACGGCATTGCGGTCGACCCGGCATTATTGTTGCTACCCACTGAGTAAGTACCCCCCGGCAAAGCCGGGGCTTTAGTTTGTGAGCCGCGCAAAGCGCGCTTAACGGGAACGCTGCGTGTAGTAAATTCGCCCGCTGCGCGAAGTAATTTCGCCCGCTGGGCGGGCTCCTACAGGTGCTAGTAAGAATTGTAGGAGCCTGCCGTACGATAGGAGTGATTACTCAATCCTTGTGAAAGTCGCTCGACCGGCACGGGCGAATTTACTGCGCCCAGCGAGCGATTGTCTTGTGGTTTCCATGGTGCAAATTTTCGCCGCAGCACTTTGAACTTACTTTGCGATTTCCGCAATTGTCAAACTACGCCTGCCTCTCCGACAAAGCCGGGGGCTCTCCCGTTTTACCAGCGCGCCTAACCGGCGCTCATGAAATATTCGGGCTGCAGGTCGCGAAAAACTCGAAGAAGATGGGACGAAAATCATCCATTTCCACGAGAAATGAATCGTGCCCTTTGATGCAGTCCAGTGGTTTGAATTCCACGTCGCCCACCACCTGTGACAAGCCCTCGGCCAGCTCGCTTTGCTGATGCAACGGAAAAAGAATGTCAGACTTGACGCCAATCACGAGTGCGCGCTTCAGGTTTAGCTTGCCAAAACCGGATTTCAGCGAGCCACCATGCTCGGCCAGATCAAACAGGTCGGACGCGCGTGACAAATACAGGTAGCAATTTGGATCAAAGTTTCCGGTAAATCGATTCGCCCGGGATTCAAGATACGACTCAACTTCGAAATCGATATAGAACGGATTGCCGGCGTGATCTTCGGCTGTGACCCGTTCACGACCGAAGCGTTGCTCCCATTCCTCCGCTGAGCGATAGCTGATCATGCCAAGTTTTCTCGCCAGACGCTGCCCACCTAACGGCTGATCGTCGAAATCGTAATTCCCGCCCAGCCATTTCGGATCCTGGATGATGAGTTCACGTTGCAACGAACGAATCGCGATCGAGAAAGGCAGCGCCCGGGTCGCGGAGGAGACAGAGATCAATCGCTCACTGATCTGCGGATGGCGCACGCAAAAAGCCAGGGCGCTCATGCCGCCCATGGAACAGCCGATCGTCGTGTGGATTTTATCCAGCCCCAGGTGCCGGACGACGGCATAACCGCCATCAGCAACATCTTCCAGTGTCAGAACCGGAAAATTCAGCCGGTAAATTTTGCCGTCCGCGGGATCCGTCGATGCGGGTCCGGTTGATCCAAAACAGCTGCCGAGCGAATTGACGCAAATGACGAAGTAATGGTCCGTATCCAGCGGCAGCCCCGAACCGATCATGTCCTCCCACCATCCCGGCGCAGGGTTTTCCGGCGAGGATGCGGCATGTGCAGACGGTGAGAGACCAGTGAACAGCAGCACCGCATTGTCGCCTTTGCCCTGCAGTTCGCCCCATGTTTCATAGGCAATCGTCGGCGAGTCGAGGAAGCCGCCACGATGCATGGGGAATTTTCCCTGGATCTGAAATTTTTGGCTGTCGGTGTCCATGCTGGAATTTTACATGGATTGGCAGGTTATTTGCGTGGCTTGGGTTGGCGATTTTGTGTAGTGCAATAAAGAATCTGTACGAGCCCGCCGTACGATAGATGTACAACCTCAATTCCGGAGATTCTCGATCTATCGGCACGGGCGACGAACTTTGCGGGGCATGTTGAAAACATGCCCCGCAAAGTTTGCAAAAGATCAACCCGGCACACCCGCACGAATAGAACACCTGCTAAGTGACAGAAAATCTCAAATATTGGGGCCGGATCGCCCGCTGGGGCGGGCTCCTACGATCCGTTTCTACAATTAATTGGTTTTGGGTCAGGCGGGTTGGCTACAATTTTTGAGTGCGCATCGATTGGCATTGGATGAGGTTTTATTTGCGGACGTGTTTCATCAGGCGTTTGCGTTTGCGTTCCTGGCGGGGGGTTAGTTTGTTGCGTTTGCCTTTGTAGGGGTTGTCGCTGGTTTTGAAGGCCAGGCGGACTGGCGTGCCCTGCAGTTTGAATGCTTTGCGAAAGCGGTTTATCAGATAACGTCGATAGGCTTCCGGCAATTTCTCAGTCTGGTTGCCATGGATGACAATTACCGGCGGATTTCGCCCGCCCTGGTGGGCGTAGCGCAAACGGATTCGCCGGCCACGAACCAGCGGCGGCGCGTGCGCCGTTACCGCGCGCTCCAGTTCCCTGTTGAGATCGGTTGTAGACATATCGCGGGTTGCGGCGCGATACGCACGCTCAACGGCCGGTAGCAGATCGCCAACCGCAGTGCCGTGCAATGCAGATATCGTCATACGCTCGGCGAAATCGAGGAATGGCAGCCGCCGGTCCAGTTCGCTCTTTACGTGCCGTCTTTGGTCATTGGTCAGGCCATCCCACTTGTTGGTCACCACAACCAGGGCCCGACCACGTTCGACCGTGAGGCCCATCAGGCTGACATCCTGTTCCGTTACGCCTTCATGCGCGTCGAGCAGCGCAATGACAACCTGGGCGCGTTCCATGGCTTGCAACGCTTTAATGATGCTGAATTTTTCGATCACTTCGTGCACTTTCGACTTGCGGCGTACTCCGGCAGTATCAATCAGGAGATATTTCTTGTCGTCGCGCTCGAATGGCACCGCAACGCTGTCCCTGGTCGTGCCTGGCTGATCGAAGACCACGAGGCGATCCTCGCCAATCAGGCGATTGATTAATGTCGACTTGCCGACATTTGGCCTGCCGATAACGGCGATTCTTAACGGTTTGTCTTCATCCTCTTCTTCCGCCGCATCGCTTTGTGCATTCGCCGCAACAAATGGCGCCAGGACCTCATCCATGAGCGCGTTAATGCGATCACCATGCGCTGCAGAGATTGCCACCGGTTCGCCGATCCCGAGGCTGTGGAATTCGCCGGAGGCGATATCCGCGTCGAGGCCCTCGGCTTTGTTCACCGCCAGCCAGGTGCTTTTGGCGTGTTTTCGCGCCAGTTCGGCGACGTGCTCGTCTGCAGAGGTCAGGCCACTACGGCCGTCAACCATGACGATGGCAACATCAGCTTCCTGCAAGGCGCGCACGGTCTGTTCGACCATGAGTTCGTAGATGCCAACTTCACCACCCGCAACGCCGCCAGTATCGATAACGAGGTATGGAACTGGTCCCAGTTTGCCGAATCCGTACTGGCGATCGCGGGTAAGGCCCGGATAGTCCGCGACCAGTGCGTCGCGAGATCGGGTCAGGCGATTAAATAAAGTCGACTTGCCGACATTTGGACGACCAATGAGTGCAATAACGGGAAGCATGTCTGCAAGGCACCCTGGTTAATCCGTCTCAGTCTCAGCTCCAGCCTCGTCGTCGGCGATTTCAGGCGCATCGCCTTTGCTGGCGGGTTCCGGCACCACGAATGCCGTCAGAATACCGCTCTCGCTCTGCACGAACAGCTTGCCGCTTGCCACAACCGGTGCACCGGCGATCATGCCCTTGCCAACACGAACACGTGCCAGCGGCCGGCCATCCGTATTGGCGAAAAAATGCACATAACCCTCAAAATCACCAACAACAACGGCCGTGTTGTAAACCACAGGCGCCGTCGGATCGCGCCGTAACAGTGTTTCATGGCGCCAGACATCACTGCCATTGCGTCGTAGCAACGCGATTATCTCGCCCTGATCGCCAACTACGTACAAATTGTCCCAATCCGCCGCCACGCCGGCATAGGTCGACAACTCCCGCCCCCAGAGTACTTGCCCGGATTCGGCTGCCAGCGCCACGACGCGGCCCTGATAGCCGGCGGCATAGATATCCTGGCCAACAACCGCCATCGAACCATCCACGTCAGAAAGACGTTCCAGATCCGAGCGTCCGCTGGTTGAGGTAATGATCGCCTCCCACTGCTGGGTGCCATCGGCCAGGCTCGAGGCGATAAGGCGACCATTGTCAAAACCGGCAATTACGGTCGTGCCGGAAATAACCGGCGCGGAAGATCCGCGCAAAGTCAGGGCCGGCAGACTTTGCTCGGTACCCCATCTCTCCACACCGTCGAACGCAGAAAAAACGCGCAATCTGCCATCGATGGTATAAACGACAATGACGCCATCCTTGATCAGCGGTGGGGCAAGCGACTCACCGACAAGATCCACACGCCAGACCTCGCTGCCATCGTCAGCTTTCAATACGACCATTTCGCCGTTACGGCCGGTGACCACGACGACGCCATCACCCACGCCCGGCCCCGCAGTCAAAGTAATCTCAAGATCGGTTCGCCAGAACTGCTTGCCATTCTCCGGGTTGAACGCGGTGACCTTGCCATCGAAACTGGCAGCGTAGAGTCGATTGCCATCGCTCGCCGGACTCAGGCCGACACGCAGAAATTCCGAGCCGCCGCCCAGCTTCTCGGACCAGATTTTTTTGACTTTGAGCGTTTGCTCGAATTTGAGCAATGTTACGGGTTCGAGTTCCTCGTCATCACTATCGCCGCCGAAAATACTGCAGCCTGAAATGGTGAACAAAGCCAGTACGATCACGACAGCACGCCGAAGCTGCCGGCATCGTGTACCTCGCTGCGACGCATTCGCTGTCATTGCGCGGCCTCGTCTCCGTTCTCGTCTTGCGGTTCATCGGCCTGTTTATCTTCAGCAGCTTCTGTTGTCTCGCTTGCATCGACGGCGGCGATCTCTGTGTCGACCTCTGTTTCATTGCTCGCCGCACCGGCGCCAATGTCCGGCAGATCATTGAGCTTCAGTTGAATCAGGCTGTTATCCACTGTGCGTACCGCAGGATCGTCAGCCAGGGCAACTCTATAAGCTGCCTGTGCATCCGCATACAATTCGAGCACCGTATAGGCATCACCAAGCACCTCATTGTAGCGTGCCGCAAAAGCGTGTTCGCCCGGGTCTTTCAACAGCTCAACGACCTCTTCAGCCTTGTTTTGGTAAAGCAATACTTTTGCCAGCCGCAAACGACCGACAAGTTTGATTTCACTGTCACCAGCAGACTCGACCAAAACGCGCAATACATCCGCCGCATCCTGATCACGCCCCTTGTCCATGTACAGCCGTGCCATCGCAAGACGGGATTGCGCTGCATAGGTTGTGCCCGCATGATTTTCGAACAAATCGGTTGCGGCTACACCTGCAGCGTCGAGATCGCCATCACCGGTCGCGGACATTACGTCCTCATAGAGCGCCGAAGCCGCTATTTCCGCTTCTGCAATTCCGCCGCGCCATTGATTCCAGCCAACCAGCATTGCGACACCAAGGACGATACCGCCGATTACATAACGGCCGTTTTCCGACCACCAGACACGCATCGCATCCAGTTGTTCTTTTTCCGATAGATCTTCCACAAAGTTTGCCTTTTCGTATTTTGCAAATTAATTTACGGGAGCCGCGCTGGCTCCTTGTAAGTATGACCAGGTCCGACAGGCTCCTGGCACACTGGTATTTATCTTGTCAGTCGCTCGCTGACAATCTCCAGCAGATCATGCAGCGGCACATTCATCTGATCCTCATTCGTGCGCAAAGGTTTCAACCCGGCTTCATTTCGAGCCACTTCCTCATCTCCCAGGATGACGGCATAATCAG
>SMUY01236906.1_pt1 | contig 15430 bp, 14 predicted proteins | sample 2456441 | NCBI WGS metagenome assembly SMUY01 (sample SAMN11095931, study PRJNA526329) | marine sediment metagenome | biome: Marine sediment; feature: Surficial sediment; material: Deep marine sediment; isolation source: Hadal surficial sediment | place: Pacific Ocean | collected 2014-11 | depth...
TCAGGAAACAGGCGAAGATAAAGGTGTCACTGAGCAGGAAGATCCACATCATCGCCTTGCCCCAGGGAACCCGCTTGAAGGCTCGCTGATCGGAAGACCAATCGGCGACAACGCCCTGCAGTCCTTCTACCATTGCTATAGAGCGCCCCGTATCATCTACCACTGCTTCATTCGCCATAGTTTTACCTTTATTCTAAGTTGATAACAACAAACCAAACAAAATCAACCACACCACGAGCAGGAAGTGCCAGTACACGGCACACAGCTCTACGCTCAAACGCACCCGGGCCACTTCGGTGCCGCCCAATAGCTTTATCGTCGTCATGCCCCAGGCCACCACACCACCCAACAAGTGTAGAGCGTGCAGCCCCGTGATCAGGTAAAAGAAGGCATTGGCCGGGTTGGAATGCGCATAATAGCCTGCATCGCCCAATTGTTGCCACGCCAGCAGCTGTCCCCCTATAAAGACAAATGCGAAAAAACCGCCGGCAAGCAAACCGTTACGCACATGGTCGACCTGCTCCCGTTTGGCGGCAACGTGTGCCCACTGCAAGGCGATACTGCTCAGGACCAACGCGCCCGTGTTCAGCCACAACAGGTCCGGATCAGGCAACGGGCGCCAGTCGCCCAGTTTCATGCGCATGGCGTAAGCGCTGATAAACAGTGCAAACAGTGAAGTAACCACCGCAAGAAAAATAAACAGGCCGAGCTTGGCATTGGGCTGGGGTAATGAGCGGCCGCTGAAGTCTTCGCTCGAAGCATAGTGATCGCTGGCTTCCCAAGGCCTGGTATTGACCGATTGCTTCAGTAACCACCAGGCGATCACACCCATTAACGCGGCCATGAATAGTAAAGAAATTGTCACGGCTCAGTTTACCGGTTGCTTATTGATTAGTCTCGTTGATGCCTTTCTCCACGCCGGATGGGGGGACATTTTGCGGGATAAAGTCGTGTTTAGCACCCGGTACGCTGTAATCGTACGCCCAGCGGTAGACCAGGGGCAGTTCCTTGCCGAAGTTGCCGTGTTTCGGCGGGGTGTCGGCGGTTTGCCACTCCAGCGTAGTAGCTTCCCACGGATTGCTACCCGCTTCCCTGCCGCGGAAATAACTGACGAACAGGTTATAGATAAACACCAGCTGGACAGCGCCGACAATAAAGGCCGCAATGGAAATGCCCGCGTTCAGGCTCATGGCGGATTCCGGGATGAAATCAGTACCATCTATGGCGTAATACCGGCGCGGTACGCCCAAAAACCCCAGGTAATGCATCGGATAGTAGATGGCATAGGTACCAAGGAAGGTGACCCAAAAGTGAAATTTGCCCAGGGTTTCGTCCATCATACGCCCGGTGACCTTGGGATACCAATGGTAGATCGCGCCAAACACTACCAGCACGGGCGATACCGCCATGACCATATGGAAGTGGGCGACCACGAACATCGTGTCTGAAAGCGGCAGATCGATGGTCGCGTTACCGAGAAACAGGCCGGTCAGGCCGCCGTTGACGAAGGTAAAGATAAAGCCGATAGCAAACAGCATTGGTACGGTAAGGCGGATGTTGCCTCGCCACAGCGTCAGCACCCAATTATAGACCTTGATGGCCGTGGGTACGGCGATGATCAGCGTGGTGGTGGCAAAAAAGAAACCAAAATACGGGTTCATGCCACTGACGTACATATGATGCGCCCAGACGACAAAACTGAGGGCGGCGATGACGACAATGGCCCATACCATCATGCGGTAGCCGAAGATAGCTTTCCTGGCATGTACAGAGAGCAGGTCGGAGACGATGCCGAAGGCCGGTAAGGCGACGATATAGACCTCGGGATGGCCGAAAAACCAGAACAGGTGCTGGAACAGGATCGGATTGCCGCCGGTGTGGTCCAGTGGCTGCCCCATTGAGACGATGGCGGGCATGAAAAAGCTGGTGCCCAGGGTCATATCTAGAATCATCATGATCGCACTGACGAGCAGGGCCGGAAAGGCCAGTAGCGCTAGTACGGTGGCCATAAAGATACCCCACACCGTTAACGGCATACGCATCAGCGTCATCCCGCGGGTGCGCGCCTGCAACACAGTCACCACATAGTTTAGACCGCCCATGGTAAAGCCGACGATGAAGATGGCCAGCGAGACAAGCATTAATAAGATCCCCCATTCCGCGCCCGGTGTGCCCTGCAGGATGGCCTGCGGCGGATACAGCGTCCAACCGGCGCCGGTAGGCCCTCCAGGGACAAAGAAACTCGCTACCAGTACCAGAACGGCGACAAAGTAAATCCAGAAACTGAGCATATTGACATAGGGAAATACCATATCGCGTGCCCCGACCATCAGTGGGATCAGGTAGTTACCGAAGGCCCCCAGAAACAGTGCGGTGAGCAGGTAGATGACCATGATCATGCCGTGCATGGTGACCAGTTGGATGTACACCGATGGGTTGATGAATGAGAAAGTGCCCGGAAAGCCCAGCTGTAGCCGCATCAGCATGGACATAATCAGCGCTAAAAAGCCAATTCCCATCGCGGTACAAAAATACTGGACGGCAATCACCTTGGCGTCCTGGCTGAAGACATACGTGCCTAGCCAGGTTTTCGGGTGGTAGAGCTCCATCTCCGGGACTTCGGCAGATGCTACAAAATCATCCGCGTCGTGTGCAATAGTAGACATCAGAATAGTCTCCTGGTATTAATTCCAAATTGGCCCGGTGGTCTCATCATTCAGAATCTTCACCCAGGCCATCTATGATATAGGTAATCAGTGCATCCAATTCTGTCTCCGTGTAACTACCCGGTGGCATGACCGGCGCAAAGCCCTGTACTATCTTGGCGTTCGGATTGAGAATGGATTCTTTCAGGTAATCTGCATCGACCACAACGGTGGTACCGTCCACCAGCGTTTCGGTCCTGCCAAACAGGCCTTGCCATGTGGGTCCGATCCCGCTGCTGCCGTCTGTGCTATGACAGGCCACACAGGCACGTGACTCTGCCAGCATACGACCTTGTTCGACCAGGCTGAGCCCGGCTATTGCAGCTGCGGCACCGGTACCTGAGACAGTTTCCGCATAGGTCGGGTGTGTTTTCAGCCACGCCTTGAAGTCGGCTTCTTCGTCAACCACAACGTGGCCACGCATGGTGTAGTGTCCCACGCCGCATAATTCTTCACACAACGCGTCGTATTTCCCTAGTTTGGTGGGGGTAAACCACATCTGGGTAACCAGCCCCGGCACCATGTCCATCTTGACCCGAAACTGGGCCACTGTAAAGTTGTGCAATACATCCTGGGAACGCATCAGGGCCACGACTGGTCGGTCAATCGGCAAGTGTACTTCGTTGCTGGAGACGAGTATATCGTCTTGCCCGTTGGGATCGTCCGGATTCATGCCGAACGGGTTATCGGATGAGATATGACGGGTGTCGACCGTACCCAGGGCTCCGTCTTCGCCCGGGAAACGATAGCTCCACTGCCATTGCTTGCCAAGTACCTCGAACACATCGGCGTCTTCCGGTGGATTGATTATCTCGGCCCAGACATATAGACCGGGCGCCAACATGGCGGCAACACCGATCGAAGTGAATACCGTGAGCCAGATTTCCAGCTTCTTGTTTTCGGGTTCGTAGTCCGCTCGTCTGCTCTTTTTGTATCCAAATTTCATCACGCAATAGGCCAGGAACAGGTTGACGATAACAAACACCGCCCCTGTGACCCAAAAAGTGATGACGAGTGCGTCGTCGATGGAGCTCCAGTTGGAAGCGAGTGGGGTGAAATACCAGGGGCTGAGAAAGTGAAAGAGAATAGAGCCAATGACCAGTAAAAGCAGGACTACAGCATATGCCATAAATATTATCCTCTTCCCGCTCAGTCCGCAGGTTCTAAAGTTAAATAAACGTTTAGCATTCGTGAATGGGGCGATTGTACCGAAAAAATCTGGTAAGGGCCAAGAACTTTAGCATAGAATTAACACGGGTATTTCATGAGCAGCTTTAATACGGCAATTTTGAGTGTTGATTTTCAATTTCCTTTGCTGTTATATCAATCTACTCGATGTTGATCGTAATATGATGTGATCATAACAGATTGATCCGTACAAAAACACGTTTGGGTGATTTTCGTGTATAACGCACCATCGCGTTTGCTGAAACGCGTTAGTCAAATCAGCGTCATTGGGGGGGTACTGCCCGGCAAAAGTTTAGCGGCGACGCGGAAGAACAGGTGTTGATACGGTGTTCGAAGGGACATTCAGGATCGCCTGCTGGATATGACCAGCGTGGTAATCACGAATCCCGCAACGGATATCAGCACTAGATAGAGCCAGGTTTCCTCGGGCAGATAGGTATCTTGTATGAAGCCTGTGCTGACGCCCGGAACCGCCCATAGGTCACCACTGCCTTTACCGACTTTCAGCTGGGCCTTCATGCCCTTTTCCATATGCTGGGCCATATCGCAGTGTACGAGGTAGGTTTTATCATCACCCGGTACGATGAAGGTGCCGGTTTGGGAATGTCCGCCCGCAGCTTCAAGATTGAACATGCCGCCGGGATAAATATACCTGGGCAATCCGTGGATCATCCACTGGTGGCGTACTTCGTCCTCGTTGACAAACGTAACCGTGATGCGGCTGCAGGGCTCGACCTGGTATTCGTGCTGGCTCATTCCGAATACCGTGCCGGGGTAGTCCGCCGCGAATTTCGTACCGGCGTAAACCTTGATGTGGTAATCGCGGCCCAACTTCTCGCAGTCCTGAGGCAGACGATGATGGTTGCTGTTCATCACCATGCCGCTACTGTCGAGGGTCATATTGTGATGCTGGTGCATGACGCGTTGGTCCCGCGTTTCAGCTTGAGCGGTATACATGAAATTCACCGCAAGGACGCAGAAAACGCAAAGGATTTTTATAGCTACCATTCAATTATTCCAATGTGGCGTAGGTCGGATTAGAGCAGCATAATCCGACAGTGCTCTTATAAACAGCAGGAGCAGAATTTATTCCGCGAACCATTTGCACTTTTCCATTCTAAGACCTGTGCTTATTGATGGCATTAATCACTAGCGCCACCATGACTCCCAGCGAAAGCCCCAACCCCAACAAGCGTATCAACATCCATAAATCAGACTCCACGTCTGAAAATGTCCCGCTAGCCAGATTGTCGAACACCGGGATTTCTTTCCGATAATAGGCCTCTGTGAAAAACTTATTTAGATCCACGCCCTGCGTTCTGGGCCAGCCATTTTCCTGCAAATAGTCTTCATAAACAATGGCGCTGATGTTACCGCCCGGCCCGATACCATCGTTGGTGACGCCCTTTACCTGGTGATCATGCAGCAGCCAGATTCCAGCCCCGTAGGAATGCAGCCCGTCATCAGTGGTATCCAGATCCAGGTCTACACGCTGGGCGCTGGCAATCCACACCACATCGCGAATGATTCGTGCTGCAGGTTTGACGGCCACACCGTCATAATGGGTGGCCGTGACTTTGTGTCCGTGGGTATGCAGCGCAATACCGATACTGCCACCGTTAACTATACGTAATTTAATATGCTCATCGGGTTTTGTTACCACCAACGATTCGCGAAACGTATAGGGAAATGAGCGACCGTTGAGGGTAAAGAAATCGCTTTTTGCGTCAGTGATATCATAGCGGCGGTGCATCTCCCGGGCTATCAGACGCGGGTCATTGAAGCGTTGAATGCGGTTGTTCAGATCGATATCGACGTCGAGATAGTGCAAATCGTATTCACGGTCGAACTGTTCTGTCACTGCGACCGATGGCACGCGTACGTGACCGGCGCCAACGTTGAGGGTTTGCAGCCAGTTGTTCGGCCGGTTTTCCTCGACAACGAACAGTCCCTGCAGTCCCATCATGATATGTACGTTGGGTTGGACATGGCAATGATAAAACATGGTGCCACTCTGACGCGGTTGCAGGTCATAGGTACGTGCGCTACCGGGCAGCACCGGTTTCTCGCTGGTCAGCGGGGTACCGTCGTTGCCTTCACCATCCGCATCGACGAATGGATGGTCTACTCCGTGAAAGTGAATCGTGTGCGGCATGTAATGACTGTTTTCCAAGGTGATTTTTACTCGGTCGCCCTGTTCAACGCGAATCGCCGGTGAAGGCAGACGCAACATTGATCGTGCCTTGAGCGACTCGAAGTTCTCGGTTGCCATGCCAAACATCTTGGGTACGAAAACCCAGAATCCCGGCCTGATACCGGGCGCGATGGCATACCGGGTCGTTGGTACATTGCCTTCCGGTGAACCACCGTTGAGTTCGACGACCTCCAGGCGGATGTGGATTTCGTCCGGGTCGCCGTCACCATCCAGGTCCCGTCCTTTTACCACCGCATCCGGGGTCAGGCCACTGGCCATAAGAACCTGCTGAGAGACATTGTTTGTTCCACGCACGAAAGCCGCTACTGCATAAGGATTGTCAGCAATACAGGTGGGTGAGCGGCGAATATCGACACCGGCAATGGTTTGCGCATCCCGCCAGTTCAACAGGTCCTCAGGACAGGGGATTTCTGCCTTTAAATCAGTGACAGTTTTCCCCTCGGGCAGTGCACGATAATCATCTGCGCCGAACCACTGGCTTAATTGCATGCGCAGTGCTAGAGGATACCACTGAGGCGGAAAACACAATAGTGCAAAAAGGATTGTGACCAAAAACAGCCAGCGTGTGTGCATAGTTACATCATACAACCTTCGTGGGATTTTATGTTTATGTTGTTGACAGAAAGCCCTGGTATTCCAGAAGCGCAGGTCGGATTAGCGCAGCATAATCCGACAGCCTATTTTACGGGAACTCTGTTACTGAACCAGTAGAGCGCCTGCGCAAGGACCAGCAGTGCGATAAAGAGTGGCAGATAGCCGTAGTCGGTCCCACCCACCTGAAAATAAAACACCGCATGATAAGTTTTTTCCTTTTCGGGATGAACGGCTGTCACAATGCCGATATAGCCCCCGGCCTGCTGAAAATCGTAATTAACCGTGAGCACACCGTCCGGTCGCTTCACCGACGGTAGATAAAAAACCGTATCCTGTTCGATATCCTCGAGACCGGTAATATCATCCCAGTTGGCGAAAATACTGAAATTATTAACATCCCTGATAATACGAAAATCGACTTGCATTTCCTTGAGGAAATCGTGCAGGTAATCAATCACAAATACGCTGCTGGCCACTTCGGGAATGTCTTCGCAAAATTCCTGTGTCCCGTAAGTTTTCGGTTGATAGATAGTAAAATGCGCTTTCAGAAACCCGATTTTGATCACACACACATCGTCTTCCATACCAACACCACCGTGTGCAGTGGCATCCTGGCACCAGGTTATCAGATATCCCAGTGTCAGTTGCAACAGTAAAATTCTAGATATCGTCATTTTTCATCTCAAGTAGCAAGCCATGTTAATACTACGATGTTTCATTTACTCGGGGACAGGAAAACCGATCCGGGTTGATGGTTGATGGTGATCATGTCTGCAGGAATTTTCAAATGGCGTTCGGCCTTACGGCGGGAAACTACACCTGGGCCAGTCTGGACAACCTAAACCGGCATCGGATAAACGCACATACGCGCCTAAAACAATGACGGCCAATGCCAGGGCATACGTAACACGTGTGATATTTAATAATGACTTACTTTTTTGCATAAAGACTATCTGAATAGGTTTGCTAACTGGACTAACCGATACGTGATGCTCTTAATAATTTTTTTAAGTCTTGCATGATGTCTCTTGGATTTGCATCGGGCTCAAAACTCATCATTAGATTTCCAAGAGGATCAATTATATATATGCGTCCTGCTTCCAATGGATTATCTGAACTCGTTAAACGAAACTTATCAAGTAGTGCGTTTGTATCTAATAAGTCTGTATTGATCACTTGTTGTCCTGCGTAATTGACCAACAAGTCCGATAATTCATTTGCGTGTTGTTGTGTTAATAACAAAACCTTTTGTACCCGCAGCGAATGTTTGTCCATTGCTATATGGATTTGGCGCATACGGTAGACGTTATCTACGCACAGCTTGTCACACGACCTGGTAACATAAACCATGCTCCATTTGCCATGTAAGCTTTCTTTCCTGTCTGCCTTTATCGGGTCTATCAATGACAAATCAACTATAGGTCTTGGTGGAACTATAAGTTCACCATGATTTGACATGCCTCTGTTTTCAAGAAAATTGGTGTAATTAAATACATACCATGACAATATCAACGGACTGGTAAACGCTATGGCGATAAGAATTAATATTATTTTATTATTTTTGTCGTTTCCTTCTTCGCTCATACGCTTTGTCCCATCCTTTGTATGTTCTTAATATTTAAAACCAAATATATAATCAATAATGCTGTTGCAAAAGCGAACCATTGAAAAGCATAGCCGTTATGTATATTTACACCTGAACCGGGTAATCGCCATTGTCTACGATAACCATGTTCTGACCCCGGCTCTAATCTAACAATGTATGGCAAAAGTTTTGTTTTTGTTAACTCCGCCACCTCATCAATATTCAGTCGTTGTACCCGATAAATACCTTTATTCATTTGTTCCGGCGGCATTTCTTTTAACAACAACCCTGTTTTTGGTTCTTCCTTAGCAACACCCTTAATATTCACAAACCCATTCGTCATGATTATTTCCGGACTCACTGTGCGATCATTACCTGCCGACAACCAACCGCGGTTTATTAACACCACATGCTCGCTTTGTTCTAACTTAAAAGGGGTGTAAACATAGTAGCCCGCTTGTCCTAGTTCTACCTGGTTATCTAACAGTATTTGATATTGCTCCAGAAATTCTCCTGTTGCATTAACATGTCGCCAAATTATTTCTTCTTTATTAGATAATTTTGTATTGTCATGATTGAGATCAATTGCTTGTCCTGATTGCCTGTTTTCAAAATCTGAATATAAAGTTCTTTTATAATCTGCACGATCCAGTTGCCAGAAACCCAGCGAAATAAACAAACCGAAAAATACCAATGCAAGCAAGCTTGTAATCAATCTCGGACAAAAACACCAATTGCCAATAATTAATTTCATTTATTATGATACTTCAAATTATATGCTGGTTATACTGCTTGAATATCAACAACAAAATTACCGGTACATTAAATGACCGCTGCTGTTCTTTTTAAAATATACATCGTGGTTTTACTTCTCTCGATAGGCTTTTCTTTGTTGTCTGGACTTTTTTTCCTGGCCAAAGATAACTCCGGGTCAAATAGATTAGTTACTTCACTTACTTTTAGAATAGCGCTTTCAATTACCCTTTTCGTTTCATTAATTATCGGCTACAAATTAGGCTGGATTCAACCTCACGGCCTTGGTCTTCAATCCCCCAAATAGAAATAGCGCTGCTGCAGCGTCATTCAACTATTTCTTTTCTGTTGAAATTAAATCCAGTAGACAAAGATAAACAAACCTAACCAGACCACGTCAACAAAGTGCCAATACCAGGCAATACCTTCAAAGGCAAAATGGTCATACGCTGAGAAATGTCCTTTCATTGATCTAAACAGGAGAACCAATATCATGGTTGCGCCCATGGTGACATGAAAACCGTGGAAGCCCGTTAACATGAAAAAGGTCGAGCCATAGACGCCTGAACTTAGCGTGAGATCCAACTCATGATAAGCGTGGGCATATTCTCCTGCTTGAAAGTATACGAAGATAAAACCCAGAAAAACAGTTGCGGCCAACCACCAGCATAAGGCTGAACGTTCGCCTTTCTTCAAGGCCCAGTGTGCAAAGGTAATCGTCGCGCCACTAGAGAGAAGAATCGCCGTATTCACGGCAGGAACACCCCAGACAGGAATAATATCTTTTATTGCCATGAACCTGGATTCAACACCGGATACTGTCATATCAGGCGTCGTCAATAGCGGCCATACTGCTTCAAAGTTAGGCCACAGGAATTGGTTTGTTGGGAAACCTGCGCCTTCGCCACCCAGCCATGGCACAGACAACACACGTGTATAGAATAAGGCGCCAAAGAATGCAGCAAAAAACATCACTTCAGAGAAGATGAACCAACTCATTCCCCAACGGAAACTGGAATCAACCTGCTTGTTATAGTTTCCGGCAAGGCTTTCACCAATCACATCAGAAAACCATCCGACAAACATATAGATAACTGCGGCTATACCAAGACCCAGGATAAATGTACCAAAACCCGATCCATTCAACATCATGCCACCACCAATAAAAGTGGTAAACAAAGCCAGGGTTCCTACAATCGGCCAACGGCTCGGTTCCGGGATAAAATATGCACTGTGTGAGTCAGACATAACTATTCCTCATTTCGATTATTTATTGTTTTACCAATCTTTAGTATTTATCGCCTTAACAGATTTTTTGTCGGAGACTATGACATCATTACTGTCAGGAACCCTAAAAAAAGTATATGAAAGCGTCATTGTTGTAATCTTTTCTGGTAATTTACTATCAACAACAAACCGCACGATCATTTCCTTACGTTCCCTAGGCCCAAGAACCTGTTTAATAAAACAGAAACATTCTGTTTTATTAAAATATAACGATGCTTGGGCTGGTGCCACGCTGGGGACTGCCTGTCCGATTACGGATTTATCCGATTTGTTTTCTACGATAAACACGGCCTCGGCAATTTCACCAGGATGAATCTTCATTTTGTATTCAGCCACCTTGAATTTCCAGGGCAAGGCAGGATTGACATTGGTATCAAACTCAACCGTCACTAAACGGTCAACATCGACACGGTTGGTCTCGGCCTCTGACTGTGAAATCTCTCCAGTCTTGCCGTTGAGTCCAGTGATATCACATAACACGTCATAGATAGGCACCATGACATAACCAAAGCCAAACATGACGATAGCAAATACGAAAAGTTTTTTTACTGTGCGTGTTGTGTCTTGTGCCATAACTATATATACACCCGGAATATAACGACATAAAAACCAACTGCGACCAGCCCAAGAATGATGGCTAGTCGCATGTTCTTTGCTGCCAACTCCTTTTCAGCAGCAGTTTTATCGTTATCACTCATGTTTAAATTATTACTCACTCTATATGAATGCGCCTATGAATGAGCCGTCGCTTCCGTAACTTCTGGTGGAGTAGTAAAGCTATGGAATGGGGGTGGCGATGGCAGGGTAAATTCCAGACCATGAGCTCCTTCCCAAACCTGGTCCGTTACCTTTTCACCGCCACGAACACACTTGATAACAACCCAGACGAGTATCAGCTGGCTAAGACCAAACACGAATCCACCGATACTGGCAATCTGGTTCCAATCGGTAAACTGAACATTGTAATCCGGGATACGACGGGGCATGCCTGCCAGTCCGAGGAAGTGCATCGGGAAGAACAGGACGTTAACAGAAACAGTTGAGCACCAGAAATGCAACTTGCCCAGTTTCTCGTCATACATATGACCGCTCCATTTTGGTAACCAGTAATAGATACCGCCCAATAACCCAAATATGATGCCGGGCACGATGATATAGTGAAAGTGCGCAACGATGAAGTAAGTATCATGATACTGGAAGTCGACCGGGGTAATGCCCATCATCAAACCAGTGAAACCACCAATCGAGAACATGATCAGAGTACCGATTGCAAATAACATCGGTGTTTCGAAGGTCATGGAACCCTTCCACATGGTTGCCATCCAGTTAAAGATTTTCACGCCGGTTGGCACGGCGATCGCCATGGTTGCATACATAAAGTAAAGCTCGCCGACCAGTGGCATCCCAACAGTAAACATGTGGTGTGCCCAGACAAAAAACGACAAGAATGCAATCGACGCCGTTGCGTAAACCATCGACACATAACCGAACAGCGGTTTGCGAGAAAAGGTCGGGATAATCTGGGAAATAACACCGAATGAGGGTAAGACCAGGATATACACCTCAGGGTGGCCAAAAAACCAGAAAAGATGCTGGAACATAACCGGATCACCACCGCCCGCTGCATCAAAGAAAGCGGTACCAAAGTATTTATCGGTCAAGAGCATGGTCACCGCGCCAGCAAACACCGGCATAGCAGCTATTAACAGAAACGCGGTAATAATCCAGGTCCAGACAAACAGCGGTAATTTCATGAAGGTCATGTGCGGGGCACGCATATTAAAGACTGTCGCGATAATATTAATCGCACCCATGATCGAGGAGATGCCCAGAAGGTGGATTGCGAAGATTAAAAATGGAAAACCATCGCCCATTTGCAATACCAAAGGCGGATACATGGTCCAACCACTCGCTGGTGCTCCGCCTTGCATAAAAAAGGTTGATAACAAGAGGGTGAAAGCAAATGGAAGAATCCAGAAACTCATATTATTCATTCGTGGCAGTGCCATATCCGGCGCACCAATCATCATTGGTATCATCCAGTTGGCCAGGCCAACACCGGCCGGCATCAATGCGCCGAAAATCATGACCAGTGCATGCACCGTGGTCATTGAATTGAAAAATTGCGGATCGACAAATTGCAATCCCGGCTGGAATAATTCAGCGCGAATAACCATTGCCATGGCGCCGCCAACAAAAAACATGATCAAGGCAAACACCAGATACATGGTGCCAATGTCCTTATGATTTGTTGAAAACAGCCAGCGGCCTATTCCAGTTGGTTTATGATCGTGATGATCGTCTTCGTGGACAGCTGCGTAGCTCATGTGTCTATCCTCTGGTTACTTAATTCAAATAATTAATAAAGTGTGTCAGTTTTTAGCGTGCCACCTTAACAACCGACGGCTGAACTACGTCACCGGTACTATTATCCCATGAGTTTCGTTCATAGGTAATTGCAGCGGCAATATCAACGTCATTCAGCTGCGCCTTGAAAACAGGCATCATATTCTTGCCGTTAAGCACTATATTAACGTGCTCAGATACGGGGCCATTAACGATGGCGCCACCATTCAATGCCGGGAACAGACCTTCGATACCCTCGCCCTCAGCCAGATGACAAGCAGCACAGTTAGCCGCATAGACCGTCTTACCTTTCTCCATTAATTCATCCATGCTCCATTCACGGTCAGAACCTGCGGCAGCTTCTAATTGTTCGGCTTTCTGTTCTTCAACCCACGCCGCATATTCTTCTTTTGATACAGCATTGAGAACGATAGGCATGTAAGCATGGTCTTTACCACACAGTTCCGCACATTGGCCTCGGTAAACACCCAGCTCTTCGATATAAGTCCAGTTGTCATTAATAAAACCAGGAATCGCATCACGCTTCCAGCCTAAAGCAGGCACCCACCATGCATGAATTACATCGGCGGCGGTTGTCAGGATCCTGATTTTTGTCTCAACCGGAAGGACAATAGGCTTATCAACCTCTAGGAGGTAATTCTCGATAGTATTCGGGTCTATACCCGAACCCCTTTGCCTGGCGTCGTTACTGTCCTGTGAAATTGTACTAAAAAAACTGATGCCCTCATCAAGATAATCATATTTCCATTTCCACTGATAACCCGTTACTTTAATCGTCATTTCGGCATCACCGGTCTGCTCCATAAGAATCAGCGTTTTAGTGGCAGGGACCGCAATGCCGACCAGAATGAGAATCGGGACAGTTGTCCAGATAATTTCTGTCATCGTACTGTGATGGAACTGATGGGCAACGGCGCCTTTTGATTTTCTATGATAAAAGATTGACCAGCCCATGACACTGAAAACAACGACACCGATTGCTGTAACAATGTACAGAATGACCATGTGCAAATCGTAGACTCTATGACTGGTTGGCGTTACGCCCTCTGTCATATTAAGTGCGTAATCAGCCAGTGCAGTACCACTCGCCAGAAATAATGAAACAGCAACCATTGCAAGCACAGTTTGTTTTAATTTATTGACTGACATACAAGGTTCCTCAACATTGATGATTTTTTAATATTTCTTAATTTTATTGATACAAACTAATTCTTAAGTACTTTCTGCAGTTCCTTTGCCAGGCCCTGGCGTTCCGCTTCATTTAAGAAACGGCCAATCTCGATCTGTCGTCCGTGAGACCTTATTAACAGGCGACTTGGATACCAATTATTTCTGGGTCGCTCCATTACGACCTGCGCCCACACTCTTTTTAATTCATAGCACTGTTCCGGAGAATTGTGCCCTATCTCAATTCTAATCTTATCCCCTGTGACGCTAATAACTTCTTTTACGCCGCCACGCCATGCGCTGATATATAATACAACGCCTAATGCCACCACCTCTAACCCGGCAAATGGCAAGATCAGTGTCAACCCTTGGGAAAAGAACCCCAGCGCAACGCCTATCGTGAAACTGGCCATTATACTGTAACCCCAAACAAGCTGATGCCACGGCATCGCTTTGTTTGGCATTATCAAAATAACCTTTTTGAAGCCCCCATTTGTCTCCCCGGAATCACCCAAGCATAAGATTCACTCTGATCCTCTTATAATTAATTTTATTCTATTATTGATAATAGTAATAATAAATAAGAAGCTGTCCCAGATTACTAACCCATTCTCTCTTTAACCCATTGTTTCAACTGATATAACTGTGCTTGTGGCTTTGGGTTATTAAAACGCCACTCACATTCCTTTAAAAATAATGGAAAATGGGTTCCGGGTATACCGTTAAATTTTTGCATATATCGCTTAGCCTGGTTCCAAAAATTGGGTCTGCCTCAGCGTAGTGAGGGTACTCTATCCCATTAATATGAATCTTCTTATCAGCAAACAATTTTGAATGATTAATTCGGTAATGTTTAAACTCTGATATATCTAACACATTATAACCGCGCCAACAGTCAGAATTTACGATGCTATCCGGTATTACTTTTTCCTGAATAATAGGCATCAATGTCTTGCTCCTAGCATCAGAAATAATCTTTGTATAAACCTTACCACCACGCTTTAAAAGACCAAGGACAGGTACTTTACCCGCAGCTCCTCGACCTCGTTTACCTTTGCGTGCGTCGCCAAAGTAAGATTCATCAACTTCTATTTCACCGAAGAAAACTTCATGGGAACTTTATTCTAACTTAAACGTAATGGTTTCTCGCAATCTATGATAATAATATGCCGCTGTCTTTCGATTAACACCTATCAAATCAGCTGCACATCGTGCTGTTGTTCCTACAACAAAATGTTCAATAAGTTTTTGCTGCCTGGCCGTGCTTAACCTGTTCTTTCTCATCCTGTCCTCGATAGTACATTTTATGTATTATCTGGGACGGCCCCATTTTTATTATCAGGCCTTATCTGGTTACTTTTGATGAGCCATTAATCCTGATCGATCAAATGGCAAAAGAGAAACAGCGCTTTGAATCATCTACTACAGAGGAAGCAGGCGAGATATATTTATTTTAACTACTTTTTTGTCCCGAAGCCTGTATTCATACAAACGAATACAGGCCTAAGTCATATTATAATTAAATTACAATTTATTTAATCAACCCGTATGCCGATCACCATAAAAACA
>SMUY01340373.1_pt1 | contig 15394 bp, 18 predicted proteins | sample 2456441 | NCBI WGS metagenome assembly SMUY01 (sample SAMN11095931, study PRJNA526329) | marine sediment metagenome | biome: Marine sediment; feature: Surficial sediment; material: Deep marine sediment; isolation source: Hadal surficial sediment | place: Pacific Ocean | collected 2014-11 | depth...
AAGGCCATTTGCACGTCCGGTGGTAGCGACGTGGACAACCCGTTCACGTACAACTCGCTGGTGTCGAGTCCTTCTGGCTCGAGAAAAATTTGGTGTCGGTCGGCATTCGGAAACTTGACGATCTTGTCCTCGATCGAGGGGCAGTACCGAGGGCCCCGACCGGCCAGCATTCCCCCGTACAGGGCTGATTCGCTCAGATGTCGCCGGATAATGTCCTTTACGGCCTCGCCTGCCCACGTTATCCAGCAAGGCACCTGAGCCGGACGGTCGGCCTTCTCGAACTGGCCGAACCGGTACGACGGAGATTCACCGTCCTGGCGCTCTAGCTTGGCGAAATCGACGGACCGGCCGTCCACGCGGGGCGGCGTCCCGGTCTTGAACCGCTCCACCTCTAGGCCCAGCGATTCCAGCTGCTCCGCAATGTCGATCGCTGCCGGATCCCCGGCCCGACCACCGCTCACGCGTGTCTTGGTGCCGACATGAATGCGGCCCCTGAGAAACGTTCCGGCCGTGATCACCACTCCGCGCGCGCGGTATTGACGGCCGTCAGTGGTAACGACACCGCACACGCGACTCCCATCGATTATCAGGCTCGCAACGGTGCCTTGCATGAGATACAGATGTTCGTGTTGCTCGAGAAGAGCACGAACCGCGCGGCGGTACAGACCGCGATCACATTGCGCCCGCGGCGACCAGACCGCCGGTCCCTTCGATCGATTCAACATGCGGAACTGAATGGTCGATCGATCCGTAGCACGGCCCATGATCCCGCCCAAGGCGTCTACTTCTCTCACGACCGTGCCCTTGGCCACCCCACCAATGGCCGGGTTGCACGACATCTGGCCCACCGTCTCGAGGGCCGATGTCAAAAGCAGCACCTCGGCACCAAGGCGTGACGCGGCACATGCAGCCTCCGCGCCAGCGTGCCCGCCGCCGATCACGATTACATCGAAATCTGTCATTCTTCTCGGACCTTCTCCGGGCCAGCTCGCCCACGGAACAAAAACATAGCACGGAGCGCGCGACGCGGCGCCCTCGCAAACAACTCCACCGTGCTCTCACATCGTTCGATCACAGGCGGGCGTATGGTAGTAGCACTAACTACTAAGATGCGATGGCACCGAATTCGAGATCTTCCCTCACGAACCCCACTAGTGCTTCGTACAGCGGGGTTGTCTTTTCGGCCAACGGCCCTGACATCGCCCGAAATACCGGCGCCTCAGCTAGCCGTACGCGGCGCCCCGTTGCTGGGAACTTTTTCCGCTGCTACGAGGTTCGCCTGATACGGCGGGAAACTCTGGGATCAACGGGAAGCTCTCACGCGAACGAGCAGTAGTCGGTGTCTTGTAAGCAAGCGTATAAACGATGATGAAGCCCAAACATCCCGGCTCCGAATCCCATTTTGCGGACCCGCTCGACAGGCGTCTAGCGGACCGCCTCCGAAAGATCGCTGAGACGCAACGCGCACCCCAGCGACTCCGAGACCAGGTCTTCGCGGACCTCGCCGCCGAGCAACTCGACACACGACGCCGTTTCCGGTGGGATCTGCTTGCGGCTGGGTTTGGCGGTGCGCTGGTTTCGGCTGCTGCGGCGCTGACCATTTGGCTCGCTGCCCCGAATCTAGCTCCGGTTCGTGACGACACGCCGTGGTTTGATATCGCGCTGAATAACGTGACGGGAGAAGCAACTCTCCAAACCAACGATCCAACCGCACTGCGCACGTGGCTGGAGGCCCGAGTGAATCACGACCTCGATGTCCCAGCGATTCCAAACGCGGAACTCAAGGGGGGGCGGCTGGCTTACGTCGGGGGAATCCGGGGAGTAGCGATCGAATATATTCTAAACGACGCACCCCTCACGTACATGACGATACCGCACGACGTGATGAGCAGGTTCGCAGCGGCGGGAGATTCTATGGTCACCTGGTCAGCGCGCGGCCAGCGAATCGTGATGTGGAGTCAAGGCGGCGACACTCGAGCGCTCGTTGCCCCCATTTCTCGTAATGAACTGCTGGAGATTGCCGAACACTGCCGCCGGACGATGATCTAGCCCTCGCACGGAGACCTAGGTCATCACCCCTTTGGTGGCCCCACCCATATACCTCCATCCTCCACCTTCACCGCGTACGTCGTGACCGGATCCTCCGCCGGTGGACCCGTCACGCTTCCGTCGCGGACATCGAAGACCGCACCGTGTAGGCAACACTCCAGCTGATACTCGTCATCGAGGCTACCATCGGACAGAGGAAACTCGGCATGGGTGCATCGGTCGCGCACCGCGAAAACCTCTCCCCCGACGCGGGCCAGGCACACGCGCTCACCGCCATCTAGAGAGACAGACAAGAGGCCACCGTCAGCCAGACTGCTCTCATCGGCGACACGCTGATAGTCGATGTCGGTACTCACTCGGTGGAAACGGGGACATTGGCGCTCTCGATAGCCGCCTTCAGCGTATGCCAGGGAAGGCTGGCGCACTTTACACGAGCCGGAAACTGCTTTACACCGGAAAAGGCCAGCAGTTTGCCCAACTTCTTGCGGTCTGGTTCATAGCCGGCGTCGGTGACCATGCGGTGGAAGTCCTCGAAAATGTCCTCTGCCTGCTTTGTCGTTTTTCCTTTCACTGCCTCGGTCATGAGAGAGGCAGCAGCCTTAGAGATCGCACATCCCGACCCTACAAACCCGACATCTTCGATCACGTCGGCGTCATCGACACGTAGGGACACTTTGAGCTTGTCGCCGCACAGCGGGTTGTAACCCTCCGCCACGCGATTCGCACCCTCCACTACCCTGAAATTCCGGGGCGCTCGATTGTGGTCGAGAATGGTTTGCTGATACAGCTCCCTCAGCTCAAACGTCACCCGAATAACTCGTGCGTCTTGCCCAGTGCCGTCACAAGCGAGTCGACCTCTTCTCTGGTATTGTAGAAGGCGAAGGATGCCCGGGCCGTCGCGGCGATCCCGTAAAAATCCATCACCGGCTGCGCGCAGTGATGCCCCGTCCGAATCGCGATACCTTCCTGATCGACGATCGTGCCGACGTCGTGCGGATGAATCCCTTCCATCACGAACGAGACCACTCCGGCGCGTTCCCGCGGAGTGCCGACCAAGCGAATTCCTTCGACACCGCCGATTGCCTCGACGGCGTATTGCAACAACTCGCTTTCATACTTCGCTATCGACGCTCGGCCGATCGACAGGAGGTAGTCGATGGCTGCACCAAGACCCACGACGCCGGCGATATTCGGGGTGCCGGCCTCGAATTTCGCTGGGATCCGAGCGTACGTACTGCGCTCGAAGCTGACGGTTTCAATCATGTCACCTCCACCCTGATACGGTGACATCGCCTCGAGCAACTCAGCCCGACCGTACAGCAGCCCGGTTCCGGTGGGTCCGAACATCTTGTGCCCCGACACGGCGTAGAAGTCGCACCCCAGGTCACTCACGTCGATCGTCAGGTGCGGCGCCGCCTGGGCGCCATCGACGAGAACGGGAATTCCACGCTCTTTCGCTGTCCGAACCATTTCCTTAATCGGATTCACGGTGCCGAGTGCGTTCGAGATGTGCCCGAGTGCGACCATCTTGGTACGGTCGTTCAACAGCTCTTCATACGCGTCGAGCATCAATTCGCCGGCCTGGGTCATCGGCACCACGCGTAGTCGTGCCCCCCGCTCCCCACACGCCAGCTGCCAAGGGACGATGTTGGAGTGATGCTCCATGGCAGAAATCACTACCTCGTCGCCGGCTTCCAGCCGCGGTCGCACGTAGCTGTGCGCTACGAGGTTGATCGCATCGGTCGTCCCGCGCACAAAGACGACTTCGCGTGCCTCCCCGGCTCCAAGGAACACCTGCGCCCGCCTCCGCACGTCTTCATAGGCGGCAGTCGCCCGCTCGCTGAGGTAGTGCACACCGCGATGGATGTTAGCGTTGTCATTGGCGTAGTATCGACTGACGGCATCGATGACGGCCTGCGGCTTTTGCGCCGTGGCCGCGTTATCGAGATACACCAGCGGCTTGCCGTTGACGCTCGTACCGAGAATCGGGAAGTCACGCCGCACTCGCTGGACATCGAATACGGACGCGGCTCGCTCCAGACGCTCGTGGGTCGACGAAACCTGCGCGACATTCATGGGGAGAGGCGCTCCTGCCCCTGTTCGCCGCGGTCCAGCCAATCCTTAAGGAGGACCTCTAGCTGCCCCCGAAGTTCCGGAATGGCGACGCGTTTTAGGATCTCGTCGCCAAATCCACGAGTGAGCAGAGCTCTCGCGGCCAGGGCGTTCAGGCCGCGGCTCTGAAGGTAGAAAATGGCGTCCTCGTCGAGCGGGCCCAGCGTGGCACCGTGCGTACACCGCACGTCGTCGGCGTAGATCTCGAGCTGCGGCTGACTGTCTGCCCGGGCCCACTCGGACAACAGGAGGTTGTTGTTGGTTTGTTTCGAGTCGGTTTTCTGCGCGTCCGGACGTACGATGATCTTGCCATTGAACACCGCACGGGAATGACCGTCCAGGATGCCATTGAAATACTCATGGCTGTCGCAGTGCGGCACCGCGTGCTCTATCACGGTGTTGTGGTCCACGTGTTGTTTTTCATCCACCAAGTACAGCCCGTTTAGCGTTCCGTCTCCCCCTTCACCCTGCATCGACATCGAGATGTCATGCCGCGAGAGGGCGGCGCCAAGCGTCACCGACGTGAGACCAAATCGGCTGTCTTTCCCCAGCTGCGAATTCGTCGTGGCGATGTGATACGCACTCTTGCTCTCGCGCTGCACACGGTAGCAATCGGCCCGTGCACCGTCTGCCACGATGATTTCCGTAACGGTGTTGGTGAGATAAGAACCATCGGTTAGACCCACGTACGATTCCACAAACTCGGCACTGGCACCTCGCTCCAGGATAAACAGGTTCCGCGGGTGGGACATGGCCGGTTGATCCTGGGGGGTGGAAACGAACAGGATCTGCACCGGCCGCTCCAACACGACGTCGGGCGGCAGATGGACAAACGCGCCGTCGTTGGCAAACGCCGTGTTCAGAGCGGTGAACGGATTGTCTCCGTCGGGCGCGGTACGCCCGAGGTGCTTGCGCACCACATCGCTGTCGAAGGCGCCAGCCAGACTCCCCACCGTACAACCAGTGGGAAGTTCCGGGACCGTAGAGAGTGATTCGACGAAAGCGCCGTTCACGAACACCAAGCGCACGCCCTTATCGCCGGGAAGGAGATACTGCTGGAGTGACTCGGGCGTCACGTCATCGCGATGTTTCGGCAGAGTGAAGTTCACCGCCGCCAACGACTTCAAGCTGGTGAACCGCCACCTCTCGTCCCGTGTCGTCGGAAAGCCGAGTGCGACAAACTGCTGTATGGCCTGCTCGCGCAGCTGCTTCAGCCACGCCGGCACAGCCGAGGCGCCATTCGCCGCAACGGCTTCGAATTGAGCCAGGTACGGGGCGGTCTCGTCCGCGGTTTGTGTGGACGGCATCGGTTACGCCGCCTCCGCTTTGAGCCAATCGTAGCCCCTTCGCTCCAGCTCCAGGGCCAGATCCTTGCCGCCGGATTTCACTATCTTGCCGTTAGCCAACACGTGGACCCGGTCGGGCACGATGTAGGCCAGTATCCGCTGGTAGTGCGTCACCACAACCGTGGCGTTGTCTGGACGCCGCAGCTTGTTCACCGCGTCGGCCACGATCTTCAAGGCGTCAATATCGAGACCGGAGTCGGTCTCATCGAGAATGGCGAGCTTCGGTTCGAGGATGGCCATCTGCAGGATCTCGTTGCGCTTCTTCTCGCCACCCGAGAAGCCATCGTTTACAGGACGGTTCATGAGACTATCATCCCACCCGATCACCTTCAGCTTTTGTTCGAGGATCTCGATGAAATCGAGCATATCCAGATCTTCCTCACCTCGCTGCTTGCGGATCGCGTTCACCGCCGACCTCAGGAAATAGGCGTTGGTGATGCCGCGAATGGCCACGGGGTACTGAAAAGCGATAAACAAACCGTCTCGCGCTCGCTCCTCGGGCGCGAGGTCCATCAGATTCTTTCCCAAATACGTGACCGAGCCTTCGGTCACCTCAAAGGCCGGATGCCCCGCGAGCACTTGGGCGAGCGTACTCTTGCCGGAGCCGTTGGGACCCATGATGGCGTGCACCTCGCCCGCGTTGACCGTCAGGTCGATGCCGCGAAGGATCTCTTTACCGTCTACCGACGCGTGCAGGTTCTTTATTTCGAGCAATGTCACAGTTTGGTTCTCCGATTGGACTTTTCTGGTGCGATCGATCAGCCTACGCTGCCCTCGAGCGTGACGCCCAGGAGTTTCTGCGCCTCGACGGCAAACTCCATGGGCAGTTCCCGAAAGACCTCTTTGCAGAACCCGTTCACGATGAGCGAAACCGCTTCTTCGGCTGACAGCCCGCGCTGTTGGCAATAGAAAATCTGCTCCTCGCCAACCTTGGACGTCGTCGCCTCATGTTCCATGACCGCCGTGCTGTTGCGAACGTCAATGTAGGGAAACGTGTGCGCACCGCACTTGTCTCCGAGGAGCATCGAGTCGCATTGGGAGTAGTTTCGCGCGTTCTTCGCACCCTTCATGATCTTCACCTGGCCGCGGTACGTGTTCTGACCGAAACCGGCCGAGATTCCCTTTGACACGATGGTGCTCTTGGTGTTGTTACCGATATGTATCATTTTGGTGCCGGTGTCGGCCTGCTGGTGATTGTTCGTCACCGCTACCGAATAGAACTCACCCACCGAACCGTCACCCTGCAGGATGCAGCTCGGATATTTCCACGTGATAGCAGAACCGGTCTCCACCTGCGTCCACGAGATCTTCGAATTCACCCCGAGGCATTTTCCCCGCTTGGTGACGAAGTTGTACACGCCACCTTTTCCATTCTTGTCACCCGGATACCAGTTCTGCACAGTCGAGTACTTGATCTGGGCATTGTCCATGGTAATCAGCTCCACCACCGCCGCGTGGAGTTGGTTCTCGTCCCGCATCGGAGCCGAGCACCCCTCCAGATAGCTGACGTAGGCAGACTCTTCAGCCACGATCAGCGTCCGCTCGAACTGTCCTGACCCCTCGGCGTTCATGCGGAAATACGTCGACAGTTCCAGAGGGCAACGAACGCCCTTGGGGATGTAACAGAACGAGCCGTCGGAAAAGACCGCTGAGTTGAGCGCTGCGAAGAAATTGTCGTTGTACGGAACTACCGAACCCAAATACTTCTCGACCAACTCCGGGTGCTCGCGAACCGCTTCCGAAAACGGGCAGAAAATCACACCGTACTCCGCCAGTGTGTCCTTGAAGGTCGTCGCCACCGAAACGCTGTCGAAAATGGCATCCACCGCCACCCCGGACAACCGCTTCTGCTCCGAGAGGGGGATCCCCAGCTTCTCGAACGTCTTGAGAACCTCCGGGTCTACCTCGTCGAGACTGTCCAACTGCTTCTTCGGCTTGGGAGCCGCATAGTAGCTGATCGCTTGGTAGTCGATCGGCGGATACCGCACGTTGGACCAACTGGGCTCCGTCATCTTTAACCAGTGGCGATAGGCCCTGAGCCGCCATTGCAACATGAAATCGGGTTCTTGCTTCTTGAGCGAAATGCTGCGAACCGTGTCTTCGTTGAGTCCGGCCGGTAGCGTATCGGTATCGATATCCGTGACCCAGCCGTACTTGTACGGCTCGTTGACTTGGGTTTCGAGCGAGGTCATGCGGCGGCTCCTGTCCGGTTAGGCGGCGCTGTCGCGCCGAAGTCGATGCTGTATTCGCAGGCGTTACATCCACTCATGATGTGACTGCGCCGCTCCACGTGAGCGCCAAGCGCGTCTTCCAGAAACTGCAACTCGGTGTCGCACACTTCCGGCAAACACGTCGCCACCGCGTGTAAGACGCAGTTGTGGATCGACAGCCGCATTTCGCCATCCACGTGCGATGAGTCGGCCATGAACCCCGCTTCTTCCATCACGTCGGCAACCGTTTTCAACCGGTCCAATGGCGTGAACGTCTCTAGGTTGCTATCGAGACGCCTTCGAAGATCCGAGAACTGCTCCTCGACTACACCGAGGGCGGCCTCCCGGCCCTCCGCTTCGATGACATGCCCGATGAGTCGCGTCACCGCTTCCTCGTAGATGTTGGGAAACAGCGCTTCGCCCGCCCGGGTCAGCCGATAGGCGAAGGCGGGGGCTCCGGCGCCCCTTTGCTCCCGCCCATAACCAACCAACCCCTCCACCTCGAGTTCCTTCAAATGCCTCCGAACGGCGTTCGCCGATACCTCGAACACCTGTGCAAGCGCTTTGGCAGTAAGTGGTTGCGCCTTCTTCAGCTCGAGGATGATCTCTCCGCGAAGTCCCTTTTGGCCAGCGAGGCCGGGAGCAATGGCATCCATAGACACTCATTCCCAAGTGTGGTTGGTGGTGGTTAACGCAACTAATTTAACGATTTTGTTGGCGAATTGTATCCCGAAACCGCGCGGCTCCATCGGTACGAGTAGGCAGCAACTCTAAGTGGTTATTAATAAACGAGTTAGCGATCTCACACCGGAACTCGTCCGCCCACACATGGGAAATGACCGCTCGCGGCCTCGGCCGTTGTTCCGAAACACCTGAGTCCGTTAATTGCGGCCACACCTAGGCGTCTTCCCTGGAGAGAAACCATGACATCGGCACGAATTGCACTCGCGGCCTTGGGCACGGCAGTGCTCGGAGCCTGCGGGGGCGGGGGCGGGGGCGACTCGCTGGAATGGGTCGGGACCGTTATCGACAGTGCGGGTGTGGCGATCGTCTCCAACCCACAAGAGGGCACTTGGACCCAGTCCAGCCGGTGGACGGTCGTCGAGGAACTGCGGATCGGAACCACCGAGGGGGACCCCGATTACCAGTTCGGCCAAATCTCGGGCATCGGCGTGGCCTCTGACGGTCGGATCTTCGTGCTGGATCAGCAGGCAGCTGAGGTTCGAGTGTTCAGTCCGGACGGTCTGCTCGAGAACAAGTTCGGCAGGCCCGGCAGCGGTCCCGGAGAGTTGGGCGCTCAAGGGGCCGGCCCGCTGTTGGTTGGCGCGGGCGACACCATCTTCGTGCCCGATCTGGCGAACCAGCGCGTGGTTCGTTTCTCTCCGGCGGGCGAGGCGCTCGGCAGTTTCCGGCTCGACCTGACTCAGGGGATTCCCCTTCGGTGGGAGGTCAACGACTCTGGCAGGCTCGTTTCGCATATCAGGCATTTTCCACTCCCGGGCCAGGTCGCGGAGCCGGATACGATGGACGCCATCGTCGCGCGTGACTCGGATGGCACCATCCTCGACACCCTGCTCAGCATTCCAGCCGGGAGAACCTTTTCCGTGGCCGGGGGACGGCCGGAGTTTCATTTCTTTTCGGCCGAGCCGGCCTGGGCACTCGCCCCCGATGGGCACATTCTGTTCGGGGTGAACGATGATTACCGAATCGGCATGTACGATCGTGCCGGCCGGCTCGAACGGGTCATCGCCAAGGACTTCGAGCGGCAAGAGGTCACCGGCACCGACGAAGACGTCTTCACCGAGGCGATCGAGCGAGCCTGGACCAACGCCGGCGTGCCGCGGGCTGCCCTCAGCCAGCTTCGTTCCGCCATCAGCTACGAGCAGTTTTTCCCGGTTTACCTCCAGTTCCTGAGCGGCCCGGCTCAGAGTCTCTGGGTGCAACACTTGAATCCACCCAGCAACCTCAGCGAAGAGCAAAGGGAAAACCTCAACCCGCAACTCGGATTCGGTATGGGCGCTCCAGACTGGGATGTGTTCGACGCGGAGGGACGGTACCTAGGGGTCGTCACGATGCCGGAGCGATATCAGCCGCTACGGTTCGTTGGAGACCAGGTGTACGGCGTGTGGCGCGACGAACTCGACGTGCAGTACGTCATGAAGATGAGGGTGATCGGTGTACCGCGGGCGGGGGGCTGGGGCGATACCGGCGCGGTGCCGATTGGGGCGGGGGGCTGAGCCGTCATCTGGGGGGGGAGGCCCCGAACCAGCGCCTAAGTGGATGAGCCCCGCTCCCGCGCCGCGTCATGCCGTGTAATCAGCCGTCGATATTCTGACGGCGTGTTGTGGTCCTCAACGACCCCCCGGTCGGGCACTGAAACCGTGACCACGCGACCGGAATCCGCTCGCACGACCGACCTCGCGCCCTCTGAGTCGGGGGCGTCGAGGAGTTCCTGAAACGTAGCCCGGCCGAAGATCACCGGGTGGCCACGGGTGCCGTCGAACTCCGGCACGGCGATGACACGATCGGAGGCGAGGAACCGCTCCAGCAGCGTCTCGACAGTGGCGATCGTCACTTGCGGCATATCTACCGGCCACACCAACAGGCCGTCCACGGGATGGGCTTGCACCTCCCGAATTGCAGCCCGGATGGACCCGATCGGACCTGCGTCGAGGCGTTCGGTCGACACCACGGTCGTGTCACGTAAGTCAATATGTTTCAATATCTTATCGGCGTCCGGCCCGAGCACGACGACACGACGCTGCACCCCAACCGCCCGCATGGCGTCCAGAATGGTCTCAAGGAAAGTGCGTCCGTGGAATTCTAACAGGGCCTTGGGGTAGCCCATTCGAGACGACGTCCCGGCGGAAATCACGGTGGCCGCAATCATCCAAGTTTCCTAGATTGGGGGTCCACAAAAACCATGGGGTCGAGCATGACAATACATCGAATCCGCTTGTTGGGTGATCCCATCCTGCGAACCCGCAGCGAGCCTGTGGACAACCCAAGGTCGCCGGCCGCGAGGCTGGTCGCTACCGAACTCAGGGAGACGCTGAGGGATCTGAAAGCCCGCCACGGCATCGGCAGAGGTATTGCCGCGCCCCAAATCGGGGCCCCCATGCGCATGATCTATATCGAATTGGACGAGCCCTGGTTGTTGGTCAACCCGGAGATCGTGGACGTCGGCACCGAAGACTTCCTGGTATGGGACGACTGCTGCTGCTTCCCCGATCTGAACGTGAAGGTGCAGCGAGCCTATCGGATCAAGGTCAACTATTTCGACGGCCGCGGCGAACAACGCGCCGTCGAGGCAGAAGGCCCGCTCGCCGAGTTGCTCCAGCACGAGATCGATCATCTCGATGGAGTGCTTGCAGTCGATCGCGCCACGGACCTGGACCCGTTTTGCCTCAACGAAGAGTGGAACAAGCACTACTCGGAGAAGGGCCGCTACGGCGATCCTGCACTTCGATACGCGCCCGTCGAGGTAGGTGAGCTGTGACCTAACAGATCCCCGGCGCGCAGGCCTCGGAGGCACGCGCATCACGGCCGCGGGGTGGGGGAGCGGATCTGGTAGAGATTGGTGACCAGGGGATCGTCCCGCACACCCTCCACCAGGACAAGAATTCTCACGTAGTCACGTCCTTCGAATTCGTCGATGCGGCTCCAATGCGCGGGTAGCTCCCGAGAAGTTAAGAGTCGCACGGGAACCTGCTCGCCCCGACTCGGAAGCCACGTCAATCCCGGAAAGCCCACATGACTACCCCGGACTGGCCGAAGACGCTCGATGCATGGGAAAATCCAAAAGGAACGCTCTAGCCGTCCAACGCCGGATGGTATCGGCCATCTCTTCGAACACGTCGCTCTCGGTGCGGCCCGAGCGTTTTAGCACCTTGAAGGAGTGATCGCCCCCTGCTACCGCGTGCAACGTGGCGTTGGATCCCAACTTGTCGATCAGGGGCGCGAGCAAGGACAGGTCAGCCAACTTGTCACGCGTACCCTGAAGGAAAAGCATCGGCACCTTCACATCGCGAAGGTGGTCGCCGCGCTCGGCACTCGGCTTGTTGGGTGCGTGCAGCGGGAACCCCAAGAAAACCAGTCCCGCCACTCCCGGCTGCGGCGCCACCGATTGAACCAGCGAGGTCATCCGCCCACCCATGGACTTACCACCCGCCACAATAGGTAGCTCCGGTGCAGCAGCCGCAGCCGCCCTCAGCGCCGCGCGCACCGTTCCGTGCAGCACTCGATGATAATCGGGGCGTTTCTTACCCAACTCCATATAGGGGAACTGATATCGAAACGTGCCGACATCCAGCTCGGCGAGCATCACCGCGATCGTCTCTAGAAACACGTGATGCATGCCTGCACCGGCACCGTGACCCAAGACATACACGACACGAGCGTCCGCGGGCAGCAGGAGCAGCGCCGAAACCGAACACTTAGCCTCGGGGACGTCGGACCTGGAGTCGCGGCGATTCACTGGGACAGCGATGTGATTTGTCTGTGGCGGTAGCACCCGACTTCGTGGTCGTTTACCATGCCGGCTGCCTGCATGAACGCGTAGCAAATCGTGCTGCCGACGAACTTGAAGCCTCGGTCTTTGAGATCCTGGCTCATGCGATCCGAGTCCGGCGTATTGGCAGGAATCTGCTTCAGTGTTTTCCATGAGTTCTGTCTGGGCTCGCCACCTACCAACCCCCAGACATAGGCGTCAAACGCGCCGAATTCCTTCTGCACCTGGAGAAAGGCAGCCGCATTCGAAATCGTGGCGTGCACCTTGAGTCGGTTGCGCACGATCCCGGCATCGGCCAGCAGCTGCGCAATTTTTCTCTTCTTATAGCCGGCGATTCGAGTGGCATCGAAGTTGTCGAACGCCTGCCGGAAATTCTCCCGTTTGTTGAGAATCGTCGACCAACTCAATCCGGCCTGAAACGCGTCGAGCACGAGGAACTCGAAGAGCTTTCGATCGTCATGGACCGGAACGCCCCATTCCTCGTCGTGATACGCGATCATCAATTCGTCGTTGCCCGGCCACCCGCATCGCTTCAGGCTCAACGTACGTCACTCCTCTCAACTATGGCTGGTAGGCTACTCAGTCCGAGGTTACGGCGACCGCTAAGTCCGAACCCCCAGGCTACTAGCGACGCTCTCGCTCGAGCGCGACCGGGTCGAGGTCTCGGTCCAGCTCCAGGACGACCCGCAGTATGGCTGTAACGGCCTTGACGTAGAAGTCTTGGTTGATGCGGTCGAACTCGTCAGTCGGCTGGTGATAATCCACGTGGTCCTCGACGCCGAAATACAAGAACGGAATGCCGGCCTCGTGAAACGGCGCATGGTCCGACGCGTGCGTCCAGTCATTGTCTCCTAAATCGGGACTGTCATGGCCGAACACGAGCGTGATCCCAGCGGCCTTACCGATGCGATCGACATAGGACTTCAAGAAGGGGTAGTGATAGGTGCCTGCCACGTAGAGTTCATCATCGCTGTGGCTGATCATGTCCATGTTGACGTTGGCGGCGATGTGCTCCAACGAAACGGCGGGTGGGGGAGTCGAAACAAACGCACGCGCGCCCGTTACCCCCCCCCCTCCTTCCTCCGCGTCAACGGCCAGGAAGATGATCGAATTTCGCGGCCGGTGTTCGGTAAAGTACGCGGCCAACGCCAACAGAGCCGCCGTGCCGGACCCGTTGTCATCCGCCCCGTTGTAGATCTCACCGGCTCGGATCCCGAGATGATCGTAGTGGGCTGTTATGACGATGTATCGATCCGGATCGGAGCTTCCCTCGATGTATCCGACCGCGTTCACGCCAGTGAGCGAGACGCCGTTTCGTTGCACAGCAAACGACGTCGTGAAATCGTCACCGAATGAACTGAGACCGAGTCGGGTGAATCTTTCGACAATCATCCCGCGGGCCACGCTATTGCCGCGGGATCCGACCAGCCGACCCTGGAGTGAATCGTCAGCCAATGCCGCGAGATCTGCCAAGAGCTCAGAACGGTCGATGGTTGGCAACTCCTGTAAAGCCGCGGCGTCGTCCGCGGCACCGTCGCGAGCACAGCCGGCCAAGATCGCCACGCCGGTCATCAACGCGGCAGGTAAGGTAGTTACACGAAGCATGACAACGGCCCCCTTTGGCTTCTCTGCCTCGAGACCAAGCTCGCGCCACATGGCAGGCCTCCGTATCCGCTCACAGTCCGATGCCAAGATATTCACGACCAAACTGGTGATGTTCTCGGGCGTTGTCGGGACTGCCGAGCGGGTGAGTGGTTCCCGCTGTCATCCAAGACACCTCGTCGGCGACGTCGAACAGCATCGGAACTTCATGGCCGGTGAGCGCGATCGCGCAGCCCGCAGTGGCGAGTGCGCGGAATACATCCGCGACGGCTTCAGCATCTTTGGGCGTGATCCGCAGAAACGGCTCGTCGGCTAGCAAGCAATCAGGCCGTCTGGCCACCGCAAGCGCAATGTCCGCGCGTCGCCGCTCTCCGAGCGACAGGGTTTTAGGAGAGCGATCCAGCAGTTCACCGATTTCGAGCGACTCGACGGCGGTGTCGGCAGCACCACCACCACCGAACCGTCGTTGAATCATCATCAGATGGTCGCGCACGGTGAACGAGGTGCAAAGGAGAGGATGCTCTGGTAGAAAGAACACCCCCTTTGAGGCCAGATTCGCGAGGCGGGCCCGCCCAAAGTGTTCCTCCCGATACCGCACCGTGCCGAAATCGGGCCGTAAAACGCCGGCGGCAATCTTGAGAAGGGTAGACTTACCTTCTCCGTTCCGGCCGACCACCACGGTGATGACGCCCGAACGCACCCAGAGCGACGCGCTGTTCAACACACGTCGGGTTCCGAACGTCTTGCCGATCGACTCGGCCACGAGCAGGGGAGCGGCGGTCACATCAGTCCGATGATGATTTCACAGGTTATCGACGGGACCGCGGCCAGACTCCCAATCACGTACCGCGCTACGCCAAGATTGGCAAGAAACAACAGCTCGTTGCGACGACCAGCATCGATGATGACTAGCCACGTGACGAAGCCGGTGAGAAGCAAGACCGCAGATGGCGTTAGCTGCAATACTCGTAACCAGGACTCAGTTTCGCCGGATTGGCGCAGGGCCGCAGCTCCGGCCGTCACCACCAGCTTCATGCCGAACCAGATAACCAAACCCCTGAACAGGATTGCCCGGATGAACTCGCCAGGCGGAAGCGCCACTTGTTAGTTCCTACCTCTCTTCCTGGGCATCCACGCATCTCGTTCGTCAGGCCGCCGCGGTAGAGTCTTCACCAACTTGGATGATCTTCCCCGCGTGACCGCCCCGGAGGACGAGCGTCTGAGCGTGACCGGCGAGTACGATGCCTGCCATCAGAAGCAACGGGCTCACCGCAGTGGGGCGACATCGCATTGTCATCCTGTCCCTCACAGAATCGTCGGCCAGATGCCTAAGTTTCACGCCCGTTCTCCTGTCCGCAAGACCGCGGTCTTGGGGCATAGTCAAGCCAAGCGCTCCATCTTAGATTCCCCTGCGGGTTCGCAGGGTGGGATCACCCAACAAGCGGATGCGATGAATTGTCACGCTCGCCCCCATGGTTAGTGGACCCCCAATCGAGGGAATTTGGATGATTCCGGCCACAGTGATTTCCGCCGGGACGTCGCCTCCTCGATGTACACGTTCACCG
>SMUY01422072.1_pt1 | contig 15394 bp, 17 predicted proteins | sample 2456441 | NCBI WGS metagenome assembly SMUY01 (sample SAMN11095931, study PRJNA526329) | marine sediment metagenome | biome: Marine sediment; feature: Surficial sediment; material: Deep marine sediment; isolation source: Hadal surficial sediment | place: Pacific Ocean | collected 2014-11 | depth...
ACCTGAGCATTCGTCGTAATGTCGTAGGTTGGGCTGAGCAAAGCGAAGAAATGGGGACAGATCTATTTTCCCATCGGGCGGAGTCCGCCCGATGGGAAAATAGATCTGTCCCCATTTCTTCGCTTTGCTCAGCCCAACCTACGACATTACGACAAGTTAGGTGAGGAAAAACGAAATCCTTCCGCAGTCCAAGCTGGCTCAACGACGCCGCGCGCCGCTCATGCTTGCCAGATCCCGGTCCATGGCATTGCGCATACTGGCGTACATCTCCCCCGAGGTGAACTGGCCACCGGGCATGGTGATGATGCGCGATCGCTTCTCCTTGCTCGGTGAAAGCCGGCGCCGCATGCGGAAGATGGCGAATCCGCCGAGGAAGCCCGATACCAGAGCACTCATGACGAATAATCCCTCGGGCCCCAAGCGCCCCATGAAGAAAGCCGCGATGATCGGGCCGAGGAAGGCGCCGAAGCCGTACGCGGTCAGGAGGCCGCTCGCGGTCTGCACCAACTTGTCTGCTGGTGCGAAATCGTTGGCGTGGGAGATGCACAGCGAGTAGACGGTAAAGGAAAACGCGCCATAGATGGCACCGGCGGGATAGATCCATCTCGGGTTCCACTCGGTAACCAGGACTATGGCAACGCAGGCCACCGACGTCGCCAGAGCAACCATGGTCAATACCACCCGCCGGTCTATTCGATCGGACAGGTGTCCGACGGGATACTGCAACAGCAGTCCTCCGAAGATCACGGACGCCATGAAGGTTGAGGTCCCGCCGATGCTGAGGCCCAGGCCGAAGGCGAAAACCGGAGCCAGGCTGTAGAAGCTGGCGTTAACCAGGCCCGCGCAGAATGATCCCAGCAGTCCCAATGGCGATGTCCGCCAAAGTTGGCGCAGGTTGAGGGGATCCCTTTGCGGAGGCTTCGGCGCCGTGGATCGTGTCAGCAGCACCGGGACCAGAGCCAAAGAGAATATGATGGAAGCAATGCTGAAGAGCTGGAATTGACCCGGATCGGCTACCGTCAGGAGGAATTGTCCGCAGCCGGCTGAAAAGTAGTTGGTAATCATGTAGAGCGCCATCACTTTGCCGCGCGTTCGTTTCGTGCTGCGCGCGTTGAGCCAGCTTTCGGTGACGAGAATCATGCCGGCCATGCAGAAGCCCGACGCGAAGCGCAGGACGCACCACACGATCGGGTCCACGACGACGACGTGAAGCAGTGCGGTAATGGACATTACGGAAGCGAAGGCGGCGAACGCACGTATGTGCCCGACGGCGGCGACGATCATGGTGGCACGCAAAGCGCCCTGCAGGAGCCCGAGGAAGTAGGCGGCCATGATCAGTCCGACGACTTCGGTGCCGAAGCCTTCGATCTGACTGCGCACACCAAGTAAGGTGCCGAACAAACCGTTGGCGAGAAGCAGCAGACCGTAGCTCAGCAACAGCGAGAACACGGAGCGAACCGTGGCCAGTGTGCTGCTGGATTCGACCGCGGGCTCCGGGTTAGTATACCCGTCAGTGGCTGTCATCGACTGGCCCTGGGGAGCAGATCACCACTCATGACCGTGATTCTTGCCTCCATCCGTCGCGAACTTAACCAGTAGATGCACGATTGATTCCCTAATTATTAATGAGTACGGATGACCCCATCGTAGCGCAGTACGCGGAACTCCGTTGCGAGATGGTGGAGCAAATCGCACGCCACGCTCAGCTTGCCGCTGGGGAAACCGGCAAAGCGATCTTGGGCGACAACGTCATGGACGTGATGAAGTCAGTACCGCGCCACGAATTCGTCCCTGCAGACGTGCGCGCCTTCGCCTATTCCGATTCGCCGCTCCCCATCGGCTACGACAAAACGATATCACAGCCGTTTATCGTTGCACTCATGACGGATCTTCTGGATCTGCAAGCGGAAGATCGTGTCCTCGATGTGGGTACCGGCCTCGGATATCAGGCGGCAATACTCGCAGAGCTGGTCGACCGCGTCTACTCGGTAGAGATTCTCGAGGAGTTGTCCGACAGCGCGCGCCGGCGCCTTGTGGAACAGAAAGCCATCAATGTCGAATTACGGATTGGCGACGGGTCCAAAGGCTGGTCCGAGCACGCCCCCTTCGACAAGATTCTGGTAGCGGCAGCACCGGACCTGATCCCCACTCCTCTGCTCGCGCAGCTCAAGCCCGGCGGCAAAATGGTAATCCCCGCGGGCATCGAGGATGCCCAGCAGCTGATGCTCGTGGAGAAGAACGAAAAAGGCCAGCTCAATGTCGAGAATATTCTTCCGGTGCGTTTCTCGTCACTGACGGTCAGCCACTGACGAGAAGCGAATTCCCTTGTAGGTTGGGCTTCGCTTTGCTCAGCCCAACCTTCGATGCGGCATCGAATTCCCTTCGTAGCCGATCATCAACTGCCCCGCTGCTATGGAAAGCAAACCGTAGCCCGCGAAGAAATACAGCCCGGGCCCCAAGGTGGCGTCTGTGAGCTGCGCGGTGTCCGCGGTCAGAAAAGCCAGCAGCACGGCGACCACGAACACGTCGGTCATCGACCACCGGCCGATGGCTTTGACCAGCAGCACGCTGGTTCGTCGTGTACGCGTGTGGCCGATCTCGAGTGCGAGCAACGAGAGCAAAATCTTGAGAACAGGAAGAGCCACGCTGAAGAGCAACAAGAGCGACGCGAGGAAGAAATTCCTGACGAGATAAAGCTTGTGAATCGTCGTGATGATTCCCTTGGACTCGTACTGCAGGACGACACGGCCCAACAGTGCAATTTCTCCGTGAGCGACGACAGTCAGGATCGGCGCAAGCAATCCGATGGCGAGAAATATACCCGATACGCCAAACAAGTGCCGGATGATGACCACACTCCCGGCGCGGCGCCCGCGATCCTCCATCAGGATGACCGCGGTCAGAAAAGCGATACTCAGACCCAGCAACAACCACCCTGTGCCCGCGGCACGCACTTCGTGAAACTGCGCCGTTTCCACGGCGGCGGCGAGTTCCTCCGCCATCTCGGTGCCGCCGCCGTAAAGCCCCAGGGACAGAGATTCCAAGGCATCTCGGAGTGCACGATCGGTCTTCGCCGACACGCTTTCATGAGCGGATACGGACTCGTAGCTCCGCGATGCGTCGTTTGCGCTCGCGATAATAAGGACCGCGAGCGCCAGAGCAACAGCATAGTAGGCCGGCGCCAGAAAAAATGCCCGCACCCGACTATTAACCATCGTCAGGGGCCTGCGGCCTCGGGTCGAAACCGAACTCCCCGGCAACCTGGTCGCGGCGGAGTAACTTCACGTCGATGGGTTTGTTATTCCACACGAGGCAAATGCGCCGGCTCCGAACGCTGCCGGAGGCTTGGATGAGGCGTTCGATACTGTGCTCGTCGCACGCCGCACCATCGGAATGGCGAAGGTGATCGGACATCGATGCGAGATCCCGGTCACTCAGCAAACCGATGCCGCGTTCACCCAGCAACAGCAGATTTCCCTCTTCGTCGATCCATGCGCCACGCAGCTCCTTCACCGGATTCTCCACATGGTCGATGAGTACGCCAGCACCATCCAGCGAGTAAATCCAGGGCGTGTAATCCAGATCCACGAACACCCGCTGTGGACCGTTCTGAAAGTACCACTGACCGTCAGCGCCGCAGGCGTAATTCCTGTTCATGAACGCGATGGCGCCACGGTGAACGACCGGCTGGCCCTGCAGGCGCCAGTGCCCGCGACAGTCCAGCGACATCCAACCGTACACCGCCGGCACGTTCGGCCAACGAGCCATGGTACGGATCACGCTTCTGTCCATCTACTGCTGCCCGCCTGCTTTGGGGCGACACTTTGCCACCGATGGATGAAGACGAAAAGGTCTGCCGGGGCGTCTTCCGGACCGCTATACTAACGCCCATACCGAGGCCCATGCCGGATCCGGCCCGATTTCTGGAGTGATCAGTATGCAAGGCGCCCCAGCCGTCATTATTGCGCTGCTCGTGTTCGCCGTGGTTTTGGTGTTCATGGGCGTTCGCCGGGTTAGCCAGGGATATAATCACACGGTGGAGCGTTTCGGCCGGTACACCAAGACCCTGGATCCGGGCCTGCACGTGATCATCCCCGTGTTCGACCAGATCGGCGCCAGGATGAACATGATGGAGACGGTTCTGGACGTGCCGACCCAGGAGGTCATCACCCGGGACAACGCCATGGTGTCGGTGGATGGCGTGGTGTTTTATCAAGTGTTGAGCGCCGCGCGGGCAGCCTACGAGGTCAACAACCTGACCCACGCGATCATCAATCTGACCATGACCAATATCCGGACCGTCATGGGTTCCATGGATCTCGACGAGCTACTGTCCAAGCGCGACGTGATCAATCAGCGCCTCTTGAACATCGTCGACGATGCCACCTCGCCCTGGGGCGTCAAGGTGACCCGCATCGAGATCAAGGACATCGCGCCGCCACGGGATCTGGTGGAGGCCATGGCCCGGCAGATGAAAGCCGAGCGTGAGAAGCGTGCGGTGATTCTGGAGGCCGAAGGCGAGCGACAGGCGGAAATTCTGCGTGCCGAAGGCGAGAAGCAGGCGGCGATACTGGATGCGGAAGGCCGAAAGGAGGCGGCGTTCCGGGATGCCGAAGCGCGCGAGCGGCTGGCGGAGGCGGAAGCACGGGCAACACACATGGTCTCGAAAGCCATCGAGAGTGGCAACGTTCAGGCCATCAACTACTTCGTGGCGCAGAAATACATCGAGGCCGTGAAGGAGATGGCGACCACCCAAAACGACAAGATCGTCTTTATGCCCTTTGAGGCAAGCAACCTCATCGGCGCCCTCGGCGGCATCGGCGAGCTGGCCAAGTCGGTGTTCGGGAAAAAGGCCGACACGGAATCGTGAGCGAGTTTCTCGTAAGTCTGGAATTCTGGCACTGGATGGTGCTCGGAGTGGGGCTGGCCATCGTCGAAGTATTCGCACCGGGGGCAGTTTTCCTGTGGCTGGGGATCTCCGCCGGCATCGTCGGAGTGATCGTGTGGCTCATTCCGGGGCTCGACTGGGAGTACCAACTGCTCTTTTTCGCGATACTGTCCATCGCCAGCGTCATGGTCGCCCGCCGCTACCTGAGGGCGCACCCGCTCGAGTCCGATGAGCCGAATCTCAATCTGCGCGGCCATCAGTACGTGGGCCGGACCTTTACGCTGGATCAACCAGTCATAAACGGCCGGGGCAAAATCCGGGTGGACGACTCCACCTGGAAGATCAGCTGCGACGACTGTGATTCCGGCACCAAAGTCATCATCAACGGTGTAGACGGCGTGGTGCTGCGCGCCGCGATTACCCATTGACCGGTGACGATTGAGGCCACAAAATGCGTCGCCGGCGCCGGCGAGGTGCTCGATTTCTGGTTCGCGGATGCCGCCGGCGGCCCGCAGGCCCTGGCGCGGCGCAACCGCGTCTGGTTCCGGGGCGGTGCACCCTTCGATGGCGAGTGCACGGAACGTTTTACTGCGACGCTCGAGGCCGCCAAGAGCGGCGAGCTGGAACACTGGAAGGAGTCGCCTCATGGGCGGTTGGCATTGATCATTCTGCTCGACCAACTTTCGCGCAACATTTACCGGGGCACGGCCGCGGCTTTCCAGCAGGACGGCCAGGCCCTGGCCGCCTGCAGGGAAGGCATCGAGCAGGGGCACGACGAGCAGCTCTCGCCCGTCGAGCGCAGCTTCTTCTATATGCCCTTGGAGCACGCCGAGGACAGGGAGGCTCAGGCGCTTTCGGTGCGGCTTTTCGAGTCCCTGGCGAAAGAGTCTTCAGAAGAATGGCGCGAACTGCTGGAGGCCAATGCGGGTTACGCCCGCCAACACCAGGACATCGTGGAGAAGTTCGGGCGTTTTCCCCACAGGAACGCGCTGCTCCACCGCGACTCCAGCCCCGCCGAAGAAGCCTACCTGGCCGACGACGCACCCCGCTTTGGACAGTAGTAATCGTGCCGAGCAGGCCGTGCGCGCCGGTCAAGAGGCTGATGGCACAGAGGCTCTGCGCAATATCGCCATCATCGCCCACGTGGATCACGGCAAGACGACCCTCGTCGACCGACTGTTGCAGCAGTCCGGCTCCATGGATGCGTGGGCCGCACCCCTGGAACGGGTCATGGACAGCGACGAGTTGGAGCGCGAGCGGGGCATTACGATCCTCTCCAAGACCACAGCCGTCGCCTGGCGAGGATACCGCATCAACATCGTCGACACCCCCGGGCACGCGGATTTCGGCGGCGAGGTGGAGCGCGTGCTCAACATGGTGGATTCGGTGCTGTTGCTGGTGGACGCGGTGGAGGGACCCATGCCGCAGACGCGCTTCGTAACCCAGAAAGCCTTCGCCTGCGGTCTCAACGCCATCGTCGTCATCAACAAGATCGATCGCCCCGGCGCGCGCCCGGACTGGGTGCTCAACGAAACCTTCGATCTCTTCGACAAGCTGGACGCCACCGAGGAACAGCTGGATTTTCCCGTCGTCTACACTTCCGCCCTGCGCGGCTACGCAAGCTACGATGCCAACACATTGGGCGGAGACATGACGCCGTTGTTCCAGACTATCGTGGATCACGTTCCGCCGCCGCCTGTGGATCGAGACGGTCCATTCCAGATGCAGGTGAGCAGCCTCGACTACTCGAGCTATGTGGGCGCCATCAGCATCGGCCGTGTGGAGCGCGGCTCGGTGCGCAGCAACTCTTCGCTCGTGGTCGTGGATCGGGCCGGCGGCACCCGCACGGCCCGGGTGCTCCAGGTGCTGCGCTCCGAGGGTCTGGCGCGCGTGGAGACCGAGGAGGCTTACGCGGGTGACATCATCGCCGTCACCGGCATAGAGGCGCCGAACATTTCCGATACCCTATGCGACCCCAGCGCGGTCGAGGCACTGCCACCGCTCAGCGTGGACGAGCCCACGGTGAGCATGGACTTTCTGGTCAATACTTCGCCGTTGGCGGGCCGCGACGGCAAATTCCTCACCAGCCGCCAGATCCGCGAGCGGCTTGCACGCGAGCTGATTCACAACGTTGCCCTGCGCATGGAGGACACGGACGATCCGGATCGCTTCCTGGTCTCCGGACGGGGCGAGCTGCATCTCGCGATTCTCATCGAGAAGATGCGCCGCGAAGGCTATGAGCTCGCTATTTCCCGCCCACGGGTGATTCTCAAAGAGATCGATGGTCAACTCTGCGAGCCCTTCGAGCAGCTCACGGTGGACGTCGAGGAAAATCACCAGGGAAGGGTGATGGAGCTTCTAGGTGCGCGGCGCGGGGCTCTAGCCGACATGCGCCCCGACGGCCGCGGCCGGGTTCGACTCGACTATTCGATTCCGGCCCGCGGACTGATCGGTTTCCGCACGGAATTTCTCACCGCAACCTCCGGTACCGGGCTCATCTACCATACCTTCTCCCACTATGGCCCGTGCAGCGAAGGAAATATCGCTCAGCGGGGTAACGGCGCGCTGGTGGCGAACTCGGCGGGCAGGAGCGTTGCCTATGCCTTGTTCAATCTGCAGGAGCGAGGCCGGCTTTTTGTCGGCCCCGGTGAGAATATCTACGAGGGTATGGTCATCGGCATTCACTCGCGGGCCAACGATCTGGTGGTCAATCCGATGAAAGCCAAGCAGTTGACGAACATTCGCGCCGCCGGCAGCGACGAAAACGTTATCTTGACGCCACCGACACGGCTTACGCTCGAGCAGGCGCTCGAGACCATCGACGATGACGAGCTGGTGGAAGTGACGCCGAAGCGTATCCGTCTGCGTAAGAAGCTTCTGAAGGCGCACGAGCGCAAGCGCGCTTCCCGCGCCGCGCCATGAAACGGGTGGCGGCGCTGCGCGGCCTCAATCGGGTGTTCTGACGCCGGTCGGGAGTTAGACTTGTGGTGCGGAGAGATTTCAGCGCAGAGAGTTCCTCTCATGTCCAGTAGACGGCCAGGAATCGGCAAGGCCTCTTCGTCGCACAAGTCCCGCGGCCAGCTGCTTCAAGAGGTGGCGCAGCTCGAGTGGCGCGCCGCCAAGCTCAATCAGCGTTCCACCCTTCTGCAGTCAGCCCTGGACGCGATGCACGATGGTCTCGCGGTATTCGACGCGAACCTGCAGCTGGTCGGATGGAATCGCCGATTGCTGGAGTTGGTGGACCTGCCCCTGGAAACCGTGGAAGCCGGCATCAGCGCCCTCGATCTCAGCCGCCACTACGGAAGACGGGGATTCTACGGCAACGTCGATACCGAGACCCATGCACGGGAAATATTCGAATCGCTCAGCGGCGCTCACAGGCCGAAGCGCGGCCGGCTGCAGCTTGCCGATGGCCGCACCGTGGAGATCCGGCGCTCGAATCTCGCCGATGGCGGATATCTATCGGTTTACTCCGACGTTACCGACGCCACGCGCGTTCAGCAGGCCCTGACCGAGCAGACCGGCCGCCTGGAACGCGTGGAAGGTTTGCTCACCGACGCCATCGAATCCCTGCCCGACGGTTTTCAGCTCTGGGATACCGAAGACCGTCTGGTGCTGGTCAACAAGGCCTATTTGGAAAACCAACCCGAGGGAGTGACGCCGGCCCCTCTTGGCGTTCGCTATGCGGATATTCTCGAGGAGCGGGTCCGTAACGGCATCGTTCTGCAGGCCGAGGAGGACCGTGACGGCTACATTCGTGAGCGCCTGGAAGCCCACAAGAGAGCCGACGGTGTTCCCATCGAGCAGCAGATGTCCGACGGACGCTGGATAGAAATCCGCGAACAACGCACGCACGTGGGTGGTGTGGTGCAGTTTCGCCGCGACATCACCGCACGCAAGCGTGCCGAAGAGGAGCTCGCAAGCCACCGCCAGAGTCTGGAAGCACTGGTGGAAGAACGCACCAGAGAGCTCGATGAAGCACAACGGGAGCTGGTACGCAGTGAGCGCCTGGCCGCCATCGGGCAACTGACCGGAACGGTCAGCCACGAGCTGCGCAATCCCCTGGGAACCATCCGCTCGTCCTTCGCCATCGTCAGCAACCATCTGCAGGCGACCCATGGGCCGGTTTCCCGGGCGCTGGAACGCATCGAGCGCAACATCGATCGATGCGTCACCATCATCGACGAGTTGCTCGCCTACACTCGCGTGCGCGACATGCACCTGGAGCGGGTGGCCATCGATGACTGGCTGACGGATCTGGTGGTCGATGAGGACGTTCCCGACACCATCAGCGTGGTGCTGGACTGTCAAAGCGAAGCGACCGTATCCATCGATCGAGAGCGACTGCGGCGCGCGCTCCTCAATTTGCTGCAAAACGCCTGCCAGGCATTCACGGAAAGCGAGCACGAGTGCACCCAGCCGACCGTGGCGATCTCCACCCGGGTGGTGGACGGAAGGCTCGCCATCCACGTTGCCGACAACGGTCCCGGCATTCCCGAGGATATCCGCGAGCGCATCTTCGAGCCTCTGTTCAGCACCAAGTCCTTCGGGGTAGGGCTGGGCCTGCCGCTGGTGCGGCAGATCGTCGAGCAACATGGTGGCGAGATCACGGTGGAGACAGCGCTGGGCGAAGGCACGACCGCCACCCTCGGCTTGCCGCTCAGCAGCCCGGACCATCCATAGACCCACCGGCGCGGATCCCGGCGCAACCGTCGTGGTCCCATGGACAAATTGATAAGCTTGCATATAGTATGGTAGGCAAGTAAAATTGCCTGGGTGCTGCGCGAGAACCTGGAACGCAACTTCGGCTTCATTCTCCACGACGTGGCGCGCCTGCTGCGCACCACCTACGACCGGCGGGTACGCGAGCTGGGCCTCACCCGCTCCCAGTGGTGGGTGCTCACTCACCTGTTCCGGAAGGACGGAATCACCCAGTCCGAGCTCGCGGAGATCCTGGAGCTGGAGAAACCCAGCCTCGGCCGGCTCCTGGACCGCCTGGAGGCCAAAGGCTGGGTGCGGCGGGAGATGGACGCCAGAGACCGGCGGGCAAAGCGGGTTTTCCTCACCAGCGCGGCAGAAACCCCGATGCGGGTCATGCGGAAGATCGCCGCCGGCGTGCGCGAGGATGCGCTCTCGGGCTTGAGCACCGCCGACCGGGATCGGTTCGTGGACGCGCTGCTCACCATCAAGTCCAATCTCATGGCCCAAACGAACGGCCCATCGAAAGCCAGCAAACAGGGGGTGTGTTGACCCATGGCCGCGCAGCCACCCGTGACCCCGCGCAAGCGCGCCGCCAAACGGATGACGCGGATGACGCTCATGATCGTCGTGCCGCTGATTGTGGCTGTGGTGGCACTGCGCCTGTATGTGGGTGGCGGGCGCTACGTGGTTAGCGAGAACGCTTACGTGAAGGCCCACATCATCGTCGTCAGCGCGGACGTGTCTGGCCGGGTGGTCCGTGTGAACGTGCGTGACAACCAACGTGTCGATCCCGGAAAGCAGCTGTTCGCCATCGATCCGTTACCGTTTCGAATCGCCGTCGCCGAGGCCGACGCCCAGCTGGAAGTGGTTCGCACCGACATCGGACAGCTGCATTTCGACGTGCGCGACGCACAGGCCGAAGTCACCGAGGCCCGGGAGCGGCACCGATTTCTCAGCCAGCAGTTCGAGCGGCAGAAAAAGCTCAAAATACGGGGCATGGGCAGCGAGGAAGCCTATGACGAGGCGCTGTATGAGCTCACGATTGGACGGGAGTCGCTCCACAAGCTCGGTCAACGCGTTACCCGCAGCCTCGCCGCCCTCGGAGGCGACTCCGAATTGCCAGTGGAAAAACATCCCCGCTTTCGCCGCTCCATGGCGATTCGCGAGCAGGCGTCTATCAATCTGGCACGTACCGTCACCAAGGCGCCGGCGGCGGGCGTAGTCACCAATATGAGGCTTCAGGTGGGCGAGTACGTCAAAGAGGGAACCGCGGTGTTCAGCCTCATCGAGACTTCACCGCTTTGGGTGGAGGCCAACCTGAAGGAAACCGAGCTGACCAACATCGCACTGGGTCAATCGGCGACCGTGGTCGTCGATGCCTATCCGGATCACGAGTGGCGGGCGGTGGTGGACACCATCGCCCCGGCAACCGGTGCCGAGTTCGCGCTACTGCCGCCCCAGAATGCCACCGGCAACTGGGTAAAGGTCGTGCAGCGCATCCCGGTGTCGCTGCGTTTGGAACGCAGCGCCGATGAACCCGCGCTGCGGGCCGGTATGACCGTGACGGTCAGAATCGACACCGAACAAGTGCGCGGGCTGCCCGACTTCGTGCCCGAAGCAATCGCCAACTGGCGCCTGCCGGACTACGTGCGTAAAGCGCTGGCGCTCGACAAAGGTGGGCGCGAATAAAGATCAATGGGGGCGATTTAATCGCCCCCATTGATCTTTATTCAAACATCTCGCGCGGGCGATTGATGGAAAGAACCTGCGCGCAACCCGATTCGAGCCGCTGCCAGTCGCCGGGCATGCTCAGGCGCACCAGGCTGGCGGTGGGAAGAGCGGGACTGCCCGCTGGCGCTACCATGGGTTGTCCCGCCAGATAGGCCACCAGCTCTTCCAGGCCTGGATTGTGACCGACGATCATCGTTCTCCCGTGCTGTTGCGGAGCGTTTACGAGCACACCGAGGAGAGCTACCAGATCCGCCGCGTAGATGGCGTCATGCCACTCTACCCGGGACTCGGGGATATCCGCGTGACGGCACAGGCACAAAGCGGTTTGCCTTGCACGCGCGGCTGTTGAGCTCAGTATGTGCCCGGGGAGAAGGTCCTGCCGACGCAGCCAGGATGCCATGCACTTGACGGCTTTGCGGCCGCGGCGTGCCAGGGGGCGATCGAAGTCGTTGACGGCATCGCCGCCCCAATCCGACTTTCCGTGACGCAAGATCAACAACTCGCGGGTCGTGCACATTTCGAATCCGGCGGTGGGCGCACTACAACCGCATTGTACATCCGCGTTTCACCAGGCCCACAGGATTCCCATCGGCGATGCCCACCAGCCCGGGTTCTCCAAACCAGCCCGAGCCCGTATCGGGCCAGCACACTGGTAGCGACAGCGCCCAGATGATCGCGGCCGTGGACCTGGGCTCGAACTGCTTTCACGTGAAAGTGGCGCGGGTGATCGACGGTCAACTGGCCGTGATCGACCGCATGCGCGATGCCGTGCGCCTGGCGGCGGGACTCACCGAGCGGAGGAAGCTGCGTCAAAAGGCGTGCAGAAAGGCTCTCACCACCCTGGAGCGCTTCGGTGAGCGCCTGCGGGACATTCCTTCAAGCAACGTTCGGGCGGTGGGCACCAATACTCTGCGCCGAGCGCACAACGGCGACGCTTTCCTGGTGGACGCCGAGGAGGCTCTGGGGCACCCCATCGAGGTCATTTCCGGACGGGAAGAGGCTCGTCTGATCGACCTGGGCGTTGCCCACAGCACCGCCCAGGACGCCGGCCGCAGGCTGGTGGTTGACATCGGTGGCGGCAGCACGAAGCTCATCATCGGCCAGCAGTTCGATGCCCTGCGTACCGAGAGCCTCTATATGGGGTGCGTGGGCATGAGTCGCGAATTCTTTACCGGCGGCATCATCGACGCCCGCCGCATGCGCAGGGCCGAGCTCGCGGCGCGCCAGGAGCTGGAAAGCGTGGAGGAGTCCTACCGGCGCCTGGGATGGGATTCGGCCGTCGGTGCTTCGCGCGGGCACCGTGCGGAATGTCTGGGAGGTGCTGCGCAGCCAGGAGGGGTCCCGCAAGGGCATTACGGCGAAGGGACTGAAAAAGCTACGCGATGCGCTGATACCCGCGGGGTCCGCCGAGCGGCGCGGCCTGCGCGGCCTGCAGCCTGAGCGCGCGCCGGTGTTCGCCGGCGGCGTCGCCGTCCTGGCTGCGATATTCGAGGCCCTCGGCATTGAGTCCATGAGTTGCTCGGATGGCGCACTGCGCGAGGGCCTTCTCTACGATCTCATCGGCCGGTTGCGGCATCACGATGTTCGCAAGGCCAGCGTCGACAACCTGTGTGGGCGCTATCGCGCCGAGGAGGATCAAGCCCGGCGGGTAGCGGCCGGCCCTGGCTTGCTGCTGGCTCGCGTGTCCGACACCTGGGATCTCGGCGATCAACGCTACGCGCATCTGCTGGAGTGGGCCGCGAGATTGCACGAGATCGGTTTGGACATCGCCCACAGCGGATACCACCGACACGGTGCCTATATCCTGGGAAATGCGGATTTGCCCGGTTTCTCCCGCCAGGAGCAATCCGAGGTCGCTGCCCTGGTGCACGTTCATCGGCGTAAGTTCAGCACGCGACAGTTCGATGACCTGCCCCGCAAGCACCGTTCCCGCCTGCTGTCGCTGGCCGTATTGCTGCGTATCGCGGTGGTCCTGCATCGTGGCCGCCAGGATATCGACCTCACCGGCGTCCATGTGGAAGCGGGCCAAGGGTGGCTGCGCCTGGGGTTCCCGCCGCAATGGCTGAGTGAGCACCCACTCACTGACGCGGACCTGGCACGGGAAACCGCCTACCTGAAGACCAATGGCATCGACCTGAAGTTTTCCTGAGCAGCCCTTCTGGAATGGCGCGCCGGGACCAGCAGGTTGCGGTAGAAGCCGGGCCGCGGGCGTCGGCACACTACGAAAGGGGAGACATCGCGCCACTGCTGAAATCCCTCAAGCGACTGCAGAGCAATCTGGGTGAAGTCAACGATCTCGACGTGCAGCAACGCACGCTTCAGCGCTTTGCACCCCAGATGGAGGCGCAAGAGCTGGCACCGGTGCGATGCCAGCTCGCGATCGCGCACCTGCTGGACAACCTTCTGCGTCAACAAGGCAATGAACGGCGGCGCTTCGCCACCTCCTTCGACCGTTTCTCGGCTGGTGACATTCGGGCACTGATTCGAGCGACTGTTCAGGCCGCTGCCACCGGCAGAGCTTGCCCGTCCCTCGACGTCCTCCGGGATCACCGGGAAGTAATTCGCAGGCTACTGATACACATCAATGCAGCAGATATCCGAAAAACGTCAAAATGAATCAATTGGAATGGTCGTAATCGCGGCGAACGTCGGGACAGCGCCCGAGGGTGCTTGTTGATGGTCGCGTTTGACCAAAGGAGAATACGATGACTAGCTCCCCGTCGGGCGACAACAATCGCGTCGCACTGTCCGTGGTCGGGAGCACCGAGAACGCCATCGACGTGCCGGCAGCTCCCGGGAGGACCACGGTGGAATCCCGTACGAGTGCGGAAGTCCAGCCGAAGACTCCCCCGAAAGCCGGACGCGCGAGAGCTTCCAGGGTAAAGACGCGCCCCGGGAAGGCCCGCGAGACGCCCGAACCGGGCACCGAGTCCTCCAGAAAGTCCTCTGGCGAGTTCGATTTGACCTCGCCGGAGTTCTATCTCAATCGCGAACTCACCTGGCTTGCTTTCAACAAGCGCGTCTTGAATGAAGCGGCCGATTCACGCGGCCGTTGCTCGAGCGGGTGAAGTTTCTCGCCATCGTCAGCTCCAATCTCGATGAATTCTTCATGAAGCGCATCGGCGGTCTCAAGCTACAGGTCGGTGTTGGCGTACAGGATCTCACCATCGACGGACGTACGCCCTTACAGCAAATCGAGGAATGCTACGTCATTGTCCGCGAACTCGAAACGGAATCTCGCAAGCTGCTTCCGCGAATCCTCGAGGGTCTTTCCGAACACGGTATCGGCATTGACTCGTATCAATCTCTGGGGGAATCCGAACAGCAACAACTTCGTGAACACTTCATTACCAACATTTTTCCGCTGGTAACGCCGTAGGCGGTCGACTCGGCACACCCCTTTCCATTCATCTCCGATCTGTCCTTGAATCTCCTCGTGACGCTCGGGTATACCGGCGAGGAAGAAGCGGTGCGCGCACGGGTAAAGGTGCCCGTGGGATCTGGGATCCCGCGCTTTCCGCGGATCGGCGAGTCGGATCGCTTCGTCCCGCTCGAGCAAGTTATGTCGAAAAACCTCGACCTTCTGTTTCCCAAGATGGATATTCAGTCCTGCGAGCTGTTCCACGTAACCCGCAACGCGAACACCACCCGCACCGAGGGTGGTGCCGATGATTTACTCGCCATGATCGAGAACGAGGTTCGCGAACGGCGCTTCGCGCCCATCGTGCGCGTGGTGGTGGAGGAAAACATGGATCCATTCCGTCGCGGCATGCTGGCGGCGGAACTGGGTCTCAACGAGCACGAGGACGTCTTCACCGCCGGCGGCATGATGGGCATGCGGGATCTCATGGAGATCGCCGGGCTCGGCCATCCGGAACTGCACTATCCGCCGCACCATCCGGTGAATCATCCGCGTCTGGATGCGCCGAATCTCTTTTACCTGATTCGTGATCACGGTTCGATTCTTTTGCAGCACCCCTACGAGTCGTTTTCGACATCCGTCGAGCGCTTCGTCAAAGAAGCGAGCCGCGATCCGAAGGTGCGCGCCATCAAGATGACGCTTTACCGGACCTC
>SMUY01037645.1_pt1 | contig 15389 bp, 14 predicted proteins | sample 2456441 | NCBI WGS metagenome assembly SMUY01 (sample SAMN11095931, study PRJNA526329) | marine sediment metagenome | biome: Marine sediment; feature: Surficial sediment; material: Deep marine sediment; isolation source: Hadal surficial sediment | place: Pacific Ocean | collected 2014-11 | depth...
TATGATATATTTTTTTGTCGAGACGTATTTGTACTTCGGTAGTTTCGGCGCGTACAACGATTTCATCTAAAATTTCAGAATCCAACGAAAGTGACATAGTTGGAAGTTTGGTGTTCTTAAAAATTCTTTGATTGGTTAAGGAACTGGTCTTATAAGAAATAAACTCGAACTGAATGGTATATACACCCTTGGGAACTTCGATATTGTAATTGCCTTTAGGATCGGTGATTCCCCCTTCGATTATTTTATCATCTTTATCTACAAACACGATGGTAGCATACTCTAGTGGTAGATTAGTGCCCTTTTCCACGACTTTTCCTGTTACCCTAACCTTGGCCGCATTATCACTGGAATTTCCACGCTGTGCAAAAAATAACGTAGGTATAAGTAGAAACAGGACGCATATGGGTAGTCTCATGTCAGTTCAAAGTTATTTGACCACGAAAGTACATTATGGTTTGGTGACGTTTTGCAAAATTTTTGTTAAAAGCCAATCGTCTGTATGAGTTCGATATTTGAAAAGACAAAACAAGCTCTGTTATTCGATCTTAAATTTAATTATAATATCTCAAAAACCCGTTCCGGTGGCCTGCCTATAACAGCCTTATCACCATTTATTACAATAGGCCGTTGCATTAATGCCGGGTACTCTATCATGGCATTAATTATTTCTGAATCGCTTAGTTTCTTGCCGGTAAAATTACTTTTCCAGATAGCTTCATTCTGACGAACCAACTCAATGGGATTGAATTTTAAAAGTTTCAATATCATTTTTAATTTTTCTACTGAAAGTGGCTCGTTCATATATTTTACGGATGAGAATTCATGTTTCGAAGTTTCCAAAAAATTCAGGCACTCTCGGGATTTACTGCATCTGGGGTTGTGGTAGATCTCTATCATATTCAATTGTTAATTTTTTTTATCTATTATTTCTTTAAGTTTTAGACTTAAATGTCGGCAATTACAAGGCTACTTAAATTTCTAATTCGTCAAGTTCCTGTCTATGATCATACTGCAGATCCTCGTGCAGTCCGGTGATCTTATTTTCGATCAATAAGATCTGTCGTTCATATAGATTGACCATTGCGACACTGTTTTTTATGGAAGGCTTGAATTTAATCAGAACTTTACAAAAATAGATCAGTAGTTCTACTTCCGTTTCTTTTTTTGATGAATAGCGAATAAATTTTTTGGTCTCTCTCAGGATCTTTCGAATGCTTTTTTTTACGTAATAGAAACTAGCAGTATTTACTTCTGAAAACCGCTCTGAAATATATTCTTTAACGTGAGTGACATAGCCGGTTTCATCTTCAGCCTCAAAGAGTAAATAGGTGAGTAACTCCTTATTTTCTTTTTTAAACCGTACCAACCGAAGGCACAATGTTTTCAATTCTTCCGAAGAGCGAAATTCTAATTCTTTTTTGATCTGGGAGACAGTGGCCGGTTTCATAAAAACAGGGATTGCTAGCAATCCTTTTGCTATTAATTTAGAAGCAGCAATATACTAAATCGCCTCATGCTTTTAAGATGGTTCCATCAACTAATTACCTCTGAATATACGATTCAGTCGAAACTCCTCGCGATCTGTAAAAAGGGACCCCCAAACCTATCTTGAACGAGGAAGAGATGTCGACATACCCTACTAAAGTTCAACTCCCAGATCATCCAGTTGCTGTACTAGTTTTTCGGCATTTTTAAAATGAATTCCTTTGATCCCAACTGACTCACATCCTTTGATATTTTTCGCACTATCATCGATGAATAAGGCTTCATCTCTGTTGATATTGTAACGTGAGATCAATAGTTCATAAATTTCAGGAAAAGGTTTGCGCATGCCTTCTTGTCCACTTACCAGGATGCCATCGAACCATTGCAGCCATGTGAATTTTGCGATGGCTTTCGGCCAGGTTTCCGAACTCCAATTGGTAAGCGCCAGTACACGATAATCAGGATCCCCAACAAGTTTTTTTAAGATCCCCAACGTATCTTCATAAGCAAATCCCAGCATTTCTCCCCAACGGCCGTAATACATTCGAATCAATTCTTCGTATTCCGGGAACATTGTAACGCGCTCTTCGGTAGCCGTTGCAAGCGGATAACCGGCATCCTGATTTGCATTCCAGTCCCAGGCACAAATGTGATCGAGAAACCAATCCATTTTTACTCTGTCACCCCTAAATTCCTTTAAAAAAACATACTCCGGACTCCAGTCTATGAGTACACCGCCCAGGTCAAAGATAATGGTGGTGATCTTTTTTTGCATAGTGTAATTTACTACTTTGGAAACAAGCTTTTATCCAAACCGGGTACAATACGCAGGGCATTCTTATAATACACCTTTTTTAAAACATCATCGGGTAGATCCAAGCCATACATGGCCCAAAAGGCATGGTATTTTTTATGATATGGAAAATACTCATCGTCGCTTTCCAAAACCCGGAAGTAGGTTGGAAACTCTTCAGGTTTCCAGCTGTCCTTTCCGAAGAGAATTCGGTCCTGGTACTTTATGAAAAAGGCCTTTGCTTCACGTGGTTGACGGCCCAATTCAGCAATAATAGCGCCAATACCCACATTCATATTGGGTATATCATCAAGCAATTCTCCCAGTTTTCCCAGATCGTTGGCAAGCCATCCCATATGAGCGTTAATAAACGTAGTATTTGGGTTTTTTCTGAACATATTGTGCTGCTCGTCCATAAGTTGTTCCCAGGGAACAGGATTGTCCTGTCCACGTTTTCTACGGGGTCGTAGTTTAAGCTCCAGCCACCGTTCGTTATCGCCGTCAAATTCATCCCAAAAAGGCTTGGGGTCGGCTGTATGAATAAGAACCGGAATTCCCAACTCTCCACATTTAGCCCAAATAGGGTACAGGCGGACATCGTCTACCGCAACTCTTTTCCCCGCCTTATCGGTATATCGTAAACCAAGGCTTTTATATATCTTAAGCCCCCTCGCACCACTCGCAACATCTTCTTCCAACTGTGACAAGGTTTTTTCTATCCATCCTGTCACACCGATCCCGTCAAAATCTATGTTGGCAAAAACTACGAATCGATTCGAATAATTATCCTTTATATTTTGCACGCTTTTTTTTAAATCATCTCCGGAGCGTCCACTAAGGTTTACCATGATCTTCATATTGAGAATGTCCATTGCCAAAATCACCGGCGTCAGATCCTGATTTGCCATTCGGTATTGATGTCCGTGAACATCGATAAAAGGATATTTGGCTTTTGTAAGAATTTCACCGGGAACTACCAGGGTGGAAGCGGGGTTGTATTCTTCGAAGGTAAGATCCTGGGCAAAGGTAACCATGCTAACCAGGAAAATAAGTAGTGTTATGTTTCGATACATAGAGTCGTTATTTATTCCGCCTTAAATGTAAAAATATGAATAGAAGCTAAGAAGGATTTAGGATGGGTTTAACTTATTTGACCGCTAATTCAAGGAACATCTATTACAGTTCATCAGTTTTCTCACCCTGCCCCGTCATCATTAGATATGCTTTCAAAAAACCGTTAATATCTCCGTCCAAAACCGCCTCGGTATTTCCGGTTTCATGAGCTGTGCGTACATCCTTCACCAGTTTATAGGGGTGGAGCACATAGTTGCGTATTTGTGAGCCCCACTCGATAGCCATTTTACTATCCTCGATCGCATCACGTTGAGCCTGTTGTTTACGAAGTTCTATTTCATAGAGTTGTGACTTCAACATCTGCATCGCTTTTTCACGGTTTTCCAACTGAGAGCGGGTTTCAGAGTTATGTATAACGATCCCACTGGGGTGGTGGGTCAAAATAGCCTTGGTCTCAACCTTGTTGACATTCTGTCCACCGGCACCACCACTACGGGCGAAGTCCCAGGAGATCTCGGCCGGGTTTATATCTATCTCGATGCTGTCATCTACGAGTGGATACACATATACACTTGCAAAACTTGTATGCCTTTTCGCGTTGCTGTCAAAAGGTGATATACGGACCAGGCGGTGGACACCGTTTTCACTTTTTAACCAACCGAAGGCGAATTCTCCTTCTATTTCGAGGGTGACTGTTTTTATACCTGCCACGTCTCCGGCCTGATAGTTGAGCTCCTTTACTTTATAGCCGTTTTTCTCAGCCCACATCATATACATACGCATGAGCATTTGTGCCCAGTCGCAGCTTTCGGTACCGCCGGCTCCGGCTGTTATTTGAAGTACAGCGCTCAGATCGTCTCCTTCCTCGCTCAACATATTCCGGAATTCCAGTGCTTCGATAGATTCCAATGCCTGGGTGTAGCTGGCTTCGACATTTTTTGCTTCACCTTCGCCTTCTTTGAAGAATTCATAGATCACTTCAGCATCATCGGTTAAATGGATGGCTTTTTCATAGTCCCCCACCCATTTCTTTTTGTTCCGAAGCAGCCTCATAAAAGCCTCGGCCTCTTGTGGGTTATTCCAAAAGTTAGGGTCAAATGTTTTCTCCTCGTCGTTGGAGATCTCTATGCGTTTGCCTTCAACGTCAAAGATACCTCCTCAACGCATCCAGGCGATTTCTAAGATCTGTTAAGTGATCGGTTGTTATCATAATTTTGTCCGCCCTTTTACTATCACTTTGGATAAACTCCGGCGGAAATATTTGGTTAAACACTAAGAATTTGATGTAAAAATAGAATTAAACTTTTCAAGCTGAAATAAATTTAAAGATATTTTAGTAGTTTAGATGGCTCCCCTATTTAAATCATTGTTAATTATGATAAGAAATACCTTTGAAAGTTATCCGGAGAAGTATAAGATGAGCAGAACACAAAATTTTTCTGATGAAAACCCGATTGTGAGTTATGAATGTTCGGTTTTTAGCGACACAAAATAAAGATCGAAGTAGGAATCTTGCTTCATAAAACCTGGATAAAAAAAATAATTTCACGACATGAAAAAAATTGTACTTCTATCGGCGATATGTATCACAAGCCTCGGCTTTGGTCAAAATGATGAAGGGTACGTCGATGACCTGACTCAGGAGTTTACTCAAAAGCTAGGCGAGCGAAACATCACAAATTATTATACGGTTAAGCGTTATTGTTCAGGAAGGATAGAGATGTTTAAATTAACAGGAAGAGTATGTACTTCCAAAGGCACTTATTTTGAAGTGTATGTAGTTTGGAAGGAAGAGGATGGGGCGTTCATCAAAAAAATTGACAATTGCAGCTTGTATTATAGTGTAAGGCTTTCAGATGATAAGTTGTATGATTTTTTTATTTCCAATCGCCTCGCTTTGGAAAGTGAAGTGGTAAAGAAATATAAATCTGCTACTTATTCGGGCGAACCGGAATTGCGGAAAAAACCACAGCCGTGTTTTAGAAGTTTTCAGTTTACCGAAGGGGAAACAACTTATTCCAAGAGCTATAATTTATTCGATATTAGTAATGATAGCGATGGGGAAAATCTGAATTATGAATTCAATAACCGATTAAAAGTGGTTATACTAGACTCGATGTTAGATGAAGTATTGGCTGTTTCCGAAGATAAAATGAAACGACAAATTTAAAGGATATCCATAAATAATGATTGACCTAAGAAGTGATACAGTAACTAAACCAACACCTGAAATGCTTCAATATATATTGAAAGCTGAAGTGGGAGATGACGTATATAAAGAAGATCCTACGGTGAACGAACTCGAACGCAGAATGACCGAGTTGTTTGAAATGGATGAAGCCTTGTTCTTTCCCAGTGGGAGTATGGCGAACCAGGCGGCCATAAAACTACACACCCAGCCCGGAGAACAACTTATTTGTCACAACTATTCACACGTATTTAATTATGAGGGCGGTGGTGTTTCCTTTAACAGTGGTGTTTCTTGCAAACTTATCGATGGAGATAGAGGGATGATCACCGCATCAAGCGTGGAAGCCGCTATCAATCCCCCGGATTTTTATCACAGCCCGTTAACATCTTTGGTATGTGTTGAGAATACGACTAACAAAGGAGGGGGAGCCTGTTATGAATTCTCCGAACTGGAAAAGATAAAGTCTGTTTGTGATAATCATGGACTCAAATACCATCTTGACGGTGCTCGATTGATGAATGCATTGGTGGCCAAGAATGAAGATCCAACGCGGTACGGATTGTTATTCGATACTATTTCTGTGTGTTTTAGCAAAGGCCTGGGTGCACCACTTGGAACCGTTTTAATCGGGAAAAAAGAAGTAATGCAAAATGCGATACGAGTTCGAAAAGTATTGGGTGGAGGCATGCGGCAAATTGGATATATGGCTGCTGCCGGACTCTATGCTTTGGATAACAATATTGAGCGCCTGGCTGAAGACCACCAGCGAGCGCTGGAAATAGCTTTGGTTCTAAAAGGACAGGCATATGTTAAAGATGTTGAAGCAACAGAAACCAATATTGTGATCTTTCAGTTGGAAGATGATATAAAAGATGAGAAATTCATAAACGACCTGGCAGCGCAACATATAAAGATAAGTGATATGGGACAAGGGAAATTGCGTATGGTTACCCATCTCGACTACACTCAGGAAATGCATGAAACACTTTTGGAAATATTAGATGATTATAGCAAATAAAAAAAGCTCTTCCGGATAGCTATATGGAGGAGTTTTTTTAATTTACCCATCATTCCGATAATATCACCAAACATGATTTTGATTTTTTAATTGACCACAAATTTACTATTTTGGATGACTATTAAAAAAACTAACGACCGATGAAATATATTGCCTTCATTTCACTACTATCACTTATTTTTGCAACTTCCTGTAATAATAAAGAAACTTCAGAAACACCCATGATTATAATGGCTCCAAAAGCAGATAAAATTACAAAGAACCTGGAAATGCATGATGATCTGCGTGTCGATAACTATTATTGGCTCAATGACAGGGATAATGAAGAGGTAATTGATTATCTGGAAAGAGAGAACGACTACTATAATAAAATGACAGCTCACACTAAAGACTTTCAAAAGGATCTGTTTGAAGAGATGAAAGGTCGTATTAAAGAAGACGATGAGTCGGTTCCTTATTTTTATAACGGCTACTATTATATCACTCGATTTGAAACGGGCAAGGATTATCCAATTTATTCACGAAAGAAAGATTCGTTGGAGGCCGAGGAAGAGGTTATGTTCGATGTGAACGAAATGGCCAAAGATTATTCCTACTATAATTTACGAGGCCTCAATATAAGTCCGGATAATAAATGGGTAGCATTTGGGGTTGATACATTGAGCCGTAGAAAGTACACACTTTATATCAAAAATCTGGAAACCGGAGAAATCCTTAGTGACTCTATCACCCTAACCACGGGCAACTCTACTTGGGCAAATGATAATAAGACTCTTTTTTACACCAGGAAAGATGAGCAAACGCTTCGTTCGAACAAAATTTACAAACACAAGCTGGGGCATGAGTCCTCGAAAGATGTTTTAATTTATACCGAAGAAGATGAGACCTTCGGAACTTATGTGTACAAGACCAAAAGTGATAAATATCTGGTGATCGGCAGCTACAGTACTTTGACTTCCGAATTTCAGATCCTGGACGCGAATACTCCGGATGCGAAATTTAAAATATTCCAGTCCAGAACACGCGGATTGGAATATGGTATCTCTCACTTCGGAAGTGATTTTTATATAGTGACGAATAAAGATGATGCGACCAATTTTAAACTCATGAAGACTGATGAAAATGCCACCGGTATGGAAAATTGGGAGGAATTGATCGAACATCGACCTGAAGTACTTCTGGAAGGCATCGATATATTTAAGGACTATTTGGTGTTGAGTGAACGGAATAATGGTTTGAATAAAATACGTATCAAGCGTTGGGATGATACCGAAGATTACTACCTGCCATTCGACAACGAAACCTATACAGCGGATACATTTCAAAATATAGAATTTAATACTAAGGTCCTTCGCTATAATTATAATTCGTTGACGACTCCTTCTTCCGTGATCGATTTCAATATGGAAACGCGCGAAAAAGATGTCAAGAAAGAAACCGAAGTATTGGGCGGGAAATTCAATAAAGATAATTATGAGTCCAAGCGCATATGGGCAACAGCTGCAGATGGCACAAAAATCCCTGTTACTATGGTCTATAGGAAAGGAATGAAGCTAAATGGCGAGAATCCACTGCTTTTGTATGCTTATGGCTCCTATGGAGCAACCATAGACCCATATTTCTCCTCAGTGCGTCTAAGTCTGCTGGATCGTGGCTTTATCTATGCTATCGCTCATGTCCGGGGGGGTCAGTATTTGGGTCGGGAGTGGTATGAAAATGGAAAATTATTATTCAAAAAGAACACCTTCACCGATTTTGTAGATGCCTCGAAGTATCTCATTTCTGAAAAATATACGTCCAAAGATCATCTTTATGCCTCAGGAGGGTCCGCGGGAGGTTTATTGATGGGCGCGATAGTGAACATTGCACCGGAGATCTATAACGGTGTTGTAGCCGCAGTTCCATTTGTGGATGTTGTTACCACTATGCTGGATGATACGATCCCTTTAACCACCGGGGAATATGACGAATGGGGGAATCCGAACGAAAAGGAATATTATGATTATATTAAATCATATTCTCCTTACGACAATGTAGAGGCCAAATCCTATCCAAATATGCTTGTAACTACGGGACTTCACGACTCACAAGTTCAATATTGGGAACCTGCGAAATGGGTTGCTAAATTGCGAGAATACAAAACGGGAAATAATTTATTACTGCTGCATACGAACATGGACGCGGGACACGGCGGTGCATCGGGTCGTTTTGAGGCACTAAAAGAAGTGGCCATGGATTATGGGTTTTTACTCGATATGGAAGGAATTAAAGAGTAATTCAAAATTTTGAAGTACCTTTGTCCTGATTTAAATGATAGGACAATTCCTTGATTTTTAATTAAAACTCCCTATATGAAGAACATACAGGCTCAAGAAAATGTGTTGGAACTTATTGGAAATACTCCCTTAATTAAGATCAGTCGCATAACTTCACAAATGGCCGGTAATTTTTATGCTAAAGTCGAAGCATTTAACCCCGGGCATTCCGTAAAAGACCGAATTGCACTTTATATCATCGAAGAAGCCGAAAAGGAGGGTATCCTGAAACCCGGATATACTATTATCGAAACTACAAGTGGTAATACCGGTTTTAGCGTTGCTATGGTGAGCATTTTAAAAGGATATAAATGTATTTTGGCAGTAAGTTCAAAATCCTCTTCCGAAAAAATAGATATGTTGAAGACCATGGGTGCAAAAGTGTATGTTTGTCCTGCCCATGTGCAGGCGGATGATCCCAGATCGTATTATGAAGTTGCAAAACAACTGCAAAGAGATACACCCAATTCAATATATATCAATCAATATTTCAATGAGCAGAACATAGATGCTCACTATCATACTACCGGACCGGAAATTTGGGATCAAACAAACGGTAAGATCACTCATTTGGTGGCTTGCAGTGGAACCGGAGGTACTATTTCGGGGACGGGTCGTTTCTTAAAAGAACAAAACCCATCTATCAAAATAATAGGGATTGATGCCTATGGATCTGTAATTCAGAAATACCATGAAACCGGAGAATTTGATAAGGATGAGATCTATCCTTACCGTATTGAAGGTCTGGGTAAGAATTTAATTCCTTCGGCAACCGATTTTGATTGTATCGATTCGTTTACCAAAGTGACCGATGAAGAAAGTGCCCATACCGCACGGGAACTGGCCAAAACCGAAGGGTTGTTTTTAGGCTATACAAGTGGTGCGGCGATGCAAGGAATAAAACAATTGAGTGAAGAAGGGGCTTTTGACACAGAAAGTGTAGTTGTGGTTATATTCCCGGATCATGGGTCGCGGTATATGGGAAAGGTCTATAACGATAAATGGATGGCGCAACAAGGATTTATGGATGCCGAATCTCTAAAAGCGGAGTCGATCGAATACCTAAAGTAATAGAAAGTAAGTATTTATATATACCGCTACTTAATGTAGCGGTTTTTTTATGTTAATTTCTTTCTAAATGAAGAGTATGGCTATCCTACATAAAATACTTATTTTTGCAACTCGTATCTGAAATTAAAGCAAATTGATGAGAGATTTATTTGATAAAATTTACAAGGACAAAGGCCCTTTGGGGAAATGGGCTGAAGTGGCCGAAGGATATTTCGTTTTTCCTAAATTAGAAGGACCCATTTCCAACCGTATGAAATTCAACGGGAAAGAGGTAATTACCTGGAGTGTAAATGATTATCTGGGGCTGGCCAATCACCCCGAAGTGAGGAAGGTTGACGCCGAGGCTGGAGCTAAATACGGATCGGCTTACCCAATGGGTGCTCGTATGATGAGTGGACATACAGATCTTCACGAACAATTACAGGACGAATTGGCTGCCTTCGTGAGTAAAGATGCGGCTTATTTGCTCAATTTTGGTTATCAAGGAATGGTTTCTACCATCGATGCCTTGGTTTCGAAAGATGATGTGATCGTATATGATGTGGATGCCCATGCTTGCATAATCGATGGAGTGCGTTTGCATTTAGGGCAACGCTTCACCTACAGACATAACGATTTGGAAAGTATCGAGAAGAACTTGAAACGTGCCGAGAAGGTTGCTGTGAAAACAGGTGGAGGTATTCTATTAATTACGGAAGGAGTTTTTGGGATGCGAGGGGAGCAAGGCAATTTAAAAGAAATAGTTGCTTTAAAGAAAAAATATAATTTTCGTTTTTTTGTTGATGATGCTCACGGTTTTGGAACTCTTGGTAAAACAGGGGCAGGGGCAGGTGAGGAGCAAGGAGTGCAAGATGATATCGATGTGTATTTCGCGACGTTTGCCAAAGCGATGGCTAGCACCGGAGCCTTTATTGCCGCTGATGAAGAGATCATCAATTATTTAAAATATAATTTACGCTCTCAGATGTTTGCTAAATCATTGCAAATGCAATTGGTAGTTGGAGTTTTAAAGCGTTTGGATATGATACGCTCGAGTACGAACTTCAAGGATAAACTTTGGAAAAATGTAAATGCGTTACAAGGCGGCTTGCGTGAACGGGGATTCGATTTGGGGACCACTCAAAGTTGTGTGACACCGGTCTATCTAAAAGGATCTGTGCCTGAAGCCATGGCTTTGGTAAAAGACTTACGTGAAAACTATGGTGTTTTCACTTCTATTGTTGTATACCCGGTTGTTCCAAAAGGACTCATTTTATTGCGTATGATCCCAACTGCATCACATACCCTACAGGATATTGAACAAACCTTAGAAGCCTTCTCTGCCATTCGGGAACGATTGGAAAATGGAACCTACAAAAGACTTTCTGCCGCTGTAGCCGAAGAGTTTGGAGAGTAGTTTTGTTATTATAATTCCTTCCTAAAAGTACTTCGTTCCTTATGCTGTACCGGGCTATAATCCTTCCAGAGCAATTGTACTGCCGTATTTTCCTTTAACTCGGGGTTTGTTTCTACAATTTCAATTCCCTTGGAATTGAAGAGCTGCTGCATTTCTTCAAAAACAATTGCGGTAACTCCTTTTCCCTGATATTCGGGGTCAATTCCTATTAAATAGAAAGCCGCAGTTTTCGCTTTTTTCTGTGCCCGTATAATATGCCACCATCCGAACGGGAATACTTTTCCATTGGCTTTTTTAAGGGCTTTACTGAAAGATGGCATCACCACTGAAAAAGCGATTAATTTATCATGTTCATCTTTAATGCAGGTGATATAATCGGGATGAATAAATGTGAAATACTTCTCCTTGTAATAATCTATTTGATATTGCTGTACGGGTACAAACGTTTGAAGCGTATTGTACGTACTGTTGAGTAATCCAAACATCTCGTCTACATAGGGCAATATTTCTTTTTTATTCTTAAATCGAACGACCGATAATCCATATCGCTGTCTAACGATCCTTGAAAACTTTATTACTTTTTCAAATGCTTTTGGAGGTATTGCAAGACGAAACTCGATCCAGGTAGCTTGTTTCTCGAGGCCTAACTGCTCAAAATGTTTTGCATAATAGGGGTAATGGTACCAGGTGATCATGGTATTCATCTCCTCATATCCCATAGTTAAGATACCCGCCTTTTCCATATTGGAGAAACCCACAGGGCCTTCGGCGTACTCCAGATTGTTTTTTCGTCCGGTTTCGTAAACTTTATCGAGTAGGGCCTCTGTCACTTGAAGGTCGTCAATTACATCGAACCACCCAAACCGGATTTTTCTTTTTTTCAGCTCATCGATTTCGAGATGATTGATGATCACGGCAATTCTACCGGCAATCTTTCCATCCTTATAGGCCAGATAATAATCAGCTTCGGCATTTTTGAAAACAGGATTTTTGGAGGAATCCAATGTTTCCATTTCATCCTTAATAATGGGGGGAACCCAGTATTTACAGTCTTTATATAACTGAAATGGGAAGGTGACAAACTGTTTTAATTCTTTTCGGTTGGTTACTTGTAAAACTTCAATCATATATGCTTAAGCTATAATCCGCCGTCACCTCCATCATCTTCAATTTCGAAATCATCTCTGCGTTTATTCCTTCTTTTCTTCTCCCTTTTCTTCGATTTTTTCAGTGCTTTGTTCTTATCCTTTTCGGCTTTTCGAGCATCTCTTCCCGACCTACCTTTTTGCTCTAAAAATTCGTCCTGATCGTGCATATCAAATCGATACGCCATACCTATTCTTCCGTAGAAAACCGAAGGTGTATCTTTAAAGTTAACTGTTACCGATAAATCCACGTGAAAATTATCGTTGACCAATGCCGCCACACCACCTCGCAATAATTGATCTGCGTAAAAATCGCTTTTGAATCCTTGATTTTCCAAAAATACCGAAAAGTAATCGTTGGTGGCATGGGATAGTGTAATAATATAACCATAGGACGGGAAGTCTGTTGTGATCCGATCGGCAATAATGTTGGTAACCAGTACAAATCCACCGATCCAATTGTTCTGAGTGGATAATACCACCTTGGGACTGATAGTGCTTTCCGGTTCCGGACTAAACGGATTATCGGCAAAATCGAAATTAGCGCCGGCATAGATAGAAACCGCCGGAATTAGATCGGACCATTGCCACCTGTAGTTCGCCTTCCAGCTATACAAATTAGGGCCCTCGAGGTCTTTCTTCCGATAGGGGTCGTAAATCAAGTATTTAGCACCTAGGGTATTACTTCTGAAGTTTGAAAAAGTACGCTCTAATCCCTGCCCCTGAGTATCGGTCACATTATTTCTTTGAAACGAACCCATTATGCTTACTTCAAATTCTTCTTTCCACACTCCATAACGGGCGATATAATCCCAGCTAAAAATATTGGATTCGGTCTGTAAGAGGTTGTGTTTCTCCTTTCCAATGGATATTCCACTCTCGAACTGCAAAACCTTTTTGCCCACTGAAAAAGCCCCTTGTGAGACACCTGGACGATTCGTATTGATCATCTCGGTATACTGAGCAATAGCTCCAACAGGCAGTAATAACAAGATCAAAAGAAAAAATAGCCGATTCGTCATAGTTTTGGGTTTAGTTCAAAGATATAAGATTTTATCATTTATTTAATAGTTGATTTTTTTCTTTTTCTGAAGCATTATGTACTTTTGAAGACTATTCACTCCGTCACATTTACTTACGGAGTACAAAGAAAAAACTAATGATTTCTTTTCTGAAAACGATTTTAGTTATCCTCTTGGTATATTTAGTGCTTAAGTTTTTATTTCGGCTATTGAATCCGTATATAATGCGTTTTATAGCCAAAAAAGTGGCACAACGATTCGAAAATACTTTTGGGCAGAACCCTTTTCATCAAACTCAGAAACAAGAACAGGACGGGGTAACCATTGATGGATCTTCAAAAAAATCTCCTGCTGATGAAAAAATTGTAGGCGAGTATATCGATTATGAAGAGGTCGAGTAATTTACCTCCATCCCCATAATTCTCTGGAGCAATGTTCATATTCTGTGGCATATTATATAGGTAGCCGTATCCTCTATCTAGCATATTTTTTATAATTTCCCCTCAATCTAAATACCGGCATTCATGCAGTTCAATTTCAAAAAAATTCTTCCGCATCTCTTGGTGATCGTGTTGTTCGTTATCGCTTCGTTGGCTTACTTTTATCCTGTCCTGCAAGGAAAGGCCATTTTCCAAAGTGACATAGTTCAATATACCGGAATGGCCAAACAACAAAACGATTTTCGAAAGCAAACCGGCGAAGAAACCTATTGGACCAATAGTGCCTTTGGAGGAATGCCAACCTATCAGTTGGGGGCGAAATATCCGCACAACTACAGTAAGAAGTTAGATCTAACGCTTCGCTTCCTGCCCAGACCAGCAGATTATCTCTTCTTGTATTTTATAAGTATGTATATCCTCTTTTTGGTGTTGAAAGTGGATTACAAACTCGCATTTGTAGGTGCACTTGCGTTCGGTTTTTCCACCTATCTTATTATTATTTTAGGAGTTGGACACAACGCAAAAGCACACGCGATAGCTTATATGCCATTGGTCATAAGTGGGATAATTCTTACTTTTCGAGGAAAATATATCCGTGGATTTTTACTCACAACCGTTGCGATGGCACTGGAGTTGGTCGCCAATCATTTCCAAATGACCTATTATTTATTGTTGTTGGTCATTTGTATTGGAATTGCCTATATGGTTGACGCTTTCAGAAAAAAAATGTTACCCCAATATTTCAAGGCGATCGGAGTAATGGCATTGGGAGTGCTGCTGGCCATGGGTCTTAACGCGACCAACATAATGGCGACAAAGGAATACGCCGATACGTCCACACGGGGTAAAAGTGAACTGACCATCAACCCGGACGGCTCTCCTAAAGCATCAACTGATGGGCTTGACTACGACTATATCACCGAGTACAGTTATGGTAAATTAGAAAGCTTTGATCTGTTGATTCCCAAGTTTATGGGTGGGGGATCCGAAGACGATTTTCCAAAGGATTCGGAAGCCGTTCAGGAGTTATTGAAAGTGGGAGCTACCCCCCAGGAAGCCCGTCAATTTTTGAGCGAACAGATTCCTTTTTACTGGGGAGACCAACCCATTGTCGCGGCGCCGGCATATATTGGAGCGACGATCATTTTTCTGGCGGTTCTGGCATTGTTTCTGGTTCAGGGCCGTATTAAATGGTGGATAGTGGCGGGGTTAATGTTAAGCCTATTACTCTCTTGGGGAAAGAACTTTTCCTTATTAACCGAATTCTTCATCGATTACGCTCCACTGTATAATAAATTTCGGGCGGTTTCTTCCATTCAGGTGATCCTGGAAATGTTAGTTCCGTTGCTTGCGATTGTTGGATTACATAAATTCTTTTTGTCACCAACCGAATCTTCCGATGAAGGTGTGAATGATCTTCATAGTAAAGAAGTAAA
>SMUY01022861.1_pt1 | contig 15381 bp, 17 predicted proteins | sample 2456441 | NCBI WGS metagenome assembly SMUY01 (sample SAMN11095931, study PRJNA526329) | marine sediment metagenome | biome: Marine sediment; feature: Surficial sediment; material: Deep marine sediment; isolation source: Hadal surficial sediment | place: Pacific Ocean | collected 2014-11 | depth...
ATACAAGATGTTATCCGTAAAGGCAGGATCCTTGGTGAGCCCGATGTGATCCCTGAATAGGAACTGCACGCTGTCCCAGTCGATAGGCGATTCCAAACGGCCGAGCCGATCGGTGCCGATACGCTCATCCATTAACGCACTACTGCGCAACACTGTACCGTCACCGGGTGCTCGTTTGATTAACTTTATCACCCCGCTATCTTGATCGACGGCTACCACCGCCTCGGTAGGCACCGCATCGCCGGCAATGAGATATAGCGTTAAGCCAGAGGGCGGCGATGCGGAAAGGTCCAGGGCAGCTGCGAACTGTTTGGCTCGTTGCAGTGCCTTGCGTTGGTGGTCAAGCGCGACCCGATGCCGTTCGACGCGATCCCCGATGTCCGGAAGCAGCATCTGTAGTACTCGATCTTGGCGTGGATCGGCCAGCCCCCAGCCCATACGTACCCATAACTGAGGATCATGGATATCTTCGATTCGCTTTTGTGGATCCGCCGCATCGACCAGCGCCCCATGCCGACCGCGCGGGAGCAGTTGATACGCCGACGGCATGGTACCGAGCAGTGCCGCCTCATACTTCGGCAAAAACGGTGCCACTTTAATACCCTCAATCAAGTTGATTAGCGCATCGACTGAACCGGCGTTCGGTGTACCGACCATAACGAGGTTTTCAACATACCGTGCACCGGCCCAGGTCAGCGGGGGAAGCGAACCGTCGGCGGGGAGATCGGCGGTCCCATAGCGAACGTAATACCGGGCGACCAGTCCACCCATGGAATGAGCAACGATGTCGAACTTGACATCGAGGTCCTTTATGCCGTGGCGCTTTTCTGTTTCGGCCTGGACATACGCCCGTTTGTTCATAATGAACACATGCAGACGTTTGGCGCTCTCGACGATGTCACGGCGCCAGTCATAGCCGAACTGGAAGCACGTGTAGTGTCTCTTGCCGTAGTTGATCGCGCCTGATTCGCCGAGTTCTTCGTCTCGATAAGCAACGCCCAAAGTAGCAAGCATGTAAAAGTAGGCCTTGAGCCGCACTTGCAGGCCGGCGATATTGATCCTAATTCGGTCCAATACGCCGTCTGGCCGTACACCATCACCAAGTTCGGCCAACGTCGCGCCTTCGCGCATCGGCAGCGCGATGAGGCGGGCACCCTCGGGCTTTTTCGGGTTGGCGCTGCCTGGCCCAAATGCACCCCAAACAACGGCACCCGAATCAGTGTCCTTTAGCTTCGAACCAAACGCGCCCGGGACAACGACGATAGGATTTCGATACGGATCCTCCGACTGGATCAGCGCGTTATACAGTCCGCCGAGGTCAGGGTTGTAGAGTTTTGCGGTGCAGCCGGCGAGTAGAAAAACGAAGACACACCACAGCAACGCTGTGTTTATGCACGTTTGATACCCAATCGGTCGCACTGCTTCTCTAGAAGCGGTCATATATTGACCACCACGTTTGTTTTGGGCTTCGAGCAACAGATCAGCACACAACCGGGGTCAGGCATATCCAGGGGCTCGGTGACATATTCGACCTCACCATCGATAAGCTCGGACATACAAGTATGACAGATTCCGGTTCGGCAGCTGAAATCGGGCCGTAGGCCTTGCGCCTCGGCGAGATCCAAGATTGTCTCTAGTGATGGGTCCCACTTAGCCGTCAACCCTGCCTTCGCGAAAGATACTTCTGGCTGTACGACATCGCCCGACACCGCAGTCGGCTTGTGGGTGGCCTCGGCGTCCTCTTTAAGTGCCGACGCAGGGCCAAAGAACTCATAGTTGATACGACTCTCGGCGACGCCCCACGCTTGCAGACCTTTGTATAGCGACTTCATGAATGGCGTCGGCCCGCACATATAGAAATCGTAAGCAGCAGGTGGAAGCAGTTGCTTTAACAAATCCACGCTTACGCGGCCACGATTATCATAGTCGCGGCCTTGCACATCATCCGGCCGCGGCTCACTGTAGCTAATGTGAGCATTCACATTAGCGTTCTCCGCCGCCAGACGACGGACATGCGCGCCCATGGCGTGCTCACCGCCATGGCGGGTGCCGTGCACGAACCAGACTGGCCGCGTGCTACCGGACTCTACGATGGCATTAAGCATGCTCATCAAGGGCGTAAGCCCGACGCCGCCACTCAACAACACAACCGGCGTATCATCGACGGGATCGAGATAGAACTTGCCGCGCGGTGCCTTTACACACAATCTGGCACCCGGCTGCAGATGATCATGAAAATAGTTAGACGACAGCCCCGGCAGCAGGCCAGGCGGGTCATCGGGGGCTGGTATCCGCTTAATGGTCACGCGGTAGTAGTCCGGGTGATTCGGGCTGTCAGACAGCGAGTACGTACGCATCACTGGCTTGGGGTGCTCCGGCATGCTCAGTTGAAACGTCAGGAACTGACCGGGCATATAAGGTGATAGCGGTTCGCTGTCCTGTGGTTTCAGATAGAACGAGGTGATGGTCTCGCTCTCGGGCACCTTGCGATCGACCAAGAAGGCACGGAACCCCTCCCAGCCGCGTGGTCCCATGACCGGCTCTGCCTGCTTCAGCATTTTCTCAAGATACATGCGCCATGCTGCACCCAAATCCCGAGATGCAAGCACACGTCTAAGGCTTTCAGGCTCGTGGGATTCATGGAGATAGACGTTTATGAATTCGGCGATGGTTACGGAGTTATCGTCACGTTCGACGAGCTCAATCGCATCCCCGGCTCCGACCTCACCCTCCTCGAGCACGCGGCAATAAAAGCCCATGCGACCGGTCTCCTGGAAGCGCGCCGGAAAGTCCGGGCCCTGCTCCATACGCATCGCCAGCTTGTAGCAAGGTATGCGTGGCTGTGTGACCTGAAGCAGCGTCCCGCCAACACGAAAGATGTCGCCGATCCGAACTGTGTCCTCGCTCAGTCCCTCGACCGTAAAGTTTTCACCAAACTGACCGTAGGGAAAGTGATCACGGCCTAGCTCTTTTTGCCAAAACGCGTAGTGCTCCACGGAATAGAAGTAGATCGCCATCTCGAAACCCACGCCGTGTACGCGTCGATCGGCCTGGTCATCACCATCGACATTGAGTCGTCGCACCATGACCCGGCCGGATACCGGTTCCTTGAAGATACTGGTCTTAACAATCTTCCCGTTGTGAGGGATTTCTTTGGGAAGAGAGACATTGACTGAAATCAGTTTCATTGCTCCCTCCTTTTATTGTGCTGTCGACTGTTTCGGCCCGCTCACCCGAGATGTAGCGGCCCACATCAACCATGTCGATGAGCAATGATACAGCGTTGAGCACCATTAGGCCTCGGATCCATACAATCATCGGCTGGAATCTAATCGATCCGCGCCCAAAGGAAATAAAGCAATGGGATACAAAAAATATGGCCGAGGCCCAAAAGCCTGGCAAAACCGCTAAGCGCTGTCACTACCGTCAGAGGACCATACTTGCCAAGAACGCCGCCACGACCACTTGTGCCCAAGGCGATTAAGGCAGAATAGCGGCACGATAAGGTCTGCCACTAGCAGCAGCATTGACCATAGCCGCCAAGGCCGCGGCATGCCCATAAGGCTCTTGTTGAACTTTATGAATGCACGCATGTTTTCTCTCTCCGGGAACGGGCGATCCCCCGACAGCACGGGGGATCTTTGAGCGTCAAAGCCGCTACGCGGCCCACGGCAGCAAAACGATGTTGCCCTTCACCTCATTGTTCGCGATCTGCCGATGTGCTTCAGCGGCGCTGCTCAACGGCAAGGTGTGATCCAGTAGCGGCTTGATGTTGCCTTCCTGCACCAGCTTCAGGCCAAATTCCATGTCGCGCTTATCGCTCGCCATCGATCCCTTTAGCTGCTTCTGGGCAAAGAAGAGACTGCGAATGTCGAAGGTGACGTCCGGGCCAGCGGCGAACCCGAACGCCACAATAACCCCGGTTGGCTTAGCAGCTTCAATGCTCTTGGCCAGCACGTCGCCGCTTAGATTATCGATGACGACATCAGCCCCGCGACCGTCGGGCCACGCCTTAACGCGCTCCACAAGATCTTCATCGCGGGTGTTGATCACTAAATCCGCGCCGATCTGTCGTACAAAGTCGGCCTTCGATGCGTTGCGTATGGTCGTGGCCACGTCGGCACCCAGCACCTTGGCAATCTGGATCTGCATGCCGCCGGAACCGGAGGCACCGGCCTGTACCAGGACTTTGTCACCCGCTTTGACGCCGCCGACCTCTTTCACCGCACGTACGGCGGTCGCGAGCACGACGGGTAGGGTTGCCACTTCCTCAGGCTTGAGGCCGGTGTCATCCTTCAACAGGTAGCGCGCCGGAACTTCGATGTACTGCGCATAGGTTCCCGGAATGTGTAGACCGGGCAGCCCAAAGCTCGGTGCCTGGCTCGCCGGATAGATGTCGTAGTCTTCCTCGTTCTGGGGATAGCCCGGGACGACAACCACGCGCTCACCGATCACGAAGCCATTGGCGCCGTCGCCCAGGGTGGCGACCTCACCGGCGGCATCAGCCCCAAGAATGTGCGGAAACGGCAATTCGGGGACCACCGAGCCTTCACGCAGATAATGGTCGAGCCGGTTGACGCCGGCGGCCAGCACCTTGATCAGGACGTGCCCAGGCTTGGGCTTGGGGGTGGCGATGTCTTCGTATTTCAGTACCTCAAAATCACCAAATTCACGGATGATCGCTGCTTTCATTTGTGTTACCTCCTAACTGTTCTGGGTTGGATGGATCAATGATTCATGTGACGGTCGAAAGCATACGATCGATTATCTTTGTGATAAACTGGCAAATCGAATAAACACTTATGTGAAATTCGCAAAAATCAAATGGACACGGTTGCCGGTATGCGCATCTTTTCGCGGGTGGTCGAGGCCGGCAGCTTCTCCGCGGCGGGAAGACAGTTCGGCGTGGCGCCGTCGTCGGTGTCGCGCCAGATCAATGAACTCGAGGATGATCTGAGCACCCGCCTGTTCCATCGTACGACGCGCAAGCTGAGTCTCACGGAGGCGGGTCAGCTCTACTACCAACGTGTATCGAAAATCCTAATCGATGTCGACGAAGCCAAGCTCGCCTTACTGGAGATGGGGGGCGCACCCAGCGGCATTTTACGTATTACAGTGGCTGGCAGTGTGGCGCGCCGGCACATCGTACCGGCGGTGACAGTCTTTCAGCAGAAGTTTACGGCAATAAAAGTGGTTCTTTCCGTGACCGATCGAGTCGTCAATCTCGTGGAAGAAGGATTTGATCTGGCGATCAGAGTAGACCCATCTCGCGATGCAAATCTGGTCGGACGCAAGATTGGATCAGGTCGTCGAATTATCTGTGCCAGTCCCGCTTACCTGAAAATGGTTGGTACACCCCAGGCGCCGGCTGACTTGGTGAACCACAATTGTTTGACGTTTAGGCAGCACCCCGGCAGCAACGTATGGCGTTTTCGTGTCGGTAAAGGTACGTTGGACGTGCGCGCCTCGGGTAATCTATTTGCCGACAACGGCGAATCCTTAGTTGCCGCCGCAGTCGCCGGTCTTGGGCTCATTCTGGTGCCGGCATGGCTGGTGGGTAGCGAAATAAACACAGGCCGATTGGTTGAAGTTCTGCCTAAGTTTCGGGTTGTGCCGAAAGACAGCTTCTTATATGTCTTGTACCCGCATCAACGCCACCTCCCGCCTAAGGTTCGGGTGTTCATCGACTTGCTCGTGGAGCGATTCTCCGGCGAAACGAAATGGAGTACAACTGATTGAGGTTGGGCAAATCGTTAGAACACAAACACCAAGATGGCCGCGAATATGACGATTGCGGCGACAACTGTGAGGCCAACCCTGTTCCAAGTGCCCAGATCGTTCCAAAAGCGCGAGAAGTTCATTTCGAAATCCCAACAGATTTAATGATAACTGATAACTGTGCGCGCGATCGCGAGAAGCTCACGCGCGTACTTCACGGGCACACCCAGATTCGAGCCGCCGAATTCGGGCAGAATAGCTGTGTTTACTGCCACGACCTCGCCGTTTAAACCAATAACCGGCCCCCCGCTACCACCACTGGTGGTCTCTGCATCGTACACCACCGCAGCCGCGGTCACCTGGCCAACAATACCACGGGTAGCGAGTGGCGCAATGCGCCCAGTCTCCGACAAGCGACGAACAACATGCCAAAAGTCGGGCTGCCCCTCGCTCATAATCTTGTTTACGAAATCCTCGTCCGCACGCGCAAGTAGGGCACGAATACCGGTGGGATAACCCATCACGATCACTGCATCACCAGGTTGGGGGCTCGTCTCACTCAGTGTAAGCGGTTTAGCAAGATCAGTGACACCGCTGCAGCGTAGGACCGCAACATCGGCCTCGTCACTCGCGACCACGAGCTCTACATCAAACGACTGCTTGATGCCGGCCAAATAACCAACAAACCGTCGCGCTACCGGAACAAGTCCCCGCTCAATGAGTGCTTGCGCCGACTCGTCGTCTCGCCAGGGGATGGCTACATGGCGATTGGTGAGCAACAAACCATCTTCACTGGCAACGAACGCAGTACCCGTATAGAAGCGTTCCACGATGGGGCCGTCACCCTCAAGCGTAATCAAGGGCTCACCGGACCCGTTACGAAGTGGTCGGCCATCCGGCCCCAATCCCAGGTAACGGAGTGGTTTGCGACTCTCCGGTTCTACGAATCCGTACGCGCCCTGAATGAAGATGATGGACCCAGTCGCGGCCGAGATCACTCGCTGGGCCGCGCCGGTGCGGGCTTCGAGCGCAGCCAAGCGCTCAGACGTTTCCGCCAAACGTGTTTGTTCGTTTGCCAGGCGCTCTTCCAGTTGCACGCTGCGCCAAGCCAGCATAGTGATGCCAGCGCCCAGCACTACCAGCAACAACACGACCACCGAACGAAACCAGGGGGCGGTTTGCGTGGCTAGCTCGCGAGGCATCCCGGCCAGGAAAATGGCGGCTCGGTCGAGCGGCGTCTTTCCGCCATGTCGTGCGCAGTCGACACAATCAGACAGGCTATCACCCACCGACTTGTAGGCGTTGGACCCGCCTTTATAGAGACGAAAACGCAGCAGCGGTCCACCTTGACCGATGCGCACCACGTCACCGGACCCTAGTGTCGCCTGGGTCACTGGTTGGCCATTGACCCAAACCAGTTGATCCGGCTCCGCCTGCAGTTCATAGGTAGCCCCCCGCCTTCGCAGGGTCGCGTGAAGCGGGGAAATAGGTGGCTCACGGTCGGCTGGGAAATGAATCTCGACATCGGCAGCGGTGCCGATACGCAAGGTGTCGCCGCTCAACCTTTCAGTGGTTCCCCGGCGACTGCCGGAGAGATGGACCACCATGGGTCGCGGACTAGGCGTGATTCCCGCGGTATCTGTCGACATCTCCATACTTGATTTGACTAATCTGACGCACCCAGGTTCAAGAAATCAACCCCCAGAATCACGTATCTTATGACGGATGTGAATGGTTTTCTCGAACGAGGCATGCACGACGCCAGCTGCGTCAGTCAAATCAACTCGATAAATGCGATCGGATGCATTTTGATTCATGACGGCTCACTCCTTTGTATTCGTGGTCGCACGGATGGGCGAGCGCACGAGGCCAATGTGTGGACCTCGGTTGGTTGCTTTGCGTTGTTCGTTAGATGCCAAACTCGTGGTGGTGGTTACCGAAGCGGTTTTTGTTTCGATAGGGAGGTAGCCGCGATCAGATTTGACGCAACCAATAAATAGCAAGCCCGGTTCGGCCCTTGGCCAAATCGGGCTTGCATCGATCTTAATACTCAGCGCTGCGCGTTACAGGGTTACAAGACCCAGGCTAGCGCGGCAACAACGTCAACGCGTTGTCTCTTGCTGTCGTTCCAAAGCAGCGAAGTGTTGGGCCGTCCGCGCCCGCCTCAGCGCCTTTTTCGCGAGCTTGCGTGCCTTGTCTTTGTCCCCTGCCTCATGCGCCGCTTTACTGTCATTAAGAAGGCCCTTTGCATTATGAAAGCCCGTTGTGAACCGTGAGGGGAGTCCCATTTGCTTCGTTATCTCACTCTGCGCCTTGGCATAAAGGTCTTCATAAGACAATGTACCCGCTCGGGCAGCGAACGCAGACGTCGCTAAGCCGAGCCCAAGTATCGCAGCCAAAGTGGTGCTAAGAATAATCTTCATGATGTATCTCCTATTTCTGTTAAGTCTTTAACAAACAAGCATCACTTGCTGTTGCCGTATGGGACCGGTCGACCGGCAATGCATCTTTCACCCATTGTTCTTACGGACATAACACAAGTGCGAGACCAGGTACTTTGGATTAGATGCCGAGACGGTCGAGGAGGTTACGGGCGCAAATAAAATCCACCCCTATCCCCTGATCGTAAAGGGAACTAGTGATGGAACCTAAAGTGGAACCTGTGATGAAGATGGTATCCGTGCCCATATCGCAAACCGTGGCGGTAGCGGGGAGAGTAGTGCCGGTGATGGGGATGGTATCGGTGTCCGTAGCGGAATCCGTAGTGATGGCGCGGATAGTAGCGGTCGTGGTAGTAATCGGAATCGGATGACGCTGCCCGTATCGTGGCTGGCGTCGTAGCGCAACCGGCAAGAAGCAGAACAACGGTCAACAAGATACCTATGACGGGCTTCATAAGCATTTACCTCAAAAAATGTCTTATTCCTCAGTTCTCAGAGCACGTATTTGTGCTTGCCGTTATCGACGAACAATTCGACACTCAGAATGTACGGCTGGTCAGCCAATGCCAACAAACGCAACCAATGGATCTCGGTTGGCTCCTATGTATTGTCAGACGCCAGAGGCGCGATGGTGGTTACAGAGTTAGACGGGACAGTGGAATGCGGTTGGCCGGTATGTCACTTGATCGGGGGTCTAGGCGACGCCGCGCCTGCATTTAGGCATCCTTTTCACGCGCTGCGAGGATCGCTTTCACAAGTTCTTCCGGCACGTCGACCGGGACCGGCGCATCGGGGTCACGGCAGGCTGCCTGGCTCAGGCTAATCGTCCGTTGGTACGCCTCGAGGTAGCGCCAACAGTCCGGACACAGGCGAAGATGCAGGTCAAATTTGCGGCGCTGAGCCCTGGGTAGTGTCCCTTCGAGGTAATCGACCATAAAACCCTCAAGCTCTTGGCAGGTGACCATCAGCGGCATGGTGCGCATGGCCAGTGCGCTCAACTTTTTAAAAACAGTTTTTCCGGCTTTCATGGTTTTCCTCCCCGAATAACGGGCGCCAACAACGACTTCAACGCGGTGCGGGCGCGGTGCAGGCGGGTCTTGACCGCGCCCGGTGTCAATCCGAGAAGCGCTGCGGTCTCCTCGGTGTCATAACCTTCGATGTCACGAATGAGCAAAACGTTACGATAGCCGTCGGGCAGTTGATCGATCGAACGACGCACCGCCTCGCGGACCTCCCTGCGCTCAAGCAATTCGAGCGATACGGCCAACTCGGCCTCGGGCTCGATGCGCTGCCCGTCTGCATCGAACTGCGGTAGTAAATCCTCGATTGACGCTTCCGGGCGCCGCGCCCGCGCCCGGAGTTTCATGAGTGCGGCATTGACGACGATGCGATGAAGCCAGCTCCCCAGCGATGCACGCTGCTCGAATTTTTCGATGTTGCGGAAGGCTTGCAGAAACGCTTCCTGCACGCAGTCGCGCGCGTCTTCTTCGTTTCGCACCAGCCGCCGGGCGACGCCCAGCATACGCCCACCATAGGTGCGCACGAGCTGCTCGTAACTGGCGCCATCACCAACCCGCAGTCGCACGACCAGTTGCCGCTCATCTGACAGGTCTTCGCCCCCCGGTGGCGGCTGCTTGGGGACCGCATCCATGCAACGAGGGTAACTGAGCCCCCAGGTATTGGGAAGCGGTGGCTGTAACCGGCGGGCCGCGGCGGGCATCTAAGGGGAAATGGTCGCCATCGCTGCGACCCTATTCAACCACGCTTTTAACGTGAGGTTATCGTGAAAGACATTTCTCCTTTTGTGTTGGGTCTACTGATCGTCTTTGGCTTGTCTGCCGCATTGCTTGGCACTGTTGTAGTTGCCACCTATATCTAGCAGTCGTTGCCCACCTGACGTGATGTGGTCACTAGATTCTCGGCTATCTGGTCGATTAACCAAACTTTGACTCGGTGAATCACTACCATGCGCTTATCGTATTCAATTTTGCGACGATTTATAACCATCGGGTGTGTGGCACCACTGTTTCTGCCACCGGCCTACGCGGAAGAGCTTGCGGTGGAGATATTTATTCCCCCGCACCAACAGGGAGTCCCGCTTATCGATGACTTCGTTTTCCTAGAGCGGGGCAGCACCTTGGGATTTGGCCCGGAGGTTAGCAAAAACCTGTCACCGAAAGTCAATTTCCGCATCAGCTTTGAGAGCCTTCGTGACATCGATGACCGTGCCAGGAGGCGCGTCAATAACAGATTTGACCTGAAACTTCGGTCCTTCTCGTTCTTGCTTGATTGGCATCCTTTCGGCGGTTCCTTTCGCACAACCCTCGGTGTGTTAATCAACCAACACACGCTCCGGGTGGACGCGGTGCCGACGCAGACACTCGATCTAGACAGCACCAGCCTCTCCGACGAAGAGCTTACTGCTGCGGTTTTGCGCCGGCTCAATCTGACTACCCTTGACCTGAGTGATGGTGTGACCATCGACGCTAGCGATTTACTGACCGCACGAGCGCGCCTCCGCTTTAATGACTTTGCCCCGTACCTGGGCATCGGTTGGGGTAATACGACCCGCGCAGATCGACGCCTCTATTACACCTTTGACCTGGGAGTAGCCTTTCACGGTTCACCCGAGGTTGAACTTAACGTGCGCGGACCGCTTGCTGAGATTGTAAGAGAGCATGGGGCATCTGAGCTGAATGCATTTCTGGCGAGCGAAGAGAAGCGGCTCGAAGACGAGCTTAAGGACCTCGACGTATTTCCGGTTGTGTCTTTTGGGCTGTTGTATCGTTTCGGATCGCAGAAAGGGGGTAAACACGCATAGCTAGGGCCCGTTAGTATCTGCGCTGGCGGTGTCTTGACAGGTAAATTTCTTCTGGCGCGAGCTTAATCAGAACGTCACTAAAGGAAGTATATTATGGTTTGGTTTGTTTCGTTAGGGCTCATGGCTATCGCGCTCGAGCGCAAGCTCCGCCACGCACACGCCGTGCAGCCCCCCATGGTGGACTACCAGACTTGGCTCCACGACTTGATGAAGCAAGGCCTGATCGACACCGATGAGGCCGCCGCACTACGCGAGGCCAACGCGGCGACACCTATAGCCATCATGGTCGATGATTTCGCACCCAGCCGCCGGCCACCTCGGCAGGTCGTAGATGAGGCGGCCTGAGGTGGAAACTGCGCGTCTATGGCTCCCGAGCCCGCTATGTTTGATTGGTTAACACGTACTATCGGTCGCGCGCTTGCGGTCTATCTCAGCAAGCCGATCAAGCGTTATGAGCCGTTCTCGGTCCATAATGCCGAAACCCTGAGGGCCATCCTCAAGCCTGGCGACGTGTTGTTGGTGGAGGGTAACTTGCGGTTCAGCACCGCTATCAAGTACCTAACCCAATCTACCTGGTCGCACGCGGCCCTGTTTGTGGGCGATACCCTTAAAGATTCCGCATGCGAGGATGAAACCTGCGAATTGATCGAGGCAGACCTGGTAGCAGGCGTGATCGCGGTGCCGCTGTCGAAGTACGCCCATTTCAACACCCGCATTGTCCGTCCGGTACGACTGACCCCGGAGGATCGCGATGCGGTGGTACAGTTCATGGTCGATAGCCTGGGCAAGTCTTACGATCTCAAGAATATTATCGATCTCCTGCGCTACTTGTTTCCGACGCCGCCCGTGCCGGTGCGTTTTCGCCGGCGCATGCTCGAATTGGGGAGCGGCGATCCCACCCGTGCCATATGCACGGCGCTGATTGCCCAGGCCTATCAATCGGTACACTACCCGCTGCTCCCATGCGTGGAGCGGCGTGCCGATCAGCACCATGCTGGCCACACAGAACGCGAACTCCTACACATTCGGCACCACAGTCTGTTTACGCCGCGTGACTTCGACGTCTCACCGTACTTTGAGGTGGTGAAACCTACGCTCGTACGTGGCTTCAACTACAAGGATCTGGCCTGGGCCGATGGGCACAGCCTTCGCGCTTTAAAGAGTTCGCCTCCATCGCGGAACGCTTGCAGGAACGCTTCCTAAGCACGGTCGCACCACCGGATCCTTTTCATTGGACATGTGCGTCGCGCTCTTTGGCGGACGTAGAACACACCCCATGGCCAGAATGTGGCCACCCGGGCGTTACGGAAGCGGTGCTTGTAACCTGCATGCGATGTCGGGCATCTAAGCGCAAATGGGCACGATCCCACTGCTGGAATGGCCACCCCATGGCTAGTATGAGCTCAGGAACATTCGATACTCAGTTGCCGGCTCCGTCGATCAAGCCTTAATTCAACGAATCACTTTCAAACGAGGTAACGACGTAAGTCCGGGAGAGCATCATGACCCACGTAGAAATTTATTCAAAATCCTGGTGCGGTTATTGCGCCCGGGCAAAGGCGCTGCTCGACGCAAAAGGGGTGGCCTATGTGGATATCGACGTCACTGCGGACCGAGAAAAAGAGCTCGAGATGATCCAGAGGTCCGGTGCCCACACCGTATCGCAGATCTTCATCGACGGTGCGCACATCGGCGGACACGATGATCTCTTCGCGTTAGCAGCGAAGGGCAACCTTGATCGACTTCTACAGTCGGACAAGAAAATCGCCGCCTAACAACCTAGCGGAGCTGAGACGATGAAAACACGCAACGTCGACGTCGCCATCATTGGGGCCGGTTCAGCCGGCATGAACGCGTTCCGGGCAGCCCGAGCCCACACCGACAACGTCGTATTGATCGAGGGCACCGAGTACGGTACGACTTGCGCCCGCGTTGGATGCATGCCGAGCAAACTGCTGATCGCGGCCGCCGAGGCCGCCCACGCGGTCTCTGAAGCGCCGCACTTTGGTATCAACCCCAATGGATTGAATATCGATGGGGCCGCCGTGATGGACCGCGTGAAACGGGAGCGGGACCGTTTCGTTGGTTTCGTTGTGGATTCAGTGGAAAACATTCCGGCTGAGCAGCGGCTTCGTGGGCACGCTCGGTTTCTAGACAATCATCGCTTGCAGGTCGGCGATCAATGGATTGTGGACGCACGCCGCATAGTAATTGCCACCGGCTCGACACCCAGCTACCCGAAATCTTTTGCCGAATTAGGCGACCGGCTGGTCGTGAACGATGATGTCTTCGAGTGGACAACACTGCCGCGTTCAGCCGCCGTCTTCGGCCCTGGCGTTATCGGTCTGGAGCTGGGCCAAGCACTCAGCCGACTAGGGGTCACTACCTTCACCTTTGGTCTCGGCGGGCGGATTGGACCACTTTCCGACCCAGTCGTGATCGACTCGGCCAGAACCACGCTGTCGAAGGAATTCTATCTGGATCCGGGCGCGCGCGTAACAAACATGCAGCGCGTGGACAACGGCGTACAACTAGAGTTCACCGACCTCGACGGTCGCGAGCGCACAGAAATCGTTGAGTACGTGCTCGCCGCGACCGGCCGTACGCCGAATGTGGGCGGGTTGGGGCTGGAACACACCACGCTGCCGCTCGATTCGAAAGGGTTACCGGTCTTCGACCCCACGACCATGCAGGTTGGTGACTCACACGTTTTTATCGCAGGAGATGTCGATGGCGATCGGCCATTGCTGCACGAAGCCTCGGACGAAGGACATATCGCCGGCGACAATGCGGGGCGTTACCCAAGCGTGAGGACAGGTTTGCGGCGATCACCATTAAGCATCGTCTTCTCAGACCCGCAGATCGCAATGGTTGGGCAACCCTACAGCGAGTTGTCGCTGGAGTGTGTCGCGATTGGAACCGTTTCCTTTGAGGACCAAGGCCGCAGCCGTGTAATGCGGCAAAACAGAGGGCTGCTACGCGTCTACGCCGAACAAGGCACAGGGTTGTTTCTGGGGGCCGAGATGATCGCACCGAGAGCGGAACACCTAGGCCATCTGTTGGCGTGGGCCCATCAAGCCAAGATGACTATCGATCAGATGCTTGAAATGCCCTTTTACCATCCGGTGGTGGAAGAGGGGCTGCGCACCGCACTTCGCGACGCCCGCAGCAAGCTTCGCGCGCAACCCTGCCTGGCCCTGGCCGCCTAGTTGCCGATTGCATTTTCTTGGGGTCATCTTCGCCGGAACATTGCACTTGCTCTGTACCGCGCTATAAGACAGCATTTTGGCTGGGTTTCAGAACCACAGACAGATGTGACCAACTCCAATCTATTTCAAACAACGAGGGGGTTGCAGAAATGACCGACATCGACAAGGCCATGCTCGATCCGACTGCAGTCTTCCGAACGCCCGAACAAGTGCTTTTGCGAGAAGATATGACGCGTGAGCAAAAGGTCGAAGTGCTGCGCCGTTGGACCTATGACGCGCGCAATCTTGAAGTTGCCGAAGAAGAAAATATGGCAGGTCAAGAGCCAGATATCTTGGATCAAATTTGTCGTGCGCTTCATTCGCTCGACGCCTGGCTTGATACCGAGCATTCACCGCCTACCAAACAGGGGGGGCTATGACTTTTGCCTCCTGATCTGCTAAAGAATCCGACGCCGAAGAGCTTTGACGGCGTTTATCGGTTGTGTCAAAAACAAAATTCGCCTAAGGTCTCTGGCGATACCACGCCTTAAAGAGGCCAATAACCAATACAGCACTCGCCGACGCTAGTTTGATCCCGCACTATCGTCGGGTTAAACCATCAACAAGGAGGTAATCTATGAGCGTCTATAAAGTCATCGAACTCGTCGGCACAAGCACCGTGGGTTGGGAAGATGCCACCAAAAGTGCGTTGAGTCTTGCGTCAAAATCGCTTAGAGACTTGCGAATCGCAGAAGTCACCAAGTTCGACGTGACACTCGATGACAAGGGTCAAGTATCCCAATATCGCACTAAGCTAGCCGTCAGCTTTAAGTTCGAAGGAACCTGATTTCAGGTTGTAGTACTTACCGCCATCGCGCATCAACACCGGGCACCAGTTTTTCGCCACGTTCCTGCGTAAGGGTGGGATAGTCAGGGTAGCCTTTGGCGCCGCCACCATAGGTAGGTAGACAGATCGTCCGCGTTGAATTCCAGCCGCTGGCGAAACCGTTCTGGCAGATCGCGATTGGCCAGACACGAACGACCGAATGTTATTTAGGTCAGCCTTACCTTGTTGAAGCCAGGCTTAAGCCTTCCCGCAATCGACACCATCGGCCACGATGAGAGTGTCCGGTATTTGCTCCACATTGCTTGCATCACCTTTGCACCTGCATCGTTGTTCGGAATAACAAGGTGCAGATCAGCGAGATCGTAG
>SMUY01389186.1_pt1 | contig 15377 bp, 14 predicted proteins | sample 2456441 | NCBI WGS metagenome assembly SMUY01 (sample SAMN11095931, study PRJNA526329) | marine sediment metagenome | biome: Marine sediment; feature: Surficial sediment; material: Deep marine sediment; isolation source: Hadal surficial sediment | place: Pacific Ocean | collected 2014-11 | depth...
CGCATCGCGTAGCGGAGATCGCAGCCCAGATTTACCGGCACTCGACGGTCGCGGTCTGGTCCCGACGAAGGGGATCGAAGCGGCGAGCCGCCGGCTGGCAGCCGTCGCCGTATCGGTTCGGCGGCACGCTGGTAAATGACGCTGAACACCTCGCGCCAATACCAGGCGCGGGCCCGTCCCGAGGATCGTGTCGAGCGCCCGCAGAACTCCTCGTGCAGGTCGCCGACGATGGCCTCTCGGAGCACCCCGTCCGGCAGACTCCAGCGCAGTAGGGTGGCGGCGAGACGGGGCGGGCGTCTCATCGGCTGTCCTTGGCGAGCAGACCCTCGAGTCCGCTCGACAACGCCGCCAACGCCTGATGCGACGAACGCAGTGCTTCGAGTCCCTCGGGAGTCACGTTGAAGGCGCGTTTGCGATTACCGCCGCGTTCCGAAGAGGCCGCCTGGATCTCCCACTCCAAATAGCCTTTCTTCTCGAGTCGTTCGAGCGTCGTGTACAAGGCTCCGCGCGAGACCCGGCGGCCGGCGTTGTCCTCCAGCAGACGGCTGATGCTGGGAGCGTAGGGCTGAGCTTCGAGCCGCAGAATTGCCAGCAGGATCATCTGTTCGAATTCACCGAGGAAAGTCTTGGGCACCAGGAAGCTCCCTGCAGTATGTCTATCGATTGTCTACATTGAAGTCGTGTATACATTGTAGACATAAGGCTGCAGAAAGGTCAACTTCTTAGCCCGCGCTCGCGCGCGGACCCTACCCCGGCCCATGCCAAGAGCGTGACCAGCGCCAAGATCGCCCCGAGTGGATGCCGCATGGAGGTATCTATCCCACGACGGTAGCGGCCGAAACAAGCGGAATCCCTGTCTATGCAGCGACCTCCGCGCCCCGTTGGGGCCGGCCCGCCGACGCCGGGAGGATGCGGCCGAAGACCCGCACGGCGCGCTCCATCTCGTCCATGGTGCCGAGCGAGATGCGCATCCACTCTTCTTGATAGGGCGGGAAGTCACGGCCGACGAGGATGTTCTGGTCGGCGCAAGCTTGGCGAAACTCGCTCGCCGGCATTCCCGTTTTCACGAAGATGAAGTTGGTTTGGGCGTCGGTGGTTTCGAATCCCCTCGAGGTGAACCAATTCAGTGTGAACTCGCGCACCGCGGTGTTACGCACCGCTTCGCGCTCGATGCGCCCGGGATCTTCGATCGATGCCTTGGCGCCGAGCAACGCCGGGGCGTTGAGGGTGCCACCGTAGTGCCAGGCGCGGATCTTGCTCACCACGTCGGGTTGGGCAACGAGCCAACCCATGCGCATGCCGGCCATGCCGTGCGCCTTCGAGAAGGTGCGCGACACGATCACGCGGTCGCTTTCGAGCGCCCGGGGGATCTGGGTGACGTGGCCCGGGTCGGTGACGTAGTCGTGATACGCCTCGTCGACCAGGATCATGGCGTCGGTCTCGCTGAGCACCCGGTCGATGAAGGCGCCCACGGCGTCGGCCCGGTGCAGGGTTGCGGTGGGATTGTTGGGGTTGCAGAAGAAGACGATCCCGGCGCCCTTGGCGGCGTCGGCGGTGGCGTCCAGATCGATCCTCAAGTTGTCGTCGAGCGCCAGCGATTCCACCGGGTGGCCGATGATCTCGGCGTACTCGGGCATGGTCTCGAACGACGGCGATGCGGTTACCAGATGCCGCGTCGGCGAGGTGAACACGTGGGTCAACGAGCGCAGGATCTGCGTCGAGCCGTTGCCCAGCATCAGGTGATCGGCGGGGATGCCCTGGGTGTCGGCGATGGCCTGGATTGTCTGGCGGCTGGGAAGGCCGTACTTGCTGCCCAGACCGCTCTCCATGGCCTCGTTCATCGCCCAGGTGACGACCTCGCCGGGCCCCAACGGGTTTTCGTTGTTGTGCAGCAACAGGGGCCGTTCCTGCACCGGCAGCGCCATCGACATGGCGCGCGCTATCGAGCGCGGACCGTCGAACGACATGATGGCAGCGGCACTGGCACCGACGCCGAGTCCCTTCATCACATTTCTGCGGGTGACGCTCATGCCAGCACCTCCTTGAAGACCCGGCAAGCACGCTGCATTTCGTCCAGGGTGCCAATGCTGATGCGGGCGTGGGTTTGCTCCATCGGCGGGAAGTCACGCCCCACGCCGACGCCGTGCTCGCGGCAAGCGGAGCGGAACCCCGCCGCCGGACGGCCGATGTCGACGAAGATGAAGTTGGTCTGCGAGGCCATGACGTCGTAGCCGATGCCATCGAAGAAGTCGATCGTGTAGGAGCGCGCCTCGGTGTTGCGTTCCCGCTCCTGCACTTCGCGACCGGGGTCCTGCAGGGCGACGTAGGCGCCGGCCACCGTCGGCACGGCGATGTTCTGGCCCAACGCCAACGCTTGCAGAGTCTCGATGGTGCGGCCGCTGCCGATCCCGTAGCCGATGCGCATGCCGGCCATGCCGAAGCACTTCGAAAACGTCCGGGACACGAACACGTTCTCCATCTCGGTGGCCATGCCGGCCGCCGACTCGTAGTGGGGATGGGTGACGTACTCGTGATAGGCCTCGTCGAGGTGGATCACCGTTTCGGGCGAGGTGCGCTGCACCGTCTCGACGAATCCCCGTACGTCAGAGGCGGTGTGTACGGTGCCGGTCGGGTTGTTCGGGTTGCAAAAGAAGATCAACCCGGCGCCACGGGCGGCTTCGGCCATGGCGTCGAGGTCGAGCATGCCGTCCGCCGTAATGGCGACCGCCTTCACCTCAGCGCCCAAATACGCGGCCACACGCTGCGTTTGCAGGTACGAGGGGCTCGCCGTTACCAGGTGGCGGTTGGGGCCGGTGAACGCTTGCGCCGCGGTCTTGAGGAGCTCGCCGGAGCCGGCGCCGAGCACGATGTTGTCGGTCGAGCAGCCCATCCGGTCGGCAATCGCCTGGGTCAGGTCGCTCGTGTTGGGTTGGGCGTTCGACGGGTAGCGTCCGGCGCCGGCGAAGCCATCGTGGATGGCTGCCATCGAAGCCGGAAACGGCCCCAGGGGGTTCTCGTTGCTGGTCAGGCGGATCTCACCGTTCTGCGGCGCCGGGATCAGCCCGGCCTCACCGCCCAGTTCTCCGAGCTCGGCGATCAACGCCTCACGCCCACGGGCCGAAATGAGCTGTTTCAAGTTGGCGCTCGATCGGGGCTCGCGAGCAAACAACGCTCTGCGGGAGAGCGACATGGCTTCCTCCTCGCTGCAATTTTGGATGAGCGAATTCTCTACGTAATGCGGCGACACAACAAGGGGAAGGAAAGAATTGCGTCGCTCATGGTGTTGCGCCGCCGCTCAGCGTCGCACGGCGGTGATCTCCAGCAGCTGGGCGCGGAGGCGGTCGGCGATGCCGCGCTCCTCGAGCGCGGCCCACAGCAGGTCGACGGTTTCCGCATCCACGAGTCCCGGCGGCGAGCCCGAGTCGCCGGCGCGGAGGCCCTGGTCGCGGCGGAAGGCTCCGACCGCCGCGACCGTGTCGGCAGTGTACAAGTTGGCGTCCTGCTCGGGTGCCAGCTCGGCCTGCTCTGATGCGTAGTAGCCCAAGGCGTGCAGGATTACCTTGAGCTGCCACACATCCCGGCCGGAATACTGCTGCAGCGTTCGGTAACCGAGGGTGCTGGAGATGGTGTTGTAGACGCGGCGTAACTCGGCGACCGGCGTCGGATGCTCGCACACGTTGATCTGTACGGTGAGACCGTCGACGCGACGCGAGCGCCCCGGGCGCGGGTCTGCCACGATGACCGCGGCCGACTGCAGGCGGCCGTGGCGTGCGTCGCCGCCCACCGCTTGGCCCGCCGCCAGTGCCTCGATGAGTCGGTCCGCCAGGTGGTGGGCGGAGCCGGCGCTGCGTTCGAAGGCCTCGGCGACCGCGTTGAGAACGTCTTCGCCTACCAACGTGTTGCCCTGAACCGCGTAGTTGGCAGCGGAACGATGCCCCGACCAGCTACTCGTCCCCGACCCCGTATGCTGGGCCGCGGAGCCGTCGATCGACACCACGCCGACCTGCCGCCGCGCGGCGCCGGAATCGGTGGCGACCAACTGGCTCAACGCGTCGGTCGGCGACATCCCCTGCTCCAGCAGGTCGAGGAGCTCATTGCCGTATTCGGTGCGTGTCGAGGCCTGCGTGGCGACCGCGCCGACGCCGGCACGTACCCAAGGCACGCCGTTGCCGACGCACGCAACGCGGGTCGTCACGGCCACCCCGGACTCGCCCGTGGCGGGATCGACCGCGGCGATCGAGAAGGTGTGAAATACCAGGGGATCGCCCCAGCCGGCCGGTTCTTGGGCAGCGGCGGCGAGGGGCGAGGCCAGCATGACGACGGCTGCCATGGCCGCGATCACGCCGATGCGGCAAAGTTGCGGTTTGATCATGATCAGTGTCTCCCGATGAATGTCGATGGTCGGTACACGGTGGTCCTGGCTGCGGGGTCACGTCAAGCGAAGATCGGGCAACCGACGCCGCGGCGGGCGTGATCTGCAGCACGGCGCTGGGAGCGCGGCGAGGGTATCGTTGGGGAATGATCCGGATCGCCCTCATCGCGCTGTTGCTGCCCGCCGCTCCGGTGTGGGCGCAGGAGAGCCCGCGTCGTTTCGTTATTGCGGTGGGCGTCGAATGGTCGAAGTTCCCCAACGCCGCGCCGCTCGATGAGGACGGGCTGACCACCACCGGTTTCGAGCTGCGCGACTCGGGCTTCGACCTGACCTTCGCCGGGGAGGTGGCGATTACCGAGTGGCTCAGTGCCGGGGTGGCGCACGAGCGGCTAGCGCGCATCGAGCTCGAACAATCGTTCGACGTCGACGGCTTCCGCAACTTCTCCAACGAGCTGCGTGACGGCGTGTTCGACCCCAGCGTGACGGAGTTGTACGCGGCGCCCTCCTGGTCGCTCGGTGGCAGTGTCCGGGTTACCGGAATGCTCGGCGTCGGTTTCTGGCGCGCTTCGCAGAGCCGCACCCTCGTTCTTCTCTTCGAGGGCGATCTGCTCTCCCTCGAGACCCTTCAGGAGGAACACGACGGCGCTGCGCTGGTCATGGGTGCGGGCATCGACATCTGGCCGCACCGCAGGTTCGGGCTGCGCGCCGGCTACAAGTATCTGCGCCTGTCGACCACTGAAATCAACGAGCCCGTGCACAACCTTCGCGTGCTGGCGTTGTTCGGTTTCTGACACGAGCGGACGAGCCAGGAGTGCCGCCGTTGTTGGGCTTCCGCCGCTACCGGGCCAGGGCGCTGGCGATGTTCCGCGGCTGACGCTACCGGGCCACCAGGCGCGCGCCCGCCAGTTCGGCGATCCCCCCGGCGCTCATCTGCACCGCGGTGAAGCCGAGGAGGAAGTCCTCGTCGCGATAGGTCACAAAGACGTCGCTGTTTTTGTGCCAGTGAGGATTCGCGCCCCGGCCGATCTCCGCCCGGCGCTCGTTCTCGCGGATGCTGATGGCGGGTGCGAACGGTGCGAACGGCACCGAGTCGGTGCAGCACATGAACTGGCCGACCTCCGCGGGGTACAGCGGAGCATACCTGGAGTTGGCGGCCAGCAGCCTACTGGCCAAGGCGATGGCACCGCCGCCGTTGCTGTTGGCGGCATCGTACTCGATGTCGATATCGGCACCGGCGATCTGCCGGTCGGCGAGGAGGCCGGTGAGCGGATCCGGAAGGCCGTGATCGAACAGGATCATGTCGTGCTGTACGACTCCCAACCACCTCGGTTCGGGGAAGATACCGGAGCCCGGCGGAACTTCGATTCCCTGCAGCGGCAGGCGGTCGCGTACGTAGGTGCGCGAGCCCACCAGGCCGATCTCCTCGGCATTCCAGAAGATGAAGCGCACGCTGACGTCGGTTTCGATGTCGGGTGATGCGAGAACGCGGGCGAGCTCCAGCACCAGCGCCGTTCCCGAGCCGTCGTCGTCGGCCCCCGGCGCAAAGCTATGGTCGGCGCTCTGCGTGTTGAAGCTGTCCATGTGTGCCGCCACGATGTACATCTCGTGCGGGCGGACGGTGCCGATCTTGGTGGCGTAGACGGAGTCCTCACCGGTGGTCAGCAGCTGATCGAGGGGCGCCGCGATGCGGATCTCATGCCGCTGAACGGCGTAGCCGAAGGACTCGAGCTGCCCCTGGATCCAGTCTCTCGCCCGCTCGTTTCCCGTGCTGCGCCAGTAGCGCGTGCCGAACCCGGCGAGCCGGCTGATGTTGTCCTTGAAGCGGTCCAAGGAAAGCCGCCCGACGATGACCTCGGGAGCCGTCTTGATCGGTACCGGAGCCTCGTTCTGCTTGACGCGTGCGGGTGTGCCGCGCGCGGCTTGGGCCGACGACGCATGGGTGGCATGGGTGGGATTAATCGACGACGCACGGGTGGACGCAGCCGCCCACGCGCCGGTGCCTACGAACAGCAGGCTCGCGATGACCGCCGGCCAGCGTCGTATCGACTTCTTGCTCTGTAGTCTGACTCGCCGCGAGGAATCCACCATATAGAAAGGATCCTACACGCTGCCGCGGGTGATCTGTCGGCGGGACTTCGGCGGGCTCAGATGTCCTCGATCTCGCGCACCGCGATCAGGACGTCCCCGTAGCGCAGCAGCGGGCAGCCGGCAGCAATGCGCTGCGCGTCGTCGTAGTCGGTGGCGCGGATCATGAAGAACCCGCCGAGCACGAGGTCGTCGATCGAGCCGGGAGGGGTGGCGGGAACCGCCGTTCCATCGCCGCTCAGCAGGCGTCCGGCATCATCGCGCAGCTTCTCGGCCGCGGTGAGAACGCCGGCTGCGGCAAGCTCTTCGGCCCACGCCGTCGCTTCGGCGACCGCGTCCGCTTCTTGCTGTGGATCTCGCGGTGCCGGAGGCGGCGTTGCCGGGCTGTACACCAGCAGCGCAAAGGTCGATCGGCCGTCGGCCGGTCCCAGGTCCGGAGAATCGTCGGCTGCCGGTGCCGGGCCCGGAGAGATGTCGGCCGGATCCGGTCCGGCCCGCAGACCCGCCCCGTAGCCGATCGATACCGCCAGCAGTAGCATTGCCGCCACCGCCACGGCGTTCTTCCATGCGCCGCCGCCGCCGGCCCGGACGGTGCCCTGGGCCCGGAGGCCGGCCACCACGCGTTCCTCCAGCTCGGGCGGTGGGGCTGTTTCGCGGGGCAGTGCTGCCAGCCGGTCCGTTTCTTCCGGCGTCAGGTCGTCGCTCTGTTCATCGTGCATGGATGTTCACTCCCTGGCTATCCAACTTCGTTCTCAACGCCCGTCGCGCCCTCGAGAGCTGGCTCTTCGACGTGCCCTCCGCGACGTCCAACAGCGCGGCGATTTCTCGGTGCGTGTAGCCCTCGATGTCGTGCAGTACGAGGACTTCCCGGTATCCGTCGGGCAGCTCGGTGATCGCCCGTTCGAGGTCAGGCGATTCGTGCGGCGCCGTCGTACCGACGGGCGACAGGCGTTGCTGGGCCTGGGCTGCGCGTTCGGCGTCGCGAGCGCGGCGCCGCAGCTCTTCGCGGTGTACGTTCACCAGCACCGCGCACAGCCAGGTACGCAAGCTCGATTGCCAGCGGAACTGCGCGAGCTTCGGAACGGCACGCATCCAGGTGTCCTGCACGATGTCCTGGGCGGCACTCTCTTTGCCGGCGGTGAGGCGCAACGCCAGGCGGTACACATACGCGGCGTGGGCACGGTAGAGCTCGCGAAACGCCGCCTCATCGTGTGAATCGAGGAAGCGTTGCACCAGCCGGCGGTCGTCGGTGCCTTCGGCGTCAACCATTTCGTTGTCCGACTGCAAAGCCATGGTAGTCATCGCGGGTCTTTGCGCTGGCGCCCCACGAGCCGTTGAGGAATGCGGGCTAGCCGCCATGACGCTCGCGCAGCCGTGACCCGCTGAGATATCCAGGCTAGCGTTCTCCAACGATGATGATGATGTAGCCATGGGCGCTGTCCTCGCCGAGCACCCAGGGCATGTACGGGTCACTCATGTCGGCGCCGATATCGCGATTGGTCAGATACGGGGCGTACACCATGATGTGCGGCGGGTAGCTGATCACCTCGCTGCCATTGAACACCGAGTTGTGCGGCGAAAGCATGTAGGCGATGCCGGTTTTCTCCGGCGGTCCGAATTCTCCGCTCTCGAATCCTGCCTGCATCCGCTTCTCGATGTCGTCCTCGCTCGCACCTGCGGCGCGCATCCGACCTCGCTCGAGATAGGCGGGAAGCATAGAGCGCGTACCCTCGGCGTCGAAGCACAGCGGTTCGAGAGTGTCGGGGCGAGAACGCGACACCAGGCACGACGCCTCGTTGGAGCCTTGCCGAGCGACCTCGTAACCGTGGTTCCCGAAAACGTAGATCGTGGCGCCTGCCGCGAGCGCCGGCGGCCCGGCGCCTTCGGCCAGAGCGATCTCCTCAGCGCGTGTGGGTAGGTCTCGAGCCTGTTGTGGCGTCGCAGCAGCGAGTGGCGAGCCGGCCAAAAAGATCAGCGAGATCGAACAATGAACTGCGACGAGCTTTTTCTTGGTCACGTTTTCTCCTGCCGTTCGAAGAGAGCCGGCCCCGGTTCCCGGGGCTCTGTTCGTTGGTGGCAGGAAGCGCGGAAAGGGTTGCTCGCCTTCGGTGGCCCGATCTAGCGTGAGTGCTAGCCGGGTTTGGGCTAGTCGCTGCGCAACACCTCGATGGCGTCGAGCTTGAGAACTCTGCGTGCCGGCACGTAGGCGGCGATCAGCGCCGCCAGCAGCATCGTGCCGGTCGCCATCACAACGACGGACATGTCGAAGGTTCTCACCTCGAACAGGAAGCTGCGCAACAAGGGCGCGAGCGCTGCGACCCCGAGTGCGCCGACCCCGATACCTAGCCCGACGAGCAGCAAGCTGCCACGCATCACCAGCGCCACCTGACGGCGAGGCTCGCCGCCGAGCGCCACCCGAATGCCAAGCTCACGGCGTCGACACCCCACCGCATACGAGACAATCCCGTACACGCCGGCGGCCGCCAGCAACAGGGCCAGCAACCCGAGAGCCCCGACCAGTCGACCGGCGGCCCGTTGCGGCAGGAGGAAAAAGGAGATCGCGTTGTCAGCCGGCTGAAAGCTCGCCGGCGCCAACGAGTCGTCCAGGCGCGAGACCTGGGCCTGTAGCGCTTCGTTGAGCGCCCCGAGCTCCGAGCTCGTGCGCGCCAGCACCAGCATGCGGTGTGCGGGGCGTTGCGCCGCCAGAAAGTACATGAGCGGCGACGGCGAGCTGTCCTGAATCACGTGCCGGGTGTTCTCGAGCACGCCGAGGATCTCGATCTCGGTATCGCCATCCATGATGACGCGGCCCACCGGTGAGCGGCCAGGCCAGAAGCGCTCCGCCATCTCCCGGTTGATCACCGCTACCTGGCGCCCGTCCATGCCGCGCGCTGCATCCTCGTCGCGGCGTTCGAACGTTCGTCCCTCCAGCAGCGGAATGCCCACCGTCTCGAAGTAGCCGGCGGTGACGGCGTTGGTATCCACACCGACACCCATCTCCCCCGGGGGCGGATCGTAGCCCGGAATCGCGATCGGAAACGCTGAATGGGCGACGCCGATAGGCGGCATCGAAGAAGCACTGACCCGGGCCGTGGGGTCGGCGGCCCGCATGCCGTCGATGACCTGCTCGTAGAACGCTCGGGCCGCGTTGCCGTCGTACTCGTCGACGGGAAGGCCGAACCCGGCCGCCACCAAACCGTCGAGCTCGAAGCCGGGGTCCAGTCGTTGCCCGGCCTGCACGGCACGCAGAAACAACCCGGCGCTCATCAGCAGGATCAACGAAACGGCGACCTGGGCGACGAGGAATACACTGCGGAGTTTTTGGGAGTCCGCGGTCTGGCGCTGTCCCGACCCCAGACCGGGCCGCGACTGCGAGGTGCGCAGCGCCGGCAGCAGGCCCGTTGCCACCGCGGTAACCAAGGTCACGGCGCCGGCGAAGGCCAGCACGCGCCAATCGATGTGCAGGTCGAAACCGAGCGGTATGGGCAGCGAATCCACAAACCGGCTCAACAGGCTGTTGACCAGCACGGCGAGAAGGAGCGCCGCTACGCTGCCGAAGGCGAACAGCGCCATGGTTTCGGTGACCAGCTGCCGCACGATGCGGCCGCGCGAGGCGCCGATCGCGGTGCGAATCGCCATCTCCTGGCGCCGGTACTCGCCGCGCGCCAGCAGCAGGCCGCCGACGTTCAGGCACGCGGCCAGCAGCACCAACGACGACAGCACCAGCAAGATCACCACGAAGCTCATCACGCCGGCTTGCAGCGAATGGTCGATGCCGGTAAGCGGATACACGTGCACGCGGCGGTCGCGATTCACCGCCGGGAAGTCTGACTCGATATCGGCCGCCAATGCATCCAGCGCGAGATCGGCGGCCGCGACCGTCACCCCCCGTTGCAGCCGGCCGAACAACTCGAGGCTCTGCTCCTGTCGCGACATCAGCTCGGCGCCGGGGCGGAGCTGCTCCATCAGTGTCACCGGCACCGAGATGTCGCTCGGGAAGCCGATGAAAATGCCGCTGAACCCTTCCGGCATCACGCCGATCACGGTGAACGGAATGCCGTCGAGGAGCAGTGTGGAACCGACGAAGCCCTCGGAGCCGCCGGCCTGTCTTTGCCAGAAGCCGTGGTTGACGACCGCCACCGGAGCCGCCGTACGTACTTCCTCGTGGGTGAACGCCCGACCCCGTAGCGGCTCGATACCGAGCACGTCGAAGTAGTTCTCCGAAACGAGCTGGCCGGTGGCGGCGGGGCCGCCTTCCCCCACCGTCAGGAACGTGCCCGTGGTTGCCGCGACGCCGTCGAGCACGCGGTTGCGGTCGCGATAGTCGAGATACTCGGGGTACGAGAAGCCCAGAAAGCTGTTGCCGCCCGGTTGGTCGACCAAGATGTTGACCAGTTGCTGCGGTTCATGAACCGGCAGCGGCCGCAACGCCACCTCGTTGACCAGCGTGAACACCGCAGTGTTGGCGCCCATCCCCAGCGCCAGGGCGCCCGCAGCGAGGAACGTGAAGCCCGGGGCCCGGCGTAGCGCGCGGCCGGCATAGCGCATGTCCTGCATGCCGTCGCGGTATAGGTTGTGCGTCCACTCGGCGAGCGCGCCGGCGAACAGATCGATCATTGCCGCGAACCAGAAACGACCGCGAGACGACACGCCACGGTGCACCCCGTTGGCCGATTCGGCAGCCAGCGCGTCTTCGATCTCCTCCGCGTGGCGTTGGTGAAACGCCCGCGGCAACAGGCGCAGCAGGACTCGATAGAGTCGCCTTCCCGGCGCGGTCATGTCGTGTGCTTCGGCGCTGAGCCTGCGCCCAGCAGCGTCGCCGGATCCAAAAGGGCTGAACTCGCGCCCATCAGCGTCGTCGGATCCCAAAGGGCTGAGCCCGCGCCCACCACCGGCGCCGGGCCTAAGACGGCTGAGCTCGCGCCCACCAGCGGCGCCGGACGAGAAGGGCTGGTCACGATCATGTGACCCTCCAGCTTTTGCCACGTAAGTTCTGCTTGGCTGCCTCGGCAAAAGATCGCAGGGCCTCGGCTTCGTCGCCGAGGCGTTTCGCACCTTCTTCGGTGAGCCGGTAGTAGCGCCGCCGCCGGCTCTTGCCTTCGGGGTGCTCGCGGGCCCCGAGCTCGGCGATGAGCTTCTCTTCCTGCAACCGATCGAGTGCCCGATGCAAGGTAACCGGCCATAAGTGCACCGCATCGTCGCTCTGCTCACGCACCCGCCGGACGATGGCGGTGGCATGCAGCTCTGCTTCGGAGAGGGCCAACAGGATCTGGAAGTCGTGCGCTTTCATGGCGAAGTCCAGTATACTACATAAGTGTATTATATACAAATGTACTATATTTTCCCCGACGCCTGCACTGGAAATCGTTCGGGTCACTCGGCCCGCATCGCGATGATGGGGTCGACGTGGGTGGCGCGCCGCGCCGGGAAGAAGCAAGCTAGCGCCGCGAGCGTGATCAACGCCAGCGGTACGACCATGAAGCTCCAAGCATCGAAGCCGCCCGACTGGATCATGTCGCCCTGCTCCGGCGGCAAGGTGATGAACGCGGCCATCAGCCGATTGACCCCGACGGCGGCGGCGAGGCCCACCACGACGCCCAGCAGCACCATCCGCATCCCGTCCTTGAGTACATGGGTCATGACGCTCTTGCCGGTGGCACCGAGGGCGATGCGGATGCTCATCTCGCGGGTGTTCTGCGACACGATGAAAGCGATCACGCCGTAGATTCCGATCGCCGCCAGGAGGACCGCGCCTACCGACAGGGCACCGAGAATCGTCGAGATCATCCGTTGCGGGAGCAGGAAATCGACGACGACCTGCTCCAGGCTTCGCACGTCGGTGATCGGCAGGTTGGCATCGACGTTCCGGATCGCCTGGCGGATGGCGGCATGTGCCCCGCTCGGATCACCGGCGACGCGCGTCACCACGCGGAAGTAGCGACGGGCGTTCTGCGACATCGGCAGGTAGACCTTCTCCTCTCTGTCGCCTAGGTCGGCGTGCCGGGTATCGGCAACCACCCCGACAACGCGCACCGGCGTTCCCTCGAGCAGCATCTGTTCGCCGATAGGGTCGGCGTCGGGCCAGTGGCGCTCGGCAAACGGGCTGTTGATCATTACCACCCGCATCGTCTCGCGCGTGTCGCGGCTGTCGAAGGTACGCCCCGCCAGCACCGGCACCCCCATGACGCGGAAGTAGTCGGGCGACACATGCAATGCGAAGGCCATCGGCAACTCGGCGTCCGCTGGGACTTCGCTGCCGGCAATGGTGAACGGCCTGGTCTCGACCTCATGGTTCAGCGGCAGGTGGTTGACGGTGGCGGCGGCCACCACGCCGGGGACGCGGGCGATTTCCTCGGCGACGCGGGTGTGGAAGTTCAGGACTTGCTGGGTCTCGGGGTAGAGCTCGGTGTCGAGCACCACCAACATCGTCATGACGCCGTCGGCGTCGAAACCGGTTTCCGCGCCGCGCATGTCGCCGAGGGCGCGGATCATCGTCATGGTTCCGGTCAAGAGAACCAGCGCCAGCGCCACCTGCCCCGCCACCAGCGCGCGACGAAGGCGCAGGCCACGACGCGACGCGGTGGTCGCCTGGTCGTCTTTGAGCGCGCCCGCAAGATGGATGTTCGACGCGCGCATGGCCGGCACCAATCCGAAGGTCAGCGCCGTGACCAGCGTGACGCCGAGGGTGAGCAGAAGCGTCGAGAGGTCGATGTCGATCTCGCCGACCCGGTAGAGGTCGGCGGGGATGGCTTTCGATAGGGTGCCCACCAGCCAGTAGGCGAGCAGCGTGCCCAGCGCACCGCCGGCGGCGGCGAGCAGCACGCTTTCGGTGAGGAACTGGCGCACGAGTTGGCCGCGCGACGCGCCCAGGGCGGTGCGAATGGCGACCTCGCGGTTCCTGCCGAAGGCGCGCGCCAGCAGCAACCCGGAGACGTTGGCACAGGCGATGAGGAGCACGAAGCCACCGGCCACGAGCAGGATGACCGACATTACCTGCAGGATCTCGTAGGCGAAGTTCAGCGCTGAGCGCAGATCGACGACGCTGACGCCGGCGTCGGCGTTGGCCTCCGGGAACTCCTCCTGCAACGCGCCGGCGATGGAGGTCATCTCGGCCTGCGCGTCCTGCATGGTGACACCGGGGGCAAGCCGACCGACGACCTGTAGGAAGCGCGAATCGCGCGGCCGGCCGGCCTCGTCGAGCGCCCACGGCAACCAGATCTTGGTGGTGACCAGCGGGAAGACGAACTCCGGCGGCATCACGCCGATGATGGTGTGTTGCTCTCGGTTGAGTTCGAGGGTCTGACCGAGGACCTCTGGGTCGCCGCCGAAGTTGCTGTGCCAGTAGCTATGGCTAAGGACCACGACAGCGGTGCTTCCGGGCCTGTCCTCCCCTTCGCGGAAGCCGCGACCGAGGGCGGGCGGCACGCCGAGAACGTCGAAGACGTTCGCCGAAACGCGGCCCGAGGCGATGCGCTGCGGTTGCTCGACACCGGTCAGGGTCTCCGACATGTAGTTGAAACCGGCCATGTCCTCGAAGCTCTCGCTGCGGTCCCGCCAGTCTCGGAAGTTGGGATACGACACCCGCGAGCTGAAGAAGCTCTGGCGCGGCAAGGTCTCCCACAGATGGACCAGGCGATCGGGCTCGTCGAAGGGAAGGGGGCGGAGCAAATAGGCGTTGATGAGGCTGAAGGTGGGGGTGAGAGAGCCGATCCCCAGCGCCAAGACGAGCACGGCGACAACCGTGAAACCCGGGTTGTTGACCAGCCCGCGGACCGCATAGCGGACGTCTTTCATCCAATCAGAGAACATGCCGACGATCGTCCTTTCGTGCTGGCTCCTCCTGTGACCGAACCGGTGGCTCCTCCCGTGACCGAAGCGCTGGCTCCCCCAGCGACCGAAGCGCTGGCGCGACGCGTGGGCGGGGAAGCTGATCGCCTGCCACCAGTACCAGAGGGCCGAGCGCACCCGGCCCTTCGCTTGTCGCCGGATGAGGTAGAGCTCGGCGAGAGAATCGAGGATTTCGCTGCGCTCGGATTGACTCAGCCCGGAGCCCAGGGGGGACCGTCCGAGGACGCTGCCGGCGAGCAGGCGGTGGGCGAGCTGCGGCGGTGCGCTCATCGCTTGTTGAGCACCGGGTCGAGTCCATCCCAGAGGGCCTCGAGCGCGCGACGCGACTCTTGCAGGCGTTCGACCCCCGCGTCCTCGACCTTGAAGAAACGACGGGTACGATCGCTGTCTTCGCCGCGTCCCATCCTCGATCTCACCAGGCCTTTGTTCTCCAGCCGTCGCAACGCGATGTACACCGCGGCGGGGGCGACGGACTTACCGGTGCGCCCCTCCAACTCGAGCACGATGGGGACGCTGTACGACTCGGATCCGAGCCGGAGAATCGCCAGTAGAACCTTGTGTTCGAATTCTCCGAGTCCCGCACGTCCCATCCTCGTCCTCCCTTTTCACTAACATTGCTAGCTGACTTACGGGAGACTAGCAACGTTAGTTTCAATCTGCAACGTCGGAGGATGGAGCCGATCGTGTCCGCCCCTCCCCCACCGCCTGTCTTGCAACAGCTCGCCGAGGGGCTCCAGGTGACGATTCTGGCTGCCACGGTTGTAGGGCAAGGACAGGAGGGTGGTCTTAATGCCGCCGAAGCATGTGCGTGGTGGCCGTCTCATACAGGCAGAACCTTTCTACACAGACACACACCTTCCATGCGTGTCACGTTTGTGGTACAAGCATAGATGGCGTTCCGGCCGGCTCGGTCCAAGATCATAGCCGCCCTGAAAGCCGGCACCTACAGCCACGAGGCCCGCGATGCACAGCGTGAGCGCAATCTCTTGGCGGTCGGCGAAGTCAGCGCTGCCTTCGTGATCGAGCTCCTGCAGCGCACCGCCGGACCCGACCATCGAGAATCGCCACATCA
>SMUY01133875.1_pt1 | contig 15370 bp, 11 predicted proteins | sample 2456441 | NCBI WGS metagenome assembly SMUY01 (sample SAMN11095931, study PRJNA526329) | marine sediment metagenome | biome: Marine sediment; feature: Surficial sediment; material: Deep marine sediment; isolation source: Hadal surficial sediment | place: Pacific Ocean | collected 2014-11 | depth...
CAACAACAGGCGCAGCAGCGACGGTGGCTATCGCCAGTTATCCAGGTGCTGCGTTTTCACAAGTGATCGGTACGAGTGCACCTTTCCCCGATTACAAAGCACTGGTCTGCATATTCCTGCATGGCGGTAATGACTCATTCAACATGCTCATTCCGCGCAGCAATGCTGAATACAATGTCTATGCAGCCTCGCGGCAGAACATGGCGGTGGCGCAACAGGATCTTCTCGCAATTAATCCTGTAACAGCGGATGGCGCAGACTATGGCCTGCACCCGTCGATGCCCGGATTACAGGGCCTGTTCGAAAATGGCCGCGCAGCGATTATCAGCAATATTGGACCGCTGATTCAACCAACCACCAAGACGGACATCCTCAACGGTGCGGCTACGTTGCCACCACAGCTTTTTTCACATAACGATCAACAGGATCAATGGAATTCACTGAAAGGCGCAACGGTCAGTAAAACCGGCTGGGCTGGGCGCATTGCGGACTTGATTCGAACCAATGTCGCTGACCAGCAACTGGCAACCAACGTATCGCTTTCCGGTAATTCCCTGCTGCAGTCAGCGGAGGAAACGGTTGCGTATGTTATTGGCAATAACGGGCCGCTCGAATTCCAGGGATTCTCGAATTCCGGTGATCCGGGCGATATTTTCTACCAGCAACGCCTGGCGTTCGAACGGGTCATCAACGCCAGCTACGACACCATATATGAGCGAGGCTTCTCCGCGGTGCAACGTCGTGCTGTTGCGACAGCAGACCTCGTTAACAACGCGCTGGATAACGCACCGCTACTCAATACGATCTTTCCACAATCACCTCTGGGTAACCAATTGCGGACAGTAGCGCGCCTTATTTCTGTAAAGGATAGTTTTGCGATGCAACGCCAGGTCTTTTTTGTCGGCATCGGTGGATTCGATTCGCATGATGACCAGGTAATGAACCAGCCGGGATTACTCGGTGGTGTCAGCGCGGCGATGACAGCGTTCTACAATGCGACCGTCGAAATTGGCATGGCCGACAGCGTTACCACTTTTACGCAATCCGATTTTGGTCGGACGTTAACCTCAAACGGTGATGGTACTGATCACGCCTGGGGCGGTAATCAGCTGATCATAGGCGATGCAGTTCTCGGTCGTGATATTTACGGCACCTTCCCGAGTCTTGCGCTCGGTGGTGCCGATGATGTTGGCGGTGGCCGTTTGATCCCGACTACGTCTGCGGATCAGTATGCCGCGACGCTGGCACGGTGGTTTGGTATTGCGGATGTTGATCTGGATATTGTTGCGCCGAACATTGATAACTTTGCCGTGCGGGATCTTGGGTTTCTGATCTAGTCTCTATGTTCATCGCCCGCTGGGCGGGCTCCTACACTGCTCTTTAGAATTGTGGAGCCCGCCCAGCGGGCGATATCTAGTCCGTAGTAATAGCGTGCTTCAACGCCTCTCCCCGAGACGACAAATAACGCCTGATATCGTCCACGATTAACACGTTTGTTGGCACCAGTATCAGGGTGATAACAGTCGCAAACAGTATGCCGAATCCCAGCGATATTGCCATCGGAATCAATATCTGCGCCGCAGATGCCCGCTCCGACAGCAGCGGCAACAAGCCGAAGAACGTTGTCACCGACGTCAGCATCACCGGCCTGAAACGCGCTACACCTGCTCGCCGCACCGCATCACGCAATGACTCGCCGGCCCGATGTTGTTGATTAATGTAATCCACCAGCACCAGGCTGTCATTAATCACGACGCCCAACAAAGCCATCAGGCCAAGCGTACTCAGGAATGATAGTGGATGCCCCATAATCCAGTGACCAATGATGGCGCCGATGATGCCAAACGGAATGACTGACATGACGATCAGCGGTTGCACATAGGATTTGAGTGGTAACGCCAGCAGGCAGTAAATTACGAACAGCAAAATAACCAGTGCGTTTTGCAAACTGCCGAATGATTCGCGCTGTTGTCGTTGCTCACCTTCCATTTCGTAAGTGATGCCAGGATACCGGGTCAGCATGTCATCAATGAACTGTCGCAGCTCGCTTTGCAACACCACCATGTTGGTATTGTCCTTATCGACATCGGCGGTGACATTGAGCACCCGGTATCGATCGATGCGTGTAATTTGCGACGGGCCCTTGCCGGGAGTTAGTGTCGCTACGTTGGCCAGCGGTATCAATCGACCGTTAGGGGCCGTAATCAACATTTCATTGAGCGAGGACAATGTATTGCGTTCGTCGATCGGGAAGCGTACCAAAACGCGTATGTCATCCCGACCGCGTTGAATACGTTGCGCTTCCAGTCCCTTGAAGGCCTGTCCTACCTGCTGCACGATATCGGATCGCGTCAATCCCAGCAGATAACCCTGCGGGCTCAATTCAATGCGTAATTCCTCTTTGCCATCGGACAGGCTGTCGGCAATCTCGAAGACACCTGGATAGGTAGCAAGTTGTGCTTTTAGCTCGTCGCCAACACGATCGAGTTCATCGAGTGAGTTGCCGCTGAACTGTACGTCGATGGGGTCGCCTGGCCTGAAAAACGTTGCACGGAAATTTATCGACTCTGCGCCTGGGATTGGGCCAACAAGACGACGCCATTCGTTGATCAGGTCGGTTACCGTCAAATCGGACGTTCGTGTTTCGCGTGGTGCAGTTTCGAATCTCACCCGTGCGAGATGCGAACCATTGCTGCGACCACCGGAACCGGCAACCGAGAGTATATTGGTGATCATGCCTGTGCCTTCCGCCTCATTCGCATATTTGTCGCGCATGGTTTGTGCGGCTTCAAACATCTTGTCCGCGTAGCGTGCAGTTACGTCGAATGGAGTGCCGACCGGCATGACGAGAGTGGCTGTAGCAGTTTCTGATTCCAGCGATGGGAAAAATACGAACCGCGTCCAGCCGCTCGTAACCAGCATTATCATAACGATTAGTACGCCGGTAAATGTTGCAAGCGTCGAGTAGCGATGTTTTAACGTGAAATCCAGCGCCGGCTGATAGACCTGCAGAATCCTTTTCTCAAAACCGTCAGCAAAACGGCGTTGCCATGCAGAAAAACCTTTATCGGTCGGTTTGTCTTTATGCAGCCGAACATGTGCCAGGTGTGCCGGCAAAATTAATTTCGATTCGATCAGCGAAAAAATCAGAACCGGGATGACGACCATTGGCACAGGCGAAAACCACGTACCCAGGCGCCCTTCGATGAATACCAACGGCATAAACGCCGCAATCGTCGTAAGAATTCCAAAAGTGACCGGGATAGCGACTTCTTTGGTGCCATGAATTGCCGCCGACAGGCCGCTGTCACCCTTCTGCATATGTCTGTATACGTTTTCCCCGGTTACTATAGCGTCATCGACAACTATGCCGAGCACGAGAATGAAGCCGAACGCGCTCATCATATTGAGACTGATGTTGAAGAAATTCATCAGGATGAATGCGCCAAGGAAACTGATCGGAATGCCCAGGAAAACCCAGAATGCGATGGCGGGGCGCAGAAAAAGGGCAAGCAGCAGGATCACCAGTACACCGCCTTGCGCCGCACTCCGAGCAAGAATTCCCAGTCGGTTTTTCAGTACCAGGGAGTTGTCGTCCCAGTAGCTTAGCTCCATGCCGACAGGCAGCGTGTCCTGTCTTGAGTCAATGTAGTCTCTGACTTTCTTCGCCGTCTGCATGGCGCTCTGCTGACCCGTCCGGGATATGTCGACAAAGGCAGCATGCTTGCCATTGAATTTTGTCTGTACGGATTCTTCCTGGAAACCGTCCTGCACGTTGGCGATATCGCCGACACGGACGATGGACCCGTCGGGGTTGGTCTTGACGACGATTTCCGCAAAATCGGCACGCCGATATGCCTGACCCTTGGAGCGAATCAGCACGTCGCCTCCATCCGTGCGTACGTTGCCGGCGGACAAGTCGACCGAGCTGCTGCGAATCGCGCGTGCGATATCGGCAAGCGTGACATTGAATTCCCGCAACCTGTCCGGTGATGCCTCGATTGCGATCTCGTAACGGCGTACGGACGAGAGCTCCGCCTGCGTTATGCCTTCAATGCGCAGTAGTTCATCGCGCACCTGTTCAGCGAAACGGCGAATTTCCTCTTCGGCGTAATCTCCTGCAATGACCACACTAATAACTTCAAAACGATGCACGGAAAGGCTGATAATGGGTTTTTCTGTGTCAGCCGGAAAAGTATTGATTGCGTCAACACGGCTCTTGATGTCATCAAGCAGTTCACGCGGGTCATAGTCGGGGTCAATTTCTATTCGTACCCGGGTGCTGCCTTCGACGGAACGAGAGATAATTCGATCGATGCCTTCAAGATCCTGAATTGCTTCCTCAATGCGTACGGCTACACCGAGTTCGACGTCTTCAGGGGTCGCGCCGCGCAAGGGCACAAAGACGCTGACAGTATCCAGGTCGAACGGCGGGAATACCTCCAGACGCACACCGTTATTAATGGCGAAAAAGCCACCAAGAACAATCGTTGCCATCAACAGGTTGGCAGCAACTGAATTTCTGGCAAACCAGGAGATCATTTGCTGCCTCCTTCCGTCTCATCCGACCGGCCGTTGCCTGGCGGTCCGGGTCCATTGTCACTTGCTCCGGAAACTGAAACTCGTATGCCGGATGTGACCTGGCCGAGCGTCGTTGTAACCAGCAAGTCCCCGTGTTCAAGACCACTCGCGATGATGGCTTCGCTGTTATTCTGCCAGGCTATCTCGATATCGCGCCGTTGCAATATGTCATCGCGGACTATGTACACATAGCTGCCCTGGTAAATAGCAGAGTTCGGAATCACCAGAACATTGGTAACTGTTTTGCCACTTAACTCAGCCGTAACATACTGGCCGATCTTTATCGACGCTTGCCCCTCACGCTCCCTGGAAAACGGATCGTTGATCTGCGCAATAACGTGTAATTGCCTGGTCGCCTCATCGATCGCACCCTCCGTACGAACCAATGTTGCATTCCAGGTCGCGCTGCCATCCAGTTCCGAGCGGATTTTTACGTTGCCCACATTATTGACCGTTGCTTCGTGGCGATAAATTTCCGGAAGATCGATGAAAGGAAGATCACGATTTCTGATGGGCAGGCGAATTTCGACGTAATCGGTGGCATAAATATCGGCAAGCGGCGAGTTTCTCGCCACAACCTGGCCTATGTCTGCATGCTTTCGCAATATGCGCCCCGCGAACGGCGCCACGATATCGGTTCGCTCGAGTTCCAGCTGCGCTTTGCGTAGCGTTGACTCTGCGGACTTGATTCGTGCTTTGGCAGCTTCAAGCTGCGGTACCCTGAGGACCAGCGCGGTGGGTTCACCTTCATTGCCAAGTCGTCCCCAGTCCTGGCGAGCCTGGTCGCTTCTTGCTTCAGCTTCGGCCAGCGTCTGTCGCGCATCCATCAAAATTGCTTCCGCAATTTGCACATCAGCCTCGTAGTCCCGCGCATCAATCGACGCCAGCACGTCACCTTTCTCGAAAAAGCCGCCATCACGCACGTTCGGATTGACCGACACGATCTGTCCAGCAACCTGCGCAATGAGCGTCGATTGCGTGCGCGGTCGTACCGTCCCGTAACTCTGCAGCCGCACCTGGTAACTCTGGTGCTCAACAGGAATGGCATCAACGACCATCATCGGCCCCGAAAAGACCGGCCGCTGTGGCGCTGACGGTGGATTCATCCTGATTAATGCCGCCAGGAGGACCATTCCGCCAATGATGCCCATGGGCACCAGCTTTCTCATTTTTGCGTTCATAGGTAGTCTGTCAGCACTTCATTAGTTGGTGGAAAACTCGCCACCCAGGGCGAGATAAAGATCGATACGGTTTTGCAGCAACTGATTTTTTAGCTGTACAACGGTTGCTTCGGCATCGAACGCTTGTCGTTGCGACTCCAGCACGGTGGTATAGGTAATCAGCCCACGTTGGTATTGTTCCAGCGCCAGGTTAAGTGCGGCACTTGAATTCATTTCGGCATCGATAAATGAATCGTAACGTTCCTGCAACGACGCAGTCCTGGAAATAGTATTCTCTACATCAGCAAACGCCCGGAAAACCAGGTCCAGGTATTGTTGCTCGGCCTGGTGCACTCGCGCTGCCGCCTGTTCTTCAAGCGCCTCCAATCTGCCGGCATTGAAGAGAGGTTGCGTAAGTCCGCCCGCTATCGACCAGACAGCACTGCTTCCGTCCAGCAATTCACCAAACTCGATGGAGGTTACACCACCGCTGCCGACGAGCGACAGGCTGGGAAAGCGCGCCTTGTGAGAAGCGGCGAGACTGGCGTCCGCCGCCAGAAGGTTCAGCCAGGCTTCCTGTACGTCGGCTCTGCGCATTAGCAATTCAGAGGGTAACCCGACCGGGATTGGATCTTTGATAATCGGCAATGTCTGCGCAATTTTCATGTTTCCATCAGGGTAACGTGCCAGCGACAATTGCAGATCGGAAATGGTCTGGACCAAAACCTGTTCCTGTTGTGCAAAGTTGGCCCGCTGGCGTTCCACCTGGTTCCTGGCGAGATACAAATCGAGTGCATCGTTTATTCCCTGACGATAACCACTGGCCACTATATCGTGGCTTTGTATCGTGTTGTCGAGCCGGCGCTGTGCAACTTCGAGCAATTGCTTTGCTTCCATGACATCAAAAAACGCGCCAGCGGTCGCTGCCGCCAGGTTACGTTCAACGGATTGCAGCCTGGCTCGCTGTGCTTCCATTGCAAGTTGAGCAGCTTGTTGCTCGCGGCTGAGCCGTCCCCACAAATCGACTTCCCAACGTGCGTCAACCGCTGCGCTGAAATTCTCTGCGATGACCGTTGCGCCCGTGCTGTCATCGAAGCCGCGCCGCGATGCGTCGAGAGAAACGTCGAGCGTTGGAAAGCGGTTTGCCCTGGTTATAACGACCGTCTGTTCAGCCTGGTAAAGGCGGGCACGTTCCTGGGCCAGCAGGTAATTGCTCGCCACCGCTTCCTCTACCAGCGCCTTCATTTGCGGGTCGTCAAAGCTCGCCAGCCAGTTGAAACTGCTGCTGCCGGCAGCACCGCCGCGCACCCATGCTGGAGGAATGGACAGATCTGTCGTTTCGGGCGAAATTGCGGAGTGTGTGCAGCCATTGGCGAATAGCGTCGAAATAATCAACAATAATATATAAAACAGTGAGTTATGGTTTAACGGTCGCAATACGATATAACCAGCAGCAATGGGTATGGTCAGCAATTATCCCAAGAACCAGCCAGGCAAGACAGCACTCTTAAAGCTTCTTTACAAATCCGCTGAAAAGACGATATTGCCGCCGACAATGGTTTTCAGAACCTGTGTTTCCCGTATCGTCTCTGGCACGATTTTCGTCAGGTCGCGATCAAGCAATACAAAATCGGCGAGCATCCCGGGCTTCAATTTGCCTTTGATGTCTTCTTCAAACGAGGCATAAGCTGCTTCCGTCGTATACGCGCGCAGCGCTTGCTCAACAGTCACTTTTTGCTCTGGCACCCAGCCATACGGGTTCGCATCATCAAGCGTGCGTCTTGTTACGGCGGCATAAATGCCCTCCAGCGGCGTTGCAGGCGCGACGAACCAGTCGCTGCCGAACGCCACATGCGCGCCACTATCGATCAGCGATCGAAACGCGTAGGTCGTCTTCGCGCGTTCCGGTCCGATGACTTTTTCCGCCCAACGGCCATCGTCAATTGCATGATAAGGCTGCATGGCAGCGATTACGTTTTGTACCGCGAAGCGTTCGATGTCGTCCGGATGAATATGCTGTGCGTGCTCTATGCGAAAACGGCGATCGCGCGGGCCGTTCGCGTCTTCCGCATCCAGATAAAGGTCGAGCAAATCGCGAATCGCGCTGTCACCAATCGCATGCACCATCACCTGCAATCCGGCAGCATCAGCTGCAATAATCCAGGTACGCATCTGTTCAAGGTCACTGACCAGGAATCCCTTATCTTGCGGCGCGTCCGTGAACGGCTCGAGAAACGCGGCCGTATGCGAGCCGAGTGAGCCGTCCATAAAGCCCTTCAAGCCGCCGATGCTTAACCACTCGTCGCCGCGACCGTGCTTCGCGATTTCGTCGCGCAAGTTTTCCCAATTCGACAACGGTATCACCGAGTAGATTCGTGTCGTCAGCGTACCGTTTGCTTTGGCGCGACGATACGTGGCAAGGCTTGAGAATCCCGCCATATCATGCACGGAGGTCACGCCATTGCCGGCGACATGTCGCATTGCGGCTGCGGCTTCCCGATCGAGCTGGGCCGGAGACGGATCTGGCAATGCTGCGTAGACGAAGTTCATCGCGTTGTCTTTCAATATGCCGGTTGGTCGGCCATCCGCGTCGCGAACAATCGTCCCGCCTTCGATATCGGGCGTATCTGCGTCCACGCCGGCAAGTCGCAACGCCAGCGAGTTGGCCAGTGCCATGTGACCATCCAGGCGAATGATCCAGACAGGATTGTCCGGCGTCATGGCATCAATCCAGTCGCGGTTCGGTAACTCGCCACCCCAGTTTTTGTGATCCCAGGTGCCTTGCATGATCCACTCGCCGGGCTTAATGGTCGCCGCGTATTCGCTTATACGTTTTGAAAATTCCTCCGGCGTTGCCGCATCGCGCAGCTGTACCGACGCCAGTCCGGACCCGCCATCGATGAAGTGCACATGCGTGTCGATGAGGCCGGGCACGAGCATGCTGCCCGGCACCGAGATCACTTCTGTTTCGGCGCCGATCAGTACGCTGATTTCTGCATCACTGCCTACAGCAATGATTCGGCCATCGCGGCTCGCGACGGCCTCGGCCCAGGGATTATCAGCATCGCCCGTCCAGACTCGCGCATTGGTGACCACCAGCGTTGCGAGTGTGGGTGAATCCTTCTGCGCACAAGCTGTGAGTGCAAGAGAGGAGAGGAGCAATGAAATTGACAGGGATCGCAGTCTGGCAGTCTGGCGAGCGGGCATATCAAGGTCCTTAAAGGTGATTTCCGGTGGCCATGTAGCTTTATCTATCTCTGTATTTCGGGCAGTCTTTCGACCATGAAGCTGGATCGATTCATACGGCTCGCTATCGCGTTCATTATATTGCTCGTGTTCATCATTGCCATCGCTGCGATGCTGTTTGTTACGGAGTCCGCACTCAACGTATGGGATCGTCTCGTACAAGGCCCGCGTATTCTCTTATATGGGTATATGGCTGTCATGGCGGCGCTGGTCGTCGCGGCGTTCTGGCTGGTTATGCGCCTCGTCGTGCGGCGCAAGGTTCGCTCTGGCGGGCGGGCGCCACAAAAGCTGAAAAAGGACGATATCGAAGCACGCATGCTTGATGCGCAAAAGTCCGGCGTAGACGTCGCCGCAGCGCAGTCGGAATTGCGTGAACTGGCAGCGCGCCAGGAGACGGGTTCAGTCCACCTGTGTTTTTTCGGGGAAATCAGCACCGGCAAAAGTTCATTGATCAAAGCGCTGATTCCGGATGCCGATGTCGCCATTACCCCGGTCGGCGGTGCAACGATTGATATTCGGCATTATCGCTGGCGTGATGACAAAGGCACGATGATTTTGCTCACGGACGTGCCGGGAACCGGCGGGCTTGAAAACGAACTGGACAAAATCGCCGAACAGGAAGCACAGCGTGCGCAGGTCGTTATCTTTGTCTGTGACGGCGATCTGACGCGAGCAGAAAGTTCTGCAGTCAAATGGCTGCTCGGACTGGACAAACCCCTCGTCCTCGTGATGAACAAGGCGGACCGCTACGACACGCAGGAGCAGGCGTTGCTAATGGAGCGTTTGCTGGATCATCTGAATGACCTCGGTGGCGATTTCGCCCGCGATCAGGTGGTCGCCGTAAGCGCTGGTGGCGAGGTGGATGTCGTCCAGCGTCAGCCAGACGGCGGCGAGACCAATATTCGTCGCAAGCGCCCGGCGGACATCGGTGTGCTGGTCGTAGCGATTAATCGATTGCTGGAAAAAGATGCTGCGTCACTCGATGCTCGTCGCGACCGTGCGGTATTTCGCCTTGCCGCAGAAAAACTGGCTGCGGCGGAGAATGAGTATCGTCAGCAGCGCGCGGAGCAGGTGATTCGCAATTCAACCCGCAAGGCCGTGATCGGCGCGCTGGCAGCCGTCAGCCCGGGCAGCGATATCATTATCCAGGGTTACATCGGCACGACAATGACACGTGAGCTGTGCAAATTATTCGACGCGGCTCCGCGCGACCTGGATGTCGAGGAATTTCTCACGCTAAGCCAGAGCCGGGCCGGCAAGGCGCTGCCCCTGAGTCTTGCTGTTGCCGGCAATGGCCTGAAGGCATTCCCGGGTATAGGTACAGTCGCCGGCGGCCTCGTACATGCTGTAGCCTATGGTCTTATATTCGATGCGCTTGGCAGAAGTCTCGTGTTGACACTGATCAGGCACGGTGAACTCGACCCCACAACAGCCGCAAAGGATTTTGAGGACGGAATCAGTGAGCATATTGAAGCGGGTGTTAGACAAGTTGCCCGGATGGCCGTGGACAAAGACCAGAGAGACGATTGAGGCGCAAGCGGACGGCGGATCCGCACATCTCAACCTGGCCCGTGAAAGCCTCAACGATCTCATCGAAGACTCCCGCTTGCCGGCCGGCATCCGCGAGTCGCTCGCACACGATTATGCAGCCGTGCAGGCGATGCTGGACAAACTGCAGCACGGTCACTTGCATATCGCAGTGTTCGGTCGCGTCAGCACCGGCAAGTCATCACTCCTGAATGCCCTGATTGGCGAACAAAAATTTGCCGTCAGTCCCCTGCACGGTGAGACGCGAAAGACCTCGATGGAGCAATGGTCCGAAGTCGAAGCGGCGGGTGTTTTCCTGATCGACACACCGGGACTGGATGAAGCCGGCGGAGAAGATCGGGAGGCGATGGCAAAAGAGGTTGCGCATCGTTCTGACCTGGTCATTTTTGTTGTCGACAGCGACATCACAGACAGTGAATTGCAGTCGTTGCGCACTTTGCTCGGACAGGGCAGGCCAGTCGTTGTAGCGCTGAACAAATCGGATCTCTACACAGAGGATGAACTGACCGCGTTACTGCAGTCGGTCAGGGAAAAGACGGCAGGGCTGGTTGATCCGGCTGATGTGTTGGCCGTGGCCGCACAACCACGCCCACAGCAGGTCATTGAGCTCAATGAAGAGGGTGCAGAGACTGCTTCAACAAGAGCCCGCGAAACTGATATCGACGAACTACGGTTGCGCCTCTGGGATATTTTCGAGACGGAAGGAAAAACGCTTGCCGCACTCAACGCCAGCCTTTTCGCGGCGGACCTCAGCGACCAGGTTGGCATTCGCATCCTCAGCGCGCGCCGAGAAATCGGCGACAAGCTGGTCAGGACATACTGCGTCGCGAAAGGCATCGCCGTCGCCTTCAATCCGATTCCGGTAGCAGACCTGTTTGCGGCAGCCTTCATCGATATCGGCATGGTGATGCACCTGTCCAAAGTCTACGACCTCCCGATCAGCCAACGCGAGGCAGGTTCACTTGTCAGCGTCATCATCGCCGAAGCTGCAGCGTTGATGGGCACCGTGTGGGCACTACACTTCGTCTCCAGCGCACTTAAGGTAGGCACGGCCGGTCTTTCCACCATCGTTACTGCCGGCGCGCAGGGCGCTATTGCCTATTACAGCACCTACGTTGTCGGCCAGATCGCGGCCGACTACTTGTCCCGGGGAAAATCCTGGGGCGAAGGGGGGCCGAAACAGGTAGTGCGGGAAATTCTGGCCAGCCTTGATAGGGATACGGTATTGCGACAGGCGAAGAAGGAAATTCAATTGCGGTTGGGTATTAGGTGAATGGCTACATGACTATAGATCGCCCGCTGCGCTGGGCGGGCTCTACAGGTTCTAATAAGAATTGTAGGAGCCCACCCAGCAGGAGATCTGCGCTATCTATATGATATTTAAACAAAATTGGTATGATCCTGCTGCTTAAGCGATGAAATCAACTACCCAAAAACGCAATGAACGCATCTGGAGCACGATTCGTGATATTCCACCAGGATCTGTCGCGAGCTATGGGCAAATAGCGGAAATCGCCGGGATTCGTCGCGGTGCGCGCCAGGTCGGTTATGCGCTGCGTCAGTTGCCACGCGGACATGACGTGCCATGGTTCCGGGTAATCACCGCATCCGGCAAGATAGCGTTCGAGCACGGAAGTGATGCGTTTAACGAGCAGGCGAAACGGCTTATGATGGAAGATGTTGCCATTCTCAAGGGTCGCGTCGACATGAAAAAATACCGCTGGCAACCTGATCTTGACGAGCTTTTGTGGAAACCAAGTGCCGCCTGGGACGACCAATAAATGAAACGAAAACTGCTTTCACTTTACCTCCAAATCATTCTCGACAAGCGCTTCATCGCACTGCGCCGCTCACTAAAAGACTTACGTAGAAAACTGTCGTTCAAGAAACCGGTTGTCTCCGTATTCCTGCAACTCGATGATCCCTACTCATACCTGTTGAGTTACTACCTGGAACACGTAATCACCCGCTACAAGAAAGTAGAGTTTCGCTTCTATCTTTGCCAGGCGCTGAGCGGTGATTACAAGCCACAACCGGGCATGCTGGACGATTATGCGATGGCGGATTGTGCTGCAATGGCGCGCGAGTTTGGCGTGCCCTTTCTCGATGTTGGCAGCACACCTGCCGTTGAATACCGGCGGTCGCTGCTGGACTTTCTTGGTGAAGAACATGATGAGAAGGATTTTTCTGAAACGTTCATAAAAGCGCTTAGTGCCTACTGGCGTGGAGACCCGGAAGGCATTGCACGCATTGTTGGACGAGCGCAGGCGGAATTGTCAGAAACCAACGTATTGATCGGTCAGAACCAATTGTTGCTGCGAAAAATGGGTCATTACAATTGCGCGACGATGAACTACGCGGGCGAGTGGTATTGGGGTGTTGATCGTTTGCATTACCTGATCGAGAGATTCGATCAGCAGGGCTTGCATCGTTATAAAGAACCAATTCCTGAGCTGGCTTCATTGCAGCAGGCGATGCGATTGAAACTGCCGGCAACGAGGCCGGTGAAAGCAGCAAGCCTGCCGCCGCTCGAAATGTTTTATTCGTTTCGCAGTCCGTATGCCTACCTTGCGCTGGAACGTACTTATGAAATTGCGGATGCGTTCGGACTCAAGCTGGATGTGAAGCCGGTAATGCCAATGGTGATGCGTGGATTGAAAGTGCCCAGACCAAAACTCATGTACATCGTTCGGGACGCAAACCGAGAGGCAGAGCATCTTGATGTTCCCTTTGGCAAGATTGCGGATTCTTTAGGGGAGGGCGCTGAACGCTGTATCGCTGCTTTCTACTACGCGAAGAGTGAAGGCCACGAGCGCGAGTTCCTGTTGGCAGCCGGCCAGGCAATTTTTGCCGAGGCGATCGATGTTGCCAGCGATGAGGGCATGGAAATCGTTGCTGAGCGCAGTGGCTTGTTCTGGCCTGATCTGAAAGAGGCACTGGAAAAGGAAGACTGGCGAGCCTGGGCGCAGGCGAACCGGGATGAGCTGACCGATGCGGGATTGTGGGGCGTGCCATCTTTCCGGATTGGTGATGCAACAGTCTGGGGTCAGGATCGTGACTGGCTGCTGGCGAGAAAAATAGAAGACATGTGTCACGATGGCGAGGGCATCATCGTATGACGATGCCGGCAGTCTATTTTTCACACGGGCAGGAAAGCGGCCCGTGGGGTACCAAAATAAATGCGATGGCTGAGGTAGTGCGTGAACTCGGTTGTCGCGTCGATAGTATTGATTACCAAGGGATCGTGGACCCAACAGAGCGCGTCGAAAAACTGGTCGCTTGCTGCAATGGCGTAACAGAACCGCTGGTATTGGTGGGTTCAAGCATGGGGGGTCACGTCGCAACGGCGGCTGCAGAAAAAGTCGCTGCGGTTGGATTATTCGTGTTGGCACCGGCTTTCTACATGGAAGGCTATGAAGATCTCACGACACCTGCACCCGCAATCCCTATAACGATTGTGCATGGCTGGGACGACGACATCGTGCCTGTGGAGAACAGCATCCGGTTCGCAAAAGCCTGTAATGCGACGTTGCACCTGGTCGACGGTGATCATCGTCTGACCGCAAATCTCGACGAGATCACATACTATCTGCGCGCATTCATCCACAATCTCAGCAATGACTGAACTTGGAGATTGTCATGAAAATGCTGCTCTTGCTCGCACTGTCGCTGGCCTTTACAGGCTGCAGCTCCGAAGAGCCGGAAGAACGTGAGGAAACGGTCGGTGCGGAAATCGCAGCTGGCTACAACAATCAGATGGAAAGGGCCCGCCAGGTTGAAGACCTGGGCTTCGAGCATAAAGACCGTATGGATGCGGCGCTGGATGAAGCTGAAGGTACGTCGCGGAAGGATCCATAGTTTAGTAGTCGCCTGCCGTTTTCACTAACGGCCGCAAACGGTAATCGATAGAACGGAAGGAAACGCAGTAATTGCGAGCCCGAAGGGCGTGGCAATCTCCCGATATGATAGTGGAGCTTCCGTTCCGCGCGGCAATAGTCTGTTTGAGGTTGCCGCGTCGCTGCGCTCCTCGCAATGACTTCTGTTTTATCTGGCTTTCATAAAGGGCTTCGGGTCAATGCCCATTACAACCCTCGAGCGACTGTTTTCTGAAATGAAGCTGTAGGTTAGATGGGAGGTGGTGTTTAAGAAATATTAATCTCAGTAAGCTTTACCCTGTTTCCCACCGCGCCACGCACATAAGTATTAAAAGATATCGATGTTCGCGTTCTGTCCGACTTGTTTTTCTCGACATCATGCTCCAGAAGAGAAGGAAACAAGATAAGACTTCCTTGCACCGTTTCAAATGACCTGCAGTCCGCGTTGGACTCGTTCAGATCATCGAATTCAAATTCCAGGGGAAACATCTCGAGAGTCCGGTGAAACCTGATCGGCGGTAGGCTTTCATCGCTATTATCGTCAATATACATCACGCCGCTTATTACGCTATTGGGATGTTTGTGTTTTGGGTGAAACTGGTTAGGCTCAGAACGATTAACCCAGGATTGAGTAATATAAATTTCGTTGTCATCCTTCATTCGCAGGAGTTTTTTCTTATAGATAAATATTTGCTCGTCCATAAACAGTTTTAGACTAGAAAGTTCTTCGCTCTGCAACACGTTGTCATTTTTTGACATCAAATTGCCGGTATTGTCGACCATCTCCAATTCAGAAATAAATGATTTCTCGGCACTGGTGAAACTATAATTTTTGCCGCAGACCATAACCGGGTAAGGAAAGAGCAGGTAGATAGCATTCTTCATTTTTGACCTTTACGATTCAGGAACTTATGGGCCGGTTCTGTCCGACCCCCAAGATCCAGGTAGTTTAAATTGTCA
>SMUY01034361.1_pt1 | contig 15343 bp, 15 predicted proteins | sample 2456441 | NCBI WGS metagenome assembly SMUY01 (sample SAMN11095931, study PRJNA526329) | marine sediment metagenome | biome: Marine sediment; feature: Surficial sediment; material: Deep marine sediment; isolation source: Hadal surficial sediment | place: Pacific Ocean | collected 2014-11 | depth...
CTTCAATACTGCAACACCTTACGAAAAACTTGACTATATTTTTTATACCCATCAAAGAATCCAACAGATAAATGTATCGACAGTTAAAGAAGCAGGTGAAATATCCGATCATTTTCCCGTATTAATGAAATTTACTTTGCTGGACATATAAATGTTAACCCACTTTAAGCCATATGCCATACCGGAACAGATAGTTATACACCGTAAAGGTGATGTAAAACTGGGTGAGCGTTTCAGGTTTTCACGGATGCCTAGTTTAGAGTCCTTAAAGAGTCATAGGAAAAGAGGTGTAAAATTTGCGTTGATTGGTATTCCGGAAAGCGTTGGGATCCTGGCAAACCACGGTGAGGCGGGCGCAGAATGTTCTTGGGAACAGTTTGTTTTACACTTCGCCAACTTGCAGAGCAACCGGTTCCTTGAGGGGTCTAGTATTCTATGTCTAGGACAGGTGGAAACAAAAGACCTGCAAAAACGAGCTATGGAGTTAAATCCGGCCGACAATCAATATTATACCAGATTACGTTTGGTATGTCAGGAACTGGACCAAAGGGTAACACCGGTCATAGAATTATTGGGTAAGGCAGGGTTGGTCCCAATTGTAATAGGTGGTGGCCACAACAATGTTTTTCCAATCCTAAAAGGGATGTTTATGGGTCTGAATCAGTCGCAGGGAATTAGTTGCATAAACTTGGATGCACATGCAGATTTCAGGCCATTGGAAGGGCGTCATAGTGGCAACGGCTTTAGTTACGCCTTTTATCAAGGATACCTACAGCGATACTACGTGATGGGTTTGAATGAAAATGCCAATAGCGAGGCTATGCTAAAAAACATGGATCTGGAGCCTTGTGTGGGTTATGCTTTTTATCGACCTGGTCAGGACCCGGATGTTTCCAAGGCGTTGAAATTCATACAAGAAGCGGATGGACCATATGGGGTGGAAGTTGATCTTGATGCCCTGTCGCAGATGCCCGCTAGTGCTTATTCGGTAAGCGGTTTTACTTTGGATCAGACCAGGGTATTTATAAAACGCGTTACGGAGAAATTAAAACCAGTGTATCTACATTTGACAGAAGGTCAGATTAAAGACCAGTCAAGGGAAGCTCAAATTATTGGCAAAACTTTATCCAAGCTGGTCTCCGATTTTATTATGTCATATCCTCGCTAATTCTCTAATGGCCGCCGTCAACCGCAGCATCTATCAAAGTATTTGGATACCGCTACGACTTGCACTGATTATGGTACTTTTTTATCTGGTGCAAACTTACCTGCAAGTAGAATTACGCTTCCTGGCTAATGTTCCACGTACCCTGGAGGGATTAGTTGGAATAGTCTTTGCACCTCTGGTACATGTAAGCCTCTTCCATTTACTGTCTAATTTATTTCCTTTGCTGTGCCTTGGTACAGTAGTATATTGGTTTTATGGACGCATTGCATCGGCAGTTTTCTTAAGATGTTACTTCGTCCCTCAAGTATTGGTGTGGTTGTTTGCAAGACCGCAATTACATGTAGGCTCAAGTGGCTTAGTATACGGATTGGCATTTTTTCTAATATTCCTGGGTTTTTTCCGCAAGGACTTCAAATCCCTGTTCGTTTCAATCATGATCCTACTGTTCTTTGGAGGGTTGTTTTACGGAATATTGCCAAATCACCACGGCATCAGTTGGGAGTCTCATTTAGCGGGAGTAGTTGCTGGAGGAATGAGTGCTTTTGAGTACAGTAAAAAAGGGAGCGAACGCCCGAACGCCGATTAACCAACGCCGAACGCCGAACAACGAACGAATGCCGATTAAAGGAACTTTAAACAATACTGAATGACCTTCGACATTCGGCATTCGACATTCCCACAGGCCCTGCCTTTGGTGCGCCTACAAATTTAGCCTCAGCTGGCTCTTTTGGTCGCCGGAATCCTGATTGTTTAGATTTGAAATACCCAATCCCAAGAGCCGGACAGGTCTGGGATCGTCTACAGATTCCTGCAATTGGCAAGCAATAGATTCCAGTATATCATAACGGTCGATTAAAGAATGGTGGGTCCTGCTCCGGGTTATTTGTTTGAAATCATTGAATTTAACCTTTAAAGTGGCGGTGCGTCCGTAGGTTTCATGTGCTTCCATCCAGTCCATTACCTTTCTGACTATTTTTATTAACTCCCATCTTAGGATCTCAGGGTCAACAATATCTTGGTCGAAAGTGTTTTCCGTACTAATTGACTTACGGACACGGTGGGGGTTTACCGGACGTTCATCTATACCATGAGCAATCTGATGGTAAAATCTACCGTTCTTTCCGAATAACTCCACCAGTTTCTTTTTACTGAATGATTTCAGGTCCGCGCCACAGTGAATTCCCATTTTGTGCATTTTTTTGGCAGTTACCTTTCCAATCCCATGGAATTTATCTATTTCTAGTGAATCGATAAAACCCTGTACCTGCTGCGGCAGCACCACGCTCAGTCCATTAGGCTTGCGGTAATCAGAGGCCACTTTTGCCAGGAATTTATTAACGGAGACCCCCGCGCTGGCAGTAAGCCTGGTTTCCTGTAAAATGTTATTTTTAATTTCACGTGCTATCCTGGAGGCAGAGTTAAATGAGGTTTTATTTTCGGTGACATCCAGATAGGCTTCATCCAACGAGAGTGGCTCTACCAAATCAGTATATCGAAAAAATATTTTACGGATCTGTTGGGACACCTGCTGGTATACCTGGAACCTGGGCTTGACAAATATCAAATGAGGGCATTTCCGGTAGGCAATTACTGATGGCATGGCTGATCGAACCCCATATTTACGGGCCTGGTAACTGGCTGTCATCACCACGCCTCTTTCCTTACTTCCGCCAACGGCAATGGCTTTATCCATCAATTCCGGAAAATCTCGTTGTTCTACAGATGCGTAGAAAGCGTCCATGTCAATGTGAATTATCTTTCTCATTTAATTTAATAAACCGCACTCACCATACAAAGCTGCTTTCGTATTTCTAATGTTTATGATCACCATGTAAGTAAAGGCGCCAGGCGCTAAGCGCTGTGCATATAAGTACTTAATACGCCTGCTACCAGGTAAAACATCGCACTTACTACTCCCACGGCCAGGGCATAGGGCAATTGAGTTTTTACATGGTCGATATGATCGCAGGCTGCCGCCATGGAGCTTAAAATGGTGGTGTCGGAAATTGGTGAACAGTGGTCTCCAAAAACACCCCCGCCCATCACTGCTGCTATGGCCATATACATATTTGCTCCTAGCGTTTGTGACATGGGTACTGCAATAGCCATCATAATAGCAAAAGTACCCCAACTGGTTCCGGTGGCAAAAGCAATGAAGGCACTCACAATAAATATCAGCATCGGTATCAATGCCGGCGAAAGCCAGCTCCGGGTTGCTTCTGCTACGAATATCCCGGTCCCCAGTTCCTGGCAAACATTTCCGATGGCAAAAGCAAATAACATCAAAAGCGCAATGGGCATCAATCCACCGATGCCTTTAAAAGCTACCTCCATCAACTCGCCAGTCTTCATTATTCCTTTAAATCGGAATAATGCAGCGGAGGCAACCAGGGCTATAATAACTGAGTAAAGCACCGATGTAGATCCAGAACCATTACCAATAGCTTCAAGCAGTCGCACAGCCATGGATAGTTGTGCGTCTGTTGATGACCAACCGGTAATTATTAGCATCAGGGGCATCATGCAAACCATGGTAGCGATTGGAAATAGCATATGAATCGCGTTGGGAGCGATGCCTTCTTTGGCCGGCATCATGGTGATCTCCGAGCTAACCATTGGTTGGGCATTATCATCCATCAATTTGCCTGCTTTCGCCCTGATCTCAGCTTTTTTCATGGGCCCGAAGTCTTTTCCGCTGGCTATGATATACGCCACCATCGCAATGGTTAACAAGGGATAAAAGTTGTATGGAAATGAGTAAGCCAAGATCCTAATTGGGTTTTCCAAACCTTGCAATATCAGTAGGCCCATGATATATGCACCCCAGGCATTAAAAGGTATAAGTATACAAGCTGGGGCTGAACTACTGTCAGCAATATATGCCAGCTTCTCTCTTGATATTCCTAACCTATCAAAAACTGGTCGATATAGGGACCCAACCGTGAGCACTGAGATGCTTGATTCAACGAAAATAATCATACCAGTGAGCCCGGCCAGCCATTGAATAATTTTTCGGTTGTCCGACTGGTTTTTTTGTTCCAGCCTGGTCAACCATTGTTCGACCTTAATTACAAATCCTTTAACCCCTCCTGATCTTTGTATGTAGGCAATTAATGCCCCAACCAGCGCACTAAACATTATGGTCCTGGTATTTCCGTCATCTTTAAATACATCCACCAGGGCTTGAATAGTGGCAGTTGTTCCCAGCAGCACATTACCTCTATTTAGGATTACCCAACCGAGCCAGATTCCAAAGAAGAGGGCAATAAATACTTGTTTGGTGCGAATGGCCAGGAATATGGCTAAGACAGGTGGTAAGAGCGATAAAATGCCAAAGTGTTCCATATCTGTTAGAGCATTTTCTCTTGTTAGAGCTATTGGAAAGTTGTAGCCACAATTTCGTTGGTTCCCAGAAAACCCATGGCACCGGTTACAAAGGCCGTTTTACCCATTGATTACATTAGCTTATGAAAAGCCTCCAACCAGGCATCTTTCATCAGAAAAGCCCCTGCTATGGAGGGATGCACACCGTCAGGACACCAGTGACTGGCGGGCGCTTGTTTGAGGGCTTCGTCAAACATTTGCTGATAAGGTATGAACGATGCATTGAAATCTGTTGCAACCTCCTTTACCGTTCTTTGATAAGGAGGAAAGTTGTCCTTCCATTCTGAAGTAATGGCGCTTCCTCCGGTAACCGCAAAGGGTTCCCCTAATAGTATTTTTATATCTGGTATTTGGTCCTGAGTTCGTTTCAAAAGGGCTCGCAGGTCACTATTGAAGGTTTCCGGTGTTCCATCATAGCCTGACCTCAGTGTATGCCAGAAATCATTTACTCCAATGAGAATACTGAGCACCTGAGGTTGGATTTGGATACAATCTTCTTCCCACCTGGCGGCTAATTGATGCACTTTGTTGCCGCTAATCCCCCGATTATAGCATTTAATTTGATCTGCTGGATGGTGTGCCAGTATCTCCGCTACAATTTGATAGACATAGCTGGTGCCCATACCACGCATGTTATTGGCATAATACCCGGAGCGATCCCTTCCCGCATCAGTAATACTGTCTCCCTGGAACAATATAGTTGTGCCTTTAGGTATGACATTTGAATTATCGGGAATCACCTCAGCCTTTAAAGCATAAGTAACTCCAAATAAACCCAACGGGGTTAAGGCTGCATACTTTAAAAACTTGCGGCGCTTTTGATTTAGTTTGGTTAACTTCATAATCGATTTTTATTTGAGTCCAGGATCTCAATATCGCAAGAATTATTTCAAAAATGTCAACCTTGAAAAACTATCTGTTAATCTCTCTTTTTCTTTATTCAGGAGCCTATGCACAAAGCGTAGAAAACCTCGAAGTACACTCTGGGAAAACGCTTCAACTCTCCTATGAAACAGAAGCAGACATTCTTTCTGACTTTCTCTCATCGGCAAATATTTACCGGTATGCAGAACCCGGAGAGATTCTTGAAAACTCATTAGAAAGAAGAAAACTCGAGCTATCAGATGGAAGGTTCGGGAAAGCGCTCCATATTAAAGATGGATGGTCAATAGCAAAAGGAACAAGCAATGAGTCAGGAATTGATTTAGATCTTACAGTTGCAACCATGTGGGGAGACTGGCACACTAAACCCCACTACTGGGGGGCTGGCAAGTTTTCTGGTGATAGAGGTACTATTGCATTTTGGGTAAAAACAGATGCTATAAATCCTGGCATTGTTTTTATTCAAGGTAGCATCTCATGGGGAAGAAAGGAAAGAGATTTACTTAGAATAGATTTGGATAAAGACGGTAAACTCAGTGCTTCAATTAGGGATATTTACTATCAATATCATCAAATCGAATCTGATAAACCTGTTTGGAAAAATAATGAGTGGCAGCATATAGCTGTGGTTTATGATAAGGCATATGGACTGAAGCTCTATTATAACAACCAACTTGTCGCTTCTAATTGGGGCGATGATGCCTGGTGGCAGACACCATTGCCAGGTCTTTTCTCCCCTTTTTTACCAGAATCTCATTACGATGAAATCTCCTTTTATAACTATCCTTTGAATGAATAGGAAATCACCTCGCTGTATATTTCAAATTCAGTGCCACAGAATAGGGAGCGTAATCAAGCTCTGGACGAAGCAGCAAGGGAACGACTGCTTTCTGGTTATGGGGATATAAATAACCTGGCGCTTCCCACTTTGACTGCCGGAGAAGGTGTATTGTCCATGAAGCAAACAGAAATAGCAGATTGTCATGATGAAAAAATTCCTGCCTGGTGGGTTATGGATGGTAGATATGAGCTTGCCTGGCCCCATCCCTATTTACTATTTACTTTCATTCTTGGTGATGTTGATTTTCATGGAGATAAGCTTGATATTGAATTTAAGGAAGGAGCAACAGCCAATTACATTTCGCTGGAAGGCGTACTTGATAATATCAAGGTGATTTCCGGAGAAAGGGAAAGATTTGATACTAAAAATCGAATCATCGACTTAGAAAATTATCCCTATTTTTTCTACTCCACAAAACTCGATATGGGAGAGAATACTTCGCTTCATTTCCCTTTGGTAAACGGATACGGTACTCCGCCTGGTCTGGTTGACAAGGGTAGTTTAAAATTTCCATTGAGTGGAGAAATGAGATTGCACGAGATCCAACTATGGAATGTTTTCACCAAAAAGGAAGCAACTGAGCCGGATATTAGCTGGCAATTACCCTACCAGAAAGACCTTACAGCGTTGGATGAACGCTATCTTGATGCTTTTGTAAAGCTGAAGGGTGCCCAAAACAGGACCTTATTTACCAGCTCAAATAACGCTGACGCAATCGATTCAGAACTAGTTGAATTATCTCCGCTGCAATCGTTTCATTTCTTTGGCCCTGATCTAAATCCAGATATGGCTGTAGATAAAATTGGTATAACATTTTCTGTAGTTCCAGAAACAAAATCAGATGTATTGTGGATTAAATTGAGAGACCCTGCCAATCCATCAAGAATTTGGGCACAGACGGTTATTCGTGTTAAATTCAACAAACTCGACCAACCTCAAAAGATAGCTATAGAATTAGACCCAATAGACATAATGCTTGCCAGCGAAGATAGAATATGGGTGGAACTCATGTTTGCCAACAAAGAACAAATAGTAACCAGCATAGTTCCGGAAATCAAGCTGGTATTGAGCAAGGATAAAGAGAAGTCTCTTGAGAATTATGCTTTCCATGAATTGATTCCTGCAAAACTGCAGTATATGAAGCAATACAACTATCAGCCATGGTTGTTTAACAGTGAGCGAAGAATTGAAAATGGTTGGTCCAACTTTGGGGGTCCGTATGATATGTGGTATCCGCCAGAGGCCGTGTTAAGACATGATCCTGCCAACGAAATTGCCAGAATTTACCAAAGGATCACCGGGGAAAGAGGATATATCTATGGAGGAAACTATAAGCCAACTTTTAATCAATATGAGGAGGTGGCAATATCAAAGAATATACCGTCTAATGCACCTTCATGGGCAGTTTGGGAACGGGAAATGTATAAAAGACAATTACGAACAATTCATTGGATTGCAGGTATGCAGCGGGAGGATGGGTTCTTTTGGGGAGGTTGCAATGACGATACTTTTATTCCGCTTGGCTATGCCGGCATACCGCTTATGGGTGACGAAGTTTCAAAAAACTCTTTCTTGAAACTCTATGATGGACTTGAAGAAATCGGTATTTATAAAGATGGCTATTGTGATATCTGGCCTATTGATTATTTACATGTTACAGATTTTATTACCAGCAGGGGGCTTTTATTTCCTTATGCACTAGGTGACCCCTATGTATTTGAAAGAGAACTGAAAACGGCTAAAGTCTATAGAGACATAATGGAAAATAATAATGCCGCACGTGTAAAGAACAACCTGCCCCCTTATGATCTTTCCAGTGAGTCGGCCCGAAAAGACCCCAAGCTTTGGGGAGAACAAACGGTATTGAATTATGAGTTGATGCAGATTCATTGGTATTGGGGGAAAACACCTGAGCCGAAACCTCATCAAATCATTGATCGAAATGACATTGCCAGAGAAATGATGAACATCGCTATAAAGTATGATAAAACAGCAGAGTATAACTGGACCAAGGCAATGCGTCATACGGACAGGCAAGGTTCAGCTCCCGGAAGGAAGCAACTCATCACGGCGGCTCTTGGTGGAAAACTTCCGGGGCGCATAGAACTGCATCCTCATTCGATGGTGGTCAGTTGGAGCAACCCAGACCCAGATATTGCACGCCTTATATCATATGGCGACTTAAAGACCGTAACAGTAAACCTTTATAATTTTAAACCCGAACCACAGAGTACCTCGATGAGATTATGGCGTATTCTAAGAGGGGAATATTTACTGAAGATTGGCAGAGATAGCAATAACGATGGAGTAATAGATTCAATGGACGATATCCTTAGGGAAGAAAAATTAAAACTTGACCGGTTTTCAACCATAGATTTGACCATACCATCACAAGAGAATATCGTCATTCAATTAACTCTGACCAAATCAATAGACAAACCTGAAACATTACCCGACCTGGCCATTCATCCTTTAAAGGATATCCAACAAATCGGGCAAAAATTAATAATCAATGTTCATAACATTGGCAATGGTATGGCAGAAAATGTTAGCGTAGAAATTGTCGATAGCAATGACCTGGTGATAGCGAAAAAAATCATCTCACGATTGGAAGCCCCGGTGGATCTTATACCCAAATTAATTCAACTGGAGTTTGAGCTTAACCATAAAACTTGGCACAAGATTGTTATTGACAAACAAGATTTGATAGATGAGATCTATAAGGGAAACAATATGGCCGATAATCAGTTCTAACTGGCCTGAACCTTCAAATGGTTATTACTCCAGAGAAAATGTTTGCTCTCAGTTTCCAAAGATCCAATTAACAAGTCTATCTTCTGGTCCAGGTGGTCCAGTGCAATGTCCGGACTTTCGAAATCAATGTCCTGAATGTTCCAATACTCTACATGATCAGACCATTCCGAAAAATCCGACTCCAGCATGGGTTGATGCTCTTGTTCGTCCATTAATATGATGCGGTGGGCCAGAGCCAGGTCCGCTGCTGATAGTTTGATAGGATACCGGACCTGAGTGGGGAAAACCCCCTTGGCGGTCAGTCCCCTCATGGTATGTCTGCTAATAGGAGCTTCACGATCGCTACTGCGAAAACCACGACTAAAACTTGTCCATTTAAGCATATAGTCCTTGGTGATATGATTAAAAAGCATCTCTGCATATCTGCTTCGATAGAAATTTCCTGTGCAAATGAATAAAACTTGATTCATAATTATATTTGTATAGTATAAATATATATAGTAATAATCATATATGTTTAATCCTCTAATATAATGCAAATATTTGGATAATACAAGTATTTTATTGCAATTTAATAATATTAGGGTTGCCTTACCCTAAGTGAAGTTGAGTGATTTGTGGTAGGTCAAAAATCTTACTAAATTTCAGGTCTACGCCATAATAGATCGTTAACTATTAGCAACGAACAACGTAAATGACTAATAATAAACCAGTTATATTAATTTTGGCTGCCGGGATGGCCAGTAGAATGGGATGTGTAAAACAATTGCTATCCTACCATGGGAAGTCACTATTGCAAAGGTCGATTGAAAATGCACAAGCAACCGGTTTATCGGTTATTGTGGTATTAGGAGCCTATATTAACCAAATTCGACCGCTGGTAGAGAGTTATGGTGTAATGTATGTCATTAATAAACAATGGCGTAAAGGTATCAGTACCTCAATTCATGCAGGTGTGAACTGGGCATTGGAGCATAAGCCTGACCTTAATGGTATCATTATTACATTGCCTGATCAGCCTTATATAACATCGGCCCATCTAAGTTCTATTTTAGAAGCTACAGAAAACAACGCTGACATCATTGCCACGGAATATCAAGGTGTTAGTGGTGTCCCGGCTTATTTTTCCAGAAAGTATTTGGAAGAATTAAAAAAACTAAAAGGCGACACGGGGGCCAGGGCGTTGATTAAAAATTGGCCGGGGTCTGTCTTTAGCATATCGTTTCCTGCAGCTGCGCTGGACATAGATACCGAACAAGATTGGAAAGATTTTATTGAGCGCAGAAATGAGTACTAATAATTCCCTAAATTCAGTTATATTTATCCTCACATTATGTCCAATAACCAAAAAAAATCTCAGGTATTCGATAACCACGGCAGACCTATCAATTATGTTAGATTGGCGGTAACGGATCGATGTAACCTGCGATGTTTTTATTGTATGCCGGCAGAGGGCATCAAATATGTTCCTAAAAATGAGTTGATGACCTATGAGGAAATGGAACGTGTATTACGGGTTCTGGCTTCCTTGGGTGTCTCGAAACTGCGAATTACGGGGGGCGAACCATTCGCTCGACAGAATATAATGAGCTTTTTGGAAAAGGTTGTTAATATTCCTGGGTTGGATCAGGTACATATTACCACCAACGGGGTATTAACTGCTCCACACGTGGAAAGATTAAAACAACTTGGAATCAGTTCGATAAACCTGAGCATTGATACCTTGGATCGAGATCGTTTCAGAATGATCGCTCGACGAGATGAAGTCCACAAGGTGAAGGAAACCATGCACAAGATACTTGAAGCAAAGATACTCTTGAAAATTAATGCAGTGGTAATACAAGGAAAGAACATAGAGGATATAATTTTACTTTCCAACTTGACCAAAGAATATCCAATTGGGGTCCGCTTCATTGAAGAAATGCCATTTAATGGAGAAGGAGCTCATTACCCAGTGCTTAAATGGACCCACAAAAGGATCATATCGCACCTTACTGATCATTTTGGTCCGTTAACTAAAATCCAGGACCATGTTCATTCCACATCAAGCAACTACCGTATTCCCGGACACCTGGGAACTATAGGGGTAATTGCAGCATTCAGCCGTACTTTTTGTGGTTCCTGCAATAGGATCCGAATTACTTCTAAAGGTATGTTGAAAACCTGTCTCTATGATGATGGAGTGCTGGATATTCTTAAAATGCTTCGCACCGGTGCCAGCGATCATGAGCTAAGGCAGGAGTTTCTTAAAGCCTTTGGCAAGAGAGCGCCTGATGGATTTGCTGCTGAGGCCAACAGATCTTCCAAGGTTACAGAATCCATGTCGGAAATCGGAGGGTGATGCCCTTTGCTCCATGCTCTATGCCTTGGATTTTGCTACATTTGACTGGACAGCAAGTTAAGTTCATTAAGAATTAAGGCTGCCATTTGAAATTAAGGAACACTATATTTTTAAAGACATGGATATAGAACAACATTTACGGGCATTAGGGATAGCACATATCATTTATAGTTGCTTGTTAATAATTCCTGCAGCCATCGTATTCGGAGTACTTACTACGGTAGGGATATTTGCAGACGATCCCGATGTTGCCAAAATTTTACCATTAGTGGGCACTTTAGTAGGAGCTTTTCTTTTGGTATTAGCCATTCCAGGATTTATTGCTGGGTATGGCGTGCTAACAAAGAAAAAATGGGGATTGTCGGTGGCTTTGGTGGTTGGTCTTCTCAATATTTTATGTTTCCCTTTCGGGACTGCTATTGGAGGATACTCGCTTTGGGTCTTTACTAAGTCCAATGAGCAAGCCCGCCACGGCGGACAGGCTGAATCATCGCAAACAACCCACTCATCTAACTAAATGCCCAGGATAAATTTCACCCAGGCATTGAAGAGGTTCTACCCAGACCTGGAAGAGGTAGATATTTCTGCCGAAAATGTTGCCGAAGTAATACAAAATTTGAACCAGCGCTATCCAGGCTTAAAAGATTATCTGCTTGATGAACAGGGGAGATTACGACAGCACGTAAATATCTTCATCGGTAATAAATTAATAAAGGATAAAGAAAAACTTAGCGACAAGGTATCAGAAAAGGACGAAGTTTTTATTATGCAGGCCCTTTCAGGAGGATAAACTTATGGCTATGAATGACAAAAATACTCTTATGTTAGGCACTCGTAAGGGATTGGTCACCTATGAGCGGAGCGCAAATGGATGGAAGTTGAAAGACACTAGTTTTTTGGGTATACCGGTTTCATTGACCCATGTTGACTCAAGAGATGGCACTTGGTGGGCTTGCCTTGACCATGGTCATTGGGGACAAAAGCTACACCGGTCTTTAGATCAGGGTAAGAATTGGGAAGAAGTAGAGGCTCCAAAATACTCTGAAGGGGCGGAGATCAAAGATGGCGTTGCTGCTACCATAAAATATCTCTGGGCATTTGCTGAAGGAGGCCCTGATAAGGAAAATGTATTGTATATCGGGACCGAACCTGGCGGATTATTTGAAAGTTCCGATGGTGGAGAAACCTTTCAGTTAATAGAAAGCCTCTGGAACCATCCTTCCAGGGTAGAACATTGGTTTGGCGGAGGTCGTGACCATCCGGGCATACACAGTATTGTAGTTGATCCGAGAAATAGCGACCACATCTATGTAGGGATCAGTTGTGCCGGGGTTTTCGAAACCAGGGACAGCGGTAAAACATGGGCGGTAAAAAACCAGGGATTACGGGCTGATTACTTGCCTGATCCCCACGCCGAAGTAGGTCACGATCCTCATTTGTTGGTAGCCTGTCCCTCACAACCTGAGGTGCTTTGGCAGCAAAATCACTGCGGCATATTCAAAAGCACCGATGGTGCCAATACCTGGAATGACATTACCGATCCCAAGGGTCCGGCTAAATTTGGTTTTGCCATAGCGGTAGCTGAAGACAATCCCGACCGGGCCTGGGTAGTGCCGGCGATTAGCGATGAGGTTCGTGTTGCAGTTGATAGCGCTATGTGCGTTTGTCGTACGGATGATGGGGGCCAGTCCTGGACTGATTTTCGAGCTGGTTTACCTCAAACGGATTGTTACGATATTGTCTTTAGGCATGCACTTGATGTAAAAGGGGACATCCTGAGTTTTGGAACTACTACTGGCAACCTGTTTCTATCCAATGATCAAGGAGTGCACTGGGAATGTTTAAGTTCAACCTTGCCCATGATCTATTCTTTAGCATTTGTTTAAAATCAAAGAGCATTGTTCCTGGAGTATTTGAGGCAAGTCTAGCGTCTTAATGTTATCTTCAGCAAGTGCCGGGTTGAAAGATCCTAGAAATCTATTTAACCTTTTACATGTTGCTGAGTATAGACCATAAACCTACTAAGGTTGAACATGTTAACATATTCAATGCACATTTTACTCACAAACTCCGATCTAAATATAAAAAATTTCATTTGTGGCAAACTATGCCTATATTATGAGACCCTACAAATCACTTAACATAATTAATCCATGATCCCAAACAAATTTGAATACCTAACCCCAAAATCATTGGAAGAGGCCATAACAATGCTTCAACGATACGGGGAAGAGGCTAAGATCCTTTCCGGTGGACACAGCCTGATTCCAATGATGAAATTGAGATTTGCCACACCGGAATATCTGATTGACATCAATGATCTACCTGGCCTGGACTACATCAAAGAAGAGGATGGTTACTTAAAGATTGGCGCATTAACCAGGGAAGTGGCATTGGAAGATTCTGAGTTGATCAATTCTAAATATCCGCTACTGGTGGATACTGCAAAAATGATAGCAGATCCTCAGGTGCGAAACCTGGCAACAATTGCCGGTAACCTGGCCCACGGAGATGCTGCAAATGATCATCCGGCCACTATGCTTGCCTTGAATGCCAGTATAGTGATTACTAGCTCGACAGGAGAACGTGTGGTCAGCATCAACGATTTCTTTAAGGGATTCTTTACTACTGCATTGGCTTTCGACGAAATTTTAACTGAAATTAGGATTCCCATCCCGGAGGCGGGAAGTGGAGGTGCCTACTACAAACTTGAGCGTAAGGTTGGTGATTATGCCACCGCAGGAGTAGCGGTACAGCTTACTGTAGATGGTTCTGGAACTTGCTCATATGTTGGTATAGGGCTTACCAACGTTAACGCTACTCCTATGCGAGCCTTGCGCAGCGAACAAATGTTGAATGGTCAGGTGATCAACCAAGAGTTGGTTGAACAGGCGGCTAATGCAGCCAGTGAAGAATGTAACCCTACGGCAGACCTTCGTGGCGATGAAGAATACAAAAGAGCCATGGTTGGTGTATTGACCAAGCGTACATTAAAAATAGCTCTGGAGAGAGCTAATCATAAACCACTATAGAATGAAAGAAATAACCCTTAAAGTAAATGGGGAAGAGCACTCATTAGAAGTCGATCCTCGATTGTTACTGGTCCACATGATCCGAGAAGACCTAAGTTTAACCGGAACTCATATCGGTTGTGATACTTCCAATTGTGGAGCATGTACGATTCTGTTAGATGGAAAATCCGTTAAGTCCTGTACTATTTTTGCTGTTCAGGCCCGGGGAAAGGAAATACAAACCGTGGAAGGGCTGGCCGCAGAAGGTTTACATCCATTACAGGAAGGATTCAAGGAAACTCATGGCCTTCACTGTGGTTTCTGTACACCCGGGATGCTTATGCGAGCAGTGGAGTTGCTTGAAAAAAACCCAAATCCATCCGAAGAGGAGATCCGTTGGGGCATTTCAGGAAACCTTTGTCGTTGTACTGGCTATAATAATATTGTGAGAGCCATCCAATATGCAGCTGCTAAGATCCGAGGCGAAGAAACGCCCGCAACTGATCCTGTATTTGTTTAACCTCTGAACGAACTTAAAAAATGATACAATGTAAAACATCCAAAGAAATAGGTGGGATGGGACATTCCATCAAAAGGAAAGAAGATGCTCGATTTATTCAGGGCAAAGGTCAATTTATTGATGACATTAAACTTCCTGGAATGATCTACATGGACATTGTTCGAAGTCCCTATGCCTATGCTAAAATCTTGAGCATCAATACGGAAAAGGCACTGGCCTTACCGGGGGTATTGGCAGTGGTAACAGGCAAGGATCTGGAGCAACATAATCTGCATTGGATGCCCACCTTGATGTCCGATACGCAAATGGTACTTCCGCTTGACACCGTGATGTATCAATCACAGGAAGTGGCGGCGGTTATTGCCACTGAACGCTATATTGCAGCCGATGCAGTAGATCTGGTAGAAGTCGAATATGAACCGATGCAACCACTGATGGACCC
>SMUY01365127.1_pt1 | contig 15341 bp, 14 predicted proteins | sample 2456441 | NCBI WGS metagenome assembly SMUY01 (sample SAMN11095931, study PRJNA526329) | marine sediment metagenome | biome: Marine sediment; feature: Surficial sediment; material: Deep marine sediment; isolation source: Hadal surficial sediment | place: Pacific Ocean | collected 2014-11 | depth...
TCCAATGGACTAACGAAGACTCTACGATACACACAGTCACTAGTAAATCAGGATTTGGAAAAATATTTGATTCTCGTTCAATGAATCCAGGTGATGTCTTTACATTAAATACATCTAATTTGGCAGTGGGCGAATACGAGTATTTGTGTGTTGTACATCCTTGGATGGTTTCAACTTTAGTTATTTCTGTTGAAAGATAATCAAATCTAAAAATGATTTAGCGAAATTGGTATAGAACAATTTTTTGTATAATCCTGTATAGATTACCCGACGTAATCTTGTATAGGATTATGACGGTCTTTCAAGTCTGCTTGATACCACGTGGTATCAATGAAATTAAAACCATTAACCCCCTAGATGGAACTGTTGAAATTTGATACCGAGTTGGAATATATTCAGTTCCAGTTGAGTAGAATAGTTGAATATTACCTAACAATTCCTTAAACTATTCATTTTTTGAATAAAATCTGCTGCTCTATATGAACTTCTTACCAAAGGACCAGATGATACATGGATGAAACCAAGCTTACGGAAAATTTTTTCATAGAACGCAAACTGTGGTAGCGTGATAAATTCAAGAACGGGAAGATGTTTTAAGGATGGTTGAAGATATTGCCCTGCTGTAATAATATCAACCCCAACTGATCTCAAGTCCAATGCAGTTTGTATGACTTCATCTCCTGTCTCTCCAAGACCTAACATTAAAGAAGACTTGGTAAATATCCTAGGAGCGATCTTCTTTATTTCACTCAAAACTTCAATTGAGCACTCATAAGATGCTCTTGAATCCCTCACCAGATGAGTTAGTCTAGACACCGTTTCGACATTATGACTAATCACTTTTGGTTTAGAGTGAATAATTTTTCGAATAGATTTTAAATTTCCCTCAAAGTCTGGAATTAATGCCTCAACAGTTGTACCAGGACAAAGTGATTTTACTAATTTTATGGTTTCAGCAAAATGAGACGAACCGCCATCGTCCAGATCGTCTCTGCAGACAGAAGTGATTACTACATAACGTAGATTCCATGATTTTATTGTTGTAGCTACTCGGTGCGGTTCTTGGGGATCAAGCGCAGGAGGATTTCCGCTAGTTACGTCACAAAATCTACATCCTCTAGTACAGGTATCCCCCATAATCATAATTGTTGCAGTTCCTGCTGCCCAGCATTCTCCGATATTAGGACATGATGCTTCTTCGCAAACAGTATGAAGGTTTTGAGAACGAATTTTTCTTTTCAGGCTGACATAATTTTCACCTGATGGTAATTTTGTTTTCAACCAGTCAGGCTTTCGTAACATTCCTACAAATGAAATGGAAATATAATGTATAAAAACAGTTTACATTGAATGAGGACACCTTTTTATGATCAACATAATTCACTTGGCGCAAAGATAGTAGACTTTCATGGATGGCAAATGCCACTACAATATTTTGGTATTATTGAGGAACATAAAACCGTGCGATCAAAAGTTGGATTGTTTGATGTTTCACATATGGGCATTTTCAAAATTAAAGGTCAAGATGCTGAGAATTGTTTACAGAATTTATTAACAAATGACGTCTCAAAGCTACAAGAAAATCATGCTCTTTATTCGCCAATGTGTCTTGAAAATGGTGGAATTGTAGATGACATTATAGTTTCTCGAGTCAACGGAGAATTTCTTATGGTGGTAAACTCTTCTAATATACAAAAAGACTTCGATTGGGTCAAAGACCATTCTATGTCTGCATTAATAGATGATACTAGTGAACAAATGGCATTACTTGCACTTCAAGGTCCTTTAGCTCTAGACGTGTTAAATGAAGTTGGGCCTAAAGAGTTTGACAAATTAAAACCATTTGAGGTAACAAATTCGAAGCTGTTTGAAGTAGATTGCATCATATCTCGAACTGGTTACACAGGAGAAGACGGTTTTGAAATCTTTTTTGAATCATCTGAAAATAAAATTTGGGATAAATTGCTTGAGGTGGGCTCTAAATTTCAAATCAAGCCCATTGGACTTGGAGCTCGTGATACTCTAAGGCTTGAAGCAGGTTTTATGTTATATGGAAATGATCTTGATGAAAATACAACGCCACTTGAAGTTCCTTTAAAATGGACTGTAAAGTTTGAAACGGATTTCGTTGGAAAAGTGGCATTAGAGAACCAAAAAGTTGCTCGAAAACTGGTTGGTTTTGAGATTTTAGGCACAAAAAGAGTTGCACGAAAAGGTAATGGGGTCTATTTTAATAATTCTAAAGTAGGAATGGTTACCAGTGGAAGTTTTTCACCAACTTTGAATAAATCAATCGGATTTTGTTTTGTATCAAAAGAAGTTCCTCTTGATGAAATAATTCAGATAAACATAGGAAACAAAAATTATGATGCTAAAGTAACCTCAACGAGATTCTATAAACGACGATAGCATTTTTTACAGGAGGTAATAAGAGGTATCCCATGTCTGATAGAAAGTTCACTGAAAGTCATGAGTGGGTTATCATAGAAAATGAGCTAGCATTAGTTGGGATCTCAGATTTTGCACAAAAACAACTTGGTGACATTGTTTCAGTAGAACTGCCAAAAGTTGGCGAGGAGTTCAAAAAAAAAGATACTATTGCCATAATAGATTCAATTAAAGCTTCATCTGATATTTATTGTCCAATTGATGGCATGATTGAAAAAATTAATGAAGAATTGATAGAACATCCTGAATTGATAAATAAATCACCATACGAATCAGGATGGATCGTCAAAATAAAACCACGGGATAAAGGTCAATTAGATAGTTTGATGACACAGGAACAATACGATAAATTCGTTGGAGAGGATTAGGAGATAAAAAGCTGACATGGATTACGTTCCAACAACCAAAAAAGATGTTGATTCCATGATAAAACAAATTGGAGTAAATTCCATCCAAGATTTGTTAGTCAATTTCAAACCACAACTTTCAAAAAAACTCAATTTGAGCGATCCTTTGAGTGAGATGGAGCTCATAGATTACATGACCGGCCTTTCAAAGAAAAATAAAGTTCTAAAATACTTTGCAGGAGGAGGATCCTACAACCATTACTCTCCCGCTGTGATCAATCATTTGATATCGAGAGGAGAATTCTTAACAGCATATACTCCTTACCAGCCTGAGATTAGCCAAGGTTTACTGCAAGCAATTTACGAATTCCAATCCTACATTTGCCTTTTGACAGGCATGGATATTGCTAATGCATCACTTTATGATGGGGCTTCGGCCTTGGCTGAGGCTGCTTTGCTATCCGCATCACATACTAACAGAAATCGTATTTTCGTAAACGAGGGACTCAATCCAAATTATTTGCAAGTCTTGAAGACTTACTGTAATGGTGCAGACCTTGAATTAACCGATAAAATAGATGACAAAACAGCTTGTGTCATTGCTCAGAACCCTGATTTCTATGGAAATATTGAAAATTTACAAAATTTATCTGACAAAGCACACAAAGAGAACGCTCTTTTTGTGACATGTGTTACAGAACTTACTTCCTTAGCAATACTTCGACCTCCAGGATATTGTGGTGCAGACATTGTAGTTGGTGAAGCACAATCACTTGGAATTCCTTTAAGTTTTGGCGGACCTTATTTGGGATTTGCAGCTGTAAAAAAATTCTTGTTAAAAAAACTTCCAGGAAGAATTGTTGGCATGACGACTGACAAGAATGAAAAGAAAGGTTTTGTTCTTACGTTTCAAGCAAGAGAACAGCACATTAGAAGGGAACGAGCTACAAGCAACATTACAACAAACCAAGCACTACTTGCACTGATGGCTACTATCTACTTGGCAACAATGGGAAGAAGTGGATTAATCAATGTTGCAAAAATTTCATATCAAAGAGCTCATCTGTTACAAAAAAAATTAAAAGAAATTGGTTTTGAGCCATTAAATAAAAAACCATTTTACAATGAATTTCTTGTGCAAACTTCGAGTTCTTCAGAGAGTATTATTTCTGAACTTTTAGAACATAATATACTTGGAGGGTTAGATTTAGAAGAAAATAGAATTCTTGTTTGTTGTACGGAGCAAAACTCAATTCAAGATATTGAAGAGTATGTATCATTGGTGAAGTAAAATGAAACTAATTTTTGAATATGATGAACAAATTTCTGGCCATGTACGAGATGAGCCTATTGACCTTGAATTACCTCAAGATTTGATAAGAGATGAGCTGCCTTTACCAAATGTAAATGAGATTGATATAGTTAGGCATTACACCAATTTGTCGCGCAAAAACTATGGAATCGACCTTGGGTTATATCCCCTAGGCTCTTGCACTATGAAGTACAATCCCAGAGTAAACGAAGACATAGCAAGATTAAAGGGGTTTAGCAGTCTTCATCCACTAATTCCATCATCTTGTTCACAGGGATCATTGCAATTGATCTGGGAGCTTCAAGAGAGTTTGAAGGAGATTACTGGAATGGATAACATTACATTGCAGCCAGCTGCTGGTTCACAATGCGAATTATTAGGAATTATGATCGCCAAGAAATATTTTGCAGAAAAAAATGAAAAGAGAAGCAAAATTATAATCCCTGACTCTGCTCATGGTACAAATCCTGCTACTGCTGCCATGTGCAAATTCCAAACTGTAACGATTCCTTCTGATAAAAGGGGCAATATGTCATTGAATGATTTCAAACAAACTTTGGATTCTGAGGTTGCAGTTGTTATGTTGACCAATCCAAACACGCTTGGTTTGTTTGAAGAAAACATATTGGAAATTAGTGATTTGTCCAAAGAAAATGGAACTTTGATGTACTGTGATGGCGCAAACATGAATGCATTACTTGGAATTAGTAAACCTGGCGACCAGGGTTTTGATATGGTCCATCTAAATCTTCACAAGACCTTTTCAACACCTCATGGAGGAGGAGGCCCAGGAGGGGGAGCTTTAGCAGTTAATTCATTTTTAGGTGATTATTTACCAATACCTAGAATAATCAAGGAAAATGAAAGCAAATTTTCTTTAGATTATTCAGTAGGTAAATCAGTTGGAAGGATTCATTCCTTTTACGGAAATTTTGGCATCATCGTTAGAGCTCTCTCCTACATTAAATCGTGGGGCTCCAATATACGACGCGTTTCTGAGCATGCAGTGTTAAATGCTAATTATTTGGTTAGTCTTCTAAAGGATGTTTATCATCTTCCTTTTGATCGAAGCTGTGCACATGAATTTGTTTTATCATCAAAAAACCTTGGAGAAAAAAGCACAATGTATATCGCAAAGAGAATTTTAGATTACGGATTTCATCCCCCGACAATTTACTTCCCACTAATTGTCCCTGAAGCATTAATGATAGAGCCTACTGAAACAGAGACTAAGGAGACCTTGGATGAATTTGCTTCTGTGTTAAAGAAGATTGCATTAGAATTAAAAGAAAATCCTGATCTTGTAAAAGAAGCTCCTCATACTACTCCTATTGGAAGACTTGATGAGGTAAAAGCCGCACGTGAACCAAATCTTAGATGGTTACCTACACCCGATGACAAAAAATAGCAAAAACAAGAAATCGACTTTGCGAAATTCAAGTAGTGTTTACAAATCAAAAAAACTTGTTCAAATTTCCCTGTCATATGACGAAGAAAATCATGAAATTCATTCAATAAAGATTACTGGGGATTTTTTTCTTTATCCAGAAGATAGATTAGAACTGCTAGAAACTAATCTAATTGGAGTTAAAGTTGATAGAAATATTTTGAGGAAAAAAATAGAAGAGTCTTTAATTGATTCACAAACATTTGGGTTTGACTCAAAATCTTTGACAGAAGCAATCATGCAATGTATTTGAAAGGGGAGATAATCTTTAGAATTTAATCAAATAAGACTGTTAGAAACTGGTAGCCACTCAGGTGCTTGGAACATGGCACTAGATGAAGCGTTAATGGATTCAACAGATAGTACTATCATTCTTAGAATTTATGGGTGGAATCCATCCTGTGTTTCAATTGGATATTTCCAAAGCATTAATGATATTAACCTAAAAAAATGCCAGCAGGAAAGAGTTGATGTTGTTAGAAGGATGACAGGAGGAGGGGCAGTCTTTCATGAATCCGAGTTAACATATTCGATTATTACAAAAAAATATTCCCAAAATATACTTGAATCCTATAAACTCATTTGTAATGTAATAACGTCTGCTTTAAAAAAACTGGGAATTGATGGGCAATTTATTCCACTAAATGACATTGTTGTAAATGGGAAAAAAGTTTGTGGGAATGCCCAAACAAGGAAAAAAAATACCCTCTTACAACAGGGAACAATTCTGCTTAAAGTCAATGCTGAAAAGATGTTTTCCCTACTAAATGTGCCACAAGAAAAAATTGCTGATAAAGAGATTTCTGATGTTAAAGAAAGAGTGATGGGAATAAATAGAAAATTTGATGAAGTGGCAGATTCTTTAAAGCAAAGTGCCTGTGAAATTTTTAATTCAGGTCTATATGATAGCCAATTAACAAAAGAGGAGATGGAATTATCCGAAAAGCTATCATTAGAAAAGTATTCATCAGAAAAATGGAATTTTAGAAGATAACGTGACAAAATTTATTGCTTATCAATTTTGATTTTATTTGATGTATGATTTAGTAATTATTGGCGCAGGTCCTGGCGGTTATGTATGTGCAATTGTTGCAGCACAGTTAGGAGCTAAGGTATGTATCGTTGAAAAAGATGGTTTAGGAGGAACCTGTACACAACGAGGTTGCATTCCAACCAAATATCTTCATTCTCTTGGAGAGATTATGCGAAGAGCAAACAGTGCTAAAAGATATGGCATAGAGGGTAACTTTAGCGTAAATTATGATGTTTTAAAATCAAAAATGTTTAGTACTGTTTCTAAACTAGCCTCTGGAATCAAATTGTTATTAGAAAATAATGATGTCGAACTCATAAACGGAGAAGCAAAAATAATCTCACAGAACAAGATTGGTGTGAATGACAAAATTTTAGAAACTAAAAATATTGTAATTGCAACAGGGAGTCATCCTATTTGTATTCCAAGTTATGAGTTTGGAGACAAAATTGTCTCTACAGATTCCATCTTTGACCTTGAACATCTTCCTAAATCTGTCCTAATTGTTGGTGGTGGATATAGTGGGTGTGAATTTGCATCCATTCTGAATGCTTTTGAATGCAAAGTGTGGCTTGTAGAAGTCCAAGAGAGATTGATGCCAAAGCAACCAGTAGATATTGGAAAGACAATTGAAAAATACATGAAACTGGATGGAATTAGTATCCTTACAAATTCTAGGGTTGAAAAGATAACAAAAGGTGAAGTAATGGTAAATGGCAAATCCATAGATCCTGAAAAAATTCTAGTATGTACAGGGAGAGAACCAAACCTGAATCCGGATGAGCTTGACAAAATTGATATAAAATTTGACAACAAAGGAATAATTGTAAATGAGAAAATGCAAACCAACATTGAAAATGTGTATGCAATTGGAGACATTACTGGAAAATACGAGTTAGCTCATGTAGCATCAAAACAAGGAGAGGTTGCTGCTCAAAATATAATGAGAAAAGATACGGTAATGGATTACTCTGTTGTGCCGTTTTGTGTATTTACATATCCTGAAGTTGCTTTTGTGGGCAGATTAGAAGGTAAATCTGGAGAAATCTCATTGGCTGCAAATGCTAAGGCAAATTGTTTAACGGAGACCAAAGGTTTCGTCAAAGTGTTTGAAGAAAATGGCATTTGCATTGGTGCAATTATTGTAGGCCTCCATGCTGGTGAACTAATTAGCGAACCAGCTCTTGCTATCAGAATGCGGCTTTCAATGGATGATGTATTAGAAACTATTCATGCACATCCCACCCTTCCCGAAGCATTTGTAGATGCCATAAGAGACGCAAAAGGATCTCCTATTCACACACCTGTAAAGACAAAAACTCTTGAATAGTGTTCTTTGAAAAAACGCAAGTTTCTTTGTAAGACATTTAACGCCTCTTTTTACACTGAATTCTGAGTAAACTGGCCAAAAAATTTGGGATCGAGCTTGGAATAAAAGCACCTTTCAAAGCAATTCAAAAGGCTGCCTTGATGGCGGATGATTCCAACATTAATTATTTTTTCATTCCAGAAACAAATCCAAGTGTTATCGGCGTAAATGCGCTTGATACAATTATGAGCTTAGTTGGTCAGGTCAGCAAAATAACTCTAGGAACTGGAATTATCAATGTTTTTTCTAGGACCCAAGAAGAGATATGTAGATTATCTGAGGAAATTTATCTAAAAACAAATAGAAAATTTGTATTGGGATTAGGAACTAGTGCACCAGCTGTTATTGAAAAAATGTATAACTTAAAATTCGAAAAGCCAGTTACACGTCTTAAAAAATATACAAAATATCTTAAAGCAAAATATCAAGGTCATATATTTTGGTCAGCTGTTGGGGATAAAGTCACAGAACTTGCTGCCCAATATGCTGATGGCGTAATATTTTTTTTAAAACCTGAAAAAGAGATCGAGAAAAGTATCAGAATAATAAAAGAAAAACTTTCACAACTAGGAAAACCCCTTGAGTCTTTTGAAATAATTAATATTCGACCCACTTTCATGAGTTCAACGGAGCAAAAGGCAAAAAAAGCTGCTCAGATGACGGTTGCAAGCTATGTTGGTGCAAATGAATTTTATTCAAAACCATTAGAGAAATCAGGATTTGAAAATGAGGTTCTTAGAATCTCTCAAAATTTTAAATCTGTTGATTTGCATGCTGCCTCAGAACAAGTAAGTAATGAAATGATTCAAGAATTGACAACTTTTGGAACTGTGACAGATTGTAAAGCAAAATTAAATCAATATTATGAAAATGCCAAGGTCAAAACAGTAATAGCAGGTTTTGATCTACCAAAAGATGAATACAATGAAAAATTCTTCAATTACCTTTCTGAATTAATCAATAATCGTTGAGAAATGTCTCCAATCACTATCTCAAATATAGATATTGAGTTTGCCCCATTTTCCTATACCATTGACGAACTAGTTGATGATATTTTTGTTAATAAATTAGATAAAGAGGTAAGAGATTTTGCAAAAAATGAATTAGGTATTTCCAGGATTTACAAGGCTTATGACCTAAAAAAAATTGATTTTGATAATACTGATTTTGTACTGCCGGATGTTAGTTTGAATGATATGTATGTCAAAATTGCTGGAAAAGTATGTGCTTCTTCGAAGCTGGTTCCTCATGATATTGGATTTTTAATTTCAATCAACGATTATCAAGAGAATTTAGCTCCCTCCCCAACGGTTGAAATAGTATCAAGATTAGGGTTAAAAAAAGATATCAGGACTCAAAATTTTCAAGGATTAGCCTGCTCATCTTTGTCCGAAGCAATACTAAATGCTGCTGGTCATTTTTCTTTGGGAAATATTGATGATGTTTTAGTTCTTATTGGAACATTCTATACAGGTTGGTTTTTAGATCGGCTAAAACAAATCAAACATGTTTCAAAAAACAATGTTAAAGAATTTTTAAATTTTATATATTTTCTAATATTTAGTGACGTTACAGCATCTACAATAATATCTCATGGTACAAAGTTAGATGGATCTTTAGCACAAATTGACATTAACTCGATTTTTTCACTCAAGGACAATAATTATGAGAGTTATAAAAAAGCAACAATCAAGCTTTCTCCTAGTAAAGATTATAGAATAATATTTGATATGAATCTTGACGCTAAGCAACTAAAAGAAAGTGTTGCAAATCTTTCTTTGGAAAATATTTCCAGATTACGTAAAAAATTTCCTCAAGATTTTGAAAAAATCAAGTTGTGGGGATTTCATACTGCAGGAACCAGATTTGTTGATTACATTAGGGAAAAATGTAATATTGAAAAAAATAATGCCAAACTAACATATGATTTAATGAAAGAAACTGGCAACACTGGTGCAGTAAGTGCTCTACAGATTATCAAGGAATCAATTGAAAGAAAATTCCTGAATAAAGGAGAACTAGGCTGCATTGTAGATTATGGATGGGAGGGGGCAAATACCTTTCTCTTCAAATCTTTGAGATGATGTAATATAGTAATTTTGAAGGACAGAAAATAAATCGTTTAGCCGAATAGTGAGGATAAACCTTCCATAGCCTCTTCTTCTGATTTTCCGGCTTCCTTTTTTTCCTTCTTGTCGTCTTTCTTTTCCTCCGCACCTGCTTCAGCTTGTGGTGCTGGTGCGGCTACTGTAGCTGGTGCTGCTTTAATGGCCTCATCAATATTAACATCGGCTAATGCTGCTACTAATGCTTTAACTTGTGACTGATTTACCTCGGTTCCCGATGCTTTAACTAGCGAACTAACATTTTCCTCGTTAATTTCTTTTTGAAGCTTGTGCAAAAGCAAAGCAGCATACACATATTCCATGGTATCGAAAATTCTCTAGGGGCTTAATATAAAACTATGCAGAAAATTACCAATTTTTATTTGGTGGAGCAAGAATTTTCAAACTTCGACATATGGAATATAGATTCTTTTTGAGATTTTTGTCTGTCAATGTGTCTCCTTTATTTTGAAGAGCTCGTCTTGCTTGATTTCTTTCAGAACCAGGAGAAAGTGATAGTACGTTATTGATTAGTTCAGGAATTGATTCTCTTATCCATCCCTCTAAAACTGCATAAGCCCTTGGGGAAATGATTTCAACACGATCTGATTTCAAATCCAAAACATCAGTAAAATTTTCATATTTAACTCTGTAAATAAGTGCAAAAATACAATTTTCAGGAGTTGGATTTGTTAGAATTTCAATAGAACGTATGCCAGCTTTGCCCTGTTCAATTTTATTTTTTAAACCTACTGGATCAACTATTAGACCGTTGACACCTATTTTATTTCCGTCAACACCAGTAACTACGCCAAAAACAATGTTTTTGTATTCCCCATTGGATTTTGGGGCAAAAATGTAAATCCCCTCTTTCATGATGGGTTTTTTATCTAACACAAATAATGTGATTTAATATTCTATTTAATTGATCTTTATATACAAATCTTAATGGTGCCTCTTGAAGGAGGGAAACTGGCTGAGAAATTTTTTTAAGTGGGTTTTGTATATGATACCTTGAAGGCTGGCTTTTGATGTAGCCTCATATAATTAATTTATGTAAGGTTTAGCCAGCTTTCAACCTTGATCTTCAATTTTATAAGATGTTTTTGATGATTTTAAAAACTATGAAATTGTGTAAAGTTTCATCACAAAACAAATACGATCTTTTTCTATAATGCAATGAATTTTTTTCAAATTGACAAAACATTTTGCATGTATGATGAACAGATTAACTGAAAAAGATGCCTAATTGTGCTAAAATGCAACAAAATGAAGCATTTAACACTGTGATTTTTATTGTAAATGTAAATTATTACATGTCAATGATTGCAAATACTGCAAACAACGACATTTCAACAAGCATTTGACAGTTTTTTTGTGTAATGTACACACAACATGTGTTTACCAACTACTGTGAAAAATTTTACGTTGTTTGTTGCAAAATGTTGCAATGTGTTGTATTTTTGTAAAGATAAAATAGTTTTATATACTAGTTTTAGAGCTGTTACCAGAATGGCTACATCAAAAGCTAGAAGTGCAGCTGCAAGAAAAGCAGCGCGCACGCGAAAAAGAAATGCGGAATTAAAAGCTGCAGCAAGAAAAAAAACTTCAGCAAGAACTAGACGTCGTGCAACTGCAAAAAGTGCAGTTAGCAGACCAGCACGAAGAAGTCCAGCACGAAGAAGTCCAGCTAGAAGTCCAGCACGAAGAACTCAAGCTAGAAAAACAGCACGAAGAGCTGCTAGTAGAAGAGCACCCGCACGAAGACCTTCCAGAAGGAGACGTTAGTCCCTTCTTCTTTTTTTTATTCTAAAATTTGATACGAATTGCTCACAATCATTTTTACGCATAGGCGACAGTCTGAATAAATCTAACAGTTCATTTTTTATTGTGTCATCATCCTTGTGTAAACGATAATCAATTAACTCTGGTTGTTCAAAGAATATTTTGACTATATTGGTGTAAGCTTTGCACATACATGCACAATTTTGGCGTCGGCAATTCTTAATATCGGTATATTGGAAACATTTTCAGATGAATAAGAAAGATATTATTAAGAAATTTTCAGCCGAACCTGATAGATATTTCAAAGTAAAATTATTTGAAGAGCAAGGTTTTGAACGTAAATCTTGTTCAAAATGCGGTAGATTTTTCTGGACATTAAATTCTAGCCATTCTCTTTGCCCAATTGATGCTGAGGATGCATATTCATTTATTGGAAATCCTCCCACTCAGAAAAGATTCGATTATTCTCAAGCATGGAAGGAAGTAGAATCATTTTTTGTGAAAAATGGACACACTTCGGTTAATCGATATCCAGTAGTTTGTAGATGGCGTGATGATTTGTATTTTACAATTGCATCAATAGTTGATTTTCAAAGAGTGATGGGTTCAAAGGTAGTCTTTGAGTTTCCAGCAAACCCATTGGTTGTACCACAAACATGCCTAAGATTCAAGGATTTAGAAAATGTAGGAGTAACTGGAAAACATTTTTCTAGTTTTTGTATGATAGGTCAACACAGTATACCAAATTCTCATGGTTATTGGAAAGATGAATGTATTGATCTTGACTTTAGATTGTTAACAGAACAATTTGGAATAAATAAAAACGAAGTGGTTTTTGTTGAAGATGTGTGGGAAGGAGGGGGCTCGTTTGGTTCTTCTCTAGAGTTTTTTGTCAAGGGAGTAGAATTGGGAAATGCAGTGTTTACCGAATTCCAAGGCGAGCTTGGCAAACATTCAGAATTAGATCAAAAAGTTATCGATATGGGAGCTGGTCTTGAAAGATTTGCCTGGATTACAATGGGAACACCAACTGCATATGATTGTTGTTTTGGTCCAATAACAAGTCAACTAATACAAAAAGTTGGAATTGATACAGATTCTAATTTGTTAACGAGATACTTTACTGCAATTGCAAAAAATAGTGAGAGTTATGATGACATTTTTGTTGCAAGAAAGCATGTAATCAATGATGTAGGACTAACTGATGAGCAAGTTAATCGTATAATTTCTCCACTTGAAGGAATTTACTTAATTGCTGATCACATTAGAACTCTAATCTTTGCTATATCAGATGGAGCACTTCCAAGCAATGTTGGAGGAGGATACAATCTCCGAATGATGCTAAGAAGAATAATTGGTACAATGGATAGATTGTCTCTAAAATTTGACATGAATGAAATGATTGATGCACAGATTGATTATCTTAAAAATACATATCCAGAATTAGAAGAAACTAGACAAGACGTCAAGACCATAGTTTCGATAGAATCAGGAAGGTATGAGGGATCAAAATCAAGGATGCAGAAAATGGTCAGCAAGTTAAAACAAAAACCCTCAGTTGACGATTTAATACGATTATACGAGTCAGATGGCATTACTCCTGATTATCTAAAGGAAATGAAGGTAATTTCTGAGATTCCTTCTGCATTTTACTCTAAACTATCAGAGCTGCATCAATCTGCGAAAAAGAAGGAACAATATGCACTTCCATTGCAAGGCCTTCCAGATACAGATCTATTGTATTATGGAGACGATCCAAAAGAGTTTGATGCCAAAGTTCTCAAATCATTTGACAAGTATGTGGTACTTGATAAGACATCATTTTATGCACGAGGTGGAGGACAAGAACCCGATCATGGAAAAATTGCAGGATTTGTTGTAGTTGATGTAAACAAGCATGGCGATATAGTTGTTCATGAACTACAGGGAGGAATGCCAAAAGAAGGTGAAAACGTTCAATGCGTCTTAGATTCAAAAAGAAGGGATGGAATTACTAAACATCACACTAGTACACATATTCTCAACTCTTCTTCTCGAAATGTTTTAGGTTCATGGGTTTGGCAGCATTCTGCATTCAAGGAAGTTGACCATGCAAGACTAGACATTACACATCATTCTGCACTAACTGATGAGGAGGTTGCAAAAATTGAGGAGCTTGCAAACTCTAAGGTTAAGGAAAACATTCCGGTAATAATTGAGAGTTTTGATAGAGGAGCTGCAGAGCAAAAGTATGGCTTTAGAATTTACCAGGGCGGAATGGTTCCTGTAAAGTCAGTTAGAATTGTATCAATTGAGGATTTTGATATAGAGGCCTGTGGGGGAACACATGTTAAAACAACAAAAGAAATTGATTTAATCAAAATTACAAGAACAAAAAGAATTCAAGATGGAGTAGTAAGACTAGAGTTTGTAGCCGGACAAACTGCGCAAGATTATGTTAAAAAACATGCAGCAGAGCTTGAAGAACAATCAGCTGAACAAGCCGCAAAAGAAGAACGAGATAAGATAAGAGAGCGAATGAAAGAACAAGCAAGAAAAAACATTCCAGTTTTGTTAAAAGAAATTTCTCAGATTTCAATTGGTACAACTAAACTAAGAAATATTGAAGTAATTACAACCAAATCTAGAAGATTTTGTTGGACGAAAAATGACAGATATGATGAGTATTTTCACATTAATTTTGGAGAAAAGCTAGTCAAAGCGAACCCTAGAGCAGTATATTGTGGACTTTTTGATGAAGGAGGCACAGTCAGAGCCATAGTTTACTCTGGAGAAGAGGCCTCAAAGGACAATAAAGCAGGCGATATTGCCAAGGCAATCTCAGAAATCCTCGGTGGTGCTGGTGGAGGAGATGCTAGATTTGCTCAGGGAGGAGGAAAAGACAAATCTAAAAAAGACGAGGCTATCAACAAAGCAAAATCAATGGTTTTGGAATAGGATTTGTATGAAAATAGACTGGAATGGAATTGCAACAAAGTGGAGGCAGAAATGGAATGAGGGAAAAGAGTTTGAGACAGATCCCAATGACAAGGAAAAAAAATTCATTACAGTAGCTTATCCATATCCAAACTCACCACAACACATTGGACACGGCAGAACTTACACACTAGCTGATGTTCATGCAAGATTCTATCGAATGAAAGGATACAATGTTTTGTTTCCAATGGGATTTCACTATACTGGAACGCCAATACTTGGCATGGCAAAAAGAGTTGAAGCAAACGATTTTGAAATAATTGATGGATTAAAAAACATCTATCATGTTCCAGATGAGGCAATCAAAACGTTTGTAGAGCCAATAAGGATTGCAGAGTATTTTCACAAAGAGATTAAAGCTGGCATGATTGAGATGGGATATTCTATTGATTGGAGGCGAGAGTTTGCAACAATTGATCCTGTCTATCAAAAGTTTATCGAGTGGCAAATCAATATTCTAAAGGAAAAGAATCTAATCATTCAAGGGTCTCATCCTGTTGGATGGTGTCCTAAAGACCA
>SMUY01004925.1_pt1 | contig 15328 bp, 10 predicted proteins | sample 2456441 | NCBI WGS metagenome assembly SMUY01 (sample SAMN11095931, study PRJNA526329) | marine sediment metagenome | biome: Marine sediment; feature: Surficial sediment; material: Deep marine sediment; isolation source: Hadal surficial sediment | place: Pacific Ocean | collected 2014-11 | depth...
CCTGATGAAAGCGCGTGAAGGTGCCGCCTCCGGCGTCCACCATGATGCGACTGACCCCGTCGACCCAGACGATGTACCCGGCCGAGGCACGTCCGGCGCCGAACGGTCCGCCGGACCCGAGCACCTGGAGCCAGACGCCGGTGTCGCCGCACGCCGCCCAGGCGGGGCCTAGGCCTGCTGTGGCGACCAGTAGTCCGGCCAGGATACTGAAACGAGCGAGCGTCCTCACGGTGACCTCCTCTTGGGCGGTAATGACCCAACGGGTTCAGTCTAGCAAGGGAGGCTGTGACGAGGGCGACGCGGGTGGAACATCGCGTGCGGTTGGAGGACGATGTGACCCACACACACCTGCCCGCGCACCCTCGCCTCATGTCCGCGCTGATCGCCTGTATCGGCGCCACGGCCTGCTCGACCGGGCCCGCCATGTAGCCGGACCCGTCCGCGGTGTTTGATGCCGAGCGCCTCCGCGCGTCGGTCGGCGACAAGGTCACGCTGCGTCTCACGGGCCGCATGGACGAAGCGGCGGAGGCTGTCAACGTGGCGAGGCGACTGGTGCGGAACGAAGAGGCCGACTGGAGTGTCATCTCGACCCCGTCCAGCGGATGGTTCACATGCGCGGGCGAGCGCGGGCCTGGCATCGCGGCGCTGCTCGCGTTGGCCGAGTGGGCCCACGCGCGACCCGACAGCCTGCACTGTCTGTTTGTTTGTCGCCACCCGGAATGTGCGTGATTTCGAACACTGCGGGGTCGATCTCGTCAACCCCTTCGAATCCCAGGGGCGTTGACCCGCGAGCGCACTCCGGCGGTGGGCTACCGGCGACGTGGCTGCGGTCGGGGCAGCGGCTTGCGTGGCAACAGCTCGTCGCGGTTCGCGGCGTGATAGACGAACGAGGCGACGATGACCGCGTTCTTCATCATGTCGGAGGCCTGCACGCGCTCGTAGACGTCCATGTTGGTGTGGTGCGTGCGCGAGCCGTACTCCACCGGGTCCTGGATGAACTGGAACCCGGGCAGCCCGACGGCGTCGAACGCCAGATGGTCGGTGCCGCCGGTGTTGCGGATGCTCAGCGTGGTCATCCCAAGATTGGCGAACGGCGCCATCCAGGCCTCGAAGACCGGCGCAATCGCCTCGTTCCCCTGCAGATACACCCCACGCAGCAGCCCGGTGCCGTTGTCCACGTTGAAGTAGCCGGACAGCCGGGCGTGGTCCGGCTCGAGCGCCATCGTGCGCCGGTCGCCGAAATGCGTGGTGACGTAGGCGCGTGAGCCGAGCAAACCCTGCTCTTCACCGGTCCAGAGCGCAATCCGCACCGTGCGACGCAAGGGCAGCCCGGTAGCCTTCAGAATCCGCATCGCCTCCATCATGACCGCCGAGCCGGCGGCGTTGTCGGTGGCGCCGGTGCCGGCATGCCACGAGTCGAAGTGCGCGCCCAGCATCACGACCTCGTCGGCCCGGTCGGTGCCCGGAATCTCGGCGATGATGTTGAACGCATCGAGGGTCTCATCGTGGAAGCTGTTCCGGACGTTGAGCTCGAGCGTGACCGGGATGTCCTTCTCGAGCGTGCGCACGATGCGGCCATAGTGCTCGGTCAACAGCACGACCTGCGGCGCAACCGGCGGGTCGTCCGGGTTCCGCGAGCCACCGCTCCGCACCCAGACGCTGCCGGTGTCACCACGCCGCGACCCTGGATTCGGCCCCGGCTCGATGAGCGCGGCCACGCCCTCCTCGACGAAGAACGCCATCCGTCGATCCGCGAAGCCCCGGCCCCCACGCCCACCACGGCGCCGGCCCCGACGCCCTGCCGGGTCGGGCTGCGCGGCGAGCCCGGCGAGCTGGTCGTCGGTGTAGCGGCGCCCCGGCGCCTCGAACAGCGCCTGCACGTCGGGAACCGGCGCGGTCAGGACGAACTTACCGGCCAGCGTGCCGCGATGCGTCTCGATGTCGGCGTCGTTCCCGATAATGGCCAGGACCGCCTCTCCGGTCGCCACGCCGCCGGTCCCCGGTGTCCAGGCCTTCGAATAGCCAATGAGTGGATAGGCCTGCGGCGCGATCGCGTGGGCATAGAACCGGTCGTTGCTCCAGCCACGGCCGAACTCGCCCCACACTTCCTGCGCGATGTTGGTCAGGCCCCACTCGGCGAACTGCTCGACCGTGTAGTCGGCGGCGGCCTGGAGATTGGGGGACCCGGTGAGCCGCGGGCCGTGAACATCGGTCAACCAGCTCATCAGCTCCATCACCTGGGAGCGTTCAAACCCTTCGGCCTTGATCGCATACACGGCGCTCAGGTCGACCGGCTCGTCGCTCTGCCCGACGAGCGGGAGCGATGCGGCACAGCCGAGGATGACGACCGCACCAGCAACGCGGGCCGCCGCGGACAGTCGCTCCATAGCGTGGCTGGGCAAGGTGTCTCCTCCGAAGGGTCGAGAGCCCAGGGGACGGTCGACGACAGTGTGCCGACTACTGTATCTCTTCGGTCGCGGGACCGCCAAGGGTCCGGTCGAGAATCGCGTCACGTTCCTGGGCGTCGAGGCGCCCGGCTGGCAAGGCGCGAGGAGAGAGCATACCGGCAGGGTTCGACCGACGAGGAACGCCGCCAGACCGGATGGATCGGCGGCCACCAACGTGATGCGATTCTCGACCTGGCCCTCAGGGGACGAACGCCACGATCCTGAGCGGCCCGCCGCTGCCACCCTCGATCTTCATCGGCAGCGCGACGACGTAGCTCCCGGTGGCGGGCAGCGCCGAGAGATTGGCGACGTTCTCGAAGCCCGAGATGCTCTCGGCGTAGAGGATCACGTGCGCGCGGAAGTCGGTGGATTGCCCGCGGTCGATGCTCGGGGTGTCGATCCCGACGGCGACGATGCCGCGGTTGTCCACGAGCCAGTGGGCCGCCTCGGCGCCGATCCCGGGGAAGTGCAGCTCGGCCACCGCCGCGTCCCCCGTCAGGTCGGTGCCGAGATACGCCGTGCGGTCGCTCCAGCGGTCGGCCCACCCGGTGCGGATCAGAAGGATCGCGCCGTCCGGAATCGCTCCGTTCGCCGCCTCCCACGCAGTGAGATCGTCCACCGACACGAGGTAGTCCGGCGTCACGTGTGTGGTGACGTCGACCACTACCGCGGGTCCGATGAGCCCCGAGAGCGGGATCTGGTCGTTTGTCAGGCCACCCTCCGCAAAGTGCAGCGGCGCGTCCAGATGGGTACCACCGTGCTCCGCCGACGCAAACTGATACGACGCGTAGAACCAGCCGCCCTCGGTGGGTCCGAACGCCAGCTCCTCCAGTTGAAACCCCGCGGTGTCGGTCGGCCAGTAGATCGTCGACTCGGAAAAGGCGTGCGTCAGGTCGACCCACCGTCCCCCAGTGTGGTCGAAGACGGCGCCATAGTCCGCAGCGGGCGGCCCACAGGCCGCGAGTCCGGTCACGAGAACCAGCGGTGCGATGTGGCGCATGATCATGACCTCCCTCACTGCGCTGCCGGTGTCACACATACGGCGGTACGCATGACACGGACCACTTGGATTCGTCAGCCGGTGTCCGCTTCCACACGCGACAGCAGACGAAACCAGCGCCACGCCACGAACGCGACTGCGGCCACCCCGACGAGCGATCCGACGAGCGCCCCACCGTAGGCCCGCTCAAACCCTCTCTCCACCACTCCGGGCACGATCAGCGCCGCAGTCGACAGAACCACGAGGGCAGGGTAACTGCGCAGCACCCAGATGTACGCGACCAGGAGCAGTGCCCCGCTGAGGAGACCCGACACCGCCCAGGACGCCAGCGTGTCCCGCGACGGTCCTGGCGCCAGCAGGGCCCCAACGAGGATCAGGGCGATCGCCCCCACGACGCGGCGCCTGGCCCACCCACCGGTCAGCGCGTTGACGGACGTGATGACCAGCATCGCCACCACCGTGAGCAGGAGATACGCAGGCACGGGGCCCAACGCGGCGGTCAACCAGGGGACCATCGCATCCGCCGGGCCATACGCGGACCACGGCGGCAGCGATCTCCCAAACAGGGTCCCGACCGACGCGACGCCCCCAAGGAAACCGACACCGAGGGCCACCCCCGTCCACACGGCCAACCTCGTGTCGGCCCTGGTCGTGAACCGGCCGTGCGCGAGGACGTGGCAATGGCCGGCCAGCAGCCCGACCAGCACCGCGAGCACGCCCTGGCCGATAAGTCCACCCACAATGAAGAGTCCAACCTGTAAGAGCAGCGGTTGGGCCGTGTCCAGCCCGTTCATCAGGCTCGGCCAGTCGTTCGCCAGCTGGACCACGGAGACGACCAACACGAGGCCGGCAACCGTCAAGGCGGTCTCGAGGTGGAACTGTCCACGTGTCCACCGAACGATGGCGGCCACGGCGCCCCCGACCAGCAGCAGGCCGAGGAGGGTATTTGACGCGACGGCGACGACCGACATCGTGGCGCGTCGCTGGTTCTCCCGGCGCCGCCATTCTTCCGGCAGGTAAATGGAACGCCCCGTGTCGACAACCTCGTCACCCCCAATCTGCACCGCCACCCTGGCCTCGCCGCCCGAGAGGCCACCGACCGCCTCGTCGCGAAAGGTGAAGGTCCAGTCGGTTCGCGACGGCCGGCGGGACGACTCGGCCGAGATCTCACGCAGGCTCGCGACCCCCTCGAATCGATCGAGCGCGTCCCGCGCCAGAGACCGCGCGGCGTCTTCCGAGAGCGCCGGCCCTGCCGTATCTTCGGCGAGCCGATGCTCCTGTCGCCCCAGGGTCCCATCGGCAGCGACCCACACGATGTGCTCTTCGGCGCGAGCCGCCACGTCACCTTCGAAGCGGGCGTAGCGCACACGCCAGCGCGGCCCGGACAGATACTCGCCGAGCAGCGCGCGATACCGCTCCTCGCCTGCCTCAGTCCAGACGAAACGGTCCTGTTGATCGAGACCGCTCACCACGACGCTCAGCTCGCGCCAGTCGTCCACGTCGACCCCTCGCTCGGCGAGCGCCGCGCGCGCCACGTCCAGCGCCGTGCCGCGACCCACCTCGAGTGGGGGTGATTCGCTGGGGGTGACGGCGCCATACCCCCACAGCCCGACACCGAGTACCGCGACCCCGGCCACGACCGGAAATCGGGGCAGACCGAGCGGCTCCCGAGGCGCGGCGGCTGTCGTCCCGTCGGGTGCCGCAGGTTCCGGGGGGCTCCAGGTTCTGTTCAGCAGCGCCGACGGCACCCCGATCCACCCGCCGCCTCGCAGCCGGGCGCTGAGCACGACCCAGACGGGAACGAGCACGAGCAGCAGGAAGATGCCCTGGTCGACCCATGCCCCGGGCGCCGAGGACACGAACAGCGGGATCCCGAACAGCACCGCGTCGAATGCGAAGTGCATGACGATCGCCGGGAGCAGTCCGAAACGAAGATACAGCAGGCCGAAGATCGTCGACGGCACGATCAGCTCGATGAGGCGAGCGTAGGACGGCTGTGTGGGGTAGGCGGCGTGACCGGCCCCGAAGATGACGATCTGCACCACGAACGCCGCCGTGATCCACGCGCGGCGACCGCCAAACCGATTCCCGAGGAGGGCGGCACCCGCCAGGGGGACGGCCCGGAACAGACACTCCTCCCAGAAGCCGGCCTGGAGCGACAGGGCGATCGGGTCGAGCCACGGGAACACCGTGGCCAATGAATCGGGGTTCAGCAGCGCATCCGACGGCGACCACCAGCCCAGGTACCGGGTGACGAACCAGTAGAAGGTCACGAGAAACGCCAGGTCGACGCCGACGATCAGGTAACCCGCCACCGTCTGGCCCAGCACCTGCCAGGAGCGCGCCGCGTCCAGCGACCAGACGCGCCAGAGCTGAATGTGATGCGGGAAGGCGCGTCGCGACAGGCTCTCGGCCGCCATGAACGACAGGGCGAAGACGCCGGTGAACGCCAGAAACAGGGCGCCGAGCAACGCCACCTGCTGCAGGGCGAAGCTGGTTTGCGAGACCGCGGTGTCGTACTCCATCCACAACAGCGGCCACGAATTCAGCCCCACCAGCAGCTGGGTACAAGCAATGGACGCACCCCACAACAGTGGCGTCCGCCACAACACCCACCGCTGTCGGAGCAGCACGAAGAGCCCCACCCCGATGCCGCCGATGCCATAGATCAGGAGCATGGCGAAGCTACCGCCGATGGTGATGCCCTCGTTGGCCGATCGCATCTCTGCATACCGGCGGTCGAAGGCCTCGGGAATCTGCAGGACGTGCGTGAGCTCGGTGAAGCGGTCGCCGCTCACGACCAGACGCAGTCGGAACCTGCCGTCGCCGACCACGACGTCGGCGCGTTCATAGACGAACGTGTGGTCGATGCGTCCTTGCGGTTGCTCCTGCTGAGACGACTCGACCAGCGCGTAGCTGTCGAGCGCGACGTTCCATGGGGACCCGGCGTGGCTCTCGGCGATCGCCCGGGCGTCGTCGGCGTCCAGGGCGGCGCCTGGGGCGTCGTCGGACAGCCGCTCACGGAAGCCATAGGGAGCCCCGTCGGGGCGGAACCGGATCTCCACCTCCCGCACCTCGCCGGCACGAAAGTGACGCACGACCCACTGGTAGGGATGGAAGGGCCCCTCTCGCAACAGGCCCGTGAAGGCTTCGGCTCCACCCGCTTCTAGCTCGACAAAGCTTCTCGCGCGATCGTCGAGACGGAAGCTTGCCGCCTGACGGAAGTCGGACGGACCCCACTCGAGCTGCGCCGCCAGCCGCCGGGCCTCGGACAGCGCCGTCTCCCGGTCCATGTCGAGGTCGAGCTCCACGAGGGAGAACGCCCGAGGAAAGTTGCGCACCGCGAAGGTCGCACACGCCAGCGCCAGCACGGTAAACGCCACCCAGAAGACAGGTCTCCGAAACACACGCACCTCCTCTGCCACCGGCGCCATGCACGACGCCTGGTCGAAGTGCCCTCGGGGATATCGTGCCGATTATCGCCCAGACCCGTGAGGTGGCAAGGGCTGTTCCGGCAGATCCCAGCGCGTCTCGGCGTAGAATGGCTGACACGGGTGACAGGGGATGGAGGATCATCTGACTCACGGGCCGGAGCTGCGGTGATGCCGGACGTGGTCATCCGAGCGGCAACCGTCGGCGACCTGGAGACGATCGCTGACTTCAATGCCCGCCTCGCCGAAGAAACCGAAGACACGTCTCTCGATCGCCAGACGGTGCGTCAGGGTGTGCGGGCGCTGCTCTCTGACCGGACGCGCGGCGCGTATTACGTCGCCTGTGCCGATGGCCGGATGATCGGCCAGATCATGCACACCCGCGAGTGGAGCGACTGGCGAAACGGTGACATCTGGTGGATCCAGAGCGTGTATGTGCACCCGGCACACCGCCGGCGGGGCGTGTTCCGATCGCTCTACGCTCATCTGAAGGCGCTGGCGGAAGCGGACCCGCGGGTCGTGGGGCTCAGACTCTATGTTGAACTGGACAACCACGCGGCCCAGGCGACCTACCAGGGTCTGGGGATGACACGGGCTCGCTACCGGGTCATGCAACACCTGTTCGTGGATGATTGAGGAGGCGACCGTGTCAAAGCCGGCGGTTCACTGCGCCCTGCGCATCGGTGCCCTCGCCGTCGCCCTTGCCCCCCTGGGGGCGATTCCGAGCGCGGCCGGCCAAGCGGATGAATGGCGCGCGTACGCGGCCGACAAGGCCGGCACCAAATACACCCCGCTCGATCAGATCGACGCGCGTACCGTGCACGCCCTCCGCGTGGTCTGGCGACAGTCCACGATCCCCGACGACACACGGCAGGGAAACACGATGCGCGCCCCGAGCGCGTCCCAGAACACGCCGCTCATGGCGGGTGGGCTGCTCTACATCAGCACGGGCCTCGGCATGGTGGCCGCGCTCGACGCCGCCACAGGCCACGTGGTCTGGTTCGACGCACCGCCGGCGCGCGAGGGTCAGGAGACCGCGCGAGGCTTCGCGACACGAGGCGTCGCGTACTGGACCGACGGCAGCGACGCGCGTGTCCTCGCCGTTCTCGGGTCGCGGCTCGTCTCGCTGAACGCGAAGACCGGCGAGCGCGACCCGGATTTCGGTGACGGCGGCGAGGTCGACCTGATCCAGGGCTACGACGACCGGACGGTCGACCGCTTCCGCTGGCGGTCGGCGCCGCTCGTCGTGAACGACGTCGTCGTGATCGGCTCGGCCATCGGCGACATCATCAACGCCACGATGCCAGCGCTGAAGGAGATGCCGCCCGGAGATGTGCGCGGGTTCGACGTACGTACCGGCGAGCAGCTCTGGATCTTCCACACCATCGCGCGTGAAGGCGAGCCGGGCAACGACACGTGGTTGACCGGCCTCAACGAGGACCGCGCGTCGTGGGAATACACGGGCAACACCAACATGTGGGCGTCGCCGAGCGCCGACGAGGAGCTCGGCTACGTCTACCTGCCGCTGTCGACCCCGACCGGTGACTACTACGGCGGACACCGGCCCGGCGACAACCTGTTCGCCGAGAGTCTGGTCTGTCTCGACGCGACGACCGGCGAACGTATCTGGCATTTCCAGGCGGTCCACCACGGCCTGTGGGACTACGACTTTCCCGCGGCGCCGACGCTGGTGGACATCACGGTGGACGGGCGCGACGTCAAGGCGGTCGCCATCACCAGCAAGCAGGCGTTCACGTATGTGCTGGACCGCGTCACCGGCGAACCGGTCTGGCCGATTGAAGAGCGACCGGTCCCGAGGGGCGATGTGCCGGGCGAATGGTACGCCGCGACACAACCGTTCCCGACGAAGCCACCGGCATACGACCAGCAGGGCGTCACGATCGACGACCTCATTGATTTCACACCGGAGCTGCGCGAGGAAGCGATCGCCATGCTCGACGACTATGTCTGGGGGCCGTTCTTCACACCGCCGACGCTCATCGACGACCGTCCGGGCGGCACCCAGGGCTCGCTCGTGGTCCCCGGTCTGGTTGGCGGCACCGACTGGAACGGCGCCGGGGTCGATCCGGAGACCGGCATCCTCTATGTCCCGTCCGTACACAGCGGGACCGTCGTCGGACTGGGCCGTTCCGAGCACCCGCGGTCCGACGTCAACTGGGTCATGACAGGGGCAAAGCATATTCCGGGCCCGCAGGGACTACCCCTCTTCAAACCGCCCTATGGCCGTCTCGTGGCGATCGATCTCAACGCGGGCGATATCCTCTGGACGGTCGCCAACGGCGACGGACCGCGCGACCACCCGGCCATCCAGCACCTGGACCTGCCGCCCCTCGGGCAGGGCGGACGCGCCGCCCCACTCGTGACGAAGACCCTGGTGTTTCTCGGCGAGGGGGCGAACGTCGGCGCCGCCTTCCTGCCACCCGGCAGCGGCGGCAAGATGTTCCGGGCCTACGACAAGGCGACGGGCGACGTGGTCTGGGAGATGGAGCTGCCAGGTGGCACCACGTCCGCGCCGATGAGCTACATGGTCGAGGGAAAGCAGTACATCGTGGTGGCGGTCGGCTGGGACGATATGCCGAGCGAGTATGTGGCGCTGGCGCTGCCGTGATGCCGATCTAACATGGGCGAGAACGATGGCTGCGATCCAAACGACCCCGGAGACACACGATGTCGTCGTCATCGGCTCGGGTGCCGGGGGCGGCACGGTGGCACACGTGCTGACGGCGCTCGGTGTGCGGGTGACCCTGCTCGAAGCCGGTCCGATGCTCGACCCCTATCGCGAGTTCAAGGAGCATCTGTGGCCGTACGAGGTCGACCATCGAGGCGCCGAGGAGGGCGGCAAGCAGTATTTCGGTCGCGGCAAGCACGGCGGCTACTTCAGCACGACCAGCGGCGGCTGGGAGCTGGACGGCGAGCCATACACCGTCGGCGACGGCAGCCAGTTCCGGTGGTTCCGGTCGCGGATCGTCGGCGGGCGCACCAACCACTACGGCCGGATGTCCTTCCGGTTCTCCGACTACGACTTCCACCCGTATGACCGTGACGGCCTCGGCACGAACTGGCCGATCTCCTACGACGACATCGCGCCGTACTACGACAAGGCCGAGACGCTCATCGGTGTCACCGGCAGCCGGGAAGGCATCCGCAGCGCACCGGACGGGGTGTTCCAGGACCCGCCGCCACCCAAAGCACACGAGTTGCTGGTCAAGGCCGCGAGCGAGCGGCTCGGGATTGCGTGCATCCCGAACCGGCGGGCGGTCCTGACGCGCTCGGTCAACGGCCGACCGGCGTGCCACTACTGCGGGCAATGTAACCGGGGCTGTGTGACGGCCTCGAACTACTCGTCGAGTCAGGTGCAGATCTTCCCGGCGCTGGAAACCGGACGGCTCCGGATCATCGACCTGGCGATGGCACGGGAAATCGTGACCGATGGGCGCGGTACGGTCACCGAGATCATCTACATCGACAAGCGCACGCGTCAGGAAGCGCGGCTGCGGTGCCGGGTGCTGGTACTCGCCGCGAGCGCGTGCGAGTCGGCGCGCATCCTGCTCAACTCGAAGACGTCCGAGTTCCCGAACGGCGTGGCCAACAGCTCCGGGGTGGTTGGCCGCTTCCTCATGGACACGGTCGGCTTCGGTCTCTCCGCGCGTGTGCCCAGCCTGGAGGGTCTGCCACGCTACAACAGCGACGGCGCAGGTGGCGCGCACCTGTATATGCCGTGGTGGGGGTGGGAGCGGCAGCAAGCGCTAGGATTTCCGCGCGGCTACCACATCGAGATCGGCGGCGGGTACAGGATGCCGGGGATCGGATCGTTCGGACGCGTGGCGCGCGAAAGCGGCTACGGGGTCGGCTTGAAGGCGCAGGCACGACGCGAATACGGCACCAGCATCAGCATGCAGGGTCGGGGTGAGATGATCCCGAACAATTTCAGCTATTGCGAGATCGACCCGACCACGGTGGACCAGTGGGGCATCCCCGTCCTGCGATTCCACTTCAAGTGGAGCGACTACGAGATCGACCAGGCCCGACACATGGAAGAGACCTTCCGCGCCATCTTCGACACGATGGGGGGTCTCGTTCGTGGTCGGTCGGCCCGCGACGCATCCGGTATCTCGGTGCCGGGCAGCATCATCCACGAGGTGGGCGCGGTGCGCATGGGGACCGACCCACGCACCTCGGCGCTCAACGGCTTCTGTCAGACCCACGATGTCGACAACCTGTTCGTGTGCGACGGCGGGTCGTTCGTCAGTAACCCCGACAAGAACCCCACGCTGACGATCAATGCGCTGGCGTGGCGGGCGTCGGAGTACATGGCTGAAGAGATGCGGGCGGGCAACCTGTGACACGGGTTGCCCGAGGAGTCAGAGGTCAGAAGGCAGAAGCAGGCTGGTCGGCTTCGCCAGCATCACGTGCGGCGACAGATCAAGGGGTGCGAGTGGACCAGGGTTCACAGATAACGCGGCGGCAGGTGCTCAAGCAGCTGGCGATGGCGGTGACGGCCGGGGGTGCGGGTGTCTTCAACCTCGACGCGGCGCGCGTCGTGCATGCCCTGGTCGGTGAGGAACGCACGCAGACTGGCGGGTATGCGATGCAGCTGCTCACTGAGCAAGAATTTGCGACGGTCTCCCGACTGGCCGAGCTCATCGTGCCGGCGGATGCGGGCGGTGGGAGCGGTGTCGATGCCGGGGCGCCGGAATTCATCGACCTGCTGTGCAGTCAGAACGACGAGCTGGCCGATATCTATCAGGGTGGGCTGGCCTGGCTCGACGCCACGATGCGACAACGCGTCGGGACCCGCTTCGTCGACGCGGTCCCAGACAATCAGACCGCCTTCCTCGATGCGTTGGTGGAAGCCGAGCGGTCGAACGTCGAGAGCGACCTCGGTCCGGGGGTGCAGTTCTTTGGCTGGGTCCGGCGGATGACCGTCGATGCGTACTACACGAGTCCGATCGGGATCGCCGACCTGCAGTATCAGGGCAACACGTCGATGACGCGCTACACGGTGCCGCAAGAGGCGATCGATTTCGTGAACCGACGAATCGAAGAGATGTAGGACGGAGCCGCGTTGCTCGACACCCACTCGCGGATCATCCTGCCGTCGTGTCTCGTCGCGGTGACAGTGGCACTCGCACTGCCGGCCCTCGCCGGCCAGGACCAGAGCCCCCCCCAGGACCAGTCCGTGACGTCCATCGATCTGGTGGCGACCACCGCCGCCAGGCACACCGCGGCGTTGAGAGTCGAGCGCCCGCCACTGGTGGACGGCGATGTGCTCGGCGACCCGGCGTGGGCGGATGTCGTGCCGGCAACAGGCTTTCGGCAGACGGCCCCCGACGAAGGCCAGCCGGCGTCCGAGCGCACCGAGGTGCGTGTCGTGTTTACAGACGACACGATCTACTTCGGCATCGTCTGTTACGACCGGGACCCCGCCGCGATCATCGTGACCGACAGCCGCCGGGACTCGTCACTCAGTGACAGCGATAGCGTCCAGATCATCCTCGACACGTTCCTCGACCAGCAGAACGGGTTCGTGTTCGGCACCAGCCCATCCGGCCAGGAGTACGACGGGCAGCTTGTCAACGAGGGCGCCGGTGGTAGCGGCATGGGGCGGGGTGGCACCTCCCGCGGTGCAGGTGGTGGCTTCAACTTGAACTGGGACGGCGTCTGGCAGGTGCGGACCACCATTTCGGACATCGGCTGGAGCGCCGAGTTCGCCATCCCGTTCCGCACCGTTCGCTTCCCGACGGGGCGCACGCAGACCTGGGGCGTGAATTTTCAGCGAAACATCCGCCGCCGCAATGAACTGGCCTACTGGGCACCGCTGCCGCGGCAGTTCGATCTATTTCGTGTGTCGATGGCCGGCCGGTTGACCGGGGTCGAGGCGCCTGCAGGTCTCTGGCGCACGCTGCAGCTGACGCCCTACGTGGTTGGCGAGGCGCTGCGTCGCTCAGATACGCTCGACAATAGGGTGACCGCGCTCGGAGATATCGGCGGCGATCTCAAGGTCGGTGTCACGTCTGGTCTCACACTCGACCTGACGTACAACACCGACTTCGCGCAGGTCGAGGTGGACCAGCAGCAGATCAACCTCGATCGCTTTAGCCTGTTCTTTCCCGAAAAGCGCCCCTTCTTTCTCGAGAACGCCGGCGTCTTCACGCTCAGCAACAGCGGCGGCGCCGCCTTCAACGACCCAGCGCAGACCGAGCTCTTCTTCAGCCGCCGTATCGGCATTGGTGACGGGGGGCAGGCGACTCCGATTCTCGGTGGTATTCGGCTGTCGGGGAAGCTCTCCGACACGGTGACCGTCGGTTTCTTGAACATGCAGACGGAAGCAGTCGGCGGGTCGCCTGCCAACAACGTCGGCGTCTCGCGGCTGCGGCGGGAGCTGCCCAACCGGTCGAGCATCGGCGCGTTGTTCGTCAATCGGCAGGCGACCGGGCGTGGGGCCGACGACACCGACTACAACAGAACGTATGGCGTTGACGGACGGTGGGGCTTTGGCCAGAACGGGCTGGTGTCGGGGTTCGCCGCGCAGACCGAGACGCCGGGACGGCGGGGTGAAGACTACGCCTATGACATGGCGGTCGACTACAACGCGCAGGCCTGGCGCGTGCGAACCGGTTACATGGAGATGGGCGACAACTTCAACCCCGAGGTGGGGTTCGTGCGACGCACCGGGTTCCGCAAGGTCGACGGCGGGATCTTCTATACCGTGCGCCCCGACAATGTCCTCAACATCCAGGAGCTGCGCCCACACGTCACGTTCAACCGTTTCTGGAACCACGACGACGGCTTCATCGAGAGCTCGCTGCTCCACATGGACAACTTCTGGGAGTTCAACGACAGCTCGGTGCTGACGACGACCTGGAATATCCGGAAGGAAGGGGTGGTCGACCTGTTCACCGTGTCGGGTGTGCCCGTGCCTCCTGGCTCGTACGACTGGAACGAGGTGTCACTGAGCTACAACTCGGACAGGTCGGCGCCCGTGACCGTCGGGGCTCGCGTACAGAGGAGCGGCTTCTTCGGCGGGGAGCTACTGTCGTTTGGGCCGTCCTTCGGGTTCCGCCGTGGCGAGACGTTGAACGTTCTGCTGAACTGGAGCCGCAACGACATCGATCTGCCGGCAGGCCACGTCATCACCAACCTGGCGTCGGCGCGCGTCACCTACAACTTCTCGCCGCGCCTGTTCGCACAGAGTCTGCTGCAATACAACGACAGCGCTGCGCTCTGGTCGGTGAACCTCCGGTTCGGATGGTTGCAGGACGCCAACACCGGTCTGTTCCTCGTCTACAACGAGACCGACGGCCTCGGAGACATTCCGCACACCAGCGCTGGTCGCACCGTGATCCTGAAGTACAGCTATCTGTTCGATATCCTCTAGGAGTCCGTGGGGAAAGTCGCGCGTCGCACCGAGGGTGGCGATGCGCCAGCCTGGCAAGGCGAGACGAGGAGCATACCGGCAGCATTCGACCGAAAAACACCGCAGGTAGGGCGGATGCAGCGCCGGCCGAATGCAGCGGGACTTTCACCACGGGCTGCTAGCCCCGACCCGATCGTGATGGCGGCGACGTCACGATGCTCGCGTATCGGTGCGAGCGGCGACCCGGGTTATGGTCCGCCGGGTACAGCAACCCGGTTTGTAGGCGCCTTTCTTACTCGCTCTCGAACTCGACGAGCTGGGAGCGCGTCCAAGCGAAGTCGTCCTGTAAGGCGTTAGTCTGGGTGACCTGGAGGGGCGACGACAGGTCGGGGCCGGCGACGAAGTAGTTTGGGGAGTGGTCGCGCGCCTTCGCACGGTAGACGAAGACGTCGGCGTCGTCAGCCACTCACAGGCCCCGGACCATCTTGTCGACGAAGACCAGGCGTTCGACCGGCGACTGCTCCTGGGTACTGCCGAGTCAGCCGGGCGTGACGCGAGCGTAATCGCACTGTTCGGTCCACTCCCCGTGCAGTGAACAGGCACAGCGGTTGGCGTCCCTCGATCGGATCCTCGTCGGGGTCGAGGTCGACGAGCCGGTGGACACCTCCCCGTCGGCGCCGTCGGTCAGGCGCGACCGGCCCGTACCGGTCGGACTGACCATCCAGGCGTCGTCCTTGCTCGTACGGCAGGACACCGTTGCCTTGGTCCGAACCGGTCGCCACCGCAAGCGCGAGCGGCGAGCCGGTCTCGCTCCAGGCGCTGAGCTTCACGACTGTTACGGGACACTTGCAGCCCGATCCCTTCAGAAGCTCCGTCACGTCGATCTCGACGCGGGGCGGCCGTGACCGTCAGGACCTATTCGTACCGCAGCGCGTCCATCGGGTCGACGCGGGTGGCGCGGCGGGCGGGGAGATAACAGGCCGCGAGGGCAACCGTGACCAGCATCACCGGCACGGCGATGAGGGTCGGCAGGTCGAGGGTCGTGACGCCGAAGAGCAAACTCTCGAGCGCC
>SMUY01005009.1_pt1 | contig 15304 bp, 14 predicted proteins | sample 2456441 | NCBI WGS metagenome assembly SMUY01 (sample SAMN11095931, study PRJNA526329) | marine sediment metagenome | biome: Marine sediment; feature: Surficial sediment; material: Deep marine sediment; isolation source: Hadal surficial sediment | place: Pacific Ocean | collected 2014-11 | depth...
ACATCAGTCACCGGCGTCACGGTCGAGTGCCAGCACGAGATCCTGCAGCCGCTCGATTTCTGTCTGCGCGGCATGCAGAATCGCCCGGCGTTCCTGTAGCGTCGGGGTCGACCAGTCCTCGCCGTCGAGCCTGACCAGCCCGTCAGGCTCGTAGTCCACGAGCACCGTGTCCATCGTCTCGATGTAGAGGCGCATGTCTTGCAAGGCCTTGCAGGAGACAGGAGTCAGGAGGAAACTGGCGGGCTTCGCTGACGTTTTGTCAGTTCCCGCGCGCCAGGTCGGGCAACCGATCCATCCCGGCCCGGTCTCCGGTCCTACATTCCAGCGGCGGTCGACGCGCGTTGCGCGTCGTCGACCGCGACGACGAGTGCGGCCATCTGATGCTCGGTGATCGCCGAGGCGAACGCATAGTCGATGTTTACCCCCGCAGAACTCAGCATCCGGGTGGCCGACCCGATGGCGCCCGGCCTGTTCGGCAACTGGATGAACAGCACATCCCGCTCCTCGAGCGTGTAATCGCGGCTGCGCAACAGCCCGGCGGCGTGCACAGGGTTCTCGGCCACGAGGTGCAGCACACCCGAGCTCTCGAGATTCATCGCGAGGACGTTGACCTTCTCGTCGGCCAACGCCTGACACAATCGCGCCAGGGCGCCCGGGGTGTTCTTCAGTCGCAGGGTTAGCTCAGTGCGGATTGCCATGTCCGGAGGATACCACCGAGGAGACAGGCGGCAGGCGGCAGGAGAAAAATGAGGGCTGTGGCGTTCCGTCCCCACAGCCGGCATCGCTTTACATCGGGGAAACTGGCGACAGTCCAGGAGTGCTCATGGCCATGCTCCTGACTCCTTCAAGCGACAGAGCGGTGGTTGAACTGGACAGCCGGCGAAGCCCTCTGACTCTTCCGTGCTCCTGACTCCTGTCTCCTGACTCCTTCGAGCATCACGGTGGGATAAGATGAGCGCATGGGGACTCGTGTGTCTGCACCAATCGCCGTCGGCAGCCGCCTGGAACACTTCACCTACGCCATTCGCAGCGTGGTCGCCGAGGCCAAGAAGGTCGAGCAGAGTGGACGCCCCGTCACCTATCTCAACATCGGGGACCCGGTCGCCTTCGGCTTCCGCACGCCGCCGCATCTGGTCGATGCCGTGGAACGGGCGATGCGGGACGGTGCAAACGGGTACACGCCGGCCTCCGGCGTCTGGAAGGTCCGCGAGGCGGTGGCCGCCTCCTACGCGGCGGCGGGGATGCCGATCGGCCCGGACCGCGTTATCCTGACCTCGGGCGCCTCGGAGGGGATCGAGCTGGCGTTGTCGGTCCTGGTCGACACGGGCGACGAGGTCCTGGTGCCGGTGCCGACCTACCCGTTCTACACGGCGGTATTGACCAAGCTGGGCGCCCGCAGTGTCTCCTACCGCACCGACCCGCACAACGGGTGGATGCCGGACCTGGACCACATCAAGAGTCTGATCGGCCCGGCGACCCGCGCAATCGTCATCATCGACCCCAACAACCCGACCGGCGCCGTCTACTCGACCGAGACCCGCCGTGCGCTGGTGGAGCTGGCCGACACGCACGGCATCGTGATCCTCGCCGACGAGGTCTATGCGGACCTCGCCTACGACGCACCGGTGCCGCCGATCGGGGCCCTGGACCCTGACGCGCCGGTCATCTCCTTCTCGTCGATCTCGAAGACCTATCAGGCGCCCGGGTGGCGCGCCGGCTGGCTCGGCGTCAGCGGCGGCGCGCGGCTCGACGCGGTACTCGGCGCAATCAAGGAGCTGGCCGATGGCCGGCTCTGCAGCACCGGTCCGATGCAGTTCGCGATCATGGCGGCGTTGACAGGCAACGACGACCACAAGGCCACCTTCGTCCACGCGCTGCGCCAGCGGGCCGAGGTGACCACCAGGCGGTTGAACGGCATCGAGGGCATCTCGTGCGTTCCGCCACACGCGGCGTTCTACGCGATGCCGAAAGTCGAGCTGCCACCGGGCCGCACCGACGAGGACTTTGTCATCGGGCTGCTGCGAGAGACCGGGCTTTTGTGTGTCTATGGCTCCGGGTTCGGCACCGCCCCAGACGACGGCTATCTGCGCATCGTCTTCCTGGCGCCGCCACCGGAGCTCGAGGCAATCTACGACAAGATCGCGGCGTTCACAGCGCAGTTTCGCGCGAGAGGCTAGCGTAGTGGTCCGTTGCATAAGTACGGCAACGCACCGAGGGCGTCGAGGCGCCAGCCCGACAAGGCGCGAGGAGGGAGCATACCGGCAGTATTCGACTGACGAGCAACGCCGGGGGGCGGGATGCATCGGCGGCCGAATGCTGCCGTATTTATGCAACGGGCCACTTAGTCTCATGATTCGACGTCTCCTTGTGGTGCTGGTCTCGGTGTCGGCGCTCGCCGACCCTGTCGTGGCACAGACCGCCGAGGCACCCGCCTACGCGTCGCTGATCGCGGCGCTCGAGCAGGTGGTGCTGACGGGTGACTCGGCCGCGTATCTGTCACTGGCGTCGGCGACCGCGGATAGGACCGCCGCGGAGGCGTTCGCGCGCGAGAACCTGTACCCCGGTGTGGATCGCGTCACCGTCAGACCACGGTTCCGCGCGCCGATCGAGGACCTGCCCGAAGACACCGGTTACGAGCTGACCGTCGAGGTGTTCTCCGAATCGGGGACACGGGGACGGCTCGAGACATGGCAGCTCGAGATCGTGCGCGAAGGGGATGACGCCGTCTGGCAGATCCGCGACCAGACGCACGTTGACTCGATCGACGGCCTGCGGCACCTGAGCCTGACTCCCACCAAACAATACGCCGCCGACAACTTGGTGGTGCTAGGCGAAGACCTGTCGCTGACGCTGACTGGGTCGGTGTTCGTCGCCGAAACCGAGATCGGGGTGACCGGACTCGTGCTTCTGGGCAAGGGGATCATGCGCTTCACCCCGCAGCCGGAGGCGGAGCGGGGGCAGGTTCGGATCTTCAGCGGTCACGAGACGCTGGAGGCACAGTTCGAGGCGGCGTTCATCCGGGTGCACCCGGAGGCCTTCGACTCGCGGGTCTCGACCAGCGGGCTGGTGGAGCAGGCGGTCGACCCCGATGCGTTCCGGAAGGCCAGAGAGGTGTTCGACGAGTTCATCGGCCTGTCGTTCACGCTCGACCTCTCGGAGATCAGCGATCGGCTGTGGTCGCTCAGCCCCGGTATCGACGACTTCCTTGCCGAAGTGATGACCCGGCGCCACGGTACGCTGACCTACGCCCAATCGGGACAGCAGCCGGAGGACATCTCGCTCCAGCAGCGCGAGACCAGCAAGATCATCTCGCTGTACCCGTCAGCCCGGAAACGAGCGACACAGGGACGCTACTTCGCCGACGACGACGCCGTGTCACTCGACGTGCTGCACTACGACATCACCGCCTCGTTCGAGCCACTCGGTAGCTCGCAACGATCGATGCGAGCGAGGCCGGAGCTCCTCGGCTGTCGGATCGTGGGCACTACCCGGCTCGCGGTGCGGGTGAAGGGGCTGCCCATCGAGGCGTTCAGTCTGCGGCTCGCAGACGAGCTGAACGTCACGTCGGTGACATCCAGCCTGTTCGGCCCGCTGCTGTTCTTCCGACTGAACGGACGGAACAGCCTGTTCGTCAGCCTGCCCGCTGAGGTCCCCGGCGGCACCGAGTTCACGGTCAGTGTGAGCTACGCGGGCGATCTGCGCGCACAACAGCTCGAGGAGAACTGGATCGCCGCCCGCTCCTTCCTGTTCGAAGCCGCGGGACTGTTCGGCCAGGGCGAGCCCCGCTACGTGTACAGCAACCGGAGCTACTGGTATCCGCAGGCGCTGTTCACCGACTACGCGACGGCGACGCTCGAGCTGACGGTGCCCCCAGGATGGGGCGTGATCGCCAGCGGCAGCCCGCTCGACACGAACCCGCCGGTCACCCGGTCCACGGAGGACGGACCGCGCCGGTTCTCGTTCGCGGCGCTCCAGCCGGCGCGCTATCTGTCGGCGCTGATCTCCCGGTTCGAGGAGCACACGTCGCCGACGCGTCAGGTGCGGCTGGGGGACGACGTGACACGTCCGTCGGTGCCACGAGCGGATAAAGCGGTCTTCTACGACACCCTGACGATCGACGCGCAGGGCAGCCCGCGCAGCATCGAGGAGATCGACGCGATCACCGACCAGACAGCGGACATCGCGTCGTTTTACGCGTCGCTGCTGGGCGACATCCCCTATCCGACGCTGACGGTGGCACTGACCGACAGCCGGTTGCCGGGCGGTCACAGCCCCGCCTACTTCGCGGTGATGAACCACGAGCTGCCCAGACAGCCGGGCGTGACGGTCTCGTGGACGACCGATCCGGTCAGCTTCAGCCGCTACCCCTCCTTCTTCTTGGCGCACGAGATCGCGCACCAGTGGTGGGGACAGGCGGTCGGCTGGAAGAACTACCACGAGCAGTGGTTGAGCGAAGGACTCGCCCAGTACTTCGCCGCACTCTACGCCGAGCGGGACGAAGGGCCCAAGGTCTTCACCGCCATCCTTCACCAGATGCGGCGCTGGGCCATGCGGAACTCCGACGAGGGACCCATCTATCTCGGCTACCGGCTCGGTCATCTGGATGGCGAGCCGCGGATCTTCCGGGCGCTGGTCTACAACAAGGGCGCCATGGTCCTACACATGCTCCGCGGGTTGGTCGGCGACGACGCGTTCTTCGACGGTCTGCGACGCTTCTACCAGCAGTGGCGGTTCCGGAGGGCGGGAACCGACGCACTGCAGCTGGCATTCGAGATCGAGTCAGGGCGGTCGCTCGGCCGGTTCTTCGACCGCTGGATTCACGACACCGAGCTGCCGGAATTGAAGTTCTCGTCTCACACCGAGACAACCGCGAACGGAGAGGAGATCGTGCTGCGGTTCGAGCAACTGACCGAACGGCTCTTCGACCTGCCGGTGAGTGTGGACCTGACCTACCGGTCGGGAGAAGAGGAAGTGGTCATCGTCCCGGTGACCGAGCGCGTGACCGAGGTCCGGGTGCCGTTGCGGGGCCGCGTGCGCCGCGTGCGTGTCGACCGCGACCAGGTGGCGCTGGCGAAGATCGACCGCTGACCGGACAACCGCTCACTCTTCGAGGTAGATGGCGGTGACGACCGGATCGGTGTGCGATTCGGCCAACGTGAAGACCAGCACGAAACGGCGACCCCGGTACTCGTAGAACCGGGTCAACCGTTCGCCGTCCGCCGCGAGGTCGACTTCGTACCGGCCGACCTCGGCGCTGCGGCCGAGGAGGGCGGCGATGTAAGTCGCCGTATCCCCCACGCGAATCCCCTTTTCGTCATCGAAGAGCAACACCGGCAGACTGATGGCTCCGGCGGGAACGCTCGTTGGCGGCGGGCCCTCAGCAGCGGCTATGGCCGAACCAGCCGCGGCGCCGGAACCGTCACGCAGTTCCCGGACGACGAGAGTGCCGACCCCAGCAGCGGCCAGCAACCCGACCGCCAGCGCCCACTGCAACACCGGGATACTCCGACGCAGCAGAGTCACCGCTAGGCTCCTTGAACAACGTGTGTCGTGACGGTTGAGTCGAGTTCGATCATCTGTTTTTCGCTCTCGCCACGACAGCCTCAGTCCAAGGAGTCTAGCCCCCGCGTCGCGGGGCTCTGAGAAAAGCACGGCTAGCGAGGCAGAGCCTCGCTAGAAGGGTGGCATCTCCGGCGCCCGGGATGCAAGGCCTTGGATGGCACGACCGTGATCTGATCCAGGTAAACTTGGTAGTCCGTGGTGAGAGTCCCGCGTCGCACCGAGACCGCTGCTGAGAGCAGCCGCGGCCGGCCAGACGGGGATGAAGCCCGCGGAGCGACAGCGGCGTCTAACGATCTGACGAGGTCGCCCGGCGGCCCTGGATCGTGAGTGGAGGCGACAGTGAGATCGACCACACGTTTTTGCGGCTATCTGCCGGCAGCGCCGGCACTCGTTCTGCTGTCTGGCCTGACGAGCCCGACAGCCGCGCAACCGCCCGACGTCGCGATCACCTCCGTCGTCGAGACCGACGCGGTCCATGCCGGGACCACCGCCCGGGTGGCGCTCGCGGTGACTCTCGACCCCGGCTTTCACGTCAACTCGAACACGCCACTGGACGAATTTTTGATCCCGACGGTCCTGACGTTGGACCCGCCCGCTGGTATCTCTCTGGCAGGGGTGGCGTTCCCCGAGGCGATCCTGCTCGAGCAACTCGGTGCCGAGCAGCCGCTGGCGGTGTTCGAGGAGGAATTCCTGATCGGCGCGGCACTGACCCTCGACGCGGCGCTGCCCCCCGGATCCTACGCCGTCCCAGGCACGTTGCGCTATCAGGCCTGCAACGACCGGATGTGCTTCACTCCGACGAACGTCCCGATCCAGTTCGACCTGACGGTGGCGCCGGCCACCCAGGCACTCAGCACCGTCCACCCGGATCTGTTCGGCGGTTTGACGCTGGTCGACCCGGCTGCCGGCGACCCTCAGCCTGCGCCGGCGCCGAGCGCGCCCGTCCTGGACGACCTCTCGGTGCTGTCCGCCCTCGAGGAGTTCAACGTCCTGAGCAACACTGGCGGGTATCTCGACACCGAGGCGTTTCTCGCCTTCATGAAGGCGGCCGAATCAGGCGAAGGCCAACACGGATGGTTCGAGGGCCGCGGTCCGCTCGCGATCCTGGCGCTCATCCTGGTGGGCGGACTCGCGCTGAACCTGACCCCGTGCGTGCTCCCGATGATTCCGATCAACCTGGCGATCATCGGCGCCGGCACCAGGGCCGGCTCCCGTATGCGCGGCTTCGCGCTCGGCGGCGCCTACGGTCTGGCCATGGCGCTCGTCTACGGCCTCCTGGGCCTGGTGGTCATCCTGACCGCCGGCACCTTCGGCACGATCAACTCCTCCCCCTGGTTCAACCTCGGCATCGCGGCGCTGTTCGTCGTGCTCGGTCTGGCGATGTTCGACGTGCTCGCCATCGACTTCTCGCGGCTGCAGTCGAAGCTGACAATGGGCGGGAACGATAGCGGGTCGTTCCTGGTCGCCTTCGGGATGGGCGCCGTCGCCGCGCTGCTGGCCGGCGCGTGTGTCGCCCCGGTGGTCATCCAGGTGATCGTCTTCTCGAGCAACCTCTACGGCACCGGAACAACGATTGCACTGGCCCTGCCGTTTTTCCTCGGTCTCGGGATGGCGCTGCCCTGGCCGATCGCCGGCGCCGGTCTGTCGCTCATGCCGAAGCCGGGTCCCTGGATGGTCCATGTCAAGCACGCGTTCGGCGTCTTCATCCTTGGCACGGCGGTCTACTACGGGTATCTGGGCTACGGGCTGATCGCGCAACGCTTCGTCGATCCCACCGAGGTGGCCGACAGCGTGCAGGAGCTGCTGGACGAGGGTTGGTATGCCTCGCTCGGTCAGGGGCTCGAAGCGGCGCAAACCGAGGACAAGCTCGTGCTCGTCGACATGTGGGCCACGTGGTGCAAGAACTGTCTGACGATGGACAGGACCACGCTCAAGGCCCCGATGGTCGAGGCGGGGCTCGAAGACTACGTGAAGGTGAAGTTTCAGGCCGAGGATCTCAACGCCTCCCCGGCCAAGGAAGTCCTGAAATACCTCGGGGGCATCGGTCTGCCCAATTACGCCATCCTCCGGCCACGGTCCGACACGCGCAGCGCCGACGCCGGACTGTAGGACGAGTGTTCCACAGACGCCAGGTGACAGGAGGCCGGGGCGCCTGAGGGCCTCGCCGACCTTGGTGCGCAGCTGCGCCGGGGGTCCCAGCCACCGCTCCTCCGCGTCTCACCGCACTCGGTGACCGGTGCGTATAATGAGACCCGTTCCTCATGGAGGTCGGGGCCATGATCAGACGTGCGTGGGCCGCGCCCCTCGTCGGCGCGCTGACGCTGACGGCATGCGCGGTGCAACCGGACGAGATAAATCTGCGGGACTCGTTCGCGGAGCAGATTGCCTCGGTCGCCGAAGTTGCTGATTTCGAGCGTGACGGCGAAGAGCTGACGTTCTCGGGACCTGACGGCCGGGGCGGCACCGCCGACTGGCGGGTGCGCATCGACTCGGCCGTGCTCGAACCGGGACCGGACGACCAGGTGCCCTACGAGGGTCACATCGTGTCTTCCTGGTATCGGGATGGGGAGTTGATCGAGTCCCTGGGGACGATGTCCGGGCTGCCGACCGTGATTCAGGACGCGGGCATCGCGCAGGTGTGCTACGCACTCTGGGACACGGCGTCGAACGCCTGGGACTGGTAAGGACCCGGCCCGCGAAGCCTTCCGGCATCTTCCGCCTCCTGCCGTCTGACGTCTCGATCCTCTACCCCGGCACCCTGATGCGCAGCGCGCCGGGGCGCACGGTGGCGGTCAGTGACTCGGTGCCCTGCACGACTTCTCCATCAACGTGAAACCGCATCGGCTGCTCGGCGGAGATCGTGATGCGGCTCGCCGTCCGCATGCTTACGTCCGGTTCCTGGTCGATCGTGCCGTTGAACAGACGCCGGAGGCCCCAGAGCAGACGGAGCGGGTTGACCGGCCCCACCACGACCAGATCGAGGAGACCGTCATCGAGCTTGGCATGCGGTGCGATCAGGGCCCCGTTCCCGTATTGCCGGCCATTCGCCAGCTCGACAATCAGCGCGCGATACTCGAACGTCTCACCGCCGGCCGTGATGGTGTAGGTCTCGGCCTCGTAGCTGAAGACAGTAGACAAGGTCGCCTGCACGTAGCGGCGCAGCCCGCGGCCGGCGAGGCGATTGAAGAGATGGGCCACAGACACGTCCAACCCTACCCCGGCGAGGTTGACGAAGAAGCGACCGCCCAGTTCCCCGACATCGATCGTGCGGTCGACACCGTGGGCCGCCGTCGCGACCGCGCACTCGGGGCATAGACTGATGCCAAGCTCGCGAGCCAACCCGTTGCCGGATCCGCTGGGCACGATACCCATGACCGCATCGCGAAACACGAGCGCCGAGGCGACCTCGTTCACTGTGCCGTCGCCACCCCAGGCGATGATCGGCGAGAACCCACGTCGCACGAAGTCGGCCGCGAGCTCGCGTGCATGGCCGGTGTGTTCGGTGAACACCGTCTCACCGGCGAGGCTCGCTTGGGCGAAGGCGCGGCGGGCGCGCTCGGCGAGACGTCGCGTATCCAGGGGACGGGTGGACACGCCGGCGGTCGGGTTGATGATGGCCGCAGCCGGTGCAGGGGGTGCTGTCATCGCGGGTCGGGTGCTCCGTCGTGGACGGACCGGAGGGCACACCGCGTCCAGCCGGACCTGTCACACGAGGCCGAGCTGTCTTGCTGGACGGCAATGCTATAGTAGCTGTTCAGGATGAGACGTCGCTGGGGTCGGATCGCCGTCGTGGTCGTGACACTGGCGACGCTCGGATTCACGGGTTATCAGATCCGACTCTCCGAACTGGCGCTCGACGATGAACAAAACGTCGAGCGTGTCTTCACCGACCTCAGCTGGGCCCTGACCCTCACGATCGGCGATCTACGCGCTGCTCAGCAAGCCTACGTGGCGGCGGGCCAGGATCGGCGCTACTGGACCGCCAAGGTCAACAGCCATCTGGACACGGTGCGGAACAGCCTCGACAACCTGCGGCGGCTCGCCACCAACCCCGAGTCGATCGAAGCACTCGACTCGGCCGATGGCGCGGTGGCGGACCTGGAGCGCATGGACGGGCTCGTTCGAGAACAGGTGGATCTGGAGCAACTGCTCATGGCGTCGGACCTCATCTTCACCGATGGTCTCGAGTTGGCCGCCCGGGTCGCCGCGAATGTCGAGCTCGCGCGCGCTACCGAACGCACGACGCGGAACGAGACCATCCGGGCGACCCGTTCCTCGCAAGCGATGACGGTCCTCTTTGCCGCCGGTGTCAGCGCACTGGCAGTAGTGGTGCTGCTCGTCCCGATGAAACGCGAGGAAGGCCCGGCCCCCTTCGCGTCGATCGACGCGGAGAAAACCGAGGCGTTTCGAGCCGGTGTGTCAGGGTTGTCGGTGGACAACCGGACAATGCTCGACAACCTGGATCTGGACATCGCTGACCCCTCGCCTTCTGACGAGGCCGCCAGCCGATCGACCGGGGCACCCGACACCACTCCGACGCCGGCGGCTGACAGTCCGGAGCCGGTCCCAGACCTCCGGATCGCCGCCGACCTCTGCACCGATCTGTGCAGATTGACGGACACGAGCGAGCTCCCCGCGCTGTTGGCCCGAGCGGCCGCACTCATGAACGCCTCGGGCATCATCATCTGGGTGCGGGACTCGAGCGGTCATGCGCTACGACCCGCCATCGGGTACGGATACCCGACACAGACCCTGGCGCGGCTGGGATCAATCCCCGAGGACGGCGATAACGCCACCTCCGTTGCGTATCGTAGCGCCCGCATGCAGGTGGTCGAGCGCGACGACACCACGAGTGGCGCCCTGGCGGCGCCGCTGCTGGGCGCCAACTGCTGTGTGGGTGTGCTGTCGGCGGAACTGCGCGAAGGATGGGAATCGAGCACAGCAGTGCAGGCCACTGTCGCGATCATGGCGGCACAGCTCGCGACCTTGCTCTCGGCCGACCCGCCGGCAGAAACAGCCGCACCACCCGCCGAAGCCCACGGCTAGCCGGAAACTCCTCGGCGCCCGCAGCCGGCTCCCCTGCGTTGTGCCTCCAGGTCATCGCGACACGATGTCCGACCCCGGCGTCGCGAGGCTGAACGTCGTGCGATCTTCGCGATGCCGCAGCCAGGAGTGTGGGTGCGCTGCCGCAGCGTCGTCAAATGGCCCGGCCGTCGTTCCTGAAGATCTCCAGACGGCGCCGTCGCGCGCGGTCCTCGCCGAGCGTCGCCGTCAGCTCCAGCTCACGCCCGGCGCGGGTCACGCCGATCGACACCTCCTCGCCCGGGTCGATCCCCGAGAGACGACGCCGTAGGTTGGCACTGTCGTCGACGGCGCGGCCGTCCACGGAGGTAATGACATCACCTGCCTGCAGACCGGCATCCGCCGCCGCCGACTCCTCGTCCACGCTGCTGATCAGCACGCCATTGTCGACCCCGAAGTAGTCGGCGAGCTGCGGCGAGAGCTCCTGCACGTTGACACCCAGACGCACCGGTGCCCGTATGGTCAAGAAGTCGAACGTGAAGTCACGCCTCGCGTCGGGCACGAACCTCCTCACGCGGTCGCCGAGGTACTCGAGCGCCGGCGCATTGAGCGAGACGGCGGCCCCCGACTCGGGTGTCACCTCCAGCTCGACCCGACTGCCGTCACGCACCACGATCGCCCCCACGATGCGCCCGGCCGGTGTTTCCCGCACGAGGCGGGTGAGCTGACGGGCACTGCGCACCCGCTCGCCGTCGAACTCGACGATGAGGTCTCCCTCGACGAACCCGGCCGCCGCCGCCGGGCTGTCTCGACGCACGTCGCGAACCACCGCACCTTCGTCAGCCGAGTCGTTGGCGGCCACATCTTCAATCGAGAGCCCGATACGGCTGCTGCCAACGTCTTGTGGCGCGAAGAGCAGGGTACGTTCGGCGGAGCGCCGCTGAGCTGTCGTGAGCCCAGGTGCGCCAAGCAGTAGAACACCCGTGATACCCGCGACCACACCGCACCGCCTGAGTCCATACCTCGTCTGCGTGACCATGACCAGATCCTCCTACCTTGTTCGAGTCCAACGTCCTTACTCTTCTAGACGCGACGGCGCTGGAGAAAGTCGGCGGGGGCGAGTACTCCCGAGGGGACCGGAACGTCACCCAGGCAGGACGATTGACCCGGATGGGTCGTGATTCCACCCTTTGTTTTGGCGTCATCCTGAGCGGCACGGCTTTTGTAGATACAGGGGGCAGGTCGCGCGGAGTCAACGGGATGCGTTCACTCAGGCAGGCGCTGGCATCGTCGCATCCCGTCTTGTGGGGCACTGGCGATTCCGCGCGACCCCTGTCCCCTTCCCAGGTGGCCCGTGTGATAAGTACACCGGCATTTGGCCGTCGATGCATCCCGCTCGGGCCAGCGCTGGACTTCGGTTCAGCGGGTCAAATACTGCCGGGATGCTCCCTCTTCGCCGACAGGGGAGCGGCCGCGACCCCACGCATCGGGCCCTCGGTGCGTCGTCCTCCTCATGACACGGACCACTCTTCGGTCCCCAGGACAGGCGAAGGGCCCACGGCTCAATTCGGTTCCAGGTTCGGACTATACTGATCGGATGGAACCGTTGAGCCTGCCGCTCGACTGCGCCGCGATCGAGTGCATCCTCCCGCACCGCTACCCGTTCCTGCTGGTCGACCGCATCACGGAGTTTGAGGTCGACAAACGGATCGTCGGTATCAAGAACGTGTCGCTCAACGACCGGTATCTGGCTCGCCGACCCGGCGAGCGTCCGGTGCTACCGCCGACGATCCTGACCGAGGCGATCGCCCAGGTCGGCGCCATTCTGATTCTCGCCAAACCGGAGAACCGGGAGAGGCTCATCTTCCTGGTGGGCATCGAGCGGGTTCGCTGTCGACGGCCGGCGCACCCTGGCGACGTCCTCAATATCGAGGTCAAAGTGAAACGGCTGCGCAGCCGCATGGGCCAGTTGGACGGCGTGGCGACGGCCGACGGCAAAGTGGTGCTCGAAGGCCGGATGACGTTCGCGCTCGGCCCTACCAAATGACGCGACCCCGGAGCCGACCGTGTGAGAGTCGTGTCCCCGACATGGTGAAACAGCACACCCGTTCCTGATCACCCCGGGGTCGACGAGACCCGCAGCTTCAGTGATAGAATCCGGGTCATGAGTCCGAAGAAGAATCGCAGACACGATCGTCCGACGCCTATGGTCCAGGAGCGGTCGACAGGTGCCCCATGGCTGTTCATCGCCATCGCGGTCGTCGTCGTTGCGGGCGCCGGTCTCTACATTGCGTCCGGGTCATCGGACATCGCCCCCGCACCAGACGCGACCGGCCCAACGACCCAGGCGTCCACGACCGGGGTCACGGCGCCAGGCGCTTCGCCGCCCGACGACCCTGGCTCCGTTGCGTCGGCGGTCAGTGGGACGCCGATCACCGCCGACGGGCCCAACGACCTGCCGATGCCACCGCTGCCATACACGTCGCAGATGAGCGGCCCGCCCGAGCAGGTGAGACAGGCCTATGTCTTCGCCGCCCAGAACCCGAGCGTGCTGGGGTATGTACCCTGCTACTGCGGGTGTGAGCTCGACGGGCATCGCTCGAACGTGGACTGTTTCGTCGAATCACGCACCTCGAATGGCGCCGTGGAGCGGTGGGACACCCACGGCATGACCTGAACGCTCTGCCTCAGTGTCGCGCGTGACGCGATGCAGATGCATGCTCTCGGCGCGTCGGTCGCCGATATCCAGAGCGCGGTCATCAGCAAGTACGCCGCGACGTACCCCAGCTCGACGCCCACCCCGGCCGTGCCGCAATAGGGTAACGGTCCTACAGCGGCAGGAGACAGGAGGCAGAAGACACCTGCGGAGGGGCCTCGCCAGCTTCTGTGTCAGTCTCCCGGCCGGGAACGCCTCTCTGAACCTCCGTGTCAGCAGCCTCGACGCCCTCGGTGCGTCACCGTACCCATGAAGCGGACCACTACGCGCGCGCGCCGACGGTCGCGCCGGCCGCGGGCCGATCTGCTCGGCAGCCTCTACGACTCGATCCGGGAGGGCGTATACATCGGGACGCTCGACTCTGACGACGGCACTACCCTCGGTGCCAATCCCCACCTGAAACTGATGTTGGGCGTTAGCCCCGAACAGCCGGACGACGCCGTCCGGCTGTTCTCGGCGGATCGATTCGTCGATCCGCGAGCCCGCGACGCGTTCCTGACCCAACTCCGCCGTGACGGGGCGGTCAGCGATTACCTGCTGCGGCTCCGCCGCGCCGACGATAGCTCGATCTGGGTCGAGGTGACGGCCACCTTGCACCTGGCGGACGGCACGGATGGATCCCGCATCGACGCGCTCGTGCGCGACGTCAGCGAACGGCGGAAGCTGGAGGATCGGGGCCGCGATCTCAGCCATCAGCTGTTGCAGGCGGAGAAGATGGCGGCGCTGGGTCAGACCGTGTCCGGCGTTGCGCACGAGCTGAACAACCCGCTCGCCACGATCCTGACGTGGGCGGAGCGCCTGGCGGCGCGATCGGTCGATGCCGACACGAGGCGAGGGCTGGAGACGATCCTCAGCGAGTCAGAGCGCGCCGCGAAGATCGTGCGGAACCTCCTGACGTTCGCCCGCAAGCGCAACACGACCCGGACTCTGGTCGATCTGAACAGGATCGTGCGAGAAACCCTGGCGCTACGCGCCTACGAGCAGCGGGTGTCGAACGTGACGACGCTGGAGGCGCTCGCCAGCGGTCTGCCACACGTGTTCGCCGACCCCCACCAGGTGAAACAGGTGCTGCTGAACCTGATCATCAACGCCGAACAGGCGATGCTGACGGCGAACGGCCGGGGCACGCTGGTTGCTCGTACCTGGTACGACGACGCGAACGAGATGGTGCTGATCGAGATCAATGACGACGGTCCGGGAGTGCCGGAGGAGGTCCAGACAAAAATCTTCGAGCCGTTCTTCACCACCAAGGCGGTTGGAAAAGGGACCGGACTCGGGCTGACGGTCGCCTATGCGATCGTCCAGGAGCATGGGGGACAGCTCCGGGTCGCCTCGACATCGGAATCCGGCGCGTCGTTCTTCGTCTCGTTCCCGGCTGCGGCCGCTGCGCGGCGCCCCTCACCGCCGGCACCGGCGCCGCCGGTGCTGACCGCTGCCGGGTCCGCCGTCCTGATCGTCGAAGACGAGCCGGCACTCGCGACCGCGGTGGCCGACGCGCTGACCGACGCCGGGTATCGGGTGGAGCGCGCGGCCGATGGGGAGGAAGCCCTGAAGTGCGTTGAGGCCGCGGTCTTCGACCTGGTCATCTGCGACCTGAAGATGCCGAAGCTCGACGGCTCGTCGTTCTACCGGGTGCTGTGCGAGCGCAAGCCGGCGCTGGCGCGGCACGTGATCTTCGTCACCGGCGATGTCGCCGGGACGGACGCCGAGCGGTTTCTCACCGAGACTGGGTGCCGCTGGCTGCCGAAGCCGTTCCGGTTGAACGATCTCTTGCGGGCCGCGCACGAGGTGCTGAGCTAGCGAGGCCTCCGCCTCGCTAGGCCCGTCTCCTCGCCGCGACCGGCGCCGACGCGCCGACGCGAGTTGGCTTCGGTTTCCGATACGGCACGAGAAACCCGCGTGACGGCTCGGCCGCCTTCGGCGTCACTGCGCGCGGCACGCGCGGCTGGCGGTTGGTCGTAGCCAGACGCGCCTTGGCCATCTTCAGCGCGGGTCGCGTCGTCC
>SMUY01426930.1_pt1 | contig 15294 bp, 15 predicted proteins | sample 2456441 | NCBI WGS metagenome assembly SMUY01 (sample SAMN11095931, study PRJNA526329) | marine sediment metagenome | biome: Marine sediment; feature: Surficial sediment; material: Deep marine sediment; isolation source: Hadal surficial sediment | place: Pacific Ocean | collected 2014-11 | depth...
AACCAAATTTTATTTTTAATAATTCGGCTTGTTTTTCAATAATAGAACAACCCTCCTTGATATCTTCTGTAATGACATTACCACCAAAGGGAATTACTGCCGTATGCCTGATAATCCCATCTTTAAATATTGCTAAATCGGTGGTGCCACCACCAATATCCAATAATGCGACTCCTGCTTCTTTTTCTTCTTGTCCTAATACTGCATTAGCGGAAGCCATAGGTTCTAAGGTAATACCCGATAATTCCAACCCTGCACTTTTTATACATCTTCCTATATTTCTAATGGAAGACACCTGCCCTACAACCACATGAAAATTAGCCTCAACTCTTCCTCCGTACATTCCTACAGGCTCTTTAACCTCACTTTGTCCATCCACTTTAAAATCCTGGGGTAGCACATGAATTATTTCTTCTCCCGGAAGCATAACCAATTTATGAACCTGATCACAAAGCCTGTCAATATCCTCTTCATTTATCACTTCATCGCTATTGGGTCGAGTTATATAATCACTATGTTGAAGACTACGAATATGTTGCCCTGCAATTCCAACAATTACCTCCGTGATTTTCATCCCTGATGATGTTTCGGCATCCTGAACTGCTTGTTGAATAGACTGTATGGTTTGAGTAATATTATTTACAACACCTCGATGCACACCATGGCTTTTAGATTTACCAATTCCTAAAATTTCCATTTTACCATATTCATTATTCCTTCCAATCATGGCAACAATCTTGGTAGTTCCAATGTCTAATCCTACGGCTATTTTATTATTCTCCATGGGGTAATTTTTTAGTAGCTACTACTTGGTTTTCATATTCTAAATTCACTGAGCTATAATTTGAAATCGTATTATTTTGTTTTGTTTTTTTATAGAATGCTTTAAATTTTTGAAACTTTTTTTCAATGTTGTTCGGTTTACCAAACAGCAAAATAAAATCTTGCTTCCTCAATTTCATATTAATAGTACCATCATTTTCTAATTGAAGTCCAACAACATATTTTCTCATAAATTCATCTTCATTTATTTTTAATAACAACTGGGTAACTTCAGTTAAATTTGATTTCAATGAACCGGTAATTATTGGCACCCTTGCCGAATATACTTCCGATAATGGCATTTTTTTTCCTTGGTCATCCAAGTAATAACTAGTCGAACCGGTGATCCGAGCTATGGGTTTACGCTGTTCTATCAATACTCCAAGCATACCATCTATTGTAATAAAAACCTCTGCATTCTTAATCATAGGATTTTCTAACAACCTGCTTTCCATCTTATTCAAATCTAAAGTTTCTTTACCTATACTTGTAACACTATCATTATTTTGTATTAACAATTTATTAACTGTATTTAGTGTGATAAACGGACCGTTTTCGTCGACAAATTCTATTTCAATTTTGCTGAGTTTCCTTAATTCATTTCTATGTTTACTAAAACTATATAGGAATACCCCTAAACTTATAAGGACTAAAATTTTAAAAATATTCCAGTTAATTTTCATTTTTCAAATATTTAGTGATTCGATCAACTTCTGCGCCAATATCTCCAGCACCTACCAGGAGTTTTACAACACACACTGATTTCTTTATTTCTTTTGGTAATTCTTGTTTCGTAACAATTTTTTTGTTATCACATTTAATTTTTTCTAACAAATTTTGCGATGTAATTCCCGGTATTGGTTTTTCCCTAGCTGGATAGATTTCTAAAAGGATTACTTCATTGAATTGTGATAAACTCTTTGCAAATCCCGAAGCAAAATCACGAGTTCTCGAATATAAATGAGGCTGAAAAACAATTAATTTCTTTTTGTTGGGATATAATTCACTCACCGCTTGATACAAAGCATCTATTTCTGTGGGATGATGTGCATAATCATCGATAAGCACTAAATCATCACTTTTTATTTTATACGAAAATCTTCGTTTTACACCTTTAAAACTCTGTAATGCTTTGGGCAGGCAATGAGTTGGGGTACCCGCTAAAATTGCCATACCCAAAGCGGTAACAGCATTAAACATATTATGACGTCCCGGTAAAATGAATCGTAAATTTTTTATTACTTCTGAAGGTGTTTTTAGATCAAATACATAACTACCGTTTTCGATGCGAATATTTCTAGCTTCAAAATCTGCCGTTTCGTCAACTGAAACTGTTTTACCTTCTAATTGAAGTCCTTTTTTATAGAGTAAATTTTCTTTATTGGGAAGTAATCCCGAAAATTCTATAAAAGCATTTTCTATAGTGGTAGCATCTTTATAAATATCTAAATGATCTGCATCCATAGAAGTTATACAGGCAATGTCTGGGCTTAATTGAAGAAATGAACGATCAAACTCATCTGCTTCAACCACCATTAATTCATTTCCTTTATAGATGAAATTTGAATTATAATTTTCGGCAATTCCCCCTATAAAAGCTGTAACAGGCATATTACAATCTGCAAGTAAATGTCCTAAAATTGCTGATGTTGTTGTTTTACCGTGTGTGCCTGCCACGGCAAGACAAATTGTATTCTTTGTTATTTCACCTAATAATGTCGCTCGTTTTGTAATCGTATATTTTTCAGAGTAAAACCAGGATAAAATTTTATTGGTTTTAGGTATTGCAGGAGTGTATACTATTAATGTTTTTTCTTTAGATTGAATTTCTTTGGGAAGATTTAAAACGATTTCTTCAAATTGTATAGAAATATCTTCACTTATTAGAGCTTCGGTAATTTCTGAAGGTGTTTTATCATAGCCAAAAACATTTTTACCCTGCGATTTAAAATATCGCGCTAAAGAGCTCATCCCAATCCCGCCGATGCCGACAAAGTAAAAGTTTTGTATGTTTTGTAATTTATTCATCAAGCTACTATGAACTTTTTATTAATTTTTTAATTTCAGCCACAATATCTTTTGTGGCATTGGGCTTTCCCAGTTTTATAATATTTTCGGAAAGTGTTCTCTGTTTTTCTTCTGAATTAAATAGTTTTGAAAATTCGGTTTCGAACTTCTCGTCCAGTTCACTTTCTCTTAGTAATAATGCTGCATTTTGATCTGAAATTGCTAAAGCATTCTTGGTTTGATGATCTTCAGTTACATTAGGAGATGGTATAAAAATCACTGGCTTGCCTACCAAACACAATTCTGAAGCCGACAAAGCACCCGCTCTTGAGATAATAAAGTCTGCTGCTGCATACGCTAAATCCATTCGATTTATAAAAGCATGTACTTGAACATTTTCATTTCCTTTATTTTGATATTTTTCTACGTAATAATTTCCCGATTGCCAAATTACCTGTAAGTCAAATGTTAAGAAATATGATATTGAAGAATCAATAAGTTCGTTTATTCTTTTAGCACCTAAACTTCCACCTAAAATCAATACTGTTTTTTTGTTTGGATTCAGATTAAAATAAGCGATTGCTTCAGATTTCTTTGAATCAATATCCAGTAAATCTTGTCGCACCGGATTCCCGGTTACTATAATTTTTTTTGAAGGAAAAAACCTATTCATTCCCTCATAGGCTACACAAATACATTGAACTTTTTTACTTAACCATTTGTTTGTAATTCCTGCATGTGAGTTTTGCTCTTGTATCAAACAAGGAATTCCCTTATTGGAAGCAGCCCGAAGCAAAGGAGCACTAGCATATCCACCTGTTCCAATGGCTACATCTGGTTTAAAAGTTCTAATGATTTTATATGAACGATGTAAACTCGACATTAATTTAAACGGAAACAGAATGTTTTTGAGTGATAATTTTCGTTGCAAACCGGAAATCCATAATCCTAATATTTTATAACCCGCTTTTGGAACTTTCTCCATTTCCATACGATCTTTAGCACCAACAAATAAAAATTCTGCATTGGGATATTGCGATCTTAATTCGTTTGCAATAGCAATGGCCGGGTAAATATGACCTCCCGTTCCTCCTCCCGATATGATGAATTTATATGGCTTCACTTAAAATATCTAAAGGGTTTTCTTCTTTTTCATCGTTTATAACTTCTTCTCTATTTGCACTCACACTTAAAACCATGCCTAAAGCAAGACAAGTCATCCAGATCGAGGACCCTCCACTACTTATAAGTGGTAATGTTTGCCCTGTTACCGGAAATAATTCTACTGCAACTGCCATATTGATCAATGCTAAAAATATTATGGGTAGACCGACACCTATGACCAGTAATTTTCCAAAAACATAGGTAGCCTTATGTGCTACAACAACTAACCGAAATAGTAATAATAAATACAAAAACATTAAAAACAAGGAGCCTATCAGTCCAAATTCTTCAACTATAATTGCATATATAAAATCGGATGAAGATTGTGGTAAAAAGTTTTTCTGAACACTTTTCCCAGGTCCTAATCCTGTAATACCACCCGATGCAATTGCTATTTTAGCTTTTTCAATTTGATAATCAGCCTCGGTATCTTCATTATCAATAAAACTCTCTATACGACTCATCCAGGTATCTACCCTATTTGGGAATACATTTGGAAATGATTTAGCTGTTATTACAAACATAGTGAGCAATAAAAGTCCAGCTCCTAAAATAATTGCCAAATAACGCAGTGGGTATCCCCCTACAAAAACCAAAATTACTAACATTGAAAAAATAATCGCTGCTGTAGATAAATTTGCGGGAAGGATCAAGGCTAACACTACAAAAATTGGTAACCATAAGGGCAAAAGGGTTTCTTTAAATGTTACTTTTTTATTTTTTATTTTTGACAGGTACCGAGCCACGTAGGTCATTAAAACAACAGCTGCAAGTGTAGAAGTTTGAAAGGTTACCCCCACAAAAGGCACCCTTATCCATCGACTAGCATTTGCACCTTCAATAGTGGTCCCTTTGGTTATAGTAATAATAAGTAAAACAATTACTACGGGTAATGCAATAATAGACAAGCCTCTAAAATAATGATACGGTATTTTATGAACTCCATATAAAATAGCAAAACCTAAAAGTAAATGTGCAAGGTGTTTTAATAAAAATTTAAAAGTGCTTCCGTCACCATACAAATACGCCAAGTTGCTACTGGCACTATATATTGGTAAAAAAGAAAATAATGCTAATAAGGCTATAACTGCCCAAGTGGTTTTATCACCTTTAATATGTCTAAAAATAGTTCGCATTACATTTTACTACTTATAATTTTCTAACTGCTTCTTTAAATTTTCGCCCCCGGTCTTCAAAATTTTTAAACAAATCGAAACTGGCACAGGCAGGAGATAACAAAACAGTATCTCCACGATTTGAGAGACGGTAAGCAACATTTACTGCATCTTGCATGGAATGAGTTTCTACCATTATATCGACAACATTTCCAAAAGCATTTATAATATTATCATTGTCAACTCCCAAACAAATGATTGCTTTTACTTTTTCATTTACTAATGGGAGTAACGGTGTATAATCATTCCCTTTATCCTCTCCACCCACAATCCAAACGGTTGGGGTTTCCATACTATCTAATGCATAATAAGTGGCATTGACATTGGTTCCTTTAGAATCGTTAACATAAAACACATTATTTATCTTTAATACTTTTTCTAAACGGTGTTCCACGCCTTGAAAATTTTCCAAACATTCTCGAATGGTTTTATTCCTGATGTTTAATAAATTAGCGACTGTTGCCGCCGCCATGGCATTTTTTAAATTATGTTCTCCATGTAAACTTAAAGTTGCGATTGGCATAGTAAATTGATTGTTATTTGTTGTTATTATTAGTTCTTGTTTATTTTTAAATGCTCCTTTTTTCAATTGTTTTTTTACTGAAAATGGTAATAATTGAGATTTTATCGAGTGATTGGAAAGCCATTGAAGTATATTACTATCGTCCCTATCATAGATGAAATAATCTTCCTTTGTCTGATTCATAATTATTCTAAATTTTGAATCTATATAGGTTGAAAAATTATTATTATAACGATCTAAATGATCTGGTGAAAGGTTAGTAATTACAGCAATGTGCGGTACAAAATCTTCAATTCCGTCCAACTGAAAACTGCTTAATTCCAACACATAGTTTTCAATGTCTTTTGTTGCAACTATTTCAGCAAAACTTTTACCAATATTTCCTCCCAAAGCAACATTCAAATCACCTTTTTTCAATATTTGGTAGATCATCGTTGCCACTGTAGTTTTACCATTGGTTCCGGTAATTCCTATAATGTTAGCATCAATATATTTTGATGCAAATTCAATTTCAGAAATTACCTTTACCCCTTTTTTTTTCAGTTTCACAACTATAGGTATTGTTTCCGGTATTCCCGGACTCTTCATAACTATGGTAGCTGTAAGAATTTCGGCTTCATTATGACCTCCTTCTTCCCAAGAAATCTCATGATGTAAAAGAACTTGTTTATATGTATTTTTTATAATTCCCAAGTCTGAAACAAATACTTCAAACCCTTTTTTCTTTCCTAAAATGGCTGTACCCATTCCGCTTTCTCCAGCTCCTAGCACTACTAACCTATTCATTACCTTATTTTTAAAGTAACAATAGTTAGAATCGCAAGAAATATCCCAACAATCCAAAATCGTGTAACTATCTTACTCTCATGAAATCCTTTAATTTGGAAATGATGATGAATTGGTGACATTCTAAATATTCGCCTTCCTTGTCCAAACTTTTTCTTGGTATATTTAAACCAACTTACTTGCATCATAACAGAAAGGTTTTCCATTAAAAAAATGCCACATAGAATAGGAATGAGCCATTCTTTTCTAATGACAATAGCAATAACAGCGATAATTCCTCCTATAGTTAAACTTCCTGTATCTCCCATAAACACTTGAGCGGGATAAGTATTGTACCATAAAAATCCAATAAGTGCTCCTACAAATGACATTATAAAAATGGTCATCTCTCCTATATTTGGGATGTACATAATATTTAGGTAATCCGAAAAAATCACGTTCCCCGAAACCCAGGCAAAAATGGCTAGAGTAACACCAATAATAGCCGATGTTCCTGCTGCAAGACCATCTATTCCATCTGTGAGGTTAGCCCCATTGGAAACAGCAGTTATAATAAAAATCACTATTGGGATAAAAATGAGCCAAACATATGATCGGTATTCTTCACCGGCCCAACTTATAAGGCTTTCATAATTAAACTCATTCTTCTTTATAAAAGGAATTGTTGTAAGTAAGGTTTTTTCTTCAGGATAAAACTCATGCGTTTTATTTTGAGTTACACTTTCAATAGTATTTTGCTGAATACCTTTATGCCGTTTTATAGTAATATCTGGATGAAAATACATAGTAGCACCTACAATAATTCCTAGTCCTACCTGCCCAAGAACTTTAAATTTACCCGACAATCCCTTTTTATTATTCTTAAATTTTTTAATGTAATCGTCAATAAACCCTATGGTTCCCATCCATACCGTTGTTACTAAAAGCAAAATCACATAGATATTCTCAAGTTTAGCAAATAATAATACTGGAATAACAGTTGCCAATATTATTATTATTCCCCCCATGGTTGGAGTTCCTGCTTTTTCATTTTGCCCCTGCAACCCCAGGTCTCGTACAGTTTCTTCTATTTGTTTTTTTCGTAGATAATTGATGATTTTTTTTCCATATATGATAGCGATTAAAAGTGAAAATATTACTGCCATTGCTGCTCTAAACGTAATAAACTGAAAAAGACCTGCTCCTGGTATTTGGTATTTTTTCTCTAAAAAATCGAACAAATAATACAACATAGATTATTTATTTAAAGCATTTAATATTTGGTTAATTATTTTAAAATCATCAAAATCAAATCGTTCTCCTTTAATCTCTTGGTAAGTCTCATGACCCTTGCCAGCTACCAATATAATATCACCTTCTTGCGCTAATTGACAGGCAGTTTTTATTGCCTGTTTTCTATCTGTAATCGAAAGGGTTTTCTTAAAATGTTCAGCAGGAACACCTGTTTCAATGGCTTCTATAATAGTTTTTGGGTCTTCACTTCTTGGATTATCACTTGTAAAAATGACCTTCGAGCTAAGTGAAGCAGCAATATTACCCATCTTAGGTCTTTTTTGAACATCCCTGTCACCGCCACAGCCTACTACAGTAATTAATTCTTCATTTCCAGTTCTAATGCTATTAATAGTCTCTAATACATTTTTTAATGCGGCAGGAGTATGAGCATAGTCTACAATAGATGTGATATTTTTTTTTGAAACTAAATATTGAAACCTTCCAACTACACTTTCGAGTGAACTCATTAATTGAAGGGTCTCCATTTTATTCAACTTCATTATATCTGCTACAGCATAAATAGCAAGGAGGTTGTATGCATTAAAAATTCCTATAAGTTTTACCCATAATTCGTTGTTATTTATTTTCAGTAATAAACCGTTAAACTGATTTTCAAGAATTAGTGTTTTATAATCTGCATAAGATTTTAATCCATAAGTATATTTTTTAGCAACTGAATTCTGAAGCATTACCTTCCCGTTTTTATCATCTATGTTTACTAATGCAAAAGATCTTTTACTTAGCTTGTCAAAAAAAGATTTTTTTACATCCCGGTATTCATCAAAATCTTTATGATAATCCAAATGATCATGTGTTAAATTGGTAAATACCCCGCCGATAAAATTTAGCCCTTCAGTACGTTTTTGATGAATGCCATGTGAGCTAACTTCCATAAAGCAATAATCTACTCCTAAATCGACCATCTCTTTTAAATATTTATTGATTGTAATTGAATCAGGAGTTGTATGTGTAGCCTTATATTGTTTTGTATCGACCATAATTTTTACTGTTGAAAGCAATCCAACTTTATACCCAGCTTTCTTAAAAAGTTGATATAACAATGTGGTTATGGTAGTTTTTCCGTTAGTTCCAGTAACTCCAATAAGTTTTAATTTCTCAGAAGGATTATCATAATAATTGGCTGCCACTATTGCCAATGCTTTTTGTGAATCTGAGACTTGTACATAAGTAATCCCTTCAACAGTATCTTTAGGTATTTCTTCACAGATAACAGACATTACTCCATTATCTGAAGCCATTTTAATATAATCATGACCATTTGTAACCGTTCCGCGTAACGCTACAAAGAGATCATTTGACTTTGCTTTTCGCGAATCAAATTCAATTTTTTGAATATCGACAGAGGTATTCCCTATTACTTTTTCAATAGTTACTTTATATAATATATCTTTAAGTTGAATCACGATAAATTCAATATTATTTGATTTCCTTTTTTAAAGGTTGAGCCAGACTTAATAGATTGCTTAGAAACAGTTCCATTACCAACGATTTTTACTTTTAATCCCATGTTTTCTAATAATGAAACCGCGTCCATACCTGCCATTCCTATAACATTAGGGATTTGAGTGAATTGTTTTTGAGCGTTAGAATAATAGCCTTCATAATCTAATTTTACCAATATGTCTTCCTCTTCTATTTTTGAAACTTCGGAAATTAATGGTAAAACCGTAAATATTTTTTGAGCTATATGTTTAAACACCGGACCCGATACATCAGCTCCATAATAACCTTTTTTAATACTAGGCTTATGAATGATTACAATACAAGAGTATTTTGGATTTTCAGCTGGAAAATAACCAACAAATGAAGAAACATATCTTTTATTTTCGTTCCAATCTGGTTTCCAGTATTCTGTTTGTGCCGTACCTGTTTTCCCCGCCATGGAGAAATAGGTGGAGTACAATGACTTTCCTGTTCCCCTTTTTATAACATTTTTTAAAATATCCTGAATTTGTAAAATTGTTTCTTCCGAACAAATCTTAGGATTGAGTATTTCTTTTTTAAAAGTTTTAACAGACATGTTCCAAGCTCGGACTTCGCTGATAAATCTAGGTTTTACCATCTCCCCATTATTGGCTATTGCATTATAGAATGTAAGTGTTTGTAAAGGGGTAAGTCGCAAATTATATCCATATGCTATTGAGGGCAATGCGTTTTTACTCCATAATTTATGTCCTGGTCCTGGTAATACTGGTTTTCCTTCACCTTTAATGGGAATTCCTAGAGAATTACTTAACCCAAAACTCTTCAAACGGATTATAAATTTTATTGGATCTTTCGAATATCCTTCGTCTATGATGGTTGCCAATCCAATATTTGAAGATACTTCCAAAACGCGAGCCACAGAAATTTTTCCATACCCCCCTTTATGAGAATCATAAATCTTTCTTCCATAAAAAACTTTTTCACCAGATTTGGTGTCAACAATTGCACTTGTATCGATTACCTTATCTTCTAATGCAGCCATTAATGACATTACTTTAAAAGTAGAGCCCGGTTCATGAGATTCACCTACAGCATAGTTCAGTTTTTCATAATAAGTTCCTAGTTTGGTGCGTCCTAAATTAGAAATGGCTTTAATTTCGCCTGTTTTCACATCCATAACAATCACACATCCATGTTCAGCTTCATAATATTCCAATTGCTTCAAAAGTGCATGATGAGCAATGTCTTGAATATTTATATTTATGGTCGAAATAATATCGAAACCATCCTGTGGTTCTACTTCATTTTCATCATAAACCGGTTTCCACTGTCCTTTTGCAATTTTTTGTTTTAGCCTCCTGCCATCTTTTCCGCGTAAAAGTTCATCAAAAGCACCTTCGAGCCCAACTTCATAGCTACCTGGTCTTTCTCTTATTTCATTTCCCACTATACGTTCAGCAATTTTACCAATTGGATGTTCTCTTACAGTACGTTGTTCAACTATAATCCCTCCTTTATAAGGTCCTAAATTGAAAAGTGGAAAACGCTTCACTTTTAAATAATCTGAATAACCCAAATTTTTTGCTATTAAAAGGAATCTGTTTTTGTTTGTGCGAGCTTTACTGAAAAGATTTTGATAATATGAAGTTGACTTCCCAAGCATTTTACTAAGTTCTTTGGAAAGTGAAGGAATATGTTTTTTAAAATTTGAAGAAGAAACGGTAACTGCATCAAATCTAATGTCATATTTTGGCACTGAAGTGGCAAGTAAACTTCCATCATCTGAATAAATATTCCCCCGATTTGAAGAAATAATAAAGTTTCTAGTAGTATTTTTTAATGCTAATTCGCGGTACTTTTCTCCATCTACAAACTGAATATTTATCAATTTAATAGCCACTAATATCGCAAAGATGAACATACATCCGGCAACAAAATAAAAGCGGTTTAAAATGTTCTTTTCTGATATGGACACTGCACTACTTTTTTATGGTTGTTATTATTTTTATTTTCTGAGGTGGCATTAATGATGGTTTTAATCCTCGCTTTTCCATCGCTTTAATAATTTTACTTTCCAATTTAGTCTGCATAAGAGTCATTCGTACATCAACATATTCACTTTTTAATTCTTTAACATCATTATTAAGTTGAGCAATTCGATGCACTTTTTTATCTGCACTATGCGAACTGGCTATCATAATTAAAGCCAATACTGACAAAAAAATGATAAAACGCCAATTTTTAAAGGAGTCATCACTCACCAAAAACTTTGCTTTAAGTATGTTATAAAAATTGTTTTTCACTATTCCTTGTTAAACTCCTTTTGGTCCCGCTCAAAGAACTAACAATCTGTACCCCAAGCGGAGGGACACTTTATAATTTCTCAGCAACTCGAAGCTTTGCACTACGGGCCCTGTTGTTTACTTTTATTTCTTCTTCAGAAGGTATTTTAAATTTACCTATAGGTTTAAAAGGTACTTTCACCCTGCCGAAGACATCTTTTTCTGGCTCTCCTTCAAAGAGGCCGCTTCTTATAAATCTTTTTACCAACCTATCTTCCAAAGAATGATATGAAATAAGACTCAACCGTCCACCGGGTTTTAAAACTTCTTGTGTTTGTGTTAAAAATTCTTTTAGAGCATCTAATTCTTGATTTACTTCTATTCTAATGGCCTGATAAACCTGCGCCAAGATTTTATATTCTTTGTGTTTTGGTAAAAATTGCCTCAATGCACTTTTAAGTTCTTCAGTAGTAAGAATTGGTTTTTTTTCTCTAGTTTTAACTAAAAGTCTTGCCATTCCTGAAGCAGATCGTAACTCACCATATTGAAATAAAACATCCTTCAGTTGTACTTCGGAATATTTATTTACTACATCATAGGCCGAAAAATCTGCATCTTGATCCATCCGCATATCAAGATTTGCTTCAAATCGAGTTGAAAACCCACGTTCAGCAACATCAAACTGATGAGATGAAACTCCAAAGTCTCCTAATATTCCATTTACGCTGGTATATCCTTGAAAACGTAAAAATCGTTTGAAGAATCTAAAATTTTCGTTAATTAATAAAAAACGAGAATCATCAATAACATTTTCCAATACATCTTTATCTTGATCAAAAGCAATTAATTTTCCATTTATATCAAGCCTGCTTAGTATCTCCCTTGAATGTCCACCACCACCAAAAGTTACATCCACATATACTCCATTAGGTTGGATGTTAAGCCCATTTACAGCTTCTGTTAACAATACCGGATTATGATATTCCATTGTTATCATCACTTTCTTCTCCCATTACTTCTTCGGCCAAATCAGCGAAATCATTGGCTGTATCATTAATAGCTTGTTCATATTTACTTTTATCCCAGATTTCAACAATATTAATTGCTGAAGAAATTACTATCTCATTACTAATTCCCGCAAAAGATGCAAGGTCTTTAGGAATAAGTATTCTACCCGTTGAATCCATCTCAACAGTCTTTACTCCAGCTGTAAACCGTCGGATAAAATCATTGTTCTTGCGGTTAAAACGGTTAAGTTTACCCATTTTCTGCATCAGCAATTGCCATTCCTCCATTGGGTACAACTCCAGGCATGGCTGAAAAACAGCGCGCTTAATAACAAACCCGTTTGTAGAAACAGGAGCTAACTGTTTTTTTAAAGCCGAAGGCAACATCAATCGTCCTTTTACATCTGCTTTGCACTCGTATGTCCCAATTAAATTGAGCATGAGGGATGTTTTTTTTTAAAATATAGTTTCAAATATATAGAACATTTACCACATTTTACCACATTTTACCACAATGTTAATAAGTTTTATCACATCTGGTGGTATAACTTCTAAATTTTTAAAAAACAAGGTGTTGTAATATTTTAAAACCGAAAAATAAAATTGCTTACTTTTGCTTTGCTAATTGCATTAACCAAATATGGCTCATAAGATTAATAAAGAGGGGAAATTTACATATCTAGACATAGGGGAAGGAACTCCGGTTATCATATTACATGGGCTTATGGGTGGTTTAAGTAACTTTGATGGTATAATAAATTTTTTTCCTGAAAAAGGGTATCGAATTTTAATCCCCGAGTTACCTATTTACAAAATGTCCCTGATTAAAACCAATGTAAAGAGTTTTGCAAAATATGTATCTGAATTTATTGATCATATGGGTTTTAATAAAATTATTTTATTGGGAAATTCTCTTGGAGGTCATATTGGTCTGTATTGTAGTAAATCTTTTCCTAAAAAATTAACAGCATTAATTATCACTGGAAGTTCTGGTTTATATGAAAGTGCGATGGGTGGTTCATTCCCAAAACGTGGTGATTACAATTACATTAAACAAAAAGCTGAAGATGTTTTTTATGACCCTGCAATTGCTACTAAAGAAATCGTAGATGAGGTTTTTGCTTCAATTAACGATAGAAACAAACTAATACGTACCCTTGCAATTGCCAAAAGTGCAATTCGCCATAATATGTCTAAAGATTTACCGCATATGCCAACACCAACTTGTATTATATGGGGTAAAAATGATACAGTAACATCTCCCGATGTTGCAATAGAATTTCATGATCTACTCCCGGACTCCGATTTATTTTGGATTGATAAGTGTGGTCATGCACCGATGATGGAACACCCAGATGAATTTAATAAAATTCTCTTCGCCTGGTTACAAAAACGGGAATTTTAATCCAAAAAAGATGCAGATTAAATCGGCAGAATTTGTGGTAAGCAACACTAATGTTGACAAATGCCCCAAAGACAGACTCCCAGAATATGCTTTTATAGGTAGGTCTAATGTTGGGAAATCGTCACTTATTAATATGTTAATGCAACGTAAACATTTGGCCAAAACATCGGGTAGACCAGGAAAAACACAATTAATCAATCATTTTATAATAAATAAAAATTGGTATTTGGTCGATTTACCCGGCTATGGTTATGCACGGGTCTCTAAAAGTAACAAAAAAGTATTTCAGAAGTTTATCACACAATATTTTAAAAACCGTCAACAATTAGTCCTGGCTTTTGTGTTGATAGATTCCAGGCTTGAACCTCAAAAAATCGATTTAGAATTTATGGAATGGTTGAGTGAAAATCAAATTCCCTTTTCTATTATCTTTACCAAATCCGATAAATTAAAACCCAACGCTCTAAAACGAAACATAGAAGCATATTCGATTAAGATGCTTGAATCTTGGGAGGAAATGCCACATTATTTTATCACCTCTTCAAGTAAAGGAACAGGACGCGATGGTTTATTAAATTATATTGCTGATGTCAATTTACAGGTAAACGATTTGTAATTAAATCAATTAATTAAAAGAATTTAGTGTATATAATTCTTTAGAAGAAATAAACACATTTAATACCCATCCTTCCTAAGAAAATATAAATAGGTAAGTCATTCCAATATTTATTTAGTATTGTTGTTGTCTTAAAATTGTATTGAGTCTGAAATTCATCAAGATGATAAAACTTCATATTATAAGTAGATTTTTGTCTATAAATTCTGCCAAAACTAATCTTGCTTAAAAACTCAAAAGGTTTTGGCCTATAAATTACATTCGCAAGTGGAAGGACTTACAATTTTATATAAACTCTCCAACCAGGTATTTAACTTACCTGAATTAGTATTATAGACAAAGATGAGTTGCTTTTTTACTTTTTCAATTCCATTTTTTCAGCAAAATAATCGCAAAAATCATGCATAGTCGCACTCATTTTATAATCGTTAGTTGCTTTCTCAAAGGTATCTGCTAAAGCACTTAATGTCTGATAAAAAAAAACTTTCATTTCATCCAAGGGCATATCTTTTGTCCATAAATCAATACGCAATGCTTCTTTTGCTTTGTGGTCCCAAACCGACATAAAAATAGCTTTAGAAGATTTATTTTTAATTCCACTATCCTGTGCAGACCAGTGTAGAGATTCAGGTATTTTATTTTCGTCCAGTGTTACCTTAATTGATATGTCTGAAGTATTTTTTTTATTCATTACTTTTTGGGTTTATATTTAGACTTTTTAAATATTTGGTTTGCATCCTGCATCAATAGTTGATGAATTTTTACAGGGTTTTTTTTCATATATGA
>SMUY01428152.1_pt1 | contig 15281 bp, 14 predicted proteins | sample 2456441 | NCBI WGS metagenome assembly SMUY01 (sample SAMN11095931, study PRJNA526329) | marine sediment metagenome | biome: Marine sediment; feature: Surficial sediment; material: Deep marine sediment; isolation source: Hadal surficial sediment | place: Pacific Ocean | collected 2014-11 | depth...
AGCGAACCTCATTCCGCGCCTCGGTGTTGCTCACGTAGACCGTCCCGGTGACCGGGTTGACGACCATGTTGAAGAGAACCGTACCGACGCCGGCGAACTCCCCCGTCTGGACCGGGGGGTCTGCCGCTGCGTCGATAGCAAAGACGTCCTTATCTGGCAGATTGAACCGAATGGCGTTGGTCCAGTCCCGTCCGAGTTCGTCCCCCCAGACGCCGGTCTGGAGGTCATACCTTACAATGAGTCCGACTTCCGTTCCCGGTATGCCCTCGATATTCTTGTTGGGGGCCGGTAGACCGCCCGGTATCTCGGCATCGCCGGCCATGCACGGTCCCGTCGCTTCGCCCCCATCGCAGACGATGAGCTCGTGGACCGTCGCTGTCTGGTTGCCGGAATGGAAAATGGCGGCGTAGACCGTGTTGGCATCTTCGCTGACGGCGAGGGCGCGCGGGGTGTCACCGAAGAGCTCGAGCACAGTGAGCGGGCTTCCACCAAGGCCGTCACCCACGTTGGTCCCGTCAAAGACCATTACCAGGGCGCGACCGATTCCAGGCGTCTCAATGCTTGCCGGGACCGGACAGTTCTGCCCGCGCCTTGCTGTGGTAATGAAGGCTCGATTTCGCCCAGGGCCGCCGAAGACGATGTCGCGCGGCTCGTCGCATAGGAGAAGCGTTCTCACGACTCGCGCCGGTGGCGGAACCGTCTGCACGATACTGACGCTGTCTGAGAGATGGTTGACCACCCAGACTTCGGAATTGGTGCGTGCCGCTACCGCGACCGGCTCGAGGCCGACCGTTACCTCGCCCGCAGGACTGAGACCACCCACCGTCACGTCGAAGATTTCCAGGCGACCCGCCGGCGTGTTCAGGGCAAAGAGCCGCCTCCCGTCCGGGGACAACGCCAGCGGGCGCACGTGGCCGCTCTCGAAGGTCACGAAAGACGGTGACGCACCAGAGCGTACATCGATGCACGGGACGAGGAGCGCGACCAGGAAGGTTAGAAATCGGACCATCATCTGGATCGGCGGGGATGCTCCTGCTGCGTTCGGTCCCAAAGTACATCCGTTTCTCACGACGCGGCCCATTAAGCTGAGACTGCCCCGGCCCAGAAGACGAACTGGCGGTAGACGTTCCCCGAGCCGTCCACGGCAATGCCCTGAGGCCCGTCGAGGAGGTTGCCGCCCCCGTCCCCGGTGTCGTCGATGGTCTCCGTTATGGTTTTCGCATGGGCCGTTCCAGGAACTAGCGAGATCACTCCTACTGCAGCTGCGATCTTGCCAAGCCTCAATGCCTGTTCTGCGAGTTGTGCTCCGCCTAACATGGCCCTGCTCCTCGAAGTCAGACACCTATTCTACTCCCGGCCGGAGGCTGCGTATACGGCCTCGTGCGAGTTCTTGCCCCCTACTGGGGGCCCCGTCCAACTGGGAATCCCATATAGTTTTGGGCCGTTGTGGCGCGGCCACCCAGTGAAAACGCTCCAAATCGCCCGGAAAAGAGCGGGGTTATCTGGCCGAAACCACCACGTTTCGCCTGCATGCGGGCTGCATGAGCCAGATTTTGCCGATTCGCTGGGTTACGGGCCTGATCAGGTAGAGGTTTTCAGCCAGCCGCGGTGGCGAGCCGATGCCGCAGGCCCCCGCGGCTCACGCCCAGTTCCGTTGTATAGAGCCTGATTCAACAGAATGAGCCGTAACGGCCTAGCCAGATCCCTCAAAAAGGACGCTTGTTTGTCCTTTCCGCGCGCGTGACCAGAATGTCGGGCTCGAAGATCGAGAAGAGCAGCGCCGTGATGTAATAGATCGCCGGGAAGATGCCGGTGTCGATCTCCCGGTAGAGCAGCTTGCCCTGCAGCATCCAGTTTGTGGCGGAAGCCAGGTATCCCTCACCCATCGGTACCACGCTGTGGTCATGGATGGGGAGCTGAACGGCGAGTCCGAGCGCAAGAGGGCCGGCTGCAGGCAGTGCGCTGCGGAGTAAGCGGTTCATGATAAGACGGCGAGTCTACACGATTCGGCGAACTCCCAAGTCGACCGCGCCGATGGGAATATTCCTGGTCTCGTTTGCGTTGATCTTTCTAGAGATCGGGAATACGCGACTCTTTTCGTTCGTGCTCCGCACTAATGCGGATCATGCCGGGGGGATCGGAGGCGGGAGCGGCCGACAAGGAGACTCCTCCCTGCTTCTCCAAGAGGTCGTTGGTTGAGCAGCTTGACGCGCCCCCGGACTCCTCGAAGCTCGCTCAGACGAGGGTTGGGTGCGTACCCTCGTCTACGCGACGAGCCTCCCCGGACAGGCCAGGCGCGGGAGGGCCCGCAAGCAAAGTCGTCAGTCCTGCTTCGATCTCCCTCTTCTCCTGATCCTGATTCTTCCGTACCCCGGCCATCCCTATCGAGTCTTTGCGGCGCAGAGACTGTGGCCGCGGATCGAAGAGCTTCCGCCAGCCCGAAATGATCCCAGTCTTCCAGCACAGGTACCCGAAGTAGCCCGGGATCGTCGAGAAGTCCATGAAGCGGAGATGGTCGAAACCGCGCTTGATCAAAAACAGAAGCCGGAAAAGGAAGGCGAGCACAGGATAGTGCTTCTGCGGTCCTCCGCTCGGCTCGACTCGCTTCAGAAGACGATCGAAGAGCCAGCGCGGCGGACGCCAGAGGGCCAGTAGATACATCATGATATTCGACCAGGTCGGAGGCAGCGTGATGTAGTTGGAGGAAATCTCCTCGATGTCGACCCCTTCCTCCCGCATGGCTTTCTCGAGATCCGTGTTTGGGATCACGCGAAGCGAAAAAAGGTTCATCGTGTACGGCCGAGCGAGTCGGCGGCAAAGCTCTAGCGTGTCGACGACGTCCTGCTTGGTCTCGATCGGGTTGTCGACGATGAAGTCGTAGGCAGGTGGGATGATGGTGCGCGGCGAGAAAGACGCACATACTTCCACCGCGGCCTCGATCTTCTCCACCGGAGTGGGCCGCTTGTAGAAGTCGAGGATCCTCTGGCTTCCGCTCTGGATTCCCAGGCGGACCCGGTTCATACCCGCCCAGGTGAGAAGCTCGACCTTATCGCGTCGAACGTAGTTGGGAATCACGCCGTAGACCGCAAACGGGATGTTTACCGCCTCGCGCCAGCGAACCGCGAACTCCTCAAGCTGGGGATACGGGATCGGCATGAAGCTGTCATCGTGGAAGCAAATGGTGCTGATGTGCGGGTACCTTCCGACGGCCGCCTTCACTTCGTTGACGACGTAATCAGTACTCGGATGGCGGATCTTCTTGTACATAGAATCGTTGGCGATGCACTTGGTGTTCCCGCAGTAGGAGCAGTGAAAGGGGCAACCGATCGACCAGACCGTGTTGTAGGCCAGGCCGTTCGAGCGTAGGTAGTCGCGAAGACCTAGCGGAATGAACCCTCTTCCCTTCTTGTAGATCCACTCGTTCTCCCCGTACAGCGGAGCGGGAAAATCCTCCATCTCGGCCGCGGACATGAGCGGACGGGAGCCGCGCAAAAAGGTCAACGTGCGCGACGTCGAGGGCGTGATCGCCCGCATGGCCCAGATCCCCCTTCCGACTGCATCCACCTCGGAGCGCGAGCGGCTGGAGACGCTGGTCAAGGATCTGCAGGGCGGGGTGTTCGGCCAGGACGCGGCCATCGCGACCCTGGTACGCGCGATCCGGCGCGCTCGCGCGGGCCTCGGAGGAAGCCAGCGGCCGATCGGCTCCTTCCTCTTCATGGGCCCCACTGGCGTAGGCAAGACCGAGCTCGCCAAGCAGCTCGCGAAATGTCTCGACGTGAGCTTCCTGCGCTTCGATATGAGCGAGTACATGGAGAAGCACGCCGTAGCCCGGCTGATCGGCGCGCCACCGGGCTACGTGGGCTACGAGGAGGGGGGGCTCCTGGTGGACCGCGTACGCCGGCACCCATACGCGGTGGTGCTGCTGGACGAGATCGAAAAGGCGCACGGCGACCTGTTCGACATTCTGCTCCAGGTCATGGATCACGCCACCTTGACCGATAACCACGGCCGCCAGGCCGACTTCCGTCACGTGACGCTCATCATGACCTCGAATATCGGCGCGCGTGAGATGGCAGCGCGCGCGATCGGCTTCATCCGCACCCATGTGGGCGACGGCAAGAAAGAGGTCGAGCGCCTGTTCAGCCCCGAATTTCGCAATCGTCTCGACGAGATCGTGACCTTCGCACAGCTCACTCCCGAGGTGATGGGACAGGTCGTGGACAAATTCATCGCGGAGATCGCCGCGCAGCTGCGCGAGAAGAAGATCAGTATCGAGCTGACCGAGGCCGCTCGCGCCTGGCTGGCCGACAAGGGCTACGAGCCCGACTTCGGGGCCCGACCGCTTGTGCGCGTGATCCAGACTGAGCTCAACGACAAGCTGGCCGACGAGGTGCTCTTCGGGACGATCGCCAGGGGCGGCCACGTAGTCGTGGACCTGAGCGGAGACCAGCTCAAGCTCGAGCTTCAGCCCAAGCACTAGCGCGGTATCGGCGAGCTGAGCTCGCCTGCGCGCACTGCGCTCGGCTACGCCTCGCTGCGCGGCCCTACGGGCCTTGCAACTAGCGCGGTATCGGCGAGCGCTACTGGCCGGGTATCGGCGGGGCAAGCCCGCCTGCCGGCACGGCAAAGCTCCGCTTTGCCTTGTCGCCTGCGTGGGGCCTTGCGGGACGCCTAAGCCTCGAGGTGCTCGGCGAAGAAGCTCAGCATGCGCCGCCAGGCGTCCTCGGCCGCCTCCTCGTTGTAGCCCACGGTCATGGGACCTTTGGCCATGACCTTCGCCATCAAGCCCGACTGCTTGTTCATGAAGGAGTGCCCCACCCCCGGATAGAGCTTGAGGTCGTGGGGCACGCCCAGCTCCTCCAGATGCCGTCCCAGGCGCTGAGCCTGTGGAACGAAGAAGCGATCCTGGTCGCCGCAGCTGGCCACGACGGGGCAGATACCCATCAGGGCTTCCACGGATTTTGGCGTCGCACCGTAGAAGGGCGCGGCGACGTCCAGCGGCGCGCGTACCGCGAACAGCGTCGCGAAGCCTCCGCCCATGCAGAACCCGACCACCCCGAGCTTGGACTCGTCCACCTCGGGGCGCTTGCAGAGCCAGAGGCGCGCCGCCTCGAGATCCAGGAAGGCGGGCCCCCTGCCACGCATCAGCGCCCGCAGGGTGCGCGCGACGCAGAGCAGCCGCGGACCTCTACCATCGAAGAGATCGGGCGCGAGCGCCACGTAGCCCTCAGCGGCGAAGCGCGCCGCGATGCGGCGGATGTCGTCGTTCAAGCCGTAGATCTCGTGCAAAACGATCACGGCCGGCCGGGGCGTTCCCCCAGGGCTGGGGAGCGCGAGTGACGCGCGCATCGGCCTCTCTTCATGCGCCGGAAAGCGGATGTCTTCCTGAGTCGCCACCCCGCCGGGATCATACACGAGCCGGGCGCGGGAGAGGGTGGGACTCGCAAGGCCGCGGGATGGTAGGGTTCCCGCCGGCAGCCGAAGGGAGGAGGCCAATGAAGCGGATCCTGCTCACCACGCTCGGGGTCTCGGTGCTCGTGCTTGCGCTCGTGATCCTCGCCGTCCGGCTGCGCTATGGCGGCGGCGAGCTCTTCGAGGACCGCAGCTCGGAGCCGCTGCTGCCCATCGGAGTCGTAGAGAAGCTCGCGGACCTCAAGCTTCCGCCGGGAAACATCGCCGTGTCGGCCACGGGCCGGGTCTTCTTCAGCTTCCATCCCGAAGCGTTCCCCGAGATCAAGCTGGCGGAGCTGATCGGTGGCAAGGCCACGCCCTACCCGAACCTCGAGATGCAGCAGGCGGACGGTCCCGAGGAGCACTTTCAGTCGATCCTGTCCCTGAGGATCGATCGTCAGAACCGGCTATGGGTGCTCGACTACGGGGATCACGGAATGGGCCAGCCACGCTTGCTGGCCTTCGACCTGGAGACGGACCGGCTCGTGCACCGCCACGACTTCCCCCCGCACGTGGCACCGCTCGGCTCGCACCTGAACGACTTCCAGGTGAACCCCGCGGGAACCCGCATCTACATCGCCGACGCCAGCATCTTCCGCAAGCGGCCGGCGATCGTGGTCTACGATGTCGAGGCCGAGACCAGCCGTCGCGTGCTGGAAGGCCACGCCTCCGTCAGCGCGGAGCGCTACATACCGGTGGTCCAGGGCCAGAAGATGCTCATCTTCGGCATCTTCGCGATCCGCCCGGGCGTCGATTCGATCGCACTGGACCGAAGGGGGGAGTGGCTCTACTACGCCCCGGTGACCAACCGCAGCCTCTACCGCGTCGCGGCGCGCTACCTGGACGACGACCAGCTCTCCCCGAAGGAGCTGGGCGCGGCCGTGGAGGTCTTCGCCGCAAAGACCATGAGCGACGGCATCAGCACCGATCTCGCCGGCAATATCTACCTGACGGACCTCGAGCACTCGGCGATCGTGAGACTGGCCCCCGACGGGACTCTGAAAACGCTGTTAAAGGACCCCCTGTTACGCTGGCCGGACGGGCTCAGCTTCGGTCCCGACGGATGGCTCTACATCGCGTGCAGCTCCCTGCAGCATGTCATCATGCGCAGCGCGGGCCATATTCGGGAGAACGCGCCCTACCAGATCTTCCGCTTCAAACCCGGACCGGCGGGAGTTTCAGGCCACTGAGGAGAGCCGGTCGTTCCTGATATGATCGGCAGCGCTTGTCCCACTTGGAGTTCAGGAGGCACCAGTGAGCACTTCCCCGCCGAGCCCAGAGGCGCCGCTCACGCTGCGAGCGCAGATCGAGGCGCGCGCGCAGCAGCCGGCAACCGAGAGCAAAGTGCTGCTTCGCCAGGGTGAACGGAGCTGGACCTATCGACAGTACCGCGATGAGTGCGTGCGCACGGCTCATTTCCTGCGACGAAGGCTGGGGCGCATCGACGAAGACCGTCTCGGTCACGTGGCCATGATTCTCGAGAATCACTTCGAGCTGCTCTCGCTCTTCGGGGGCTGCGGCTACGCTGGCCTCACGCTCTTCGGCGTGAACACGGGTCTGCGGGGCGAGACCCTGGCGGGGGTGCTCAACCAGTCGCGCGCACGCCTGATCGTGGTGGATGAGCGCTTCCTGCCCGAGCTCGAACGCGTGCGCGGCGACCTCAAGCACGTCGCCTCCGAGAACATCCTGGTGCTGCCTACGCAGGAGGGAGAGATCCCCCCCGGATCGAATCTGCGGAGCTGCCTGACGAGCGAGGTGGCCGAGGAGGGCGTGTCGCTGGAGGCCCCGCCGCTGGACGTTACGCCCGAGCAGAACCTGATGGTGATCTACACCTCGGGCACGACCGGCCTGCCCAAGGGCATCAACAACAACCATCTCAAGCTCTGCCTGACCGGCATCGGCGTCGCCAACAATATGGGGCTCAACCGCGACGACGTGGGCTACGCCTGCATGCCCCTTTTCCACTCCAACGCAATGTTCGTCGGCTTCATGCCGGCCTTCTGGACCGGCGGGAGCCTGGGCATCCGCAAACGCTTCAGCGCGAGTGGCTTCCTGCCGGACGTACTCCACTACGGGGTGACTTTCTGGAACTACGTCGGCGAGCCCGTCCACTACGTTCTGGCAGCAATCGAGAAAGCGCACGACGGCGATGAGGACCGAATCCTGCGCGAAGTAACACAGCATCCCAAGAACCGCCTGCGCTATGCCGTCGGCAACGGTGCTTCCCAACCCGACATCGACAAGTTCATGCGCTGGCTGGGGCTGGAGGAGATGTTCGAGCTCTATGGCTCGACCGAGGCCGCGATCAGCACCTTCCGGCGCAAGCAGGATCCGCGCGGAAGCGTAGGGGAGATCACCGACGAGAGCGTGAAGATCCTGAACGAGCGCGGTGAGGAGTGCGGCGGGGCCGAGCTAGGGCCCGACGGCAAGATCACCAACTATGCGGAAGCCGTGGGCGAGATCTGCCGCGTCGCCCCCGAGACCGGGCTCTTTCAGGGGTACTTCAATGACCCGGACGCGAACGCCGCCAAGTACCGGGACGGTGTCTACCATTCGGGAGACCTCGGCCACGTGCTGGTCCAGGACGGCAAGCGCTACCTCTTCTTCGACGGTCGCACCGACGATTGGATCCGTAAGGATGGAGAGAACTTCTCGGCCGCCCAGGTCGGACGCCTGCTCAGCGACCATCCCGACGTCGAGCTAGCCGCGGCGTACGGCGTCCCCTGCGTCGTGTCCGACGAGCTGGTGATGGCCGCACTCACCCTGCATCCGGAGACGGAGTTCGACCCCCAGGGGTTCTTCGACTTTTGCGAGCGCCAGATTACTGCGGGCAGCATGGATCGGAAGTGGTTTCCGGATTTTGTGCGTGTGGTGGATGCGTTCGATCTCACGCAAACTCAGAAGATCCTGGTACGAAACCTCAAGCGCGTGCATTTCGACCGACGCCGTCTCCCGCATGATGCGATCTTCTGGCGGGAACGCGGCGACACCAGCTTCAAGCCCTTGGGCCGCGAGGATTTCGAGGCGCTCTACGCGAAGTTTCAGGCGGCGGAGCGGGCGCACTTACTGGACCGCTGACGTCGACGCCTCGCTCGTCTCTTCCAGCACCCTGCCCGCCGATAGCCAGCGGCCGCGCCGAAAGACCCATACGATCCAGACGGCGCGAGCCAGGTGATCGATGACCAGGGTCGACCAGACCCAGATCACGTCCAGGGCGAGCACGCGTGTGAACAAGAACGCGAGCGGAACTCGAAAGGCCCAGTTCCCGACGATGGAAGCGAGCATGGGACTAACCGTATCTCCGGCACCGCGCAGCGACCCAGCGAGAGTGAAGTGAATACCGAGTAGAGGCTGCGCGAGTGCGAGCACCAGCATGAACGGATCCAGAGCGTTGATCACGCCTGGGTCGTCCGTGAAGAGCCGTGCCAGCGGCACGCGTGCAAGCGCGTAGAGAAGGCCGAGCACGCAGGAGACCAGAAACGCAAAGCGCACCGCGCGCCAGCCCGAGCGCACGGCGGCCGCCGCGTTGCCGGCCCCCAGCGACTGACCTACCAGCGTGGCCGCGGCCACGGAGAAGCCGATGCCGGGGATCCACGAGAACGAGAGAATCCGCACGCCCACGGTATAGGCCGCGATGACGACACTCCCGTACTGAGCGAGCAGCGCGAAGTAAACCAGGATCGCCAGATGCATTGCGGCTCGCTCACCCACGCCCGGAAGCGAGAGCCGCAGGGCCTCGCCAAAGAGCGGGCGCGCCGCGCGAAAGTCGCGCGCGCCCAAGCCCAGTAGCCGTGCGCTCGAGCCGCGCCGGCTGGCGCGGAGAAACAGCGCCACCCCCACCCCCTGCGAGAGCAAGGTCGCGATTCCCGCACCCAGCAGCTCGAGCCGCGGAAGACCGAAGAGCCCGAAGATGAGCAGCACGTTCAGCACCAGCTTCACGACGGTCACCCCGCTCGCGATCCGCAGGGGCGTGCGTGTATCTCCGCTCGCACGAAAGCCACTCTCGAGAGTGAAAGACAACGCGAGCAGTAAGACCGAGCCAAGCGTGAGCTGGAAGTAGGGGATGGCGAGCTCGACCACGATCGGCTCGGCATTCAGCAGACGCAGCAGCGCTCCCGGCACGAGCAGGACCGGCAGCACCATTGCAGCCGCGACGGCGAAGGCCAGCACCAGACACGCGGCCAGCGAGCGGCGGGCGCGAAGTGTGTCTCCAGCACCGATCGCCCGCGACATGAGGGCGACGCAGGCCGCCCCGACCGCCAGCAGCAGGGACTGAGCCAGCATGAAGAACTGCGTGGCGTACCCCACCGCGGCCAGGGAGTCGCTGCCCAGCCGCCCCAGCATGGCGATGTCGATCAGGCTGACCCCGCTGGCCAGGATCTGGGAGAGGATCGTGGGCCACGCCAGCGTCCAGAGCTGGCGATCCGTGCGGCGACGCTCCCAGCGACTGGGCCGGCCGGCCGCGCCCGCCAGCGTTGCCGCGGGGATAGGGGGCGAGCTTTCGGCGTCCTCGAGCTCCTCGGGGTTCTCGAGGTTCTTTGGGATCTCGCTCAACGCAGGGGAGCTCTAGGCGCCGAGCTCCGGTCTTCGATACATGCTCACCACGGCCGCACCCCCCAGGCCCAGATTGTGCTGGAGCGCGACCCGTGCGCCTTCCACCTGGCGTGCCTCGGCCTGGCCTCGAAGCTGCCAGCAGAGCTCGGAGCACTGCGCCAGACCGGTAGCGCCGAGCGGGTGTCCTTTGGAGATAAGGCCGCCCGATGGGTTGACCACCACCTGGCCACCATAAGTCTGCGCGCCCTCATCAACGAACTGGCCGCCCTTGCCCTCGGGGCAGAGGCGCAGAGCCTCGTACGTGATCATCTCGTTGCAGGAGAAGCAGTCGTGCAGCTCCACCACGTCCACGTTCTCGGGCCCGAGGCCCGACTGCTCGTAGACCTGATCCGCCGCCTTCCGCGTCATGTCGGCGCCCACCATCTTGATGCAGCTCTTCTCGTCGAAGGTGCTGGGCAGGTCGGTGACCATGGCCATGCCGAGGATTTCGACGGCCCTGTCCTCGAGCTTGTGCTTGCGCAGGAAGTCCTCGCTGCACAAAACCGCCGCACCCGCACCGTCTGAGGTGGGGCAGCACTGAAGCCTTGTCAGCGGCTCGTAGACCATGGGCGCCTCGAGAATCTGCTCGAGGGTGTATTCGTCCTGGAACTGAGAGTACGGGTTGTTGACGGAGTGCTTGTGGTTCTTCCAGCCAATTTTCGCGAACTGCTCCGCGGTGGTGCCGTAGCGCTCCATGTGCTCGCGCCCGGCGTTCCCGAACATCTGAGGTGCGGGCGGAGCCTTGGCGAAACCGCGCAGCTCCACCATGAGCTGGAAGTGCTTGTCCATCGGGTTCGTGCGATCGGTGTACTTCACGCCGAGGGATCCCTTCTCCATCTTCTCGAAGCCCAGGGCCAGCGTACAGTCCGAGAGCCCGCCTTCGACGAACTGCTTGGCCATGAAGAGCGCGGTCGACCCCGTCGCGCAGTTGTTGTTCACGTTGTAGATGGGGATTCCCGTGAGCCCCAGCTCGTAGGCTGCGCGCTCGCCGCAGGTGGAGTCGCCGAAGCAGTAGCCCACGCAGGCCTGCTCGACCTGCTCGTAGGAGATCCTGGCGTCTGCGAGCGCCTTGGTTCCGGCCTCCCTGGCCATGTCTGGATAGTCCCACTCCCTCGAGCCGGGCTTCTCGAACTTCGTCATACCGACTCCCACCACGAACACCTTCCGTCCCATCCTGATTCCTCCTCTCTAACTGCGTACCGTGATGGCCGCGTTCGTGATCACGGCCGTATCCCGCTCCTTGGTCTTGGCCTGGAGCACGATCAGGTCTCCCTCTCGCCACATCGAGGTGACGATGGTTTCACCCGGATACACGACGCCTGCAAAGCGCACCTGGTAGCGCGCGACCTTGGCCGTATCGCCGCCCAGCGCGTGATCGACGACCGCCTTGCACACGACTCCGTAGGAGCACAGGCCGTGCAGGATCGGCACGTCGAAGCCGCCCAGCTTCGAGAATTCGGGATCCGCGTGCAGGGGGTTCTTGTCGCCACAGAGCCGGTACAGGAGCGCCTGCTGGGGAAGCGTGGGCGATTCGACCACGAGGTCCGGATCGCGCCCGGGCGGCAGATTCCCGGCCTTGGGACCGGGGTCGCCACCGAAGCCGCCCTCCCCCCGAATGAACATACTGAAGCGGTTCACGAACAGCGTAGCGCCGGAGTCATCTTTCGTGACCATCTCCAGCACCACGACCGCAGCCTTCTTCTTGTCGTAGATCGCGACCACCCGGCCGGAGCTCCAGACCTTCGCCTGCGTGGGGATGACCTTGTGCAGCTCCAGGTCCTGCTCCCCGTGCAGCAGCATGGCGGGGTTGTACTCCAGTCCCGGAATCGGGTCGCCCCCGCCCACTGCGCCGAAGACGGGGATTACGGCGAAGCTTGGAAGCACCTTGAGGTTCTTCTCATAGGTGTACTCGAGCTCCCTGGGATCCGTCGCGCGCGCGCCTGCGCCCACGCCCAGGTGGTAAAGAATGACCCGGTCCTGATCCCACTCCCCGGGGCGGGCGGGCAGCTCGGCACCAAGGGCCTTCTCCGGATCGATGGGCACGTGTCCTCCTAACCCTTGAGCACCTTGCCCAGCAGGGCCATCTCCTCCCCGGCCCCCTTCGGGATGATGTACTCATCGGTGTTGAGGATCTCGCTCATGTTATCGCGCACCTCTTCGATGCTCGGAGTCACGTCGCGGCCGGCGAACCAGCCGGGCACCACGCCGACGAAGGCGCGCGCGTAGCGGCTGCCTCCGACCGAAATGATCTCGTGCGTGATCTCGCACTCCTCGGAGCAGAGATAGGCAACGACCGCGGAAATCTGTTCGGGGTCCAGCGCATCGGCGAGCTCGCCCAGGATCTCCTCGGTCATGCGGGTTCGAGCGATGGGCGCAATGACGTTGGACTTGATCCCGTACTTCATCCCTTCGATGGCGAGTGCACTGGAGAGGCCAACCAGCCCCATCTTGGCCGCGCCGTAGTTGGTCTGCCCGAAGTTCCCGAACAGTCCCGCCGCTGACGTGGTGAAAACGAGGCGCCCGTAGTTCCGGTCCTTCATCACGCGGAAGGCCGGCTGGGTCACGTAGAAGGCGCCCCTCAGGTGGACGTTGAGCACCGCCTCGAGGTCCTCGGGGGTCAGCTTCGCAAAGGTCTTGTCTCGCAGGATGCCGGCGTTGTTGACCACGATGTCCACCTGCCCGAAGTTGTCGAGCGCCGTCTTGATGATGGCCTCGCCCCCCTGAGGCGTGTCCACCGAATCGTAGTTGGCCACGGCCGTGCCTCCGGCCTCCTGGATCTCCTTGACCACGGCATCGGCCATGCTCGAGCCGCCGCCCTTGCCAGCCACGTTGCCACCGAGGTCGTTCACCACCACCTTCGTGCCGCGCGATGCGAGCAGCAGCGCATGGCACCTGCCCAGGCCACCGCCCGCGCCCGTAATGACCGCTACCCTGTTATCGAACCTGATCTCACTCATGAGCTGAACTCCCTTTGGATTGATCCGGGTTTGTCCGCTTCGGGTGTCTACACAATGCACGAAGCACCGTGCGTGGCCCAAGCGCACATGCATCGGGCCGACGGGGGAAAACCGACCGTAGAGTATGCGCGCGCCCGAGGAGCGTCAAGCTGAGGCCGATCGAAGCGTGGGGCCCGACTCGGGCCGTCCCCTTCCCCGCCGCTTGCGAGCGTGCTATAGATTTACTTTAACACCGTTATAGAACTTTAACAGCGTTTAATGCAACCCCTCCCAGCAGAACAGCGCCGCCTCCAGCAACGTCGCGAGGCGCGCCGCGCCATCCTGGACGCCACCGAGGCCGTGCTGGTCGGGGAGGGTTTCGAGCGCCTCTCCATGCGGCGCGTGGCCGCGCGCTGCGGGTACACGGTGCCTACGCTCTACCACCACTTCGGGGACAAGACGGGCCTGATCGACGAGCTGCTGGAGGAGCGCTTCGCCAAGCTGCTGCAGCGGGCGCGCCGAGTGCGGCTCTCGGACGACCCGGTCGCAAACATGGTGGAGTACGCCTCGGCCTTCGTGCGCTTCGGGCTCCAGCACCCGAGCCACTACCGGCTCATGACGACCCCGCGCCAGCAGCCTTCGCAGCCGCCCCCTTCAGCCGAAGAGACTCGCGCGCTGATGGAGCGCCCCATCCTCGAGCTGGCTGCGGCGGGCCGGCTCTACTCGAACGACGTCGAGGCCTGCTCCCAGGCCCTATGGGCGCTGCTGCATGGGCTGATCTCGCTGCGCACGAGCCGACTGGACCACCCGTGGTCGAAGGCCCAGGTCAAGGTCGCAATCGAGTCCATGACCCGCGGGATGGTCCGACCGTCCAGAGACGGGCGCAAGCAGCGACGGCGGGAGACATGAGGCTCGGGACCAGCCCCAGCGCCCGTGTGATGGGGCTCGCATGCTTGCTGGTAGCGTGCGGACGCGAGTGACCTGACCCCGTTTGCGATACCAATTCCTATGTTAGTCCAAAGGCCGTTGAGCGTCCCCCCAAAACTGGTCCACTTCAAGAGTGAAAATCCGGCGTTGATTAGGCATAAGCTCCTGTAGCCCATGCTTCGGCAAATTCTCTTGGTGTACGGTCCTCCAATGCACTGTGGGGTCGGAACTCATTGTACTCTCGGCGCCACTGCTCGATCTTCTCCCGAGCGTCATCAATTGACAAGAACCAATTGACGTTCAGGCATTCATCCCGAAAGCTCCCGTTGAACGACTCGATGTACGCGTTATCCGTCGGTTTTCCCGGCCGGGAGAAATCCAGCGTGACGCCGGACTGATAGGCCCAAAGATCCAGGGCCTTCGAGATGAACTCCGGGCCATTGTCGACCCGAATTCGATCCGGCGTTCCCTTCACCGCGACGACTCGATCCAAAAGCTCCGCGACGTCCTCTCCCTGAATCCGCTGATCCGCACGAATCGTTAGACATTCCCGGCTAAAGTTATCGACCAACGTCAACGCTCGAAATCTCCGGCCATCATAGAGGGCATCCGAGACGAAATCCATCGACCAGCTCTCGTTGATCTTGGTGGCCCCGGGGCGTTCGATACGCCGCGCGGCTGTGACATGGCGGCGAGGTCGCTTCCGACGGAGATTCAGGCCCTCTTCTCGATAGATTCGGTACACGCGCTTTCGATTCACGTGAAAGCCCTCGCGCAGAAGCAGAACATGAATTCGACAATATCCGTACCGTACCCGGGCCGTGGCGATGTCGCGGATTCGCTGCCTCAGCACCGCACAGTCCTTGCGGACGGATAGATACCGATGCGTCGATCGAGTCAACGGCAAGACGCGGCAAGCTCGGCGCTCGCTCGCTCGAAAACTCTGCTGCAGATATGCCACCAGAATGCGCTTCTGAGAGGGCCTTAGAGTTTTTTTTCGATGACGTCCTGGAGCATCGCTTTATCGAGCGAGAGATCTGCAACCATCTGCTTCAGCCGCCGATTCTCCTCCTCGAGCTGCTTCATCTTCTTCAGCTCGGAAGGCGCCAGGCCTCCGTACTGCTTCTTCCAGCGATAAAACGTCTGCTCCGTGATCCCGAGCTTCCGGATGATGTCTTTCACCTTGGTGCCGGTTTCGGCCTGCCTCAAGGTGAATGCGATCTGCTGCTCGGTAAATTTCGACTTCTTCATGGCAAATTCACCCCTCCCACGGGTCTGATTTTGCCAGATTTCTCACATTTCAAATGGATCAAGATTCGGGGAGGAGGTCACCCCTCCAAGTCCCATGAGTCTACATGGGCTCGTTTTAGGGGG
>SMUY01245683.1_pt1 | contig 15240 bp, 13 predicted proteins | sample 2456441 | NCBI WGS metagenome assembly SMUY01 (sample SAMN11095931, study PRJNA526329) | marine sediment metagenome | biome: Marine sediment; feature: Surficial sediment; material: Deep marine sediment; isolation source: Hadal surficial sediment | place: Pacific Ocean | collected 2014-11 | depth...
AAGAGCACACCGTTTTCGATTGGAGAAACCGTGACGCCAATATCCGGACCACCGTCCAGAAAACCCTGCCAGCCCTCGACGCGGAGAATATCGAGACCGCGCGCGCGCAACAGCTCGTAAATACTCTCCCGCCGGCCGGCAGAGTCAGCCGTAAACAATACCCGGCCATCAAATTTCTGAAGAAAGTCGACAACAGCATGTGCTGCATCGTCGAAACGGGACTCGATTCGTAAGGCAGGCGGCAATCTGGCAGGCAGGTTTACCGCGCCGTCAATTTCACGGAGTGACTGTGAGGAGTACTCGACCCGGCTATACGCGCTGAATTGTGCGCTTATGTCGTGAGGTTGAGAAAAACCCTCTGCGGGGGGCAGCACCGGCCGCTCCGGATCCAGGCTGCAGAGCTCGTATCGCTCATGAATTTCCTGCCACGCCTGGTCGAGGACTTGAGAAATGTCGGATGGAACAAAAAGAATGCAGTTTCCGGGCAGGTAATCGAGGAGACTCGCGGTCGACGCATAGAACAGCGGCAGGTAATACTCGATCCCACCATGTGCGATTCCGTCAGACACTTCCCGGTACACCCGTGAACGTGACGGCTGGCCCTCGAATCTTTCACGATAGCGATTACGGAAATTTCTGATACTTGTCTGGTCGAGCGGAATCTCCCTTGCCGGCAATATCCGAACGTGATCCATCGGCTCACGAGACAACTGACTGTCCGGATCGAAAAACCGCAGGCTCTCGATCTCGTCGTCGAAAAAGTCGATGCGTAGTGGCGCGGACGAACCCATCGGGAAAATATCGAGGAGGGAACCACGCACCGCGAACTCCCCGTGTTCGTCAACCTGAGGCACCCGCAGATAACCGGACGCAGTCAGTTTATCGATGAAAATCTGCCGTTCGAGGACTTGCCCAAGGCTTACCGAGAGCGATCGGGCCGCGACGTAATCGGTTGGCGGCAATCTCTGCAACAAACTTGCCGCCGATGCGATAACAATGCCATTTGTCTGACCGGGCAGATCAGACAGTACCCGAAGTCGTTGAGAAATAATGTCCTGGTGCGGAGAGAAACTGTCGTAGGGCAGCGTCTCCCATTCGACAAAGTGCGATACCGGCAGTTTCCCGCCGGCGAAGAAGCGGATTTCCGCCTCGAGCTGATCGGCGTGCCGGGGGTCGGTGGCGAGGACCAGGACGGGTCGAGCCGAGTTTTCCGCGAGTTCCAGCGCGGCCAGCGCCGCACTGGCGCCAATCAAGCGGCCCCATCCGACCGACCTGCCGACGTCCGGGATCGTTATGAGCGATGACAATAATGATGAACTACGAGCCACGAAACTGCTCGGCTGGGCAAACGACCCGCGATTATCTCACAGACAAATGACTACGTCCGCGCAGTTTTACAACGCGGAATGCAGAAAAAGGTGTGCTTGCGCAGCGCTCGCTTAGCGCTTCAGTACCGCATGGATGACCCGGTCGTATTCGAAATAGACGACGTACTTCGGATATTCCCATCTCGAGATGGGTGGATCGCCGACGGCAGCCTGGCGTGACTGCGGAGTGCCATAAGTGGCTTCGACGCGGTCTTGTGTCATGCCGCGGGTCGGCCGGCCGGAACCCTCAAAGGCGGACCGGTCAGTACCTTCCATTTGCAGCGTTTCGGCAAAAAGACTGCCGGCAAAAAGACTGCCTGCCAGTACACAGCCGAGGGCAAGAAGTGGTGTGGCGCGAACCTTGGCCATCTCAGAGTCTCCAGATAATTACCCGCTGACTATAGCACTCGACAGCGGGTCAAAAAACTGCTGATTCAACAGCTTGTCAGCCTTTTGTAATGCCCGATCGCGTAAATGCGAACCACGTCACAATTTTGATCGCCGGTCAGGACGGGCCGCTGCAAGTTGCGCTTCATCCAGGTGGAAGCCCGTCCTGACGGGTGATCGAGAGCGGTAATAGCCTACCGGCAGGAGCCGATATTGCGGGCGTTCAGCGGCTCCTGATGTGTTTTAATGCGGGCGATGATCGATTCTGTTGAACTCTTCCTGGGCCTACGCTACCTCCGGGCCAAAGGCCGCACCAGATTCGTTTCCTTTATTACCTCGATTTCGCTTGCCGGCATCGCCCTGGGTGTCGCGGCTCTCATCATCATCCTGTCCGTAATGAATGGTTTTGAAGGCGAATTGCGGGATCGCCTCGTGAGCATGACGGCGCACGGCCGGGTGAGCGGCAGCGACAACAACGTCGACGATTGGCGAACGCTTCGGCAGGAGATACTTGCCGAGCCCGGCATTGCTGCGGCGGCGCCCTACATCGGTATGGAAGGAATGATCCGCGCTGGCGGCACCCTGCACGCGGTGCTCATCAGCGGTGTATTGCCCGAATTAGAAAGCGCAGTGTCGGGCGGGACGATCAATTTTGTCGAGGGCGATCTCGGCGTACTCAAGCCCGGCAAGAAAAATATTGTTCTCGGCCGCTTATTGGCCATGGAACTCGGTATCCGTATCGGTGACGGAGTCATCCTGCTGATTCCAAAGCCGACGGGAGACGGCGGTCTCGAACCGATCCTGCAGCGTTTCGTTGTTCGCGGTGTATTCGAGGCGGGCTTGCAGGATCATGATGCCTTGCTGGCCCTGGTGCACGCGGACGATGCTGCGCGAATGATGTCACTGGGCAACAACGTCTCTGCAGTGCGGTTTCGTGCCGACGATGTGATGGCGGCACCCGCTATTGCGCGCTCCATACAGAATCGACTCGGACCGGCGTTTAGCGCAAGCGACTGGACAGTGGAGAATGCCAGTTACTTTCGGGCGATTCGCCTGGAAAAAATGATGATGTCTTTGATTCTGTCGTTAATCATCGGCGTGGCAGCCTTTAACATTGTCGCCAGCCTGGTCATGGTCGTGACCGACAAGACGAGCGACATTGCAATCTTGCGGACGCTTGGCATGGGGCCAAATGCCGTGGTTCGCGTATTTTTTATTCAGGGCGCGGTCATCGGCTGGCTCGGTGTTTTTCTGGGCGTCATATTTGGCGTCGTCCTCGCAATGAACGTGCCGACGATCGTCCCCTGGCTGGAACAACTGTTTGGTTTCCAGATCATGCCTGGCGACGTTTATTACGTTACAGATATTCCATCCGATATTGAATTTTTCGACGTTGCCGTCATTGCCGTCGCTGCCTTTGCCCTGACTTCCTTTGCCACGCTCTATCCGGCCCGCCGTGCTGCCCACGTCAATCCTGCGATGGCGCTCAGGTACGAGTAGCATGATGCACTGGTATGAAATGTGGATAGGCACGCGATATGTGCGAGCGCGGACTAGTAATCGCTTTGTCTCTCTGATATCGGCCATTTCGATGCTGGGCATCGCGATTGCCGTGGCCGTATTGATCATCGTTCTTTCGGTCGTGAACGGATTCGAACGCGAACTCCAGGACCGCTTGCTGCTGATGTCGTCGCACGCGAGCATAGAGGATCCACAGGGCAGCTTGACAGACTGGAAAAAGCGAGTCGCCGATGCCGAGGCCAACCCCCGCGTGAGGGCTGCCGCGCCCTATGTCGAAGGCAAGGCCCTGGCTGTTTATGGGCGGCAACTCAGCGGCATCGAATTGCGCGGCATCGAGCCCGACCTCGAGAACGAGGTGTCCGGCGTATCCGGGGTCGTCACAAAAGGCAGTCTCTCGAGCCTCGAGGAGCAGGGCTTCGGTATCGTGCTCGGCGCCGAACTGGCGCATGCCCTGCAGGCGGATATTGGCGATAAAGTATCGATTACCCTCGCGCAGGGAATCGTTACGCCTGCCGGCCTCATTCCAAGAACGAAGCGTTTCACGGTAACGGGCATCTATCGCGTTGGCATGTATGAATTCGATCGGCGCCTGGCTTTTATCCATCTCGCGGATGCACAGAAACTGTATCGCAAAGGAAACAATGTCAGCGGCATTCACATCGCCGTAAACGACATTTATGCCGCAGCGGCAATCGTTCGAGAGGTCGCACTCGATGCCGGTGGTGGCGTACTTGTCAGCGACTGGACCCGCCGCCACGTAAACTTCTTCCGCTCAATTCAGATTACGAAGTCAATTCTGTTCGTTATCCTGCTGCTGGTCGTTGCTGTTGCGGCGTTCAATATTGTTTCGACGCTGGTAATGGTGGTGAAGGACAAACAATCGGACATCGCAATTTTGAGAACGGTAGGAGCAAGTCCATCCAGCATACTGAAAATTTTCATTACGCAGGGGAGCATCATCGGTGTGGCCGGCACGCTGGCTGGCGTGGCACTGGGTGTGTTGTTCACAGTAAACCTGGAAACGATTGTCTCGTTCATGGAATCGGCATTCGGCATAAAGTTTCTGGCGGCCGACGTGTATTTCATCAGCGATTTGCCGGCGGACCTGCGCCTGTCGGATGTCGTCAGGATAGGTGCCATCGCGTTGATCCTCGCCCTTGCTTCGACTGTTTACCCGGCCTGGCGCGGTGCGCGCACGATGCCGGCCGAGGCGTTGCGATATGAGTGAGCAAATGCCACAAACGAACGACCGGGAAGTGGTACTCCTGTGCCGTTCCATCGTGCGGCGGTTTGACGAGGGTGGTGCGACGCTGGAAGTCCTCAGCGGCATCGATCTGACGGTAAGAGCGGCCGAACGGCTGGCCATTATCGGCACCTCGGGTTCGGGCAAAACGACCTTGTTACAAATACTGGGCGGCCTCGACACGCCCACGTCCGGCGAGGTACTGGTCGACGGACAGTGCATGCACAAGACGAGCGAGCGCGGCAAGGCAGATCTGAGAAACCGCTACATCGGGTTTGTCTATCAGTTCCATCACCTGCTGCCCGAATTTTCAGCCGCAGAAAATGTCGCGATGCCGCTGCTGATCCGGCGTGTCCGCAAGGAAGACGCGTTGAATCAGGCACGGGCGTTACTGGAGCGAGTGGGCCTGGGCGAAAGACTGACCCACAAACCGGGTGAGTTGTCTGGCGGCGAGCGCCAGCGGGCGGCGGTTGCAAGGGCGCTGATAACGCGTCCGAAGCTCGTCCTGGCCGACGAACCGACCGGAAACCTCGACGCCGGCAATGGCGAGCACGTCCTGCAACTGATGCTTGAACTCAATCGCGAACTCGAGACGAGCCTCGTCATCGCCACGCACGATCACGCGATTGCCAGGCGCATGGACAGGATCATGTTGCTGGAAGGTGGCTGCCTCAGACCCGCCGACTGATGTTGCCGGAAGGATCGGAAGATTCCTTAACCCTTGTCTTTGCGGCGCCGACGGGCAGCCACGTAATCGGCCAGCGACGCGCGCCACAAAAGATCGAGCCCGACATAGCCGATCAGCGAAGCGAGCGCCCCACACAGGATGCAACCGAGCAACAGCGGTCGCCAGACATTCAGAAATCCATGTGTCAACCATTCCACTGACAGCTCGAGCTCGAAAGGTTGAGGCTCCAGCCCGAGCAGAAACGAACCGACACGGTACGCCAGTCGAAACATCGGATATATAGTCAACGGGTTCATCAACAATGTGCCGATGATAGTCGCCGGTATGTTGACTCTCAGGAGAAGCGCCAACAGTACGGCCGACAGCGTATGTGCCGGGAAGGGCAGGAAGGCGATAAAAAGTCCCAGTGAAAACGCTGGTACGACGGTTTTGCGCCGTATGCCCCAGTATGCCGGGTGATGCAGCAGGTGACGAAACGGGCCTAAATACCACTGTTGGCTGATCTTATGGCGTTTGAACGCGAATTTCCTAAAAAACCGCCTTGGCATTCGTGACTGAATCCGATCCAATGAAAAGCAGCATCATAACGATAAATCGCAGGGAAGCGGAACATGCTTATGCTTTGCTTATGTGCATTGGCAGGCGCATACACGCTGCAGTTATGCAGTCATTTGCCCGATAAATTCCTGTTAATTGTCCTTGTCCCCGTATCGCTTGCCGCTTTTTTCGCCCCGGGAATACGCTTTGCCGGCGCCTATCTGCTTGGGCTGCTGCTACTCGCGTTTGCCGCACATGGCGTCATCGATGCCACGCTGTCGCCGGCGTTTGCAGGGAAAACCATCAGGATAGACGCGCGGGTCGCTGACTTTCCCAAACACCGTGGTGCGTCACTGAGCTTCCTGGTAGAACCCGTCGGCCGTGATGACCTGCCCGGCAGGATTCGACTGAGCTGGTTCGAGGCGACAAGCAAACCGGCCCTCGGCGAGACCTGGCAATTTGAGGTGCGTTTGCGGCGACCGCGAGGCTTTTCGAATCCTGGCGGCTTCGACTACGAAGCCTGGCTCTTTCGGCAAGCCATTGGCGCGACCGGCTACGTTGTAAACGGTTCGTATAACGTTCGGCGCGACGATCGAGCTGTTGACCGGATTTCCCGCCTGCGGCAGCGATTTGCAACACGAATCGACGCACGCTTGCCCGACGACGACGCCTCGGCCGTCGTGATGGCGGTGGCCGTTGGCGCGCGACATACCATCACGCGGGAACAATGGCAGCGCTACGCGGCTACCGGAACGAGCCACCTGATGGCGATATCCGGTCTTCACATTGGTCTTGCCGCCGGTGGCGTGTTTTACCTTTGCTGGTTCCTGCTTTCCTTTTTTTGCCGCGGAGCCAACATCAGGGATTGTGCGGCAGTCATTGCGGCAATTGCTGCCTTGGCTTACGCCGAAATTTCCGGGTTTGCAGTGCCGGCCCGGCGAGCCGTCTTGATGACAATTATTTTTGTGCTGGCAGGCCTTTTTCGTCGCCAATTATCATCTGCGCGCCTGCTTGCCATTTGCGGCCTTACCATTCTGGTAACAGATCCACTCGCGATTCAGGCGCCGGGCTTCAAGCTTTCCTTCGCCGCTGTGGCGATACTGTTCTGGCATTTGCGTGTAACGCGGATCCCTGTGTATGCCGTGAACAATCGTCCTCTTGCGAAGTTGTTGAACGGCGTACGACGTTTGACTTCGACCCAGGTAGCACTTTTATTCGGTCTTTTTCCCTTGACGGCGCTGCTGTTTGATCGGGTCGCCATGCTCGCGCCTTTCGTCAATTTGCTGGCGTTACCGGTTTTCAACTTTCTTACGGTTCCTGCCTGCCTGCTCGCCCTGATGCTCGACGGACCGTTTCAGCCGGCGGGCGACATTGCGCTCGACATCGCCTATCGAAGTGTCGGTCTCGTGCTCTGGCTGATCCGTCATGCGGCCGAAATGCCGCTCGCAAACTTTCACATCGCGCGGCTGGAAGGGCTCATCGCGATAGCGGCTCTATTGCCTTCGCTTTGGGCGCTGGCTCCGCCCGGCTGGCCGGGACGCAAACTGGCCCTGGTTGCCGCGCTGGCAATGATTCTCCACCGACCGCCACCACCACCGCAGGACTGCGTTGATATGCACGTGCTGGATGTGGGTCAGGGTCTCGCCGTTGTCTTGCGGACGCACCGGCATGCAGCGGTTTTTGACACCGGTCCGTCGTTTCGCAGTGGTACCGATACCGGTCAACTCGTCTTGCTGCCCTTTCTCAGGAGCGAGGGCATTGCTTCGCTGGACTTGCTGCTGGTCAGCCATGCTGACCAGGATCATTCAGGAGGGGCGCGGTCGCTGAGCGAAGAGATCGGCATAAAAAGGATGCTGACCGGCGAAGTGCTTGACCGTATCGATCTGCGGCAAGAGCGGTGTCAGGTGGGCGAGTCCTGGCATTGGGATGGCATCGAGTTCGCGGTCATGCACCCTGAGGAATCGGGCCGCTGGCACGGCAACAATGCGTCGTGTGTGCTGGAGCTGCGCATTGCCCGGCACAGGGTTGTGCTCACGGGTGATATCGAAGCACCGGTGGAGAGTCTGCTGGCGCGTAACGGCCTTCTTGCACCTGCTGACATCGTACTGATTCCGCACCACGGCAGTCGCACCTCATCGAGTGAGGCGTTTGTCAGGAGCATCCGACCAAAAGTGGCTATCGTTTCCGCTGGTTTCCACAACCGCTGGGGATTCCCGAAGGAGGATATTGTCAGCCTGTGGCGGAGCGCCGGTGCCGAGGTGTTGAATACGGCCAGTTCCGGGGCCATCAGCTACCGGATCTGCCGCGATGACGGCATACGGCGCCTTGCCGAACACCGGCGGGACGATCGCAAGTACTGGCATCAATATTCTGAGAAATGAACGCTTGCCGGGGAGCAATTTTCGGCTGGCCGCTGTATATTCCGATTTTCCTCAGAGTCAGTTTATATGGTTGAAATCGTCAAATCCGGCGGCTGGTTGATGGTGCCGATTATCCTGTGTGCGATTGTCGCAATGGGCATCATGCTCGAACGATTCTGGACACTGCAACAAAAGCGCGTGATACCGGAAGATCTGACCAGCAAGGTTTGGGGATGGGTCAAGAAAGACCAGATCGATCAGGGTCAGATTCAAACTCTGCACCAGGGTTCCGCGTTAGGCCAGATCCTGGCTGCAGGCCTCATCAATCGCGACTACGAGCGGGCAGTCATGAAAGACAGTATCGAGGAAACCGGTCGTCATGTCGTTCATGAACTCCAGCGATACCTGGACACCCTGGGTACCGTCGCAGCGATTTCGCCGTTGCTGGGACTGCTCGGCACCGTCATCGGCATGGTCAAGGTATTTGCGGCTATCACGACGCATGGCGTCGGCAATCCGACCGTCCTGGCTGGCGGTATTGCCGAGGCCCTGATTACGACGGCCGCCGGCCTGACTGTCGCCATACCGGCACTGATCGGATATCGCTTCTACAGTAGCCGGGTTGACACGCTGGTGGTCGACATGGAAAAGGAAGCGATCAAGCTTGTCGAAGCACTGCATCGCCGTCAGGCGTCTTCCGGCAAGAAGAAATGAACTTCAAAATTCGGCCACGCGCAGAACCTGAAGTCAACATGACGTCGTTGATCGACGTAGTTCTGCTGTTGTTGATTTTCTTCATGGTCTCCACGAGTTTCGTCAAGCAGTCTCAAATCACGATCAGGCTGCCCGCGGCGGATAGCACGGTAGTCGTCGAAGAAGTTCCTGAGCACCTCGAAATCATGATCACAGAACAAGGTACTTACCTCATCAACGGGCGTGAACTCATCAATAGCCGTCCGGAAACGATCAGAAACGCGCTGCAAAAACTCTCGGGTGGCAACACGAGATTACCGCTGACGATCAGCGCCGATGCGAACGCCCGGCATCAGCACGTAATCACCGCAATGGACGTTGCCGGCAAACTCGGCTTCGTGAAAATTAATATTGCCACCGTCAACGATCCGACTGAACAGTGATCGTAAGACTTGATCCACATAACGTAGCGGTGTACCGGCGTCTGTGGCGCTACGTCACTCCGTACTGGGTAATGGCCGTTGCCGCGATTGTGGCTATGGCTACCGCGGCTGCTGTGGAAGCCAGTCTGATCATCCTCTTGAAACCACTGACCGATCAGACCCTCGTCGAGCACAATCTCGAGACGGCGCGCTGGATGCCCTGGGCGTTCATCGGCATTTTCATTGTGAGGGGCCTGGCCGGGTACACGTCCGAATATAGTCTGGGCTGGATCGGCCGCGCGGTAATCAGCTCGTTGCGGCGCGACGTGTTTCAGAAATTCCTGACACTGCCAACACGATTTTTCGAAACGCAAGCCACAGGTCCATTGCTGTCCCGCATAACCTACAACGTCGAAATGGTCGCGGAGGCTGGCGCGAATGTCGTCACGATCATGGTGCGCGATATACTGACAGTCGTTGCGTTTATCAGCGTCATGCTTTGGCACAGTATTCGGTTGACGGCGTTCGTCGCGATTGTCGTCCCGCTGATCGCGATATCCGTGCGTATACTGAGCCGGGCCTTCAGGCGCTACAGCGGACATATCCAGGACTCCATTGGTGACGTGACGCGCGTTTCCGAGGAAGTTCTCATGGGAAACCGCATCGTCAAGGTTTTTGGCGGCCACGAATACGAAACGAATCGCATCACCGAGGCCGACGGGAAAAACCGAAAACAGAATATGAAGCTGATCAATGCGCGCGCACTCGGTGTTGCCGTAACACAGGTCTTGTTCGCGTTCGGTATCGCCGGTGTCATTTACGTTGCCGGCAAAGAAGCTGCAATGGGCAGCCTGAGCCCGGGAACTTTCATTTCTTTTATTGGCGCGATGATTCTGATGTTGCAGCCCTTGAGGCGGCTCACTAACCTGAACGCGTCTCTTCAACGTGGCATAACGGCTGCTGATAGCCTGTTCACCATCATGGACGAACCCGACGAAGTCGATTCGGGCACGTTTCGAAAGGACCGTGTTGAAGGAACGGTCGAGTTCAAGAACGTTAATTTTTCCTATGGCGGAGAGAATACGCCGGTCCTGAGAGACCTGTCGCTGCGGATCGAAGCAGGTAGTTCTCTTGCTATCGTTGGCTACTCGGGCAGTGGCAAATCCACGCTTGTCAGCCTGCTGCCGCGTTTTTACGATGTTGGATCAGGCACGATCCTCCTCGATGACAGGCCGGTGGAGGAATACACACTCGAGAACCTCCGCGATAATATCAGCCTGGTGACCCAGGACGTCGTGCTGTTCAATGACACGATCGCCAACAACCTTGCGTACGGGCAGCTCCGGCAATGTTCACGCGCCGATCTTCTCCGGGCCGCGGAAGCGGCACATGTTATTGAGTTTATTAAAGATATGCCGGATGGGCTCGAGACGATCGTGGGCGATCGCGGGGTGCTTTTGTCGGGCGGACAAAGACAGCGTATCGCGATCGGCAGGGCGCTTCTCAAGGATGCGCCGGTACTCATTCTGGACGAGGCCACCTCGTCGCTCGATACGAAATCCGAACGTCACATACAAGATGCACTGAAACATCTGATGAAGAATCGTACGACGCTCGTAATCGCGCATCGACTGTCGACCGTGGAAGGTGCAGATCGCATCATAGTGCTCGACAAAGGCAGCATCGTTGAGTCTGGAACGCACCGCGAACTCATTGCACAGGATGGCCTGTACGCCAACCTGTATCGCATGCAATTCAGCGATGAACAGAACGGCGATAGCTGAAACGGCGCTGGTGGGCAGGGCGGTCCGCTGGTGATTCGTTACTTGCAAGACCTGATCCAACGTATCTGGTACGAGGATTCGGCCGCGTACTGGGTGCTCCTGCCGCTGAGTTGGCTGTTTACCGGGCTCGTTTCGGCCCGGCGGAATCTCTATGAGCGCGGGGCGTTGCGTCGTTATCAGGCAAATGTGCCTGTCGTCGTCGTCGGCAACATAACTGTCGGCGGCACCGGCAAGACGCCGGTGACGATCTGGCTTGCACTGCAACTGAAGGAACGCGGTATGCGGCCCGGCATCGTAAGCAGGGGCTATGGCGGATCGGTTGGTCGAAAACCCTTGCGAGTGACCGCGGACAGCGATCCCGATACGGTTGGAGACGAAGCCGTACTGATGGCCAAACGTAGCGCCTGTCCCGTCGTGGTTCATCCGAATCGTGCCGGCGCCGCAAGGGAAATTTGTGACCTCGATGTTGACGTGATCATTGCCGACGACGGACTGCAGCACTACCGCCTTGCACGAAATTATGAGATTGCCGTCATCGATGGCGCGCGTGGCTTTGGCAATGGCCGCTTACTTCCCGCCGGACCATTGCGCGAACCTTTGTCGCGCCTCAAGTCAGTCGATCGCGTGCTCGTGAATAAGAGTGTCATGCGTAGTGAACGGGCCATCAGGGAATTGCCTGCTGGCCTTGCTGCGATCGACTTCTACCTGAAAGGCACAATGGTCCGAAGCCTGGACGAACGCGAACAGGCGCCTCTGGCCAGATTTGCGGGCAGCCGAATTCATGCGGTGGCTGCGATTGGCAACCCAGGCCGCTTTTTTACGTTTCTTGAATCGCATGGCATGCAGGTCATCGAGCACGCATTCCCGGATCACAGCAAACTGACCGAGAAGGATTTGCGCTACGATGACGGGCTCGATGTCCTGATAACGGAGAAGGATGCCGTCAAGTATGGCAACCTTTCTATCGAGCGATGCTGGTATGTACCGGTCGAGGTAGCGGTTGATCGGCCCCAGGACTGGCTTGATGAACTGCAAACGAAACTGTCAGCGATAACCCTGCGGGACAAGGCATGAGTGAATTTGTTGTAGTAATACCTGCGCGCTACGCGTCGGAGCGACTGCCCGGCAAGCCGCTGCGTGAGATTGCAGGCAAGCCCATGCTGCAACATGTCTATGAGCGGGGCAGCGAAAGCAACGCCAGAGAAGTTCTTATTGCAACCGACGATCAGAAAATCTTCGATGCAGCAGAAGGTTTTGGTGCATCTGTGCGCATGACTGACAGTCAGCATCGCTCGGGTACGGAACGGATTGCAGAAATCAGCGAGCAGATGAACTGGCCCGATGAGCAAGTCATAGTAAATCTGCAGGGCGACGAACCCTTGATGCCTGCCGAGCTGATCAACCAGTGCGCTGCGTTGCTTGACGACAGTTCGGTGCAAATGGCAACGCTTGCGTCGCCGCTTGCTTCACGGGCGGATTTTGAGAATCCTAATGTCGTCAAAGTTGTTTGCGACCTCGACGGCAATGCGATTTACTTCAGCCGTGCGCCGATTCCGTACTCGAGGCGCGAAATGACCGATGCACTTGCAGTGCAAAGTGCCATGCATCACCACGGAATTTATGCCTATCGATGTGCGGCCCTCAGAAAAATCGTGGCCGCAGAGCGCTCGGATCCGGAGGCCTGCGAGCAGCTCGAGCAACTACGCGCCCTTTCGATCGGACTTAAGATCAGGGTGGCCAGGGCCCTCAGCAGGCCCCCGTCAGCTGTCGACACCGAGGCAGACCTGACCCAGGTCGAACGCCTGTTGTCGGGACAATAACATCAAAGTTATCAGTAATTTACGATAGACTTGGAAGCTTGAAACACCGGCGGAGAGATTTAATGCCTGTGTTGCATCGACTGGTTGAAGCCGCAACCCAAAGCGGATGTCACCACTTCACACACCTCGCAAACTGATAATCATGACGGGTGAACTTTTGCTTGAGCCTGGTCGACCGCGCGTGAATCATCATCACACCGCCCGCTTCCTTACACGCCTGCAACCTTGCCTCGTATCGTTCCCTCGCAAGGATGAGCGCATCCTCGTGCGCATACAGTTTTTCCTCTGCTTCAATTCTCTTATTGATCAGAGACCGGTCGTCGGTGAAATGTGCTTGTTCGATAAGATCTTGTGTGCTGGGCGCACAACCAAACAATAAAAACAACAAAAGTATGCTTAATGCTTTCATTTTGACGGAACCTTAATTCGCTCCCCCAGGGCATCATTGTTTGTCGTTGTAATTCTGCAGCTGCTTCAAGGCAGCAAATATTGGTTCCACTCCTTAGTGGCGATAAAACGTTATGTATGATTCTATCCCCCGGCGATGGCTTCTTCCATAAACGCCATCACACTTTTGATGGGCGGTGGGTCATTGCAAGATTAAGCAGCGTCACATGTTTGAGTTGAATACAGACGCAATGACGATACGACTTTTGTCAGTTGTGTCAGTGAGTTCCCAGTGGATCTAAATACGCTTTGCTGCCGGATGTCAGGCCATGCAAAGAGTACTACCGGGAGTTGGTCGTTTCTTTTGCTGGTTGGGGCGGTATGATTTTCGCGTCATCGACACAACTTTCGGGTTCGGCGCCGCAGGCAATGTCGGGAAGGTGAAGTGCCGACGTTGCGGTGTGACTATCACTCGCAAAGCTTAATCGGATTTGCCCGTGCAGGCAGCTATTCGTCAGATGCAACGGTTTTTGATCAGCCACTGCGGCCATTAAGGTGCTGCACGTGTCCAAACCGGTTTCTGCTACCTACCCCTTACAACCCTTTTCCAACACGCTGGAGGCCGCGAAGGTGCTGTGATTGCTGTATCAAGGTAAGATCGACATCGCCGATACGGTCAGAAGTTAGTCAAAAGCGAGCAACATTCGATTCACTGACGGAACCTCCGACCCCTGCCTCCCGAATACAGTGCCACGCTCGTTTGTAATCAAGGGTTTACAGAATATCACGAATTAAAACATTCACATAAGATGTTTTTTGATCACGTTTGATAACGTTTTCACTGTGACAAAAGTGTGACAGGTTTCTTCGTCTCGATCGAAATGCGCGACAGACACGATCGATATTAGAATTCACACCCCACACCATCAACCGACTGATGGAAATCGGAAAGGCGTCCCTCGTTTGACACGATTAGGACACGATACCCGCTGCAACCCGCATAAACATTGAAGAGTCTGCGGGTTCGAATACAGTCGCTTGTCCGACTTTCGTCCCTGGTCAGTCCGTTGCTACTTAGTTTGTAGAAATCCTTGTTTAACAAGAATAACTTGTTAAATGTGCTGCAAAATGAACTTTCAGCTTGAGTCGGGTTTGATTTCGCGCTAAATTCACAAGTATGACTAGTGAATCCCGCAGCAAAATAAACCGTCTGCTCAGAGTGTGGCCCTTGGGCACTGTTGCCATCTCGCGATGGCTGGAGACTCAGGGTGCCTACCAGCAATTGGTGCACGAGTACGAGAAAAGCGGCTGGATACGCCGTATAGGCCAGGGTGCCTATGAACGTGCCGGTGATACCGTCGAGTGGTCTGGCGGCCTTTACGCACTCCAGGAAGAGATGAGGCTTCCCGTTCATGCAGGGGCCAAAACGGCGCTGCAGATGCAGGGATATGCGCATTTCCTGCCGATGGGGAAGGGCGGGTCCATATCTCTGTTTGGCACCTCTGGTACCCGGCTGCCCGCCTGGTTCCTACAGTATGACTGGGGGACTGAGCTGCGTTATACCGCCACAAGACTGTTTACCGATGACCCGACCTCAGCTCTCACGACGAAGCAACTGGCTACCTATGCCGTAACCGTGTCAGCACCCGAGCGTGCCATCATGGAAGTGCTGTATCTCGTGCCCATGGAGGAATCCTTTGAAGAGGCGGGCCTGCTGATGGAGGGTTTGACCACCTTGCGACCGCGCCTGATCCAGTCACTGTTGGAACAAGGCAGGTCCGTCAAAGTGAAGCGGCTGTTCATGTTTCTCGCAGAAGCCTGCAACCATGCCTGGGTAAAGAAACTGGATCTGTCGAAAGTGAACTTCGGAAAAGGCAAACGCATGATAGTGAAAGGCGGGCGGCTGGACCCCAAATACAATATCACCGTGCCCGATACGAATTTCGACTGGAAGGCATCAGCGAATTCGGCATGAAAGACAGTCCCTACTTCAAGCAGGCACAACTCATGCTGCGGGTTATGCCCCATGTG
>SMUY01381133.1_pt1 | contig 15233 bp, 13 predicted proteins | sample 2456441 | NCBI WGS metagenome assembly SMUY01 (sample SAMN11095931, study PRJNA526329) | marine sediment metagenome | biome: Marine sediment; feature: Surficial sediment; material: Deep marine sediment; isolation source: Hadal surficial sediment | place: Pacific Ocean | collected 2014-11 | depth...
CTGGCTGTCGGAACGGATATAGGCCGGGCGCATCCTGCGATCTCGGTGGCTCTAACGCCGAACGGGGAGAGACTCCATGCAGACGGTTCATGTGCTTGCGATCATTACCGCCAAACCCGGCCTGCGCGATGAGATACTGAAGGCGTTCCACGCCAACGTGCCCAGGGTCCACGCCGAGGACGGCTGCATCGAGTATGGCGCGACCATCGATGCGGAGGGCGTCGGCAGCCTGCAGACCCGCTTCGGCGACGACACCTTCGTGGTCGTCGAGAAATGGGAGAGCCTGCCCGCGCTCAAGGCCCATGCTGCCGCGCCCCATATGGCGGCCTATGGGGCCAAGACCAAGGATATGATCGCCAGCCGGGTGATTCACGTCCTGTCGCCGGCCTGAGCCTACTGGTCCTTGGGAGGGCTGGTATGGGACGTTTGGCGTCCGCGGTGCCGCTCTTGCTCGCGGGCATGATTTCTCAGGCCGAGGCGCGGATCGACACGCCGGTCGATCTCGAGCTTGCACTCGCGGTGGACGTGTCGCGCAGCATCGACGCGACCGAAGCCCTGCTCCAGCGCCGGGGCTATATCGAGGCCTTCGCCGACCCCGAGGTGATCCAAGCCATACGCGCGGGCATGCTGGGCCGGATCGCAGTGACCTATTTCGAATGGGCGGGCATGGACAGTCCGCAAATCGTGGCCGGCTGGACTCTTATCGATGGTGCCGCCAGCGCCTTCGCTTTCGCCGAGGCACTGGGCCGGATCGCGCCGAATGCCGCGCGCCACACCTCGATCAGCCGCGCCATCGACTTCGCCTTGCCGCTATTCGAGGGCAACGGCTTCGAGGGCACGCGGCAGGCGATCGACGTCTCGGGCGACGGCCCGAACAACTGGGGCAATCTGGTGACGACCGCAAGGGACAGGGCGATCGCCGCGGGCGTCACGATCAACGGCTTGCCGATCCTGGACCACGGCGGCGGCATGTTCTCCAGCTTCAACATCCCGGACCTGGATCTCTACTACCGGGACTGCGTGATCGGCGGTCCGGGCGCCTTCGTGGTGGTCGCGGCGGACTTCACGGACTTCGCGCGGGCGGTCCGCCGCAAGCTGATCTTCGAGATTGCCGAGGGCAGGCCGCACAAGGCCCAGGGCATCATACGGGCCGCGGCTACGGGGGCGGCGCGCAGCAGCCCGCCCTGTGATATCGGCGAGCAGTTGATGCGCGATCTTATTGAGGACTTCTGACCCCGAGCGCGGCGGGCGGGACATACCGACCGCCGCCGATGATGGCCATTGCGGATGGCCCGGTTGCGTGGTTCATGAGCGGCTTTGGCGCCAGCGAGAGGTTTGAGGCGATGGCGGCACGATGACCGCGACCCACCGGCTGAGGGACCTGTTGCGCGACCCGGTTTTTACGCGCGTCTGGCTGATCGGCGGCTTCAGCGGCGTCGCCCGGTGGCTCGAGATGCTGGTGTTCGGCGTATTCGCCTTCGAGCTCACCGGCTCGCCGTTCCTGGTCGCGCTGCTGATCATCCTGCGGCTGATGCCGCTGGTCGTCTTCGGCTCCATCGTCGGCACCCTTGCCGACCGGCTGCCGCCGCGGCTGCTGCTGCTCGCCAGCCTGTCGGTGGCGACGCTGGTCTCGGCGACGCTGGTGCTGCTGTTCGTCCTGGAGATCGCTCAGTACTGGCACGTCGCACTTGCGGCCCTGGCCACCGGGGTGGTCTGGACCACCGACATGCCGGTCCGGCGGCGCATCCTGGGGGACGCCGCGGGGACCGACCGCATCGCGCTTGCCATGAGCCTCGACAGCGCCACCAACAATGCGACCCGGATGCTGGGACCGCTGTTGGGGGGCGTTCTCTACCAGTGGCTGGGCGCCAGCGGCGCCTTCGCGCTGAGCGCCGGCCTCTATGCCTTGGGCGTGGCCGTGACCCTCGGCGTCCCGGCCAGCGTCTCCGCCGGAGTTCGCGGCGGCGCCGCCACCAAGGTCTTGAGCGATCTCCTGGAGGCCTTCGCGTTTGCCGCACGCGATCGCGACATCTCCCGAATCCTGCTGGTCACGGTGGTCTTCAACGTCTGGGGCTTCCCCTTCGTCTCGATGATACCGGTGATCGGCAGCGGCGAGTTGACCTTGAGCGCCGGCTGGATCGGCGGCTTGGCGGCGCTTGAGGGCGGCGGCGCCTTTCTCGGTGCCCTGGCGATCGCGGCCGGGGTGCGGAACGCGAACTTTCGCGGCCTCTATTACTTCGGCACCCTGGCCTATCTACTCCTCATCTTCCTCGCCGGATGGATGATCGAGGCCGTTTCCATAGCGGCGGTCCTGTTCTGCATCGGTCTGGCGGGGGCCTGTTTCACCACCATGCAGAGCACCCTGATCTACAGCGTCGCGCCGCCGCAGATGCGTGGGCGCCTGTTCGGCCTGATCGTGATCTGCATCGGCACCGGCCTGATCGGCTTTGCCAACATCGGCCTCATGGGCGAATGGTTCGGCGGCTCCGCCGCGATCCGCATCGTCGCGGCCGAGGGGCTGATCCCGCTGCTGCTGGTCGGGATCGGCTGGCGTCAACTCCGGCGCCGCGCCGGCCCGGCCCCGGGTGATGGCCCGAGCTAGCCCCTACGACGCATTTGTCTGGCCGCGCGAGGCCGCTATGATCGCCTGCGCCACGCACCCCCAATGCTCCGAGGATCGGACTCTCCATGGCTCCTGACGACCACGCGACAACACCGGCGACCGGACAGTCCCCGGGGCGTCGGGAGGACGACCGCTTTTTGACCGGGACCGGCCGCTTCCTCGACGATCTCGCCTTTGAGGGCCTGGTGCACGGGGTGGTGCTGCGCTCGCCCCACGCCCATGCCGAGATCACCAAGATCGACAGCGCCGCGGCCGCCGCCCTGCCCGGGGTGCTCGCGGTCATCACCGGGGCCGAGTGGCGCGCCGAGGGCTTGGGCGACATGCCGACCCGCACGGCGGCCGAGAACTCCGACGGCAGCCCGGTGCCGGTTCCGCCGCAGTCGGTGCTGGCCCGGGACCGGGTCCGCTACGTCGGCGAGGCGGTCGCCTTCGTGGTCGCCGAGAGCCCGGCCGCGGCCCTGGAGGGCGCCGAGCGGATCGAGGTCGACTATGCGCCGCTGGCCGCCGTCGCGGACGGCAAGGCGGCGCTCGAGCCCGGCGCGCCGCGCGTCTGGGAGCACTTGGCGGGCAACCTCTGCGTCGACTTCGAGGCCGGCGATGCGGCCGCCGTCGAGGCCGCCTTCGCGAAGGCCGCCCACGTGGTCGGCCTCGATCTGGTCAACAACCGGGTCAACGCGGCACCGCTGGAGACCCGCGGCGCGATCGGCCAGTACGACCCCGCCAGCGGCCAGTTCACCCTGACCTCCTCGTCCCAGCAGGTCCACGCCAACCGGGACCAACTCGCCGAGGAGATCTTCGGCATCCCGCGCGACCAGATGCGCCACCTGGCCCACGATGTCGGCGGCGGCTTCGGCATGAAAAACGCGCTCTATCCCGAGTACGCCATGGTGCTGATGGCGGCGCGGCGCCTCGGCCGGCCGGTCAAGTGGATCTGCGGGCGCAGCGAGAGTTTCCTCTCCGACACCCAGGGCCGGGACCAGGTGAGCCGGGTCGAGCTGGCGCTCGACGGCGACGGCCGCTTCCTGGCGGTCCGGGTCGACTCGATCGCCAACATCGGCGCTTACCTGGCCTCGATCGGCCCGTTCACCCCGACCGCCGGCACCGCGCGCACCCAGGGCGGCGCCTACCGCATGCCGGCGCTGCACTTCCGCTCGCGCGCGGTGTTCACCAACACGGTCCCCACCGACGTCTACCGCGGCGCCGGGCGGCCTGAGGCCTGCTACCAGATCGAACGCGTCGTCGATGTGGCCGCGCGCGAGCTTGGGTTCGACCCGGTCGAGCTGCGCCGGCGCAACCTGATCCGCACCCAGGACATGCCGCACCGCACCGAGGTCGGTATCGAGATCGACGGCGGCGACTTCGAGGCGGTGCTCGACCGGACCCTCGAACTCGCCGACTGGGACGGCTTCGCCGCACGCGCCGCCGCGGCCCGGGCGCGGGGCCGGCGCCGCGGCCGCGGCCTCGCCTACTATCTCGGGCTGACCGGCGGCAAGCGCTTCGAATGCGTCGACGTGCGGGTCGAGGACGACGGCAGGCTGACCCTTGCGCTCGGCTCCGAATCCGCCGGCACCAGCCACGAGACCGTGATGCCGCAGATCCTGGCGAGCCACCTCGGCATTTCCGCCCAGCGCATCGCCCATCGCCAGGCGGACACCGCGCTCACCCCCAAGGGCGGGGGCCACGGCGGCTCGCGCGGGCTCGAGGTCGCGGGCGGCGCGGTGGTGCTCGCCGCCGTACGCATGGTCGAGAAGGCCGAGGCCATCGCCTCGCATCTGCTGGAGGCGGCGGCCGCCGATCTGGTCTTCGCTCAGGGCCGCTTCACCGTGACCGGCACCGACCGCACCGTGACCATGGCGGAGGTGATCGCCGCCTCGGTCGACGCGGCCCAGGTGCCGGAGGAGCTGCTGCACAGCCTCGATGTCGCGCTGGAAAATGACGTGGAACGCCTGAGCTACCCCAACGGCTGCCACATCGCCGAGGTCGAGGTCGACCCGGAGACCGGCACGGTGGCGGTCGTCGACTACGCCGTGGTCCACGATCTCGGCACCATCCTGCACCGGGCGGTGGTCGACGGCCAGGTCATGGGCGCCACCGCCCAGGGCATCGGCCAGGCGCTCTCGGAGGGCATCGTCTTCGACCGCGTGAGCGGGCAGTTGCTCAACGGCTCGCTGATGGACTACGCCCTGCCGCGCGCCGCGCAGCTGCCAAGCTTCCGCACCGGCTATTTCGAGGACGCGCCCTGCGCGAATAATCCGCTCGGCGTCAAGGGGGTCGGCGAGGCCGGCTGCGGCGGCGCGCCGCCGGCCATCGTGAGCGCGGTGGTCGACGCGCTCGCCGAGTTCGGGGTCACCCACATCGACATGCCGCTGGGGCCGGAGCGGGTCTGGCGCGCGATCCAGGACGCGCGGGGGTCGGGCAAGTAAGGAAGGCGGCGCTTACTCGATCGGCGAGAAGGGATGGGGCCCGGTATCGGTGACCATGACGTAGTCGCCCCAGCGGAGCCGGGCCTTGGGATCGGCAATGCGGTAGATCGCGACGCAGGTTTCCAACGCCACGCCGCGCCCCAGCCCCGGCCCCAGCCCTGGCCCCGGCCATCGGTCGCAGAGCCGGTCACCCGCGATCCGGCCGGTCCCCGTGGCCGCCCGCGCGAGGCCGGGGTGCAGCGGATAGCCGCGGTGCCGCACGACGCCGTCGGCGGCCCGGTCCTGGCGCCATTGGGTCTCGCCTGGCTGGAACCCCTTGCCGCCGATCGACGCTCCGAACAGCAGCGCCCGGATCTCGTTCCCCGACAGCCGGTTTCCGGCGTGCAGCGGCAGGAACCCACCGATGCCGGAGGTCGCGCCGGCGACTTTGAGTCCCTCGGCGAGGCGTTCGAGGACATCCCGGCTGGCAAAGGGATGGGCGTAGACGGCCCAGGCCAGATCGACCCGCCACCAGGTATGGGACCGGGGATTGGCGAAGGGTTGCGGTGCCACGGACCACGCCAAGGCCGGCCGGTCGAGCAACCCTTCCTGATAGACCGCGAACGCCGCCGCGGCCTCCGCCGCGCGCCCGAGCGCGCCGTAAGCGGCGGCGAGAAGGCCGGAGAACTCCGGCTCGTGCGCGGGGGCGAGCTCGATGGCGCGCGCCAGGCGTTCGATCGCCCGGTCCGAATGGCCGAGGGCGAATTCCGCCAGGCCGATGAGATAGAGCGGCCGGCCGAGCAGCAGCGGATTCTGCGCCATGGCCTTTTGCGCCTGGATGATTCCGTCTTGCGGCCGGCCCGAATAGATCAACGCCTCCGCCAGCGCTTCCAAGGCTTCGGCATCGTTCGGATTGAGCGCCAAGGCCGCCTCGGCCTCCGAGACCGCCCGGTCGTGCTGATGCTTGCGCAGGGCGAGCCAGGAGTGCAGGACCCGGGCATCGGCGCTGGGCCGCGCTATGGCTTTGTCCAGCATGCGGGCGGCACGGGTATAGCCCTCGGCCCAAAAGATTCCGAGCGCGTCGGCATAAGCCTGTTCGCCGAGCGCCGCCTGGACATAGACCTTGGCGAGCGCCGTGTGGGCGGCGGCGTAGCCGGGGTCGCGCCCGATCGCCCGTTCGAAGTACACCGCGGCCCGCGCGTTGTCCTCGGGCGTCCGCCGGTAGTAATGGAACCGCCCCATGTTGAAGGCATCGAGCGCGTCGACGTCCTCGGTGCCGGTTCGGCCGGCGCGCCGGGTCTCTGGGGGCAGGAGTTCCAAAGACAGGGCCGCGACGATGCTTTCGGTGATCTTGTCCTGGAGCGCGAACACGTCCGCCGTCGTTCCGTCATAGCTATCCGCCCAGATGTTTTCCTCCGAGGCGGCATCGGTCAGTCGCGCGTTGATGCGCAAGCGGTCATCGGCACGCCGGACAGACCCCTCCAGGACGTAGCGCACGTCCAGATCCCTTGCGACCTCGCGCGGTCGGGCGTTCCGCCCCTTGTAGGCCATCGAGGTATTCCTGGAGATGACGAACAGCCCCGGGACCTTGGACAGGCCGGTGATCAGATCCTCGGTGACGCCATCGGCGAACGACTCCTGCTCCGGCGCGCCCGAGATGCCGCTGAACGGCAGGACGACGATGGCGGGCCGTTGCGGCAGCGGGTCCCGCAAGGTGCCGTAGAACGCCATGCCGCCGCCCACCAACAGCAACAACATCGCGGCCGGGCGCCACAGCCGCCGGACCCCCGCCCGGGGTTCCGTCGAAGGCCCGCCGGTGGCTGGCGCGGGGGTCTTTCCCGCCGCTGGGGCCACCGCTGGGCCCGCCGCCGGGGCCGCCGCCGGTGAGGCCGCCGGGGAGGCCGGCCTCCGGCGCAGGATCGCGTCGCGAATGCGTTGCGTCTCCCGGTCCGGCGCGACGCCCAGTTCCCGTTTCAAAACATCCGCGCAGGCCTCGTATTGACTTAGCGCGAGTCCGATCTGGCCTTGCTCCCCGTAGCAGCGTATCAGCGCGCGGTGGGCCGCTTCCTGCAGGGGATCGAGCTTCAGCAAGCGCTGCGCGGTCGCGACCAGTTCGTGCCGCTGTCCCTGATGCCGCCGCACGTCGAGGAGCCGGGTCAGCGCCCCCACCGCGAGCGCGTGCAGACGGCGCCGCTCGACCTCCAGCCAGTCCTCGAAAACCGGATCCCGCACCCCGATGCCATCGAGAAACGCGCCCCGATACAGGCGTTCGGCCCGGTCAAGCGCCGCGGGATCGGCCGATTTCGCCAACTCCACAAAGGCGAGGGCGTCGACTTCGGCCGTGTCACCGACGAGCTTCAGGCTATCCGGTTCGACCACCAGCGGCGCGGGGTCCACGCCGGCCAGGGCTTTGCGGATGGCCGTTACCGCCTGGCTCAAGGAGTTGTTGGCCTGCGGCTCGGCCCGGTCGCTCCACAGCAGCGCCGTCAGGGACTCCCGCGAGACCGCCTGGTCCGGATGCAGCGCCAGGTAGGCCAGCAGCGCGCGCGCCTTGCGTGTCGGCAGCGCGACCGATTGGCCCCGCGCGGTTCGGACGTCGAAGCCTCCCAGGAGTGACAATTCGAGCATGAATTCGCGGTCCCACCGCCCAGATCGCTTTGAAAAACAACAATAGCGGCAAAGCCGAACAAGTTTTCAGACTTTTTTCAGGTCACCTGCAGAGCCCCTTCAGAGGCGCCGCCTAGGGTCGCCCTCACGGGCCGAGACCGCAGGAACCAATCGGCGGGAACGGCCAGCGACCCGAAAACTTCGATGACATGGAGGGACTCAAGATGCCTAGGATGATGCGCAAGATATTGCCAATTCCGGCCGCTCTGTTGATGCTTGCGGCCCTCGCAACAGGGGCGCTGGGCAGCGAGCGATCCGCAGACCCCGCGTTGCCGGCGACTAGCCTCAAGAGCGCTCTGATCGAATGGATCGGGGCGAACAGCGGTTATGATGTCTCGACGATCCTCGCCAACCCGCCGGAGGTGAAATTCTGCGCCCACGGCTCAACCCTGGTCTATCAAGGCAAGGCGATTCATTTCGGGGACCGGCTGAACGGCGTCTACGACGAGACCACCGAGCAGATTTGCCTCGCCAAGCCATGGAACGCGTCCAACACGAAGGACCGGGGCGTTCTTCTGCACGAACTGGTCCATCACGTTCAATACCAGAGCAAGAGTTGGGCCTGCCCGAAAGCGACCGAGTGGGAGGCCTACAAGCTGCAGGAGGCATGGCTGCTCGAGCAGGGCGCGCGACCTGGGTTCAACTGGATGTACATCCTGTTGGCATCGCGCTGCACGCCGCGGGACGTTCACCCCTAGCTGCCCCCCTGCTACGTTTAATCCACGCGGGCATCGCGTCGGCGTTACCGCCCCATCCATGCCACGAAGCGCTTGACCACCGTATCGCCGCTGTCGGCCCACCAGTCGGGGTTTGCGATGGTGGTGCGCGCCATGACCTCCTTGCGGTTGGGCATATAGGGCATGATGTTCTTGCCCGTGTTGAACCAAGGCTCGTTGGCCGCGATGATAGCCAGGCTCGAATGCCGCATCGGCCCGTAGCTGATCCACTTCGCCTGATTGGCCAGCTGTTCGGGGGCCGAGGCGTGGATCAGAAAATCGAGCGCTTCGTCGTAGTTTTTGCTGCCCTTGACCATGACCAGCCATTCTTCGTCGAGGACCTGGCCGTCCCAGATGATCTGGAGCGTCGTGGCGCCAGCGAGTATCGCGGCGCCGACCCGGCCGCTGTAGGCGGTCGACATGATCACCTCGCCGCCGGTCACGAAGTCGACCGGCTCGTCGCCGCCCGACCAGAACTTCACCTGCGGTTTGATGGTATCGAGCTTGGCGAAAGCGCGATCGACGCCCTCCGGCGTACTCAAGACATCGTAGACCTGGCTCGGCTCGACGCCATCGGCGACCAGCGCCATTTCGATGTTCCCTTGCGGGAAGACGCTCAAGCCGCGCGTGCCCGGGAACCTCTCGAGATCGAAGAAATCCACGATCGTCTCTGGCTTGGCGCCGGCAAAGCTTGTCTCGTCGTAGAACGTCAGCCAGGACCACAGGATATTGGGCGCGACGCAATCGTTGGGCAGCGCGACCACCAGATCCCGATCCATCGGCGTGCCGTCGGGCGCGGCGGTGAAGCCATCGCGCGGAAGCTTTTCGAACAACCCTTCCCGGCAGCCCAACCGGGCCTCGTGCGCGAAGACATCGATAATGTCCCACAGGATCTCGCCCGACTCTACTTGCGCGCGCACCTCGGCGATGTCCCCGTTGTAATCGACCCAGTGGATGGTCTTGCCGGTCTTCCGCTCCCAGCTCTCGCCGAAGGCCCGTTGCTGGCTCACCGCATAGGCGCCACCCCAGGAGACCACCGTGATGTCGGCCTTGGCGGAAATCGCCGCAACGCTAACGACAACAGCGGCAACGACGGTGGCGAATCTGGAGACATTCCACATCGGTTCCTCCCCCTGTGCTGCGGCCGTCGGCCGCCCCCTACAGGGCCAGTATAGGACCTTTGCAATCCCGGAGGAAATCCCGCGCCCAGCCTCGGCCCGGCGCGGGTCGAATTCGGCCGCCTCGAGGCGGCATACGTGCGAAACTCGAGGAATTGCAGGCGGAATCGGGCGGCTGGCGAAAGTTCCACTAATGTGGAATCACGGACGGAAAAGGAGGCCACATCATGGGTGACATCACGGTTATCGGACTTGGACTGATGGGTGCGGCATTGGCCCGGGCCATTCAACGGGCGGGCCACGATCTGACGGTCTGGAACCGTTCGCCGGCCAAGATGCAGCCCTTCATCGATGACGCTGTGGCGGCAGCGCCCGATGTGGTTTCAGCGATTTCGGCCAGCCCCGTAATCTTGATCTGTATCGATAACTACACGGTGACGATGGCGATGTTGAAATCGGACGAAGTTACGCCCCTTCTGGCGGGCCGGACGGTGGTCCAGCTCAGTACCGGCACGCCACGGGAAGCACGCGAAAGCGCCGAGTGGATGAAGGCACATGATGTTTCCTATCTCGACGGCGCCATCCTCGCCGGCCCCAGCGAAATTGGCACCGACGCGTCGCAAATTCTTTTGTCCGGGGAAGAGGAGGCCCATGAACGCAGCCGCGGACTGCTGCAATGTCTCGGCGGTGACGTGCGTTATCTGGGCACGAATGTTCGCGCCGCATCGGCTCTGGATCTGGCGTGGCTGTGTGTATCCTACGGTCGGTTCATGGCGATCACGCATGGGGCGTGTCTGTGTGAGTCGGAGGACGTGGGCGTCGATCTATTCGCGTCCCTGTTCGATGAAGGTTCACCGATCCGGGGCTATGCCAATGTCATTCATTCGGCGGGTTTTGAGAACCGCACGGCAACGCTTCACGTGTGGGGCGCGGCGTTACAGCGCATCCGGACGCAAGGCGAGGACGCGGCCATCAACACCGACTTTCCGGATTTTGTTTCGAACCTCTTCAAACGAGCCGTCGATGCGGGCTATGGCGAGGAAAACGTGATGGCTCTGGTCAAGGTTTTGCGAAGCGATCGCGGAAACTAAAGCATCATGCCAAAGGTCCGGGATGCTGTCTCCCAACGAAGGACATTTGATTTAAGGACGGGGGCGCGAATACACGCCCATGGTTAACGGCGCGTTAACCCTAAACGGCTAGGCTGGAACTCCCCGCAGTAACCTTCAGGAGGACCCGCAAGGTGACCATACCCGGAACCTCTTCCAAGGGATCGCAGAACATCGCGGAATGGCTGCCGCTCCTGGGCTCGATCGTCCAGGCGTTGAGGGGCATGCCCGCGGACGACCGGATTGCGGCGCGAACCCCGGCGGCCGCGCGCGACGACGAAACCAGCCTCGGCGAGACGGCGCGCTAAAAAAAGCCGGTCTAAAAGCGTCAGGATTCCAGTTCGGAATCCCAATACAAAAAGTCGCACCAGCTTTCGTGCAGGAAGTTGGGCGGAAAGGCGCGGCCGTTTTCCTGCAACTGGTAGGTCGTCGGCTGCACCACCGGACGTAAGGGATGCATGCGGCATTCCGCCGAGGTGCGGTTGCCCTTCAACAGGTTGCAGCTCTGGCAGGCGGTGACCACGTTGGTCCACAGCGTGCGCCCGCCGCGCGAGCGCGGCACCAGATGATCGAAGGTCAGCTCCTCCGAGGCGAAGCCGCCGCCGCAGTACTGGCACTGGAAGCTGTCGCGCAGAAACACGTTGAAGCGGGTGAAGGCCGGACGCCGGTCGAGGTGCACGTAGTTCCTGAGCGCGATCACGCTGGGCAGGCGCATCTCGATCGAGGGCGAGCGCACCGCGTGGTCGTATTCGGAGACGATGTTGACCCGGTCCAGGAACACCGCCTTGACCGAATCCTGCCACGACCAGAGCGACAAGGGGAGATAGCTGAGCGGCCGGAAATCCGCGTTCAGCACCAGCGCCGGAAAGCTTGCCGTCGCCGTGTTCACAACCCTTGCGCCCCTCTCGCCTGGCGGTCCGCCGATGCCGCCGGAATCGCCACTATGGCGATTCAGCCATTTACATCAAGGACCGTTGATACGCGACCGGGGCCTCCCACACAAGGCTCGGGCGACTGTTGGGCCGGCGATGCCCAGGCGGGGCGGGGGCATCGCCGGCCTGCGGCAACCCGGCGCTGGGATGCGAACTCGGCCACGTCCATCACCGCTTCGATGGCCATTTCGATGTCTCCATCGTCGGTAAAGGTGCCGGGCGAGAACCGCACCGCGCCCTTGTGCCCCAGGGTTCCCGCATCCTCGTGACCCAGCGGCGCGCAGTGAAGGCCGGCGCGGACGCAAGACGCAAGCGATCGCCGTCGACCACCGCGCCGCCGCGGCAGCGCTTGAATTCAGGCTCCCGCCTCGTTCCCCGCCTCGGTCTCCGCCTCGGTCTCCGCCTCAGGGGCCGGATCGTCCGGCCCCGCCGCATCCGGGTAGAGGCTCTGCTTGAGCATGGCCGCGCCCAGTTGCAGGCCGGCCTCGTCGATGCTGTGGCCCAGGCCCGGGCGCGCCGCGACCTGGACCCCGAAGCCCGCGGCGCGCAAGGCCTGCTCGGCCGCCGCCATGGATTGGAACGGCACGACCTCGTCGCCATCGCCGTGCACCAGCAGCACCGGCGGCCGGCTTCGGACCTCGGCGGCCAGCAGCTCCGGGCCGACCAGCGCACCGGAATAGCCGATCACCGCCGCGCAGGGGCGCGCCCGCCGGATCGCGGTATGGAGCGCGATCATGGTGCCCTGGGAGAAGCCGAGCAGCGCGAGCCGCGTGTCGGGCAGCCCGGCGCGTTCGAGCTCGGCGTCGATGAAGGCGTCGAGGTGGCTGGCGGCCGTGCGCACGCCGGCCAGGACCGCCGCCGGGTCGCGGTCCTGGAAGCTGAACCACTGCCGCCCCATGGGCGCCCCCGGGGGCGCCATGTCGCACGGGAAGGGCGCGTTCGGCGAGACGAAGGCGGCCGCCGGCAGCGCCTGGGCGAACAGCGGCGCGAGCGAGATCAGGTCGTTGCCGTCGGCGCCCAGGCCGTGCAGCAGGATGACCAGCTCCTTCGGCCGCCCGTCCTGCGCTTGCGCCGGGCCGAAGCGCGGTCCGTCGAGATCGCGTGCGGCGTTCATGCGTATGCTTCCCCCGGTCTTTGGTTCTGGTCGATTTTCACGCCCCGCCCTCCGGCAGCCCCGGATGGCGGTAAAGGTGCCACAGGAAGCGCGCGGCGGCGCTGCGGTGCGGGCGCCAGGGCGCGGCCAGCGCGACCATTTCGGTGCGGCCCGGGCGCGCCGCCAGGCCCTTGAGCCGCTGCGCCGCGATGCGCACCGCCAAATCGTCGGCCGGCCAGACGTCCGGTCGGCGCAGCGCGAACAGCAGGTAGATCTCGGCGCTCCACACCCCGATGCCCTTGGCCTGCATCAGGTGTTCGATCGCGGCTTGGTCGTCGAGGCCCGCGAGGCCCTCGAGATCGATCCGGCCGGCGAGAATATCCTCGGCCAGTGCCCGGCAGTAGCGCATCTTCGGGCGGCTCAGCCCGATCGCCTTGAGCGCCCCCTCGTCGAGTTCGAGGAAGCCCTCGGGCGTGACCGGGCGCAACGCCGCCTCCAGGCGCCCGATGATCGCGTTCGCCGAGGCGGCCGAGACCTGCTGGGCGGCGACGATCTGCGCCAGCCCCGCAAAACCCAGCGGGCGCCGGCGCTCGGGCGGCAAGCCGCAGTGGGCGTAGTGGCGCGCGATGTCGGGGTCCCGCGCCGCTAGCGCTTCGAGCGCCGGGCGCAGGGTCTCGTCGGGTCGGGGATCAGCGGCCATCCCCGCCAGTGAAGCCGATCCCAAGCCGCCACGCCAGAGATTCCGGGGAAGCGGTTGCTCCGGTTGCTTTGCCTCAATCCGGTAGACCCGCCTTGCGCAGGCCATCGAGAAAACGCGCGCGCTCGGGCTCATGGCGGAAGCGGAGGAGCCGGCCGATCAAGGGGCCCGAGAAGTCGGGGCGCGACTGGTAGACCCGCTCCAATGCCGCGCGGGCCTCATCGGTTTCACCGAGATGGCCGAGCGCGGAGGCCAGGGTTGCCGAGGTCAGGAAATTGGCCGAGGGCTGACGGGCTGCACGTCGCGCCCAGTCCGCCGCCTCCGCGTATCTTTGCAGGAGCAGGAAGGCGATTGCCCGGCCGGTGAGGAACGTCCACAGCGACGGGTCGTGCGGGTTGAGCCGGAGCGCCTGGTCGATGCGGGGCAGCGCCTCCTCCATGCGCCCGGCCAAGAGCAGGGCCCAGCCCAGGCTGTACCTGGCGTGCGCGAAGCTGGGGTTGATCGCCAGCGCCGTCTCCAGCTCAGCAATTGCGGCCTCGGACTCGCCCATCTGCGTGTAGACGCGGCCGAGGACCCAATGGGCCATTGCGTCCTTGTCGTCCAAGGATACCGCCGTGCGCGCCGCCGTGAACGCGCCGGCCAGCGTCTCCTCGGGTGACTCGGCGTGGCCGAAGAGCACGTTCCAGTAGCGGACGGTCGCTAAGCCCATGAACGCACCGCTGAACCCGGGATCGAGCTCCGTCGCGTGTTGGAACAGCCGTTCGGCCTCATCGTTGTCGGCCTTGGTAAAACGGTAAAGGTGCCACAGACCGCGTTGGTAACAGCTCCACGCGTCCAGGCTGTCGGGTGGCTTGCGGCGGGCGCGCTCGCGCTCGGCGCTGCCCAGCTCGGGCTCGATCGCCCCGACGATAGTCTGCGTCATCTCGTCCTGGAGCGCGAAGATGTCCGACAGGTCGCGGTCGTAGCGCTCGGCCCAGACGTGGTTGCCGGTCGCCGCGTCGATCAGCTGCGCCGTGACCCGGACGCGGTTGCCGGCCTTGCGCACAGAGCCCTCCAGCACGTAGCGGACGCCGAGCTCCCTGGCCACCTGCTTCACGTTGACGGGCTGGCCCTTGTAGGTAAAGGTCGTGGTGCGCGCGATGACGAAAAACCAGCGGATCTTCGACAGCGCCGTAATGATGTCCTCGGTGATGCCATCGGAAAAGAACTCCTGGTCCGGATCGCCCGACATGTTGGTGAAGGGCAGGACGGCAATCGACGGCTTGTGCGGAATGGCGAGGCGTGCCTCCGCGCCCGCGTCCGGTTGCTCCGGCCCGGCCTCGTCGGCGGCGAAGCGGACGCGGAAGACGTGGACGGCCCTGGCGATGTTCTTGACCCGGTGCTCGCCCAGGTCCTCGAGATCGAGGTCGAGCTTGGTGCCGATGCTCTGGTGCACGACTTCCGAGACGTATACGCCGCCCGATTCCGCCAGCGCTTCCAGTCGCGCGGCGACGTTGACGCCATCACCGTAGATGTCCGAGCCCTCGACGATGATGTCCCCCAGGTTGACGCCGATACGGAGCCGGAGGCGCCGTTCGTCGGGCAAGTCGGTCTCGCGCCCAATCATGGATTGTTGAATTTCGACGGCGCACTTGACGGCCTCAACGACACTGGGAAACTCGGCCAGGAGTCCGTCGCCCATGAGCTTCACGATGCGTCCATTACGTTCCGTGATTTTCGGCTGCACCAGCTCTTTACGGAGGGATTTCAGGCGCTCTGGCATCGACGGGTGTAGCGTTAGTGGCCGCGAAGGTACTGGCCAACGCTGATCGGGCGACCGCCGTGAGCGGACCCGGGGGTGTTTATATAGGGGTTCAACCTGCGCCTCGGCGACGGC
>SMUY01063081.1_pt1 | contig 15231 bp, 20 predicted proteins | sample 2456441 | NCBI WGS metagenome assembly SMUY01 (sample SAMN11095931, study PRJNA526329) | marine sediment metagenome | biome: Marine sediment; feature: Surficial sediment; material: Deep marine sediment; isolation source: Hadal surficial sediment | place: Pacific Ocean | collected 2014-11 | depth...
ACTTTGAATGAAAAATATTTTGGGGTTTCAATTGTAATCACAATCAAACATTCCTACCTTTCATAAACACTGATAATAATTACACTACAAAATCACCCCTGAGTCATGGTTCCACATAAAGAGAAAAAGGTCCTAATTATTTTAAAAAGCAGTCACAGTTATTCTCAGAACTAAAAGAATGGTGTGTAATTGTATCGTTACTCTTTAGGGAGAGAAACAATTAGCATGTTATCCCCTCTAAGAATTATCTTATCCAGATTCTTTGGTTTTTCTTCAGTAATCTCTTCAACTTCTGTCAGTAGTAAATTCATGTGCGGATCAAATGTTTGTAGTTTTCATCTAATGGTTGTATGATTTCTTAGTCTGATTAATACAACCTTATTTACACATGCGCTTAGAATTTGGTTTATTTCCGAGGACATTAATTCACCTGAAAACTTTATGTTGACTCTTCAGTCTTACTAAAATCATTTTGCTCGTCATTGTCTTGTTGAGGAAGAGATTCCCAATATTCTAATTTCCATACTCCTTCCTTTTCTTTTGTCACTGTAATTCAGTCTGTACCTTAATTGTATATACAACTTTAGATGTATGTTTGCCTTTGAGACAGAAATTACAAATAGATACGACTGCTTAACCACTCTCTTGCAGTTATGCTTTGCATACATCGCCCAATATAGTTAATTTCTCATAAAACATCTCATCTACCTTTGTAATCTTTTGAGCCGTCAATTGTCATCCAACATTTGTAAACAGTATTACCTATTGTTGATTGTGAGTACTGAGAACATAATTATTTGATGAATTATAATATTGCTAGCAACTTTAGTCCTTTGCACCTGTTTCTAATGGTCACCTCCGTTACACCGGAAGCTAAAGCAACTTGTTTTTGTGAAATTTTTTCACCCGTCTTAAGACTTGCAAGATACAGGGATGATGCTGCCAAGCCCATAGGATCTTTTCCAGCTAAACTCTGAGATTCTTCAGCTTTTTTGAGAATTTTTATTGCATGGCGTTTAGTTTTTTCGGACATACCTGCTCGACTTGCAATTCGTGCAATACACTGAACTGAATCCACTACAGGCATCTTCATGTCTAATTCTCTTAGTAACATTCTATAAGACACAGCAACATCTCTTCTTCTAATATTGATTTCGCTTGAGACTTCCTTTATTGTTCGTGGAGTGCCAGATTCACGGCATGCGGCATAAAGGGCTGCAGCTATTAATGCCGAAATTGATCTTCCTCTAATAAGTTTTTTTTCCAGAGCCTTTCTGTAAATGTAAGCTGCCTTTTCAGCTATTGCATCTGACAAGGATAACTTCTCTTTCATTTTGAGGAGTTCGCTTAGTGCTTTTTGAAGATTTCTATCAACAGAACTGTTGACATTACTTCGATTATCCCAAATCCTTAATCGCTTGATGGAAGATTTCATGGATGCGGATAATGGATTTCCCGCAGAATCTTTGTTAATTGGATTTATTATGCTGCTTAGACCACGATCATGTCTTGTTAATGATGTTTTATCGCCAGTTCTAGATTTGTTAGCGTTGCTATCTGAGAATGTTCTTTCTGGTCCTTGATTGTCTACTCTCTCAGTAATTACAAAACCACATTTGGCACAAAACATCTCTGCCGTATTTGAATCAGTAATGATTTCTTTATTGTTGCACCTAGGGCATATTTCTTCATTTGTAAGCTGTTGAATAATCATATCGCTAAGAATTTATCAATTGTAGTTTCGAATAAATAAATCATGCTAACTGGTCTATTCTTTGAATTTAATAACGAATTAATCATATATCATTAAGCCTTTTTCTTCTAGTAACGAATGTAGTTGATTTACAGAACGATATACGTCTTTTTCTGTCTTACCGCCTGTACAGACTAGTTTTCCTGATGCAAAAATCAGAATTACAACTTTAGGATCAAGCATTCTATGAATTACTCCTGGAAATTGTTCAGGCTCATACATACTTCGAGGTAATGTACGTGCTACTTTTTCAATACTTACTCTTCCTCCCAAATTAATTGAGGATACAATATTTTGTATAGTGACTACCGCGTTCTTTTTGATTTTAATTCCTTCTTTTCTTAATTTATTAACTACGATGTTTACTGCTTTTACAGCTATTTCCTCAGACCTTGAACCTGTACATACCATCTTTCCGGTACTGAAAAGAAGGGTTGCAGTTTTGGGATTTCTGAGACGAAACACTGCACCAGGAAAAACATCTGGATGATATTCGACATCAGGAAATTTTTCTTGAATTTTATTTAGATCTAGTTTTTGATCTATTGTAGCTGAGGCCACTACATTTACAATTTCGATTATAGGTGTAGTGAATGTCACATAAAATTATGTATTTAAACCACATTTAAAGCGATTTAGTTAGATTCATGGTATTGGAGTGACAGCATGTGAAAAGCACGATTTTATCAGTGTTTATGAAAGGTTGGAATGTTTGATTGTGATTAAAATTGTTTTAAAAAATAGTTTTTCTGTAGTTATTTTCTAATTTCTATTAAGATATTCTCATCAGTCCATTTGATTTGTTCTAAATCATCAAAGTTATTCTTGATGTTTTGTTGAAATGTCAACAGAGATTCTTGGAATGAGTCTTTACCGTACAAAGCAAATGTAGAATAGTGATTATTTTCTGCTTGAGTGACTAGTCTGCTTAGACTAGATATCCTGTGATATCCAAAAACTCGGGTAGAATGAATCCTCATGTCTGCCTCTTGGATGTACTGTTTTAATTCATCTAATTCATATAAACGAGTCTCAATCTGTGCAAATAACGGAAAGTGTTCCCCCCAGATACTTCTATAATTCTGATTTCGCAGTCTGGTATAGATAAAGAGGCGTCCATCACCGTTGAGAGATCTTACTGATTCAGACAAAAATTTAGGAACATCAAAATGGTGTATTGCATTAAAGGTTACAATGCAATCCATAGAATCACTATCTAGCGGCATTCTATTGGCATCACCCTGTCTTGTACAAAAGTTTGTAATGTTTTGTTCTGTAAGATAATCCTTTAACGATGCTAGCATATTTTCATTGTCATCTATACAATGCAAATAGCATTTATCTCCAAATTGTCTAAGAAACTCTAGTGAATATCTACCATCGCCACAACCAATATCTGCCATATTTATTTTAGATTTTCCTTTTATCTGGTTATTTATGTGCAAGACGGGTTCTATGTCAAGTGTTCTTACGCTTCGATATTTTGAGGCAATAAACGAAAAGTGATTATTCATGTTTTGTTTGTTGATAGTAATTTCATTTTCTGTGTTTAACATACTAAAAATTAATTTAGGTCCTTAATCACTGTTTTCATGATACTTTCAATAAATATAATACATCAAGAAATATCAAATTAACATGGAAATTCTTAATGATAAGTTTCGTGTTTGGCTTGATAGTGCTAAGTTTGTAAAAGCAATTCCTGGAGTTTTTGTATTGTATAATAGAAATAAAGAGATCATATACATTGGAGAAAGTAAAAATCTTCAACAAACATTTACAAAATATGTAGACAATAATTTTGAGAATGATTCCGGTAAACAAAAAACTCAAAGTTATCAGCGAGAGTTTGTTGAAGATCCAAAAGAGAGAAAAAGAATACTTTTAGAGGATTTTAAAAAAGAGCATGGGAAATTACCCTCCTGTAACCACGAATAATTGGTTTTACAAATCATGTCCTACTGATTAACTCAGGAAAACTATGTCTTGATACCTCACGGAGAATGTTTGAAAGTTTTCACATTATTCTTCAATTCCCATACTTCCAAAAAAATAATTTAAAGTTACGAGTAGTTTTTTGATACATTTTGATTATATTTTTTACCCAAACTTATTAGATTAGAAAACAATTATCCAAAATCAAAGATGGGTTCAAATGATGATTATGTGAAAAAAGTATTAAAACAGATTTTAGACTCACATAATATCTTACAAAACTTAAAAGACCAATCAGGTGATCTTGATATTCTTAAGAAAGAACTACTGAAAATTAATGGATTTTTTCGTGTACTTGTTAAAAAATTAGGAACAGAAAACTTTCAATCTCGTGATCTTCTAGAATTAAAATCAAAAACCAAAAATTATTTGGAAAATTATTACTTTGTACAAGAGATAGATACAATGTCAGCATTATATTCAAATGATCCCAACAGAATAAAAAACATGAGATTTAAAATTATTGAAGCATTTGAAGATAAGAAACTAATTGATAAAATAGAAGAATTAGTAGAAAAATTATAGCAAATGCCTAGAAAAGAAAAAAAATGCATATTGTGTGGATGTAAAGAACATCGATTAATTGGATGTAGGAAACATTTTACAAAAAATTGTAGATGTTACAAGCCAGAATAAAATTTGTTTGAATTTAACTATTTTTATTTAGGGCCTGATCTTTCATGGAAATTTAAACAACATTTGCATTCTTTTTTAATACATTCTTCTTCGGTATAATGACCACATATTCCACATTCGCAACTTTTAGTCATTTCATAATATTAACTTTATTTGCAATAAAAGTAATACCGCAATTTTTTATGATTTTCAGGTCAAATGCTTCTATTTTGATTTCTTTCTAGTGCCTTTCTTTGGTTTGGCATCTAATTCCTTTTCTATCTCTTTTGCTTTATTGTCTACTGCCTGAATTATTTCTTGAATTAGTCCATCCAAGTCGCTGTCTTCGGCTTTAGGTTCGACCGTATCTGCAATCTCGTTAATAGTACTTGAAATTTCAGCACTTACGTCCTCAAAACTCTCAGGATCCTCATATGCTGCATTATAGAGATTTTTTAGATTATTTACATTCCCAATTACCTGCTCTGTTATGATAATTCTGTATTCTGTTCCGTTGACATCTACTTGTTTTGAACTCATAATTCTGAATTCAAATTATGCTGCTTAAATGTTTTTAGTTGAATTGGAACTACTTTAGATGTTTATTCTTGATGAATTAAAAAACGATATAATCTAGTGAATGTGCATCGCTTATCAATCGGGTATGAAATGCAGCTACTACGTACCCATTTTTGATATCATTCGTTTCAATCCATCTATTGGTGGAGGAGTAATGTCTTTTTTCTGCAAGTTCTCGTTCTATTGCTTCGATATCGAACTCTGCCTCTTCTACCTCTTCGGTTTTAAGGTGTTTGATGGTGATTAAAATTTTATTAATTTTTACACGATCTCCAAATTTCCATAAAGATGGATTTCTTTCATCAGATACCTCTAATACTTTAATTTTCATTTGTTTATTTCCAGTAGAATCATAACTTATCAAAATTCGTTCATCTGTAAATTCTTCAAAACTTATTCGAGAGTTTACACTATCTGCTTCCTCAGACACCAAATCCATCATAGATTCAATCTTGGGCGGTTCCGATTCTAATGATTTTTTATCTTCGGACATGCTAGATATCGCTTATTTATCATTAAAAAATGATCTGATACAAATTTTAAAAATTAGGCAGTATTTCTAAATTTTGTTTTAAATGGCATGTTGTAATCCTCTAACTTGATCTCTTTTCTTTCTCCATTAATTTGTGCAAACATTTTTCCCTCGTAGGTGCAGGCACAGTTTGTAATCTGAATAGCTGTGTCCCATACCTTGTAGAACTCTCGTAATTCTCTGCTTTCATAAGTTCCCAAACCTATTCTTTTTTTTGAAAGAAATTTGAAGGCTAAAATTACCATTCTTTTCTGGTAAATATCAAACGTATCAATCCATTTTTTGCATCTTTCAATCTGATCTGCTGGAACCGGAAGTAGATTTGTAGTTCCTGATTTAGCTTCAATTGAAAAAATTGTACTTTCTTGTGTATTTACGGCTAAAACATCAGGAAGTGCAGTGCTTGGAGAGCCCAGTCTAAACGCATTCCAATTTTTGGCGGAATTAAATCGTTTAACAATTGTGTCTTCCCAATGATATCCTCGTTGTCTTCGTGTGTGAGCTGCTCTTCTATGATTATCTGATTTCTTTTTTTCTTTATTTTTTAAAAATGATAAAGTTCTATGTTCGGGTTTCATGAAATTCCTTGACCTATCATGGATATAGAAAAGTGGGTAATAATGACATAACCTTTTGCTAAAGTTAGTAAAACGTTATGTAGGCAATAACATTTTTTACTAATCTAAAACCTTCATTTTGAAAAAATAATTATCATTGACAATTCCACAATCAATGATGACTACTTTCTTACCAATTTTAGGGCTTCCAGAAGTAATTTCTCCAATAAGTTTTATTGAATTTTCAATTACTGCAACACAAAAGTAGGATTCTTCATGTTTTGAAAATTCAATAATTTTTCCTGTACGGGAACACTTCCTCCATGAATTTCTACCTAAACACTCATTACAAAATTCTGATGAAGGCCATACGATTTTTTTACAATGATTACATTCTGATATTAGAAAATTACCATTTCTTAATTCTGATTCAAAATTCATTTTTCTAAAACTAGTACCGTTGATGAAGTCGCAGCAGCAGACATGTTGTGAACCAGCCCAACATTTGCATTATCAACTTGTCTTTTGCCTGCATTAGATTGGAGTTGCTGTGTGATTTCTATTGTCTGTGCTATTCCAGTTGCACCTAATGGATGTCCTGAACCAATCAGCCCCCCACGCGGATTGATTTTTGAATTTTCTGTAAGGTATGCCTCTTTAATCATCTTAATACCTTCTCCTTCCTTGACTAAACCTATAGAATCTAAGGCCATAGGCTCACAAACAGAAAAAGCATCATGTACCTCAATTACATCAATATTGTTTGGCGTATGGTTTGACATTTGAAATGCATGTAAAGCAGCTAGTTTTGTAGATTCCATCTTGTCAAATGTAGAATTTTTTGTAAAACTTGCAGATGTTGTTTTTTGGCCAATACCTGTGATCCAAACCGGATTATCTGTAAATGTTTTACAAATATTTTCAGACGCTAATAAAATTGATGCACCTCCGGTACACGGTCTAGAACAATCAAGCAATCTTAAATCATCTGTTAATTTTTTAGAGTTTAATACATCCTCAATAGATACTGCTTTTTGTGAAAATGCATAAGGATTTTTAATAGATTGTCTGTGATTTTTTACAGACACTAAAGCGAGATCTTCATCAGTAAGTGAATGTTTTCTTTTGTATGATTTTGAAAATATCGATGCCCAAAAAATAGGATGTTTGAATTCGCCTCTCAAATTATCCCATTCTAATATATTTCCTGGACTGTCGTACCTTTCGGCACCAGAAATCAAAACTAATTCTGCCAATCCCGAAACAATATAAGAATATGCTGCAACGATTGAATTTGTTCCTGAATTGCATAAACTTTCAATCGTATGTGCTATTTTTGGTTTGATACCAATCATTTCAGATAAAATTGCAGAAAGATATTTTGAATTGTTATTTGTAGAAACTAAGACTGCATCAATATCTTTTTGGCTTAAATTAGAAGTAGAATCAAACAAATTCTTTGTTGCATTTTGCAAAACAGACTCAATTTTGAAATTATCCTTGGAAAATTTTGTTTGCCCATATCCAACAATAGCAACTTTAGGCATTATTTTTCCTCAAAAAATGTATTTGAAAATAATTTAAATGAATCATTCACGTCTCCTATTGGATTAAATTGAATAATGGGAAGATTCATACCTGTTTCTTTAAATTTTTGCAGCTGTTTGATACATGTTTCAGGATCTCCAGATATAGTAAGAGAATCTAACATTTTTTCCGTAACCAGTTCGTAATTTGAGTCAAACCCAGATTTTTTAAATTCATCAAAAATATTTCTTGTTTCCTTTTCAAATCCATTTTTAGCTAAAAACTCTCTGTAAATTTTTCCTACAGATACATAAAACGCCAAGGTTTTTTTACATTGTTCTATGGCAACTTCTGAATCATGAGAAACACATGTTATTATCTGACAGGTCACATCAATTTTTCTTTTGGATTGCATTGTTTGTATCGTCTTTTTCATTTCTCCTATTGGCCGTAAATAAAAAATCACACCATCTCCAATATTCCATGTTAGTTTCACCATTTTTTGATTTACAGCTGCAAGATAAATTGGAATTTTTTTTTTTGGCGGTTTGATTAATAGAGTAAAATTTTTCAAATTAAAAATTTTTCCAGAATAATTAACAGGTTTTCCAGATAAAATCAATTTTATAATTTCGACATATTCCTTAATTCTTAAAACTGGATTTTTAAATTCATATCCATGAAAATCTTCAACTATAGAGGCACTACTTGTGCCTAAACCCAATATCAAACGACCGTTTGAAATCGTATCAACGGTAGCTGCACCCATTGCAATTGATGAAGGACTACGTGAAAAAACATTGATGATAGAAGAACCTATTTGTGGTTTTGGGGCTTTTTGTGAAACCATACTCAGCATTGAAAAATTTTCCATTCCCCATGTTTCTGGAATCCAAATTGTCTCTACTGAAGTTTTTGATAAAATTTGTGAGCAATCTAAAATCTGCTTAACTGATAAAAGTGAGCCTAGACTACATGCTATTCTCATAAAATTTGTGTTTTAAATGGATATTCTAGTGTTTCCCTTAGGGTTTTTTCTTTAATTTCCTTTAAATGTATTTTAGAAAAAAATTGTCTAACTCTTTAAGCATTGTGTAAATTATCCTTGAGGTTGGATATTATGATAGGATTTTTTGATAAACAGCAATGGGTGAACTACTATTCCTAGAATACCATGCGCCAAAAAATACCTTTTGGAATAATGCTACAAAATATGCTGCATCAGAAAAAGAAGATGAAAAATTCGTAAGCGAAATTGCCTACATGATGGTTACTTTGCATAGAACAGGCGCCTAAACACCAAATTTTATTTTATTATTTTATGTACCTCTAATGAACATTCTTCCATATCTTTGAAAGAATCTACAGAATACCATTTTGTGTTTTTAAATTTTACAGTGTTTAGTATTCCTTTTTTTGCATAAACAGGAAAAACTGTCTTTTCAATGTCACCTTTTTTTGGCAAGTCATTTAGAACTTTTCTTTGTAGGTGATAAATTCCTGCATTCATCCAAACATCTGAAATCTCTTTTTTCTCTCTAAATCTAGTAACTTTATCATCTTTTGTCTCCATTATTCCAAATTTTGTCCTTAGTTCAATTGCAGCAATTGAGTTTGGTTTTTTCAATAATTTTTTCAGATCAATATCCGTAATTGTATCTCCATTTATCACAAAAAATGATTTATCTTTGATAAACTTTCCAGCTTGTTTTATTGCTCCTCCTGTCCCTAAAGGAGTTTTTTCAATTGAAAATCTAATTTTAATGCCAAAGTTATCTTTCATAGAAAGAAAATACTGTATCATTTCCGTCTTGTAACCTGTACAAATTATTATATCATCAACCCCAAATTTTTTCAAATATTTTATTTGCCATTCAATAATCGGAACATTTTTCAAAGGAACCAGAGATTTTGGGACATAATCAGTTATTGGTCTAAGACGTTTACCTGTACCCCCAGCTAAAATAACTGCTTTCATTTTCCCTGTTGTATTATTTATGCCATTATAACTTTAAACTAATTCATTATTTTTTCTCAGTCATATAGTAATGAAGTTCAGTATAGCATTCCTTACAATATTCTTCATTCTCAGTATGGTCACAATCATAGACTTTTGAAACATTATTGTCACATTTTTTGCAAATTGGCATTTATGCTACCTTTATTTTTGATTTTTTTATCTTTAATGCTCCTAGGGCAACAATAATCGCTCCAATAGCACTCAAACCTCCTCCCTCTCCTATCATCCTTGCCATGTTTTCTGATTCAACTGAATTAAATAGGAAAATTGCACCGCCAATAATAATTAAAATTCCAGTAATTATAAGCAATATTCCAATACCAATGAAAGGAGGTTTCTTTGAGATAAAAAATGCGACAAATGATAAGATAATGGGTGGAAATCCTAATCCTATTCCACGTGTCATTGCATCAAAAGGCAAAAAGCCTTCTCCAGCTCCCCCTCCCCCCACAATAGCATCCATTCCATAAATTACCAAAAGTATTATTGAAATTATTGAAAGCACATGAGGGAGTGAAACCATGATTCGCTTTCTTTAGAATTTCTTAATAAACCTATAATGCTTCACCTGTTGTTTTTGTAATTTTTAGTTTAATGCTATAATTCTGGCTTTATCTTTTAGGGATACTAACTTTTGTAACAGATCATCTATAGATTCATTTTCTTCTGCCACCAAATTCATGTGCCCCAATTTTCTTAATGGCTTTGAAATCTTTTTACCATACATTTTTAGATATACATTTTGTTCCAAAATTTCTATTGGTTTGTATTCTCCCTCAAAATCTTTGGAACCTAGAACATTAAACATTACAGTTGGGTGTATTAGTTTTACACTTCCTAATTCTAAACCCAAAATTGCCCTTAAATGTTGTTCAAATTGTGTTGTTTCACTTGATTGCAATGTATGGTGACCAGAATTATGAACTCTTGGTGCAATTTCGTTAATTAAAATTTCATCATCGATGGTTACAAACATTTCAATTCCAAAAACTCCTGCACCTTTAAGAACTGTCATTGTAGTTTGTGCTATTTTTTCAGCCTTATCCGATATTTCTTTTGTAACCCTTGCTGGCGTTATTGTCTCACGTAAAATATTATTTTCATGAATGTTTTCAACTAATGGATATGTTTTGATTTGACCTTTTGTGTTTCTTGCAGCAATTACTGAAACCTCCATTTTAAATGGTACAAACTTTTCAAGCATTAGATTTTGTTCCTTAAAATAATCAAATGCTTTTTGAACATCTTCAGAAGAATTTATTTTAAAATTACCTCGCCCATCATATGCATCACGTCGTACTTTTAACAATGCTGGATATCCAAATTTGTTTAATCCGTGTTGTAAATCCTCAATAGATCTTATCTGAATAAATTCAGTAACTGGGATTTTATTCTCATAAAGAAATGTTTTTTGTAAGAATTTATCCTGTATGATTTTCAAAGTTTCGGGGGATGGATTTATTTCCGCTTTACCTTCTAATGATTTTAAAACACTACTGTTTCCTGATTCAATTTCATAGGTAATAATGTCTGATTTTTCTGCTAACTCTTGAATGGATTTTTCATCCTTAAAATCAGCAATAATTTGTTCTGCTCCCACTTGAGATGCCGGGCAATTTTCTGTTGGATCTAGCACTATAATTTTTTTTATATGTTCAGGCATTTTTTTTGCAGCTTCTGTCATCATCATACCGAGTTGCCCTCCTCCAATTATGCCTAAAATTTTTCTCATCAAAGACCAATCAATTGAGGATTAAAAATAGCTAATGTTATTTTGTGGGACTTTGGCATCCATTTTTTATTCGTTATAGATAATAACTGATCTTGTTTTTAGATAAACATGAGTTATTCAAGAAAACCGTTGGTGGGAATTATCATGGGTTCTAGTTCTGATAGTAGAATTATGAAAGGAGCCGCTGAAATTCTTGAACAATTTAAGGTTAAACATGAAGACCAGATTGTCTCGGCTCATAGAACTCCAACTAGACTATCAGAATACACAGAACATGCAGAAAAGATGGGGTTCAAAGTAATTATTGCGGGAGCTGGAGGGGCTGCACATCTACCTGGAATGATAGCCTCACACACCATCATACCCGTTATCGGAGTCCCAATTCTTGTGTATAATGACAAGGAGACAAAAAAAACCGGGAATTTAAAATTTTCTGCGTTTGGAGGTTTAGATTCATTGCTATCTATTTCAGAAATGCCAACAGGATCTCCTGTTGTGGCAGTCGGCGTAAATAAATCGACCAATGCAGGAATCTATGCCATAAAAATTTTAGCCAATGAATTTCCAGAGCTAAAAAAGAAATTAAAATCCCACAAAACTCTTCAACATAAATCAGTGCTAAAAGAATCAGAAGAACTAAAAAAACAAGGCCTTTCTAAATTTGTCAAAAAAAAATTCAAGTAAGCAAATTGAATTGGATATTCTTTTTTTGTAATGCATCGATTAGTTTATCTGCTTGTTCTTTTCCTTCGGTTTCCAGACTTAAGGTAACTGAAGCTGAACCCGCATCAATATTTGAGCTTAATCTATCGTGAACCACTTCCACTATATTGGCATTAGCTGCACTAATTTCATCTACTATCTCCTTGAAAGCACCTGGTCTATCAGGTAGCAATACTGAGATTTTCAAAAGTCTCCCCATCGCTGCAAGCCCTTTGTCTACAATTTGACCAAGTAAGTACATGTCTATGTTGCCACCTGCCAAAATTGAAACAACTTTTTTTCCAGGAGCAGGTTTATGGGAAATTAGATAGGCCAATCCCACAGCACCTGCTGGTTCAATTACTACTTTCATTCTTTCCATTAACAAGAACATTGCTTTGGTTATTTCTGAATCGTCTACCAACACAATATCATCAATTAATTCCTTAATTATTGCAAATGTTATTTGTCCTGGAACTTTAACTGATATTCCATCTGCAATAGTTCTAGATCCTTCTACACTTGTAATTGATCCTTTTTTCCAAGATTCATACATCGATGGAAATGATCTTGATTGAATACCAATTACTTTTACATTTGGATGTGTGGTTTTTATAGCAATTAGAATACCAGCTGCCAATCCTCCACCGCCTATTGGAACATAAACTTCTTCCACGTCTGGCATCTGTTCTAAAATTTCCAACCCTATAACTCCTTGACCTGAGATAATTTCAGGATCATCAAAAGCATGAATTAAAATTGCTCCAGTTTCTTTTGCTATTTCTTCAGCCTTATTTGATGCATCCTCATAATTAGTCCCCGCCAAAATTACTTTTGCCCCATACCACTTAGTTGCAGCCACCTTCGCGGGAGATGCATTTTTGGGCATTACAATTGTACATTTTATTTTTTCAACCTTTGCAGCATAAGCAACTCCTTGTGCATGATTACCAGCAGAAGCTGCAATTACTCCTTTTTGTTTTTCATCAGTGGTTAATGTTTGAATCTTGTAATACGCTCCTCTTATTTTGAAGGCCCCAGTTTTTTGTTGATATTCAGATTTGAGATAAACTTTAGATCCGCTTAACAAGCTAAAAGTTCGGGAGTAAATTAATGGTGTTTTCCTAATTTTTTCACTTTTCATAGAATTTGCTTTTAGTATATCATCATATGTTGGATTCATTGGAGATGTTCCTATTTTGCCGATATATTTGATTTCTTCCATTTAAAAATTACATTTTTAATCAAATTTAATGAATAAATTGAGAAATCAGGAACGCCTAGCCTGAAATAGGCTTGAAATAACCTTGACAGAGAGTTTTAGATATCTTATACTAATTGAACAAATCGTTGTAAGAGTGATTCATTCAATATCCACACATTTTAAAATTTCATCTATTCGACTTTCAATTTTCTCTCTTATCGATTCTGATATTTTTCGCGAATCAAATAATCCTTCCTTAATACCGCCTCGAATAAATTCTATGTCAAAAGTGCACAAACAACCTTCTTCTCCAGAAATTAATTTTGTATCATCGATTAAAACAGGACTGGTCTGATATGTCTCAATCAGTAAATTATCTAATTCTGTTACCAATTGGGCTTTTCTTTTAGATAATTCCTGAAAATCTACATCCGATTTTTGTTCTATCTCCTTGAAAATTTGCTCTCTTAATTCATTGTTTTCAAAAAATATTTCAAATAATTTTTGGTGATCAAAATCCTTGTAGCCCATCTCTTTTAATTTTTCTAACACCATCTGATCACTATCATTTGATCTTTGTAGTTCCTTATTTTTTGTTACATCAATAATTTTAGCCAATTCTTTTTGAGATTCAATAACCCTTTGGTCGGGTTTATAAAATAACAATACGTGATATTGTAATGAAAAATGGCCTGAGATTAGGTAATTGCCTTCTTGTATCTCAAATTTTATAAAAATTCTTCTAAGATCTTCATTGTTTGAAGTTGAAATTTCTTGAAATGTCCAGTCCTTTAAATTTTTATTAAAATTCTCATAATATCTTCGAACAGATTCAGGATCAAAAGTTTTTTGTTCAGTTATTGTTGCATCGCCAAGCATTACCTGTGTTGTTACAGGATTTGTAATCCTTTGTATTTTTTCAAGAAATAATTTTTGGATCTTTTCATTTTTTGTGTTTAAATTCTGAATGAAATCATTTGGTGATCTAATACCAAGACGCACAAAAATATCGAATTTTTGCAGTCCTTAAACCTTACACCGTGAAAATCCTTTTAACTAGAAAATTCAACGTGCTATGCATGGCTGATGACGATTTTACTTGTAATATCTGTCATTCAAAAATTATAGTATATTTTCACGATAAATACGCTGGAAACCGTGGAAAATGTCCTAATTGTGGTATTGATTTCCCCTTAGAATAGGTTCAAAAGTGTCTATTAATTGAGAATCAAAGATGTCTTCAGATAACCCTGAACTCAATAAAAAATCTCCAGATGTAGTAGATATGCTCCTTGGGGGAAAAGTAATGGATTCTGAAACAATGATTATGGAAACCCAAAAACGAGTTTGGGGTGCTTTAAAAAAAGGATATGAATATACAGGAATCACTGACGAGTCAGAAAACTTTCTGAGAGAACACGTGTTTAAAAAAATCAACATCGTTGTATTGTACGTAGATTTAGTTGGCTCAACTACCATGACTCTAGAATTACCTGCTGAAAAATTTGCGACAATAATTAGTTCTTTTTCTCAAGAAATGGCATCAGTGATACGTCAGCATAGTGGATTTGTACTAAAATTTGTAGGAGATGCCGTAATTGGTTATTTTCATGCAACAGAGAACACTCTGTTAGCGTCAGACGACGCAGTTAGTTGTGCAAAATCAATGATTAATGTAATAGAGAAAGGAATCAATCCAATTTTAAATCAATATGATTATCCTGATTTAATGGTAAAAATTGGAGTAGATTATGGACAGAGTATAATTGTAAGATACGGATCAAATGAAAAAACCTCACATGTAGATTTAATGGGACCTGTAATGAATATTGCTTCAAAAATTCAAGCCATTGCAAAACCAAATCAAATTCTTATTGGTCAGGATGTGTATGAAAGAATACATCCTACAACTCAGACAAAATTCAAAGAAATAATTTGGGAGAGAAATGAATGGAAGTATCGTTCTAGACTAACTGGGGAAATTTACAAAGTTTATGAATATGACGGTTAAATGA
>SMUY01414889.1_pt1 | contig 15227 bp, 11 predicted proteins | sample 2456441 | NCBI WGS metagenome assembly SMUY01 (sample SAMN11095931, study PRJNA526329) | marine sediment metagenome | biome: Marine sediment; feature: Surficial sediment; material: Deep marine sediment; isolation source: Hadal surficial sediment | place: Pacific Ocean | collected 2014-11 | depth...
AGGCGCGATTTTGAAGAAGCGGAAAAAGGTTTCATTGCACCGTTGAACTCGATGATTATTAAAGCCGATGCCGGCCACATCGCCTGGGACATCGAACGTTACGAATTCTTCACCGAAGGTCGCGACTTCGACAGCATTCATCCGTCATTGCAGCGTCAATCGGAACTCAACCAGAAAATCGGCCTGTTCGAGGTCATTCCCGGTATCTACCAGGTGCGTGGCCTCGATCTCGCCAATATCACGTTTGTACGGGGCAAAACAGGATGGATCGTGTTCGATCCGCTCACGGCGCGTGAGACAGCGCGCGCGGGACTCGAACTGATCAATCAGGAAATCGAGAATTTGCCGGTGACGGCGGTCGTCGTATCGCATTCGCACGGCGATCACTTCGGCGGCATTCGCGGTGTTGTCGATCCGGCGCGGCTCGCCGCCGGCAAGGTGGAAATTATTGCGCCGCGCAATTTCATGCTACACACAATCTCCGAGAATATTTATGCCGGTAACGCGATGAACCGGCGCCTGTTCTACCAATATGGCGTGTTGCTCCCGGCGAGCCCGTTTGGCCACGCCGGCCAGGGTCTTGCGCAGAACGTTGCCGCGGGTAACCTCGGTTTGCTTGCGCCGACGCGCGTCGTCGAAGACGCCATTGAAGAGTTCGATGTCGACGGTGTGAGGATGATCTTCCAAAACACTCCCGGTACAGAAGCGCCGTCGGAGATGAACACCTACCTGCCGGACAAGAAGGCGTTGTGGATGGCGGAAAACGTCTCCAACACGATTCACAATATCTATACCCTGCGTGGCGCCCCGGTGCGCGATGCGCTCGCCTGGTCGAAGTACATCGCCCGCGCGTTGAATCTATATGGCCAGGAAGCCGAGGTCATGTTCGCAGCGCACCACTGGCCACGCTGGGGTAACGCGCGCATACAGGAAGTATTGCGTGGACAGCGCGACGCTTATGCACACCTGAACAACCAGGTACTACATTACGTCAATCAAGGTGTGACTATTAATCAGATTCACAACGTATACCAGGTGCCTCCCAGCCTCGAAGACGAGTGGTATGCGCGCGGCTACCACGGCTCACCCGAGCACAATAGTCGGGGTGTGGTCAACCGCTATATCGGTTACTGGGATGCGAACCCGACGACATTGATCCCGCTGTCGCCAGAGGATTCCGCGCCGCTTTATGTCGAAATGATGGGCGCCGATAAGATTATGCTGCGCGGCAAGCAACTACACGATCAGGGGAAGTACCGTCACGCACAGGAAATCGTCGACAAGCTGGTCTGGGCTCAACCACAGAACCAGGAGGCCAAGGACCTGCTCGCTGACATTTTCGAACAGATCGGGTATCAGCAGGAGAACCCGGGCCTGCGTAATAGTTTCCTGGCCGGTGCTTTGGAACTGCGCTCGGGTATTCCCGAGGGCAGCTCACCGGACTCCTCCGGGCCAGACATGATTCAGGCAATGTCGACGGAGCTATTTCTAGACTTTATCGGTATCCGCATGGATAGCAGGCAGGCGGAGGGTATGGAATTTACCATCAACCTGATAACACCCGACAACGGTGAGAAGTTTGCGATCGAATTATCGAACGCGACATTCACTAACGTCGAGGGCTTTCTCAATAAAAATCCGGATTTGACGATCACTATAAACCGATCCGACCTGTCCAACATTATGATGGGGCAGAAAAGTTTTGCCGCTTCGATCGAGGATGGCACCGCCCAGGTGGAAGGCAACGTTGACATTCTTGCCCAGCTTGCCGCGACCCTGGTCACGTTCGAGATCGGTTTCGAAATTATGCCGGGAACCGCGGGGCCGGCCGGTAAAGTTGACCTTAACCCCTATGAAGTGCCTTTAAATTCCAGCTTGGTTAGAGGAGAGTAAATTAATAAATGAGATGAGCCTGTGATGTAATCAAGATCGGGGCCCACTCTGCGTTCGATTGGTGGGCAGGTAATTTGTGAAGTATCCGCGATTTTTGGTTAGCCTATGGCGGAGGAAATGTTAGACAAAAAAGCAGTGGACAAGCGACACTCAACAGGCGCAGCTTCGTAATTGGTCTCGGCGCTTCTACACTCATACTCATTTCCAGTTGCGCTACCCCTCGTAATAGCTCTGCAATGGACACGGCATTTGCTGATCTTGAAGTACTGCTAAATCAGTCAGGCGGATCTAAAACTGAACAACTCGCATCCATCGCCAGGCGTATCCGGGACCAATCCCGAACGCACGCAGGTACTCCATAGAATAATCCAGCTGCGGCAGGCCCTTCTCGAACTTTTGAGTGACGAGCAGTGGCAAGACGTTTTCAGCTGATTATGCAGACTGTCAATATGTCATCTATGTATTGAGCGAAACAAACGTCACTGATTTTTCAAACTATCAGTTTCACTCGGCTGATCGCCGCCCTCCTCATCTGCGGAAAGCGGCTCGATTGCTTCGCTCTCCGGGGATTTAGAATCGAGCGCATCGGGGGATCCTCGCGGCGGATAGTCAAGGGTATCGGCAAGCTGCTCACGACGGGAACTGGTTATGTTTGGAAACGGCAGCTGGCCAGCCTCGCGCCAGGATTGCACCTGTCCTATCGCCGCATCGCCACGTTCCGCGTCGAGACCGCCGTCACGGCCTAGGTACAGGGTCTGTGATGGAAATGCGAAACTGGTTCCCGCTTCTTCGACAATCTCACCGACGCGCAGCATGACATCTTCCTGGATAGCGAAATATTCGTTCCAGTCCCGGGTCAGAGCATAGAGCCGCATCCCGATGTCTTGCGATGACGCCCCATAGCCTGCGAAACGAACACGCATGGTGTCATTGTCGATCATGGGATGAGCGAGACACATCTCGCGCAGCCTTACTAGTACATAGCGAAGCTGTTCGAGCCTGGTCTCGTAACGGAGTCCGATGGTTGCGCGGATTAGCATCATATCGCAGCGCGCCCAATTGATGATTTCCATGTCGGCAAATGTAGCGTTAGGTACGGTAATTATGGTTCGGTCGCGCGCGCGGATTTCTATCGAGCGCACACCGATTCTCTCCACGGTCCCCATGTGGTCGCCAAAACTGCAAAAATCACCGACCCGCACCGGCCGGTCGACGTAGAGGATAATGCCGCCGATGAGGTTCTCTATGGTGGGCCGGGCCGCCAACGCAACCGCGAGGCCACCGACGCCAAGACTTGCGACCAGCGGTAGCAGTGGTACGCCGAGATGGTTTGCACCGTAAAAGATGATGCCTAGTCCCAGCGCACCACCTAACAAGCCCGCGATCATGCGCAGCATGTTGGCGTCGAGACTGGCGGTATCGATACGGGGTGAGCTGATGATGCTTTCTGCGACGAGTAAAGCGATCAGATACGAAATATGAGCGCTGAGAAGCGTGATCGGAATCAGCAATCCCTTGAGAACGATGATCAGGCTTTGACCGGTAAAGTTGATCTGTTGAACCAGGAAGTACTCGGCGGACCAAAGCCCGAGTAGCGCGATGCTCGACACGGCCAGGCGTCGCAACACAGGCATGAGGTCAGAGACGGAATCCTTGAGACTTCGCAGCCAACGAGAAATAAGGTATGGCACTAAGAAGGCGGCGAGCAAGGTCAGCACCATTGCTATCCATTGCCAAAGCGCCTTACCGTAATAGAGACTTTTCATCCAGTCTGGCAGATATTTCACCCAGACAAGCCATTTCGGTGGCAGCAATCTGCCCGGAGTTGATACAAAATGTTCGTAAAGTCCCCTGGTTTCCTTAGCCAGGTACGGAAGGTGTCTTACGGCCCGGTACATATGCGGTGCTTGCGCAATGGTCAGAGGATCGAAAAGAAACTCGCCGGCACGGGCGCCTTCGGCTACCCGAACAATATCGATGCTGGTGTGGGGAACTCGCCAGCGGGTGAGCCCCTGCGCCGCAACCGCCTGTTGATCGGGTATGGTATCTGTCGGCGGCAAGGGTATGCGGTCGAGTACCTCCTTGAGCTGAAGGACAGCTTCCACGGCCACAAACTGCCGAGTCGCCGCGGGGATCTCGCTGAGATTTGCCGAGCCCACTGCCCGGCTTAAATAAACGCTCGCTAGCGCCTCCTGTTCGAGCACCGAATCGCTCTTGAAGAGGCCGGGGGTGGTCTCGTGTTCTAGTGCCGCTGCCTGAAGTATGCGGTGTGCTTCGACAATGTTGACAATCAGGTTAGCGAGGGTACTTCTGGGGCTGGTAGTGTCGGCTGGCTCGAGGGGAAAGGGTTGTTCCTGCGCTTCTATAGTGGTGGACGCAGTGGCTATGACTAGTGATAAGAATATCCCGGTGAGGCTACAGGAAACTCTGGACGAGCGGCGCCTCACCGCAGCACCGGTACCTAGCACGCTAAATCCTGTCCTGCCATATCACTGCTGCCGTTTTCTTTCCAATTAAGTACAGTGAAGAATAAAAGCCCACCTGGCAAAAGTCCAGCCCTTCACTTCTACCAATAAATTCGCTATCCTCAGCGTACTAACACTTTATAAAGTTTGACTATTTGACTATTTGACCCTTTAATTCTTTGAATCCGGTCATTTAAAAATAAGAAATACCAATAACTATAAAGCATCTACCCAGGGGAGATTGATTTCTATGTCTAGATACAGCCAAGTTACATTCATCAGTTTAATTCTAGTCCTAGTACTGAGTTCCACTTCAGTATTATCCTCACCGTATGACCTCAAGGTCACCGTAGAAGATCTTGTGGGGGAGAAGGTTTATTCGCCCTTCGTCGGCCGGAGTTATCCCAACCAGGTTCTGTTCGGCGACACCCACTTTCATACCGAGCAGTCGTTTGATGCCGGAATGGTGGGGACTAGACTGACCGTCGATGAGGGTTTTCGTTTTGCCAGGGGAGAAAAGGTCATCTCCAACAGCGGCCAGCCGGTTCAACTCAATCGACCTCTCGATTTCCTGGTCATCACCGACCATGCTGAATTTATCGGCCTGGCGTCAATGATCCGGGGTTCGCATCCCGGACTACTGGCTGATCCCTGGGGCAACTGGGTACATGAACGCTTTCAATCGGGCCCCGAAGGGCGACTGGAAGCCTATAGCAATGTCCTCATGCACGGTATCAGGGGTGAAAATCCATTTAGCTCCGATGACCTGGCGCAGAGCTTCTGGATCAATTTTGTCGAAAAGACGGATACTTACAACCAGCCTGGTCGTTTCACTGCGATGTCCGGCTTCGAATGGACCTCCACCCCGGCAGGCGATAACCTTCACCGCGTGGTGATTTTTGCCGATGGCGCCGACAAGACCAGTCGCACCACTACTTACTCCATGTTCGACAGCGCCGACCCGGAAGATCTGTGGAAATACCTTGACAGCTACGAAGACAAGGTAGGTGGTCGCGTTCTTGCGATTCCGCACAACGGCAATCTCAGTAACGGTTTGATGTTCAGCGACAAGAAATTTGACGGTAAGCCAATTGATAGCAAGTATGCCAGGACACGCATACGCTGGGAGCCACTGGTCGAAACCGTACAAATGAAAGGGGATGGCGAGACTCATCCGCTGCTCTCACCCGAAGATGAATTCGCTAACTACGAAACCTGGGATTTGAGCAACCTGGTCGGGGTGGTAGCCAAGACAGAAGACATGTTGCAATACGAGTACACCCGTTCAGCACTCAAACTGGGACTCGAAATAGGCAATAAAATCGGCGTCAATCCATATAAGTTCGGCCAGATCGGTGCGACGGACACCCATACCGGGCTTTCGACCACCCGCGAAGATAACTATTTTGGCAAGTACAAAAGTGCCGAGCCCGGCCCTAACAGACACGACATAGAGGTTGTCCCGGCGCAGGATCCGGCACTGAGAACTTTCGCATCGCAGGAACTGGCCGCTGGATTGACGGTAGTATGGGCGCGTGAAAATACGCGCAACGAAATCTTTGATGCAATGGAACGCAAAGAGGTTTATGCCACCACGGGTACTCGAATCAGGGTGCGTGTATTTGCTGGTTGGGACTTCGAAGCCGATGAAGTAACACGGCCAGATTTCATCGACCAGGGCTACCGCCATGGCGTACCCATGGGCGGCGAACTAAGGGAAGCGCCCACGGGCAAGATACCCCGTTTCATGGTACGTGCATTGCGCGACCCAGATGGCGCCAACCTCGATCGCATCCAGATCATAAAAGGATGGCTTGACAAGAACGGGGAAACGCAGGAGCGCATCTACGATATCGCTGTTTCCGATGACAGGAAGATCGGCGCTGACGGTCGTGCCAGGGAACCGGTCGGCAATACCGTCAACGTGGATAAAGCAACTTTTACCAATACGATCGGCGATGCGCTGATGATGGCTTACTGGCAAGACCCGGATTTCGATCCTGAAGAAGCTGCTTTTTACTACGTGCGCGTACTTGAGATTCCGACCCCGCGCTGGACCACTTACGATGCGGTATTTTTCAACATCAATCGTCCTGATAACGTGCCGGCAACGATACAGGACCGGGCATACACCTCACCCATCTGGTATACGCCTTAAGTCTTCACGGGTTATTCATCGAATTTATATTCTGCCAACGAGGGAGATTTGGTTGTGAAAAAAACGGCGTATTTTTTGATCGCGGTATTGAGCTTATTTACTACCTGTGCTTTGCAGGCCGATACCATAGAACTTGCTGATGGCACTTTGCTCGAGGGCGATTTCATTGGCAGTAGTAACGGTATCATCATGTTCGACACTGGCGCTGGCATAGAAGCTTTCCCTGAGAGTAAAGTTGTCGGTATTTACTTTAGCTCGGGCGTTGCCACAAGAGAGGACAAAGAGGATGAAACCGCGGTCTCTGTTACCGTGCCGACAGGAACGCGGCTAGTCATTCGCACTATAGACACCATCGACTCCAGCAGGCACTCGGTGGGGCACCGTTTTCGCGGGCAACTGGAAGGCGCACTGGTTGTTGACGGCGTCACCGTCGCACCCCGGGGTGCCTATGTTCATGGTCGAATCACGCAGGCTAACCAGTCGAGTAACCTGGCTGGTACTTTTACCGACATTCTGCTCGACGACCAACTAATACCGATATCTACTGGTGATCTGGAGGTGCAAGCCGCGAATGAAGGCGGCCGGAGGCTTGTCGGGCGTACCGCCAGGGCTGCTGCAGTCGGTGGCCTTATGGGCGGTAGCTCAGGAGCCAGGAGAGGCGCTCGTGTAGGAGTTGGTGCATCTATTATTGCTGGTGGAAGCCAATCAAGCATTAACATTCCTGCCGGAACGATTGTTGAAACAACACTCTCTGCGCCACTGGTGGTACAACAATAATATAGATGAGTCACCGCGTGTTTCGTCGGACACTGCGTCCGTGGCTGTGCGGATTATTTATTGCTATAGCAATACTGATGTCGCCAGTGGCTATCAGTGCAGAAGATCCGGATACATTCATTCAGCAGTGGCAAATTGATAAGAAATGGAAAGGTGATTTCGATGGCATGGTCGAGCGCCGCAAGGTCCGGGTGCTGGTCGTGCACAACAAGTTAATGTTTTTTTTCGACCAGGCGCGCATCAGGGGTGTGAGCTATGAGGCGTTTCTCGAGTTTGAGAGTTACATCAACAAGCAACTGAAAACAGGGACACGAAAAATCAAGATGGTTTACCTGCCCGTAGCGCGGGATAAACTGCTGCCATGGCTTGTCGAGGGCCGGGGCGACATCGCTGCGGCCAATCTTACGATCACCGACGAGCGACGCAAATCGGTCGATTTCAGTCGTCTCGTCTATAAAAACGTGAGTGAGATTCTGATTAGCGGGCCGGGTGCCCCTGTTGTTGAGAGTCGCGATATGCTTTCTGGCAAGGAAATTCATGTACGCCCTTCAAGCAGCTACTATGAACATCTTCTCCGCTTAAATAAAACTTTCCAAAAAGAAGGTAAACCACCCGTCAAGATCATTGCAATCAGTGAGTACCTGGAAGACTCGGACCTACTGGAAATGGTGAATGCCGGATTGATTTCAATGATCGTGGTTGACGACCACAAGGCTAAATTCTGGGCGCAAATTTTCAACAAGATAAAGCTGCACCCGGACATTGCCGTTAACAGCGGTGGGAATATTGGCTGAGCAATCCGTAAAGACAGTCCAAAGCTCAAGAAAATCCTGGATGAATTCGTTAGAAAACACCAGAAAGGAACTTTGCTGGGCAACATTCTGTTCAAGCGCTACCTGGAGAACAATCAGTGGGCGAAGAATGCCCTGGGTCCTGAGGAGCAAAATAAATTCCAGGCGCTTTCGGATTTGTTTGAAAAGTATTCCAGGCAGTATGATTTCGACTTCCTGATGATCGCTGCCCTCGCATACCAGGAATCTCAAATGGACCACAGCCGTAAAAGTCATGTGGGTGCGATCGGTATCATGCAAATACTGCCGAGTACCGCGACTGATAAGAATGTTGATATCCCGAATATCGAAGAGCTGGAGAACAATATACACGCCGGTACCAAGTACCTTCGTTTTCTGCGTGATCGTTATTTCAGTGATCCTGCAATCGACGAGTTGAATCAGAACCAGCTTGCATTTGCCGCGTATAATGCCGGGCCGGCCAAAATACGGCGTATGCGTACTGAAACCGGGAAAGCCGGGCTTGATCCCAATATCTGGTTTGGTAATGTAGAAATTGTGATTGCCAAGAAGATCGGTCGGGAAACGGTTCAGTATGTCAGCAACATTTATAAATACTATATTGCTTATCGCCTAACGCATGATAAATCCCTGGCCATGCAAAAACAGAATCAGAATTAAGCCGGAGCATGATGAAATAATTTACCCGGGTGCTCATAATAAATTGTGTATGATGGTATGACTACCAGGTCTGCACGGAATCGTTATTGATGATTAAGTTAAAACCTCGGACCAGGTACCTGGTCGTCATTGCCCTTTTGTTGTTAGTGATTACAGGCATGTGGTTCTATCAAGCCTTATACGGCTCCACGGGCGAAGCGTTAAGGCGTGCCGAGAATTTCCTGTTCACCCGCAGTACCGTGTCACAACTCGGCGAACAGGGAAGTAGCCTGTATTTTTTCATCACCAATCGCAACAAGACCAACGATGAGGAAATACTGGAAAAACGTTTTGGCAGTGAGCGCGGCGCCGAACTCAAGTTTGGCATTTTCGATGCCTCGATAGAGCCCAGTGTCGGGCTTGGTATGTTCATCAATCCGAGCGAGTGGTTCCAGACCGAAGAAATCGTCGTCAGCAATACGAAATCTTTGCCGCAAGAAGCATTTGTCAAGCAACTTCGAGAACAGGTAGCTGCTTCACCGCACCGCTCCTTGATGGTTGTAGTTCACGGTTTCAGGGAAAGATTTCCTTCGGCCCTGCGCAAGACTGTTTTTGTCGGGCACATACTCGACATTAATACACCGGTGATGGTATTTGACTGGCCTGGTGATCAGGGCTCATCTTTGCGTGGTTACCGAAATGCGCACAGGGTTGCAACCGAGTCGGGTGCCGAACTGGCAAAAACAATTGAACTGATTGTGAACGATGTCAAGCCGGAAAAGCTCTGGCTGATTGCAAACAGCATGGGCGGTCAGGTTGTTGCTGCGGCGTTCGGCCATTTGTATCGGAATCCTGAATTTGCTGACGCAGAAATAGAAATTGAAGATGTGATTCTGACAGCACCCGACGTCAGCCAGGACGAATTTGATAACCAGTTCAAAAAAGAAATTACCAGCCTGACACGCAACCTGACCGTCTACGTCTCCTCGAATGACCGGGCCCTGGTGATGAGCCGTCTCATAAATTTCGGTGACAGCCGCCGCGGTGAAAGCACCCTGAGTACCGACATGCTGGATGAAGCCGCGAGCATCTCTGAACTTATCGACCCGGACAGCGAACTGGTTACCCTGGTCGACGTTACCCCGGTCAACCGCACTCGCAATTTCCACAACTTCAGCCTCGAAACACCGGAGTTTTTCGATGACCTGTACCTGCGGCTGATGAATGAACAGAATCCTTACAGCCGCGGGCTTTATAGCTTGAAAACACCGGCAGGTGCGATTTACTGGGTACTGACACCGGGACGTTAGCCAAACAACATTCACCATGACTGAACTCAATCGAAAGTCTATATCGCGAAGCATAGCGTCATTTCGGATAATTTTTATCGCTGTTACGATCTGCCTTCTGCAAAGCTGTAGCAGCGCACAACTCCAACCCTGGCATACGGAAAGGTTAACTGAGGAATTCACCGCAGAGAAAGCCGATGAAGTCAAAACTTTCGATGATTACCTGGCACTCGAAGACCGGCTGTACCAACAACTGGACGAGAAAATTTACGCACAGAGCGAAACCGGACCCGAGTACAGGCTCGCTCGCTACAGCTCGGGAAGCGCTGCCGATCCCCGCAAGTTGGAAACCAACTGGAATCGCAGTTTCGAGCTCACTACCGAACAGCCTCGTGGCGGGGTCCTGCTGTTGCACGGCATGTCCGACTCGCCTTATTCACTGCGCACACTCGGCAAGGCGCTCCACCAGAAAGGATACTGGGTGGTTGGCATGCGTATGCCTGGACACGGCACGGCGCCCTCGGGCCTCAGATACATCGATCGCCATGACCTGGCAGCCGCAGTGAGGATAGGCATGTCGCATCTCGGCAAGAAGGTAAATGGCAAGCCTGTGCACATGGTTGGCTATTCCACCGGTGCGCCCCTGGCCGTTGAATTCGCTCTTGATGCGCTCGATGAAAAAAGTTCACCGGTACCGGCAAGCCTGACACTGATCTCCCCCGCTATCGGTATTCACGCTGCCGCCGGCATGGCCAGTTTCATGGACAGCATGTCTAGCCTGCCGGGTCTCGATGAATGGTCTTTTACACAGATACAAGCCGAGTTTGACCCTTTTAAATATAATTCTTTCGCCACCAACGCCGCCGACGTTGTGCATACCCTGACACGCTCCGTCGCTAAGCGTCTTCAGCAGCGGGCTGCTACAAACCCCGAAGTGATACTGCCGCCGACCATCGTTTTCAAATCAACAGTCGATGCGACCGTCACTACAAATGCAGTCATCGATAACCTGCTCATGCATTTACATGCCAATCGCCACGAACTGGTGCTGTTCGATATCAACCGTTATGCCGTGGCATCCAGGATGCTGGTCGATGATCCGGCCCCCTTGACCGACAGGGTCATGCATGCCGACGACCTGCCGTTTGCCGTTACCCTGGTAACCAATGAGGATCCACAGACGACCAGGGTCATCAGCAAGTATAAAAAGCCATTCTCAGGCGACCCATCGAGCACACGCCAACAGGGGGTATCATGGCCACCGGGTGTCGTATCGCTATCCCATGTTGCGCTTCCCATCGCCCCGGATGATCCGCTGTATGGCGAACGCCCGCCGGATAATAATGATTTCATTTTCCTCGGTCAAATGGCCATCCGGGGCGAACGGGGATTACTACAGATACCCACCGACTGGATGATACGCCTGAGGTACAATCCTTTTTACGACTATCTCGAAAGCCGCATGCTCAAGTGGATCGATGAAACGGGTAATGAATAAGTGCCGGCCTGAGTGGTCACTGCGAGAATAATCGCACGTAGCAATTGCTCTGCTAGTGACACGGCAATTGAAAGGGAGGCGTACAAGTCCCCTTTTTTATTAACATACGCACCCCTGCGTTAATAAAGTTATCGGGTCTTCCTGACCCAAGGACAAGGTTTGTGAGTAATCAATTATCCCGGATTTTCAAAGAGCCGTTTATACAGTTTTTAATCATTGGTACGTGTATTTACGGTGCCTATGCACTGTTTGGCGTAGCGGAAGACGATTTTCGTGATACCACTATCCAGGTGGATTCAAATCGGATTAACGCGATGATCAGCCAATGGGAAAAACGCTGGAGTCGTTTGCCTACGCGCAAGGAAATGGACGGCCTTATCCAGACATATATTCGCGAAGATGTTCTTTACCGCCAGGCCGTGGCCATGGGTTTGAATGAGAACGACCCGATTACCCGGCGCCGCATGGCACAAAAACTTGAGTTTCTGATCAGCGATGTTTCTCAGATGAAAAAGCCACTAGAAGGTGAGCTCGAACAGTATTTTGTGGAAAATCAGGAGTCCTACCGAGGCTTCGACATAATCAGCTTCATTCACGTGTTCATCGACCCCAATAAACGTGCAGAGACAACCCCCGGCGATGCGGCTGAAATCCTGGCCCAGCTACAGGCGGCAGGCTTGCCCGATGCCGAGGCTATTCAGCAGGGCGACAGGCTTTTGCTGCAAAACAACTTTGTTGCCGCCACCGAGCAGGAGGTCAGGCGACAGCTGGGTTCCAGGTTTGCCGAGGCTGTGATGAAACTCGAAGCGGGGAAATGGCACGGCCCTGTACTGTCTGGCTATGGAGTACATCTGGTTTACGTCTACGATTTAGTGCAGGCGCCACCGGCAGTATTTGAAGACGTGCAGCCGCGGGTGCTGGAAGACTGGCATGCGCAAAAACAGGAACAGTTCAATGCCGATTTTCTCGATAGCCTGAAGAGCCGATACGAAATCGTGATCGATGAACTGCCCACTGACCGGCTGCTCGATACCCAGATAAAAACAACTGGAGAAGGTGCCGCCGAAGTTCAACCTGTGAAGACAGATACCGCATCATGAACGGCCATTTTGCAGGCCAGCGGCCGAGCCTCGCCATTGGCGTATTTCTGGTGCTGTTCACCTCGGCTTTCGCACTATTGGCCGATGAATTCCGCCCCGCGCTGCTGGAACTCAACGAGCGCGATGGTGGCTGGGTTGACCTCACCTGGAAGGTTCCAATGCAGGGAAATCGGATACCGGCTTTGACGCCGGTACTGCCGGAATTTCTCGAGCAAATGGGGCCAGGCTCGGCACGACAGGTGTCCGGAGCATGGCTAGAAACCAGGTCTTACCAGGCCGGGCAACAAACTCTGAACGGTGTGACCCTGGTAATCGATGGACTGAATACTATTCCCGTCGATGTGCTCCTGCGCGTCAAGCTGAGCGATGGCACGGAACACTCGGCCATTCTGCGCTCCGGATCCAACAGCTTTACCATACCCGAGCAGGTAACCCGGGTGGACCTGGCCATTTCATACTGGCGCATGGGAACTATCCACATCCTCGAAGGCTACGACCATTTACTGTTTTTGCTGACCTTGCTACTGATCGTCAGTGGAATCTGGCCATTGCTGAAGACGGTCACGGCATTTACTCTGGCGCACAGCCTCACCCTGGCGCTGGTAACTCTTGGTCTGCTGTATATTCCGCCGGTGCCCACCGAAGCGCTGATTTCACTCAGTATTGTTCTGCTGGCGGTGGAAGTGGTGCGTAAGAACCAGGGCCAGTTGACCTTGTCGGAACGATACCCCTGGCTTATCGCTTTCACCTTCGGTCTGGTGCACGGACTTGGCTTTGCGGGGGCACTATCGGAGATCGGTGTACCGCAGGGCGAGGTACCGCTGGCGCTGTTGATGTTTAATGTAGGCGTCGAAACCGGCCAGGTGGCGTTTGTGGTTGTGGTTTCGCTGCTGCTGGCATGGTTGCACCGGCTAAATAGTCATTCGGCCCTCGGGCTGGTGCGCGCCACCCCCTACGCCATAGGTGGGATGGCTATGTTCTGGACGATTCAGAGGATTGTGTTTTTTCTGCCCTTGTAGAGATACAACTCCTAATCCTGGTTGTTGCAATAAAGCCGTTAACCCCACCTGTAGTGGTCTAATAAAACCGGACACCAACCTAGGTAGTAAAATTGCCACCGGAGAGGTGTTCAATGAACGACCCCGTAAAACATTAGAGTTCGAGACTCCGGCAGAGAGATTTAACGCATGTGTTGCATCGACCGGTTGAGGTGGCAGCACTAAGCCGAAGTTGCCAGACTGAATCTGAAGGTCAGCTTTCTCATTAGCTGACATTCAAAATCCCTGGATTAACTTCGGCTTCCGGCACATAGGAGTCGTTCAGACAAATAACGAGAACTAGTACTTCCGGCCAACAGCGGTCGTCCGACAATTAAGTGAAAATATGTGTTCAGGCAAGAATTTATAACGTTACTGTTAGGCAGTAAATATGGATACATTTAATGTAATTATCAGCGGTATGGCAGGATTTATCCTGGGTGAAATATTTGTACGATTCTTTTTGACCCCATTTACCAATTTACCTGAAGGCTAGCGGGTAAAGCGCCGCAAACTTAAAACTGGAAACCCATTTGCAAAAATGCACCGGCAGAGTGGTCGCTATAGATTGCCGCGATATCAAGGTTAAAGCCCAACCAAATCCCGACACCAGCCGTATAATTGGTATCTTTAGCACCATCTGAAATGCCACTTGCTACGTTTCTTGACGCACCAACTCGAAATTTGATATATTTGAACGCATTAAATTCTGCACCTATCGCAACATACTGGGTTTTCAAACCTACGAATGAATCGTTGGCTAGTAAAGGTTCATTTTCGACGAGATCAAGATCTATCGCCGCGACCATGAAATCGTTGTGGTAGGCCACGCCGAAACGGGCTTCGGTATCCATAACCAGGGTTTGATCGCCGAAATCAAATTCATCCGTTAACAGGTTACGCAAAGTTAAGCCCAGGCGAACTGAGTCGCTTACATCGTAGGCCAGGCCAAGGTCTATGGTTTCAAAAGTGCCCAGATCCTCTTTGTCATCATCCTTGTCAATAAGATCGTAGTCAGCATCAACTGTCCGAATCGACTCTTGAAAAGTAAAGGCCTCAAGTTCTACGAATTTCGGTTTTATGCCAATCGATACCTTGCGGCCCCACAACTGAAAATCCTTGGCAAATGAAACGCCGATCTCGGTGGCCAGAACGCCCTCGAGATTGAGGATATTGAACTCATCACTCAGCAGTTCAGTAGGGTCGCATCCCGGCTCAATCAAGGGGCAGGATATATTGGTTACGGATCCAGCGGCAATAACGTCAGAGCGTGCACTAACAGCCATCGAAAAGGATTCAAACGATATGGCCATGGCAACCAACGGCGTCGCTTCCACTGCTATTATCTTTGAATCTATGCCACCCAAAATCTTCCTCATTTCAAGTGTGGCGCGAAGTACACCGGCAGGATCTATTGCGTCTACAGCTTCTTCCCTGCGCTCATCCGCATCCTGAAAGTCATTGATATCGGACTCCAGGTCATCGTCATCTCTTAAAAACGCACCAAGACCAATCAGCAGCGACCAGTCATCTTCGACCGGCTGATTGGTCAGCATGGC
>SMUY01338480.1_pt1 | contig 15226 bp, 14 predicted proteins | sample 2456441 | NCBI WGS metagenome assembly SMUY01 (sample SAMN11095931, study PRJNA526329) | marine sediment metagenome | biome: Marine sediment; feature: Surficial sediment; material: Deep marine sediment; isolation source: Hadal surficial sediment | place: Pacific Ocean | collected 2014-11 | depth...
ATTATCAATCTGGATTTGACGACAACGGGTGATGGCATTATCTCGGCATTACAGGTACTGGATGCAATGGTTGATTCGGAAGATACACTATGCAAACTTAAATCCGGTATGGAAAAATATCCCCAAACAATGATAAATGTGAAAATTGATAAAGAGATTGATTTATCAAAGATGACAAATGTACAGGATGCCATGAGAACCGCTGAATCCGAGTTGGGTGATAAAGGACGGATCTTGTTAAGACCTTCAGGCACAGAACCTCTGGTCAGGGTCATGGTTGAGGGAGAAATTGCAACTCAGGTCAATGCTATTGCCGAAAGTCTGGCGAATGAAGTCAGAACTGGTATTGGCGAGCGAATGTAGTTTTTAGCCTGTTGCTATCTCAGGATTACTGCTAACACTTTATATAAGTGTGTCCTCGTATTTATTTTCACTGAAGCCAATAAGATATTCTTCCTCGTGATCGAGTACCGGCCGTTTAATTAATGTTGGATTTTTAGCCATGAGAGCTATCGCTTTTTGTTTGCTAATGCCTTGTTTCTGGTCTTCGGAGAGTCTGCGCCAGGTGGTTCCGCGTTTATTCAGCAATGTTTCCCAATCAACATGCTTGAGAAAATCCTTAAGCATATCTTCAGTCAGACCATCCACTCTGAAATCGTGAAATATATATTCTATTTGTTGCGTCTCTAACCAGCGCCGCGCCTTCTTTACGGTATCGCAATTTTTGATACCGTAAAGAATGATACTCATGTCTAAGCTGTAATAATTAGCGCACTGTGTTAAATATCACGCAACAATTCGTTGATACCCACCTTGCTGCGCGTTTTTGCATCTACCTGTTTGACGATGACTGCACAATAGAGACTATAAGTCCCATCTTTGGAAGGTAAATTACCAGACACGACCACAGAGCCTGGGGGAATATAACCATAGCTTATTTCGCCCGTTTCACGATTGAAAATACGGGTGCTTTGGCCAATGTATACGCCCATGGAGATAACAGCACCATCGTCAACAATCACACCTTCTACCACTTCTGAACGTGCACCAATAAAGCAGTTATCACCAATGATGGTTGGGTTGGCCTGTAATGGTTCAAGGACACCACCAATACCCACGCCGCCAGAGAGATGTACATTCTTGCCGATTTGTGCACAGGAACCTACCGTGGCCCATGTATCTACCATAGTCCCAGTGTCCACATAGGCGCCAATGTTTACATAACATGGCATCATGACCACACCGGGGGCAATATAACTGCCACGACGGGCGTTTGCAGAAGGCACAATACGTGCGCCAATCTTTTCAAACTCTTCTTTGCTCATACCGCTGAATTTTGATGGGACTTTATCGTAGTAATTTGTGAATCCGCCATCGATGACTTTGTTTTCTTCAAGCAGAAAGGAAAGCAGTACGGCTTTTTTCAGCCATTGATTCACTACCCATTCACCATCTTTCTTTTCAGCAACACGCATGGTGCCACTGTCCAGCCCTGTGATGACCTCTTCAATGGTATCTTTTAATTCCTGACTGGCGGATGCTGGCGTGATATCCGAGCGGTTTTCAAAATGTTCGTTAATGATGTTCTCAAGCTGACTCATGTTTTAATTTTCCTGACTTTTAAATTAGTAGATGGTGTTTAGTAGGTGGTATTTAGCTAATAGGGGACATTCCCTACCTGCAACCTACCATTTACCGCCTTAAAGTATTTATATATTCACACATTCTTTCGGCTGCCTCGATGCACGGGTCTATTTCAGCGACAAGCGCGATGCGTATTCGATTTTTACCGGGATTACCGGCGGCTATGCTACGTGACAGGAAACTTCCAGGCAACACAGTTATGTTTTGTTGGGAATATAAGCCTGCTGCGAACTCGGTATCGGAGATGGGTGTCTCTGGCCACAGGTAAAAGCTGGCATCTGGTCTGCTCACATTCATTACCGGTTTGAGTATGTCCAGTACAGCATCAAATTTCTGTCGATACAGGTCTCTGTTAGCCTGGACGTGGTCTTCATCTTGCCAGGCAACAATACTCGCCATTTGTGTGTAGAGTGGCATGGAACAACCATGGTAAGTACGATAACGAAGGAAAGCCTGAATTAGCTCAGCATCACCTGCAATAAAGCCGGATCGCATCCCGGGTACATTTGACCGTTTTGAAAGGCTATGAAAGACAACACAACGCTTATAATCATCTCGTCCAAGATTTGTTGCTGCCTGTAACAGCCCAATGGGTGGAGATGTTTCATCGAAATAAATTTCTGAATAACATTCATCAGCAGCAATAATGAAATCATATTCGTCTGCCAGGCTTAATAATTTCTCGATATCATCCTGTCCCAGGACTGCACCTGTTGGATTGCCTGGTGAACATAGATATATAAGCTGACATCGTTGCCAGATATCTTCAGGCACAGCATCAAAGTCTGGAAGAAACTTATTATCTTCAACACAATTGATGTAATAAGGCTCTGCTGAGGCTAATAGTGCTGCACCTTCGTATATCTGATAGAACGGATTGGGAGAGATGACAACAGGGGTATTATTTGTTTTCGCCTGTTTGTGACTGGCGTCAATGACACATTGAGCAAAGGCAAACAGTGCTTCTCGCGTACCATTTACTGGCAAGACATTTTGCTCGGCAGTGATACTACCATCAGGTAAGTTGAATCTTTTAACCAACCAGTCAGCGATAGCTTGTCTTAATTCATCGATACCTCGTGTTGTCGGGTAAGATGCTGCTTTGGGAAGTTGCTTTTGTAGCTCATCCAGAATTAATCCTGGGGTGGTATGTTTGGGTTCGCCGATGGATAGATCGATATGTGCCTTATCTGCAATAACAGACGGTTCTTGCTCAATTGTTTGCTTGAGCTGTGTAAGCTTCTCAAAGGGGTAGAGGTGTAATTTTTCAAGTCCGGGATTCATTAAGTTAAGGATTCATAAGTTAGGGGTTCATTGCTATTTTTCGACAGTCAGAATTTTAAAAGCACGTAGTATAAGCTATATGTCGACCAAAAATAATTCAACACTGCTACCAGTTATCAGTTGCCTGATTGCCGCAACTCTATGGGGAGTATTCTGGTATCCACTCAGGATACTGGAAGGAATGGGACTGCCAGGTCTATGGGCAACACTGATTATCTATTTGTCAGCGTTTATGCCGCTGTGGCCATATTTCTGGAAACAAAAACATGGACTGCGCTCACAAGCTTTCCCCTTTGTATTATTAGGTCTGTTTGCCGGGTGGACTAATCTGTCATTTATTCTGGCGATGCTCGAAGGGAATGTCGTCAGAGTATTAATCTTGTTTTATTTATCTCCGATCTGGACGCTGATATTTGGTTTCATATTTTTACACGAACGTCTTACGGTTATGGCCAGGTATTCGCTACTCATTTCTTGCGTTGGCGCACTGGTTATCTTATCGCCATCAGCAAGCAACACGTTTTTTCAATTCTCTCAGGTTGATCTGCTCGCAGTATCCTCCGGGATAGCGTTTGCTGCGCATAATGTTGTGGTCAGGAAAATTGGAGATGTGCCAATTATTTTAAAGATGGGAACAGCATGGATCGGTGTTCTGGTACTGACCATTGCGGGACTTATCCTGAGTCAGTCTTCGGCGCCTGAGTTTAATGGGGCATCACTGGCACTCGCTCTTTTCGTAGGCTCTGTTGGCATGATCCTGATGACATATACCGCACTTTATGGAGTGACGCATCTACCCGTACATCGTTCGGCAGCGATTATGCTATTTGAGGTATTTGCTGGCGCTGTTTCTGCGGCATTACTGACTGAAGAAATTCTAACTCTGCGAGAGTGGGCAGGTGGCCTGCTGATTATGTTTGCCGCATGGTTAACTATCAGAGACTTGATGAACAATCCAGCGACTTGATGTATCCTTTGCCACCTTTTGTTGCGCTGCGTTATGACAGTTATGTACAGTAGATTATTTTAACAATAGGACTTTGATGTGAGCAAAAGCGTATTAATACTCCCTGGGGATGGAATTGGTCCGGAAATTGTGGCGGAAGCGGAAAAAGTGCTGAATGCACTGTCAGAGAGGTATGGTCTTCAGATAAGCACTGAACAAGGTTTGATCGGTGGCAGTGCTATTGATGAGACAGGTGTGCCACTGCCTGATGCAACGCTGGCTCAGGGAAAGCAGTCCGATGCGATTTTATTAGGCGCTGTTGGTGGCCCAAAATGGGACAAGATTGAACGCTCTTTAAGACCGGAAAGGGGCCTGTTGGCAATCCGTGCTGGTCTGGATCTGTATGCCAATCTGAGACCTGCCATTCTCTACAAGGAACTCGTAGAGGCTTCGCCTCTAAAACCAGAGGTAATAGGTGCGTTGGATATTATGATCGTGCGTGAATTAACCGGCGGCATCTATTTTGGGCAACCACGTGGCATCAGAACTTTGGAAGATGGACAGCGCGAGGGTTTTAATACGCTGGTTTATAAGGAATCCGAGATTGAAAGAATTGCGCACACTGCATTTAATGTGGCCATGAAAAGAAACAAGAAAGTGTGTTCGGTAGATAAGGCAAATGTACTGGAGGCGACCGAACTCTGGCGTGAAGTTGTGACCCGTGTGGCAAAGGATTATCCACAGATCAGCCTGGAACACATGTATGTGGATAATGCGGCCATGCAACTGGTACGAGATCCCGGGCAGTTCGATGTCATCGTAACGACCAATATGTTTGGCGATATTTTATCTGATCTGGCTTCCATGCTGACGGGATCAATCGGTATGTTGCCTTCTGCCTCATTGAATGCTGAAGGTCAGGGCATGTATGAGCCTATTCATGGTTCAGCACCAGACATTGCCGGAAAGAATATTGCCAATCCACTGGCAACAATAATTTCGACAGCCATGATGTTAAGGTATTCCCTGGCAGAGGTGACGCAGGCTGATCGAGTAGAACAGGCAGTACAGAAAGTGTTAGCAAGTGGCATAAGGACAGCCGATATAATTTCTGCAGGAATGACAAAAGTGTCCACCAGTGAAATGGGTGATGCCGTTGTTGCGGCACTTTGATGAAGTCGATTTGAGTTTTAGATTTTAGTCAGGAATGAATTAATGAGTAGGAAATTTAATGTTGCAGTTGTTGGCGCTACCGGTGCAGTTGGCGAAACCATGTTGTCTATCTTGCAAGAGCGCAATTTTCCAGTGGAAAATATTTATGCACTTGCTAGCAGCCGCTCCGCTGGTTCAACTATTCGTTTCAACGGCAAGACTGTCGTCGTTGAAGAGTTGGAAAAATTTGATTTCAAGGGCGTTGATATTGGCCTTTTTTCTCCGGGGGCCTCCGTATCCAAAATACATGTGCCGCGTGCTGTTGAGGCGGGTTGTGTGGTGGTTGATAATACCTCTGAGTTTCGTTACGTCAACGATATTCCTCTGGTTGTGCCCGAGGTAAACCCTCACGCCATTGCTGATTACAAAAACAAAGGGATAATTGCCAATCCAAATTGTTCGACTATTCAAATGTTGGTAGCGCTGAAACCGATCCATGATGCCGCAACTATTGAACGAATCAATGTGTGTACCTACCAGGCAGTGTCCGGAACGGGTAAAGAAGCAATAGAAGAACTGGCAAAGCAGACCGCCGAACTGTTGAATGGTCGAACTGCAGTGTGTGAGGTATATCCAAAACAGATTGCCTTCAATGCCTTACCTCAGATAGACGATTTTGAGGAGAATGGATATACCAGGGAAGAAATGAAGATGGTCTGGGAAACCAGAAAAATATTTGAGGATGATGCTATTCAGGTGAATCCGACCGCGGTCAGGATCCCGGTATTTTTTGGGCATTCAGAAGCGATTCATATCGAAACCAGAAAGAAACTATCGGCAGAGGATGTAAAAAAATTACTCGGCAATATGCCTGGTATAGAGTTGATGGATGAGCATAGGGATGGAGGCTATCCAACGGCTGTAAGTGAGGCTGCTGGTACTGATCCAGTCTATGTTGGACGAATTCGAGAAGACATTTCACACCCTAAAGGCATCAATCTCTGGGTAGTTTCCGATAATGTTCGTAAAGGTGCTGCATTAAATAGTATTCAAATCGCTGAAATTTTGGTAAAAGACTATTTGTAAGCTATAGTTAAGGGGCAATTATAAAGGACATTCGCAGGTTGTTGGTATCTCAAACCACTGCGTTTTTCCGCGACAATCTTGCGTTGGGGGAGATGAGTGCAGCACATACTCTTGCGACAAAGCATGATACAACTTGTTGAAAATAAACGTTTTTCTTAAACAGGATATTTTTCAAGCCAATGAACACAAGAATTTTATTGACAGCATTTATTTTGTTATTTGCCGGGTTTCAGCCTCTGGCACATGCATTGGCCTTAGGTGAGTTGGAACTAAAATCATATCTAAATCAACAACTTAATGTTGTTATTCCTTTGGAATTCTCGAAAGAAAATGAGCTCGAAGAATTAAAGTTGAGTATTAGACTCCCTGATGAACAGGCGGCTGGTTTACAGACTTTGCATAACTTGAAGGTTGAGATTATCGAAAATGAGGGGAATCAGCCTTATTTGAAGATTACCAGCAAAGATAATCTGCACGAGCCTGTGCTGAGCTTTGTCCTGGACATGCGCTGGTCGAGTGGCCGTATACAGCGAAATTATTCGTTACTTTTAGATCTAAAACCTTAGATTTAGGGCATTAAAAAAATAATATAGAGGCAGGGATATACCGGATGAAATTTAGAATAATCTTGGTTTTGTTGGTACTGTTAGCGCCAACACTTGTGAATGCCCTGGGTTTGGGCAAGCTCGAACTTCAATCTGCATTAAACCAGCCATTTAAAGCAAGGGTTGAATTACTCTCAGCCACCGCAGACGAACTTGATAGCCTCAAGGTTTCTCTCGCGGATCAAGAAGCATTTGATCGGGCTGGTATTCAACGTCCTTTTTTGCTTACTAATCTGCGTTTTAGAGTACAAGAAACTGAAAAGGGCCCTGATTACATCAGGATTTACAGTAACGAGACAATTCGAGAACCATTTCTCAATTTTTTGCTGGAGATAAACTGGTCCAAAGGCAGATTGTTCAGAGAATATACAGTTCTGCTTGACCCGCCCACGTACACCGTGCCTGGTAGTAAGAAAAAAGCTGTCTTACACCCGAGGACACCTATCGTAGAAATTGATTCAGACGACCATCAAGTCGTTTATGATCTTGACTATAAACCCGAATCAAAAACCAGGGTAAGTCAACCGGCCCCAGTGACTCCTAGCTATGAACCCCAGGGCTATGAACCTCCGAGTTCATATGCAGCATCTCTAGCGATAAATTATGCTGGCAGTGGAGACTATGGTCCCGCAGTGACGGGTGACACCCTGTGGTCAATTGCCAGGGTAGCAAGGCCTGATTCCTCAATCAGTATTCAGCAAATGATGCTTGCCATAATAAATGCGAACCCTGAGGCATTTATTGAAAATAATATCAATGGTCTTAAACGTGGTGCCATTCTACAAATTCCAGATGCAACAGAAGTCGATTCTCTGGATCAGTCAGATGCTCTGGCCCAGGTGATCAGTCAGCATGCATTGTGGGATGAATATAAAGGTCATATTGCATCTAGTGTGAGTCAGCAAGCAGAAAGCGGGGCTGCTTACACTGGAGTCAGCGAAGAACCAGGAGATGTTGAACAGGAACCTTCTGTTACAGATGCTGAGGACGGAGGTGAAGCAGAATTACGACTTATCTCTGAGACTGAGCAGGGTTCCGGGAGTGATCAGAGCACTGCAGGGGCATCGGGGGCTGATGTCGATGCCCTGAATAATGAATTGGCACTGGCAAATGAATCTATTGAAGCGCTGTTTCTGGAAAATGCAGAACTCAAGGACAAGCTGATCGAAACCGAGGGCATCATCGATGACTTAAAACGCCTCATCGTGCTTAAAGAAGATGAGCTTGCTGCTATGCAGGAACAAATCATGATTGCGGCTGCAGAACAAGCAAGTATGGAAGCGATAACAGATGAAACTATTGCTGAAGAAGAGCTTGTTGAAGAAGCCGAGGAGGAGCTGGTTGAGGAAGAAGAGGAGGTTCTAGCTGATGACGAGTTGATCGAGGAAGTCATGGTTACCGAAGACGAAGGAATGGGCGCCTTATCCGGTTTCATAGATATGGGGATGGGCATGCTTGCAAAAGCCAAAGCAAACCTGATGATTATAGGAGGTGTTGTTGGTGGCTTGTTACTACTAGTCTTCCTGATGATCTTCGTCTCCAAACGACGTGGTGAAAAGGCCACGGTAGCAGAGTTGCCAACAGAAGATTTTCCTGATTTCGGTGAGGAACTGGACTCAGAATCAGCCACGGTCATTCCAGGCAGCGAAGATGAGACCATATTGCCCGGCGATGATTCAGATAACGAGGATTCAGCTGAAGAGGAAAAAACTGTCTTTGTCGGCGCTGATTCAAAAGACGCTGAAGCAGATAGCGATGCATTCAAAGTGCCTGAAACTACAGTTGACGTATCTCAAGAGGGGACACTAGAAACACCTGAAGAAGTGCCTGAAGCTACAGTTGACGTTTCTCCAGAGGGTGCCCAGGAAACGCCTGAAGAAGTACCTGAAACTACAGTTGACGTTACTCCGGAAAGTACCCCAGAAATACCTGAAGATGACCCTATGGAAGAGGTTAATGTGTTTCTTGCCTACGAACATTTTGATGAGGCTGAGTCTTTTATAAGGGATGCGTTAGAAAATGATCCAGATAATATGGATTTCCACGGTAAATTACTGGAAGTTTTCTATGCTGCTACAGATAAAAAATCATACGAAGATGCTGCCAGGGTTGTCAATGAAAAAACAGGTGGACAGGGCAAGTACTGGGATGCGGCAGTAGCCATGTGGCAGGAACTGTCTCCAAATAGAGCCTTGTTTGAAACACTGATTGCAGGAGAAGATGAAGTTGAAACACCTGATATTACCGGTGGTGGTGTTTTGAACATCGCAGAAGATGGTGATGGAGCTGAAGCGAGTGATATGGATTTCAATATTGGTGGCGAAGAATCTGCAGAGGATACGTTGGATGTCACGGCAGCTACCGATTCTGTCCCGGCAGCGACGGAGTCTAGTGAAAGTCTGGACCTGGATACTCCTCTTGAGCTGGATATTTCGGCAGGGGAAAGTGATGTGCTACTGGATAATACTCTCGAAATGAGTCCCGGTGATATAGAAAATACACAGCAGGCTGAAGCAAGTGCGGCAGAAGATATCCTTGATGTAACAGCGGCGATTGATCTGGAAGAAGAATTGGGTGAATCAAGCGAGGAAGAAATTCTGGATATTTCCAGCTCTGGGGAAAGTTCAGAATCAGAAGCACTTGATCTATCCCTTGATGACGTATCACTCGATCTGGATACTGGTGATACCTCTGGCGAAGGTGAAGAAGATTTACTCGATTTTTCTATCGCTGAGGCTAGTGAAGATTCCAATGAACTTGATATGTCTTCAGGTGACGAGTCTGGTGATAAGGAAGATTTGCTTGATGTGACTTCAGCAATAAATTTTGAATCTGAAGGTGAAGATGATCTACTGGATGTAACAAAGTCATCAGATGAAGATGCCGAGGCAGACGCAGATAAGGGCACATCTGATGAAATTGATCTCGATTTAGGTAGTGAATCCCCCGAGATAAGTCTTGAAGATGACCTTGCTGATGATGTAGCAGTTGAGGCCGATACACTGGTGGAGATAGATGATTCCACCATTGCTGATGATTCTGCTGGTCTTGATTTTGATCTGGATACCGGTGGCGGTGATGCCGAAGAGTCAGTTGATTTGGTGCTGGATACGCCAGAACCTGAAATTGAACTGGACGACGGTACCATAGATATGGACTCTACAGTTGAAATGCCTCCTGCAAGTGTGGAAGCGCTCAGTCTAACAGATGAAGATGATGACGATGAAGAAGACCATACATTAATGGTACCCAAGTCATCAGATGTTGATGAGCAGTCAGAAGATGAAGAAATGGCCAGTCAACTGGATCTCGCAAAAGCTTATATTGAATTAGGCGACAATGAGAATGCAAAAACCATTCTTGATGAGATCATTGCGCAAGGGAATGAGAATTATCGACAACAAGCCGAAGAATTAATCGGGCAAATAAAATAGTTCTTCATATTTGGTAAAAACTATTTAGTCGTTAAACAGGAATACTACAATGTAGTATTCCTGTTTTTGTTTTTGCTGTTTTTTTACGGTGTTAATGAATGAAAATAGCACTTGGTATTGAATATTGCGGAGCCTCTTATTTTGGATGGCAACGCCAGGATATTCCAAATAGTATCCAGGAACATGTTGAGAACGCGTTATCTAAAATAGCGGATCAAGAAGTGAAGGTATCTTGTGCCGGTAGGACAGACACTGGTGTTCATGCCTTGCATCAGGTTGTGCATTTCGAGACAGACATCGATCGTAAAACGTATTCATGGGTCGCTGGCAGTAATGTAAATCTCCCCAATGACATCAGTATCCTCTGGGCTAAAGAAGTCGACAATGATTTCCATGCGCGTTTCTCAGCAACAGCGAGGACATATAGATATATTATTCTAAACAGGCAAGCTAAACCGGGTGTGAATCACGGATTGGTGACCTGGGAAAGACAAGATTTGGATGAAAACAGGATGCAATTGGCTGCGAATATTTTATTAGGGGAGCATGATTTCACGTCATTTAGAACTGTGGCCTGTCAGGCGAATAGCCCTGTTCGCAATGTCAAAAGGATGGATATTACTAGAATTGATGATCATGTGATATTTGAAATTGAAGCGAATGCATTTTTGCATCATATGGTGAGAAATATTGCCGGTGTATTGATTGAGATAGGCTGTGGTAACGCCGACATTTCCTGGATGGGAGAGGTTCTGGATGTTAAAGACAGGACCAAATCCGCAAAGACTGCCCCTGCTGATGGTCTGTATCTGGCGATGATTGAATATCCGGAAAATTATGGAATTCCAATGCCTGTTAATTCACAATGTGCCATACCCGCGAACACTACGGTATAATAGACACCGCTATTTTAAATGATCGTATACACCGTTAAACTATCTCTGATTACGTAATATTCCATTGGCGAACATCTTTTCGAAAAATAAAATCAAACGTACCAGAGTAAAGGTATGTGGCATCACTCGCGTGGAAGATGCACTTAATGCTGTTGAATCAGGTGCAGATGCCATAGGTTTAGTATTCTATGAAAAAAGCCCACGATATATAACCGTAAAAAAAGCTGTCGAGATCGCTGAATCATTACCTCCATTTGTTAGTAAGGTTGCCTTGTTTGTGAATGCTTCAGATGAAGTAATCAGGACAGTTTTAGACATCGTCCCTGTGGATATATTGCAATTTCATGGAGAGGAGAGCCAGAAAATATGCCAGGGATATGGCTGGCCATATATCAAGGCAATAAGAATGCGTGATGATGTAGATCTTTTGAAGTTAAGTCATGTTTATGCTGATGCTAGTGCTTTATTACTTGATAGTTTTGTTGAAGGAACTCAGGGCGGGACGGGACAAAAATTTGACTGGTCAAGAGTGCCTGCAGATTTAGATAAGCCGATAATACTGGCTGGTGGGTTAACAGCTGAAAATGTGGCTGCTGCTATAACTGAGGTTTCCCCCTATGCTGTCGATGTCAGTGGTGGTGTTGAAATTGAGAAGGGAATCAAGGATGCTGCGAAGATAGAAGAATTTATACAAGAGGTTTTACATGCAAAATAATAGTTTGCCAAAAGAGAGTTTGCCTGATGAGAAAGGGCATTTTGGGCCATACGGCGGAAAATTTGTCGCCGAGACATTGATGGGTCCTTTGCAAGAATTAACAGAAGCCTATACACGTTATCTTAAAGATCCGGAGTTCCTGGCTGAACTTGATGACGAATTACATCATTACGTCGGTAGACCATCACCCTTGTATCATGCAAAGCGTTGGTCAGAAATTTTGGGTGGTGCCCAGATCTATCTGAAACGGGAAGACTTAAATCATACCGGTGCACACAAGATAAATAACACAGTTGGCCAGGTTTTGTTGGCGAAGCGCATGGGGAAAACCAGAATTATTGCAGAAACCGGTGCCGGGCAACATGGTGTTGCCACGGCAACCGTCGCGGCCAGACTTGGTCTTGAATGTATTGTCTATATGGGCTCTGAAGATATCAAAAGACAGTCAACGAATGTTTTCCGCATGAAGTTATTGGGCGCAACCGTAGTGCCTGTAGAGTCCGGTTCCAGGACTTTGAAAGATGCCCTGAATGAGGCGATGCGCGATTGGGTAACGAATATCGATGATACATTTTATATCATTGGTTCGGTCGCAGGACCTCATCCCTATCCTGTGATGGTGAGAGATTTCCAGACCGTGATTGGCCGTGAAGCAAGGCAGCAATGTCTGGAACAGGCTGGAAGATTACCCGATGTCCTGATTGCATGTGTTGGTGGTGGCTCAAATGCGATAGGTTTGTTTTATCCTTTTATTGATGACAAAGATGTTGCGATTTATGGTGTAGAAGCAGGCGGCCTTGGTCTTGAAACAGGTCGTCATGCCGCCCCATTGAATGCCGGTAGACCCGGTGTTTTACATGGCAATAGAACTTATTTAATGGAAGATGATAACGGCCAGATTATAGAAACTCATTCTATTTCTGCAGGTCTTGATTATCCGGGCGTTGGGCCTGAGCATTCATGGTTGAAGGATAGTGGACGCGTAAAATACGTTGTCATTAATGATGATGAAGCGCTGCAAGGTTTTCATGATTTAACAAAGATTGAAGGGATTATGCCGGCCCTGGAGTCCAGCCATGCGCTTGCCTATGCGACGAAGCTGGCACCGAAAATGCGTAAGGATGAAATAATCATCATAAATCTGTCTGGCCGTGGTGACAAAGACATCGAGACTGTTGCTACATTAGAAGGTATTACACTGTAGAAGTGATCCTGAAGAACTGAGATTGTAGAGGAGAATCTATATGAATAACAGAGACAGGCTGATTGAAATTTTGTCGGATCATGAATTGGAGAGAAGAGAAGTGGCAGAACTCCTGAAAGTAAAAACCGAGATGGTTAATGACTGGTTAGCTTCACATGAGACACATAATTACGAAGACATGCCAGATATGGCGATTGAACTCCTCGAAATAAAACTGGGGATGAAGAAAGTTTAGACTGCGACTAAAAACTTTGTCCTACATTAAAAAATTATAAATAAAAAAATATTTGAATTTATATTATGAGCCGTATAGCGAACTGTTTTAATGATCTGAAAGAGAAAAACCGTAAAGGTTTGATCCCTTTTATTGTTGCTGGAGATCCCAAACCAGAATTTACATTACCATTGATGAATGCATTAGTTGATGGTGGTGCTGACCTTATTGAATTAGGCGTACCTTTTTCTGATCCAATGGCTGATGGTCCAGTCATTCAAAGAGGTAGTGAAAGAGCCCTTGTGCATGGTACGTCATTGCATGATGTTATCTCTATGGTGGCTGATTTCCGCAAAGAAAATAAGCAGACACCCGTTATCTTAATGGGTTATCTAAATCCTGTTGAAGTAATGGGTTATGAAATATTCGCAAAAGCGGCATCAGAAGCCGGGGTAGATGGTGCGATAATAGTAGATTTACCTCCTGAAGAAGCCGGGGAACTAAAAGAATTTATGGCGAAATATGATGTCGATCTGATCTTTTTGATTTCACCGACAACCAATGTTGAGAGACAGAAATATATTTCAAAAATGTCGAGTGGTTTCCTCTATTATGTATCTCTTAAAGGTGTCACAGGGAGCAATCGCCTGAATACAAATTCTGTACAGGAATCGGTCACTACAATAAAACAGCAGTCAAATTTACCCGTTGGCGTCGGATTTGGTATTAGAGATCCTGAGAGCGCCGCAAATGTTGCCAAAGTGAGCGATGCGATCATCATCGGTAGTCCCATCGTTGAACTCGTGGGAGCTTTAAATGACGATTCTGCGACTTCGATGAAATCAATAAGCACTTACCTTTCGACAATGCGGCAAGCAATTGATGCCATATAATTATTCAATAAAAAAACAATTAATAGAGAATCATGAGCTGGTTTACAAAATTACTTCCTTCAAGAATTAAAACAGATGGTGCGTCCAGGCGCACGGTGCCTGAAGGCGTGTGGTCCAAGTGCGATGAATGCGGTGCAGTTTTGTATCGCGCTGAGTTGGAACGAAACCTTGAAGTCTGCCCTAAATGTTCTCATCACATGCGCATTGGTGCTCGTGCACGGATCGATTTATTTCTGGATCCGGAGCCACGAATTGAAATAGGTAGCGAGCTCAAACCTGTCGACAAGCTAAAGTTTCGCGACATTAAAAAATATAAAGATCGTTTGAGTCAGGCCCAGAAGCAGACAAAAGAAAAAGATGCCCTGATTGTGATTATGGGACAAGTGAACGAAATCCCTGTTGTGGTTGCAGCATTCGAATATAATTTTATGGCCGGGTCGATGGGTGCCGTGGTTGGGGAGAAATTTGTCCTGGCCGCAGAGGCAGCAATTGAGAACGATATCCCATTAGTCTGTTTTTCTGCCAGTGGTGGGGCACGTATGCAGGAGGCAATATTATCGCTAATGCAAATGGCAAAGACGAGTTCTGCTTTGGCAAAATTGGCTGCCAGGGGGTTGCCATATATTTCTGTATTAACGAACCCAACAATGGGAGGGGTTTCTGCCAGTCTGGCAACACTGGGTGATATCAATATTGCAGAACCCAGAGCGCTGATAGGATTTGCGGGCCCCAGGGTGATCGAACAGACCGTACGAGAAACACTGCCGGAAGGGTTCCAGAAGAGTGAGTTCCTTCTAGAGCATGGTGATATAGACATGATCGTTGACAGACGTGAGATGCGTGAAAAAATATCTTCTATACTGTCCATCCTGAATAACAAGACAGCTTAGGATTGATCCTGAATTATTAACTATGAACGCAGAATCTATGCCTCAGAGTCATTTCAATAAAGATGCTATGAGATTTGATAATCTTTGTGATTGGTTGGAGTGGCAGGATGAATTGCATTTTACGGCAATAGAGTTGGGTCTGGATCGCTGTACTGCAGTTGCTGAAAATATGGGATTGCTCGATCCGGATTTCACAGTTATTAGTGTCGCTGGAACCAATGGTAAGGGCTCTAGTGTCACTATGATGGAAGCGATACTGGGTA